>ERZ795041.771-NODE-771-length-11234-cov-3.770552_pt1 | contig 11234 bp, 5 predicted proteins | sample MGYA00375125_ERZ795041 | MGnify/ENA primary metagenome ERZ795041 (study PRJEB30170, sample SAMN03074214) | activated sludge metagenome | biome: Common Effluent Treatment Plant; feature: Wastewater; material: Activated sludge; isolation source: activated biomass in a...
CCGGTTCCCGCCGGCCTCGAGGCGTTCAGCTGGACCTGCACCGCGCTGGGCAGCGCCAAGTGTCCGGCCCTCACCGGTACCGGGGCGATCACGGCGGTGCTTGCCGAGCTTGCCGACGGTGCAGGCGTCCGCTTCGACGTCAGTGCGAACGTGGCCGCCGCTCCGCCGGCGAGCATCGTCGACACCGTGACCGTCAAGGCACCGACCGGAGCCGTCTGCAATCCGGCTTCCTGCGTGGCGACCCTGACCTTGCCGGTCAACCTGCCGGCAGCCGGCACGCTCTCCCTCAGCAAGACCGCGGATTCGGCCATGCTGGTGCCGGGCGGGCAGGTGACCTACACGGTGACGGTCGCCAATCCCGGGCTCGTGGGGGTCGGTCCGACCCTGCTGTCCGACCCGCTGCCGGCCGGCCTCGCGTCGTTTGCCTGGACCTGCGCGGCCAGCGGCAGTGCCGTCTGCCCGCTGGCATCCGGCACCGGCTCGATCAGCCAGAGCTTCGCCGTGCCGGGGGGCTCCTCACTCGTCTATACGGTGGTGGCGCAGGTTTCCGCAAACGCGACCGCGAACGTCGTCAACAGCGCCACGCTGACACCTCCGGCAGGGGTGACCTGCGCCGAGGGCGCCTGTTCGGTCGCCCTGGCGCTGCCGGTCGCAAGCGCGGCGATCATCGTCGACAAGCGCGCAGCCCCCGCAGCCGGCACTCCGCTGTCGCCCGGCCAGACGGTCACCTGGACCCTGCGTGCGATCAACAGCGGCAGCCCGAGCACGGCGGCACTGACCCTCATCGACGACCTGCCGGCCAACATCGGCGACATCCTCGTCTCGGCCGGAGCCGGCACCAGCTGCAACACGACCACGCCGGCGCCCGGCAGCCAGCTCGTCTGCAGCATCGATGCCGGCTTCAGCGGCGAACGCAGCATCAGCGTGACCGCCACCGTCACCGCGGCGGATGCACAGGGCGGACTGCGCAACACGCTGGCGGCCAGCGGTGCCGACTCACCGGCCTGCGCGCCTTGCAGCACCGTGCATCCGGTTGCCGGCACGGTCGACATCGAAGTCACCAACCTGCGCCCGTTCAATGCCGCCGGCGTTGCCGGGGTGCTGGTCGACATCGTCAATCCGTCGGCGGACGCGGCGAGCATGCTGGTCGCCACCGTCGAACCGGCATCCGCGATCGAACTGTTCGGCGTCTACTCGGGCAATTGCACGGCGACATCGGGGCCGGGCGGTGCGGTTGTCGTCTCCTGTCCGACCCCGCCGAGTTCGCAGGGTATCCAGTGCAGCGGCAACCAGTGCACGATCCAGATGCTCGGGCAGAACGGTGCGGCCACGTTGTTCATCGCCCTCGCCGCGCAGACCTCGGCGAGCTTGCGTGGCGACGTTCCGGGAGATCCCGATCCCGGCAACAACATCATCGTCCTGCCGGCGGGAGGCAACCCGTGAGCGCCGCACGCCGGGTGCCGCACCGTCTCGCGATCGCCTTCGTCGCGGTGACCGCCGCCGCCCTCGCAGCGCCGGTGCTGGCGGCGCAACAACTGGTGGTCGTGCGCAAGACCGGACAGACCTCCACCCACATGCTGCCGGCCGGCGCGAAGGCGACGGCGAGCGGGGCAGCGGTGTGTGCCGACGACAGCGTCGCGTTCGCCTTCCTCGTCGAGCCGCGCGGCGCCACCACCATCGAACTGCAGCGCGGCACCGACAGCGGCCGCGACATCGTCATCGACGTGACCCTGACCTGTTCGACCCTCACCGGAACCGCGCTGGTGCCGTTCGATGCCCGCCCCGGCAGCGCCGTCAGTGGTCGCGACTACCTGGCCACGCCGGGCTCCGCCTTGCTCGATCTCACCGCGGCCACGCACGGTTCGCCGCCGCCGGTGCCTGCCACCGTGCGCATCGACGTGCTCGACAGCGGCGAAGCCGGAACCTCGGCGCTGACCCTCTCGATCGTGCGCCGCGACGGCTCCTTCCAGGGGCAGTGGCCGGACGGCACGCCGACCGTCGGGGTGATCCCCGGCAGCAACGAGGCGCTGGTTTCCATCACCATCCTGCAGCAGGTCACGATCCGCGATGGCGCGGAGCTGGTGCCCGGCATCGATCCGGCCGCCGACGAGATCAGCCGGCCGACCACGACCTTCTGCCGGCCCGGCAATGGCGGCGCCGGCTCGGTCGGCTGCACGTCGACGCAGCGCGCCGCCAACCTCATCGTCGCGCCGAACACGCCGGCCAACGTGCGCGAAGCAGCGATGAGGGTGATCGAGAACAACCTGCTGGCGATCGCGCCCGACGAAACCACGGCGCTTGCCTTCGTCGCGCCGCGCATCGCCATGGGCCAGCGCGACAACCTCGCCCAGCGCCTGTCGGCGATGCGTGCGGGCGCCGCTCCCGGATTCAGCGCCGACGGACTCCTGCTGCGCGGCCAGGGCGTGCCGATCTCGCTGTCGGCGCTGCCGGGCGTGCTGCATGCCGACGACGAGTCGGCCGCGAACGAGGAGAAGCGCACCCTGCTCGGCGGAACCCGGCTCGGCCTGTGGATCAATGGCACGATCGGCCGCGGCGAGCGCGACCGCAACAGCGCGTCGGCCGGGTTCGAGTCGGACCTGCACGAAGTGACTGCCGGCGTCGACTACCGCTTCACCGACCAGCTGTTCGCCGGTTTCGCCCTCGGGTTCTCGCGCTTCGATGCCGATTTCGACCGCGACCAGGGATCGCTCGAGGGCGATGCGCGCTCGCTGCACGTGTACGGCGGTTACGCCCTGGCCAACGGCCTCGCCTTCGACGGCTCGCTCGGCGCGATCCGCAGCGACTACAGCCAGCGTCGGGTGATCGAACTGTACGCCCTCGACGCCGCCGGCACCGGCTTCACCTCGCTCGGCCGCGACGTTGCCCGCGGCAACCTCGACGTCGACCAGTTGAATGCCAGCTTCGGCGCGACCTGGACGATCATGCGCCAGGCGTGGACGATCGCGCCGCAGGCCCAGCTCACCCTGACCCGCACCGATTACGGCCGCTTCACCGAACGCGGACCGTCCGCGTTCAACCTGAGCTATGCGCAGCGCGATGCCAATGGCCGTTCGTTCTCGTTCGGCAGCTACTTCGATCGCACCTTCACCACCTCGGTCGGCGCCTTCCGGCCGTACGTGCGCGCGCTCTACCATGCCGACAGCGGCTCGGTGAAGGATCTCGCGGCGAGCTTTGCCCAGTCCAACGACGACGGCACCAACACGGTGATCAACCTGTCGATGGACCGGCCCGACCAGCGCTACGGTTCGGCCGAACTCGGCGTCGGCTTCAGCCGCCCGATCGGTACGCGCACGGTCGATTTCAATGCCGGTTACCTGCAGATGTTCGGTTTCGACGGCTGGGATCGCCGCGCCCTGCGCTTCGATGTGCGCGTGCCGTTGTGAGGTGCCGGCATGACCCAGCCTGACGAGCCGGATGCCGGCAGCGAGAAGCCGACCGAGATCATTTCCCCGTCACGCCGTCCGGCGGCTCCGCCGCTGGCCGACGAAGAGGCCACCCGGGTGGTGGCGCGCGGGCAGGGCGGCGAGCCTGCAGTCCCGCCCGCACGAGCGGCCGATGCGGGCGCCACGGTCGTGCTCGACCAGGCCAATGCGCCGACCGTATCGCTGCAGCAACCCGCTTCCCCCACGGAATCTGCGGCCACCGAGATTCTGGCACGCCCGACCCCGGTGGTCGGCGAGGCCGCCACCGGGGTCTCGCTGCCGGAAGGCGAGGCGCCGCGTGTCGCCGCGGCGACCTCGATCTCGTTGCCGCAGGATGCGCCCGTCGTGCAGATGGCCGCGGCCCGCACCGGCGCTTCGGCCTCGCCGTCGGCCGCACGCACGGCCGGGCGCAGTGCCGCCGAGCGCAGCGAACTTCCGGATGTCGGTGAAACCATCAAGGGCCGTTTCGAACTGGTCGAGGAACTCGGCCGCGGCGGCATGGGCGCGGTGTTCCGCGCCCGCGACCTGCGCAAGGTCGAGGCGCTGGACCCCGATCCGTGGGTTGCCATCAAGTTCATTTCCGGCGCCCTGCTCGGATTCGACCGCGCCTTCGTCGCCCTGCAGCGCGAGGCCAAGAACGCGCAGACGCTGAACCACCCGAACATCGTCAAGGTGTTCGATTTCGACCGCGATCACGGCATGGTCTTCCTGACCATGGAAGTCGTCACCGGCGTGCCCTTGCACCGCCGCCTGCGCGAACTCGACAGCAAGCCGCTCAGCGAGGCCGAACGCAAGCGCATCGCCCACGGCATGCTCGCCGGCATGGCCTATGCGCATTCGCGCGGCATCTCGCACGCCGACCTCAAGCCGTCGAACATGATGCTCGACGAGGAAGGCCAGCTGAAGATCCTCGATTTCGGCATCGCCCGGCGCACCGAATACGACAACGTGTTCGATGCCGACGACCTGTTCGCGCTGACCATCGACTACGCCAGCGCGGAGATGCTCGCGCGGCAGCGCCCGATCCCGTCCGACGACGTCTATGCGCTCGGCTGCATCCTCTACGCACTGCACACCGGCACGCACCCGTTCGGCCATGTCCGTGCCGACCAGGCCCAGGCCGGCCGCATGCGTCCGGCGAAACCCGCATCGACCACGCGCGTGCAATGGGCGGCGATGCGCAAGGCGCTCGCCTTCGAGCGCAAGAACCGTTTCGCCGATGCCGCAGAATTCCTGCGCGCCTACGAGGGACTCGACTGGCGCCGCATCGGCAGCATCGCCGCGGCGGTCGTCGTCGCCCTCGGCATTGCCGGCTGGTTCGCCGCCGATCCGCTGCAGAGCTGGGCGACCGTATCGCGCCTGCAGCCGGAGCAGCGTGCCAGCCTGGAGCGCAGTCTCGGCGACGGCGGCGAGTATCTTGCCGGCGGCTATGCCGAAGATGCCGTGTACGCCTTTGCCGAGGCATTGACCCTCGATGCGCACAACTCCCGCGCACGCGCGGGGGTGACTCGCGCATTCGAGTCGCTGCGCAAGGCGATGCCGCGCGAACAGTTCCTCGGCTACCTCGACATGCAGGCGAACGAGGAGCGCAATCCGGCCTGGCTCCAGCAGTTGGCAATTGCCGAACGGACGCGACTGGCGTCGTCGTCGGAATGACGGTTGCCGGTGCCGCTGGATGCGGTGGCGACCGCCTGTCCGCCCGCCGGACTGCGGGCCGGGACGGCGCGGATGCGTGCAATTGATCGGACATCCGGGTTACTATCCCGCGCCTTTCCGGTCGGTGCCGACGTGGCCGTCGGTTCCATGCGGCAGCGGCGGGGTATAGCGCAGTCTGGTAGCGCGCCTGCTTTGGGAGCAGGATGTCGGGGGTTCGAATCCCTCTACCCCGACCATCCCCGCGGCAAGTGGCATCGTCGGGCGATGTTCGTGCGATGTTGCGCCCGTAGCTCAACCGGATAGAGCATCGGCCTTCTAAGCCGACGGTTGCAGGTTCGATTCCTGTCGGGCGCGCCAATCGCGTGATGACCGCGCAGCGCATGGTCCGGTGGGACGCATGTTTCAGTGGTGGCTGTAGCTCAGCTGGTTAGAGTACTGGATTGTGATTCCAGATGTCGGGGGTTCGAGTCCCCTCAGCCACCCCATTTCTTCCCGCAGCCGCAACGGCCGGGGTTTTCCTGGCACGCGGTGCCTTGCTACAATCGCGGTTCCTGTTCGGGTCGTTAGCTCAGTTGGTAGAGCAGTTGACTCTTAATCAATAGGTCGTAGGTTCGAATCCTACACGACCCACCAAACAGGTCTCCGGGTGCAGGCGCGCAAGGCGCCGATGTCTCGTGCCACCCGCCCGCGCCCGGCGACGACGCCCGCGCGAACGTGGTGGAACCGGTAGACACGCTGGATTTAGGTTCCAGTGGGGCAACCCGTGAGAGTTCGAGTCTCTCCGTTCGCACCAGCCGAAGTCGTTGCCCCCGTTTTGCCGACGGCGCTGCCGGAGCCGCCGGTCCGCGACCTGGCGTTTCCGGCCGCGGCCGCTTTCGGCATGCGGCCCTTCGCCTCCGGCACGGTCGCCCGGACCGGCCACGACCCACGGTTGCCGCGCCGAGGCGGTCAGGGTGTCGGCGCCGGCCTTTTTCATCGCTCGCGTGCGTGCGGCGACGCCCGCAAGCGCCGCGCAATCGCTTATCATGCCCGGCTCGGCAAACCCCGGCCGCTGTCCGGGTGAACAAGGTTCCAAGGAGCATCCATGCAAGTTTCGGTTGAGAACGTCGGCGGCCTCGGGCGCAAGCTGACGGTGCGCATTCCCGCCGCGCGGCTCGAGGACACCGTCCGCGATCGCGTCCTCGAGATGGGGCGCAGCGCGCGCATCAAGGGTTTCCGCCCCGGCAAGGTGCCGACGCGGGTCATCGAGCAGCGCTTCGGCGCGCAGATCCGCGGCGAAGCGCTTTCCGAGCTGATCGGTTCGACCTTCCAGGAAGCGGTCAGCAGCGAGAAGCTGCGCCCGGCCATGCAGCCGTCGATCGCCACCAGCGGCACCCCCGAGAATGGCGAGATCGAATACACGGCGACGTTCGAGGTCATGCCCGAGATCGGCACGATCGACGTCGGCGCCCTCGAGATCGTGCGTCAGACGGCCAGCGTCGAGGACGCCGACGTCGACCAGATGATCGAGACGCTGCGCCTGCAGCGCCGCAACTGGACTCCGGTCGAGCGCGCCGCGCGCGCCGAGGACATGGTCCTGTTCGAACTGTCGGCGCAGGCCGGCGATTTCCGCTATCCGGAATCGGGCAGCGACCGGGTCGGCACGATCGTCGGCTCGAATGCCCTGCCGAAGGCGCTCGAGGATGCCCTCGTCGGACACAAGGCCGATGACGCCTTCGAGGCCGACCTCGAATTCCCGGCCGACTTCCGCGTGGCCGGCCTTGCCGGCAAGGCCGCGCATGTCGACATCCGCATCGTGCGCGTGCAGGAATCCTCGCTGCCGGAACTCGACGATGCCTTCATCGCCGCCTTCGGCGTGCGCGAGGGCGGCGTCGCCGGCTTCCGCGAGGACGTGCGGGCGAACCTGCAGCGGGAACTTTCCGCGGCGCTGGCCTCGCGCCTGAAGGCCGCCACCGTCGAGAAGCTCGTCGATGCGCATGCCGACCTCGAAGTGCCGCAGGGCATCATCGAAGCCGAGGCACGCGAGATGGCGCGCCGCGCGGCAGGCGAGGGCAAGCCGCCGTTGCCGCACGAGCCGTTCCTCGCCAGTGCGCGCCGGCGTGTCGCCGGTGGCCTGCTGCTGGCCGAACTGGCCCGCCAGAACGACATCCGGGTCGACAACCGGCGCGTCGCCGATGCCCTGCAGACCATCGCCTCGACCTACGAGGAGCCGGGCCAGGTCATTGAACTCTACACGCGCGACCCCCAGTTGATGGGCGGCCTGCAGAACCGCGTGCTGGAAGACCAGGTGGTCGACTGGGTGGCGGCGAATGCCAAGGTCAGCGAGCATCCGTTGAGCTTCAGCGACGTGATGCGTCCCGGCGGCTGATCCGCCGGAACCCGAAGGAGACCGAGCATGTCCAGCCGTTCCGCCCCGCAGGGCCTCAATCTCGTGCCGATGGTCGTTGAGCAGACCTCGCGCGGCGAGCGTGCCTACGACATCTACTCGCGCCTCCTCAAGGAACGCGTGATCTTCCTCGTCGGTCCGATCGACGACTACGTGGCCAACGTGGTCGTCGCCCAGTTGCTGTTCCTGGAGTCGGAGAATCCCGACAAGGACATCAACCTCTACATCAACAGCCCGGGCGGCTCGGTCACCGCCGGCCTGGCGATCTACGACACGATGCGTTTCCTCAAGCCCGACGTCAGCACCATGGTGATCGGCCAGGCGGCGAGCATGGGCGCGTTCCTGCTGGCCGCCGGCACCCGCGGCAAGCGCTACGCCCTGCCGAATTCGCGCGTCATGATCCACCAGCCGCACGGTGGCGCGCAGGGCCAGGCCACCGACATCGAGATCCAGGCACGCGAGATCCTTTACCTGCGCAAGCGCCTGAACGAGGAACTGGCGGCCAATACCGGCCAGTCGATCGAGCGCATCGAGCGCGACGTCGAGCGCGACCTGTTCTTCAACGCGCAGGACGCCCAGGCCTACGGGCTGATCGACGCCGTGCTCGAGAAGCGGCCGAACGAATCCATCCACGCCGGCTGACCGCCGGCACCCGGAAAGAGACGCGCGGCGCGGCCGCCGTGGCCGCCGGCAGGGCCTGCCGGGGCGCCGGCAGGGCTGTGCTATGCTCGCGCGGCATCACGTGAAACCACCCGAGGCGGGGCATGACTGAAGAGCGACAGGGCCGATCGGGCGACGGCGGGAAAATCCTCTACTGTTCCTTTTGCGGCAAGAGCCAGCACGAGGTGCGCAAGCTCATTGCGGGCCCGTCGGTGTTCATCTGCGACGAGTGCGTCGAGCTCTGCAACGACATTATCCGCGAGGAACTCGAGGAAAAGGCCGCCTCGGCGCGCAGCCACCTGCCCAAGCCGAAAGAGATCCTCGACGTCCTCGACCAGTACGTCATCGGCCAGTCGCGCGCCAAGAAGGTGCTCGCGGTCGCCGTCTACAACCATTACAAGCGGCTCGAGTCGCGCACGCGCGGCGACGAGGTCGAGCTGGCCAAATCGAACATCCTGCTGGTCGGCCCGACCGGTTCCGGCAAGACCCTGCTGGCGGAAACGCTGGCGCGCCTGCTCAACGTGCCGTTCACGATCGCTGACGCGACCACCCTGACCGAGGCCGGGTACGTCGGCGAGGATGTCGAGAACATCATCCAGAAGCTGCTGCAGAAGTGCGACTACGACGTCGAGAAGGCGCAGAGCGGCATCGTCTACATCGACGAGATCGACAAGATCTCGCGCAAGAGCGAAAACCCCTCGATCACCCGCGATGTATCCGGCGAGGGCGTGCAGCAGGCCCTGCTCAAGCTGATCGAGGGCACGGTCGCCTCGGTGCCGCCGCAGGGCGGGCGCAAGCATCCGCAGCAGGAGTTCCTGCAGGTCGACACCAAGAACGTGCTGTTCATCGTCGGTGGCGCCTTTGCCGGCCTCGAGAAGATCATCCAGCAGCGTTCGGAAACGACCGGGATCGGCTTTTCCGCGGAGATCCGCAGCTCCAGCCGCCGCGCCGACACCGGCAAGTGGCTGACCGACGTGCAGCCGGGCGATCTCATCAAGTTCGGCCTCATTCCCGAGTTCGTCGGCCGCCTGCCGGTGGTTGCGACGCTCGACGAACTGGACGAAACAGCCCTGGTCAAGATCCTGACCGAGCCGAAGAACGCAATCACCAAGCAGTTCAAGCGCTTGTTCGAGATGGAAGGCGTCGAGCTCGAGTTCCGTCCCGAGGCACTGACCGCGGTCGCGCGCAAGGCGCTCAGCCGCAAGACCGGTGCGCGCGGCCTGCGCACGATCATCGAGCAGGTCCTGCTCGACACGATGTTCGACCTGCCGTCGCTGGAGCATGTCAGCAAGGTCGTCGTCGACGAAGCGGTCATCAATGGCCAGGCCGAGCCCTACCTGATCTACCAGGGCAACATGCAGACGCGCGCGGTCGCCGAGTAGCCCCGCGCCAGGCCCGGTGTGGCTGCCGGGCCGGCTTGCAAAATCCCCGCGACACCCGCACTTGACCCGACAGCAGCGTGCCTTCACGCTGCCGAGCGCATACCTGTTGCCGCGCCATACCAGGACCCGATGATGGAAAAACCGAGCAAGCCCGCCGTCCACGACGTGATCGAACTGCCGATCCTGCCGTTGCGCGACGTCGTGGTCTTCCCGCACATGGTCATCCCGCTTTTCGTCGGGCGGGAAAAGTCCGTGCGCGCGCTGGACGTGGCGATGGAGGGCGACAAGCAGATCCTGCTGGTGGCCCAGCGCAGCCCGGACATCGACGAGCCCGAGTCGGCGGACCTGCATGCGATCGGCACCATCGCCACCGTGCTGCAGTTGCTCAAGCTGCCCGACGGCACGATCAAGGTGCTGGTGGAAGGCACGGCGCGCGCCGAGGTCGAGAACTGGTCCGAGCGCGGCGGCCTGCTGCACGCGCGTGCGCGTGCACTGGATCCGGTGGTTTCGCGCACCGATCGCGAGATCGAGGTCATCTCGCGCTCGCTGGTCAAGCTCTCGCGCAAGATTCCGCCGGAGCTGATGGCCACCCTGGCCGGACTCGACGACCCGTCACGCCTTGCCGACACGATCGCCGCCCACCTCACCGTGCGCCTGCAGGACAAGCAGCAGGTGCTGGAAACCCCCGACGTCGCCGATCGCCTCGAGCACCTGATCTCGCTCGTCGACGGCGAGATCGACGTCCAGCAGATCGAGAAGCGCATCCGCGGCCGGGTCAAGTCGCAGATGGAGAAGAGCCAGCGCGAGTACTACCTCAACGAGCAGATGAAGGCGATCCAGAAGGAACTCGGCGATGCCGAGGACGCGCCGAACGAGCTCGAGGAGCTGGCCCGCAAGGTCGAGGCATCCGGCATGCCGAAGGCGACCCTGGCCAAGGCGCGCGCCGAACTCAACAAGCTCAAGCAGATGTCGCCGATGTCGGCCGAAGCGACCGTCGTGCGCAACTACGTCGACTGGCTGGTCGGCGCGCCGTGGAAGAAGCGCTCGAAGGTGCGCAAGGACCTTCGTCTCGCCCAGGAAACGCTCGATGCCGATCATTTCGGCCTGGCGAAGGTCAAGGACCGCATCCTCGAATACCTGGCCGTGCAGCAGCGCGTGAACAAGATGAAGGGACCGATCCTCTGCCTGGTCGGGCCTCCCGGCGTCGGCAAGACTTCGCTCGGCCAGTCGATCGCCAAGGCGACCAACCGCAAGTTCGTGCGCATGTCGCTCGGCGGCGTGCGTGACGAGGCGGAGATCCGCGGACACCGGCGCACCTACATCGGCTCGATGCCGGGCCGGATCATCCAGAACATGTCCAAGGCCGGCACACGCAATCCGCTGTTCGTCCTCGACGAGATCGACAAGATGTCGATGGACTTCCGCGGCGACCCGTCCTCGGCGCTGCTCGAGGTGCTCGATCCGGAGCAGAACAACGCATTCAACGACCACTACCTCGAGGTCGATTTCGACCTCAGCGAAGTCATGTGGATCGCCACCGCGAACTCGCTGAACATCCCGGGTCCGCTGCTCGACCGCATGGAGGTCATCCGCATCCCCGGCTACACCGAGGACGAGAAGGTCAACATCGCCGAGCGCTACCTGGTGCCCAAGCAGCTGAAGGCGAACGGCCTGAAGGCCGGCGAACTCGCGATCAGCGCGGACGCG
>ERZ795041.773-NODE-773-length-11214-cov-3.065956_pt1 | contig 11214 bp, 9 predicted proteins | sample MGYA00375125_ERZ795041 | MGnify/ENA primary metagenome ERZ795041 (study PRJEB30170, sample SAMN03074214) | activated sludge metagenome | biome: Common Effluent Treatment Plant; feature: Wastewater; material: Activated sludge; isolation source: activated biomass in a...
AGCCGGTGACGATCTACGAGGCGCACCTCGGCTCGTGGCGGCGCGGCGCGGGCACGGAATCGCCCGATCTGCACTCTCTGTACATGGCGAGCCTGACGCTGACGCGCATGGCCGAAGGCGGCATTTACGATCAGCTCGGCGGCGGCTTTGCGCGCTATTCGGTCGATCAATACTGGATGATTCCTCACTTCGAAAAAATGCTGTACGACAACGCGCAGCTGCTCGGCATCTATGCGCAGGCGAGCGCGGCCACCGGCGATCCGCTGTTCCACAGGATCGCCAACGAAACGGCAGACTGGCTGCTGCGCGACATGCAATCGCCGCAAGGCGGATTCTGGTCGGCGCTCGATGCCGATTCGGAAGGTCACGAGGGCACGTTCTATGTGTGGGACGCCGCGGCGGTGCGCACCCTGCTGCCAGCCGAAACGTTCGACGTCTTCGCGCGCCGCTTCGGACTGGATCGCGCCGCCAACTTCGAAGGTCGCTGGCATCTGCACGCCTATCGATCGTTGGACGAGATCGCGAACGACCTGGGCATGAGCGAGACGGAGGTCGGACATCATCTCGATCATGCCCGCGAAGTCCTGCTCGAAATCCGCAACGCCCGCGTGTGGCCCGGCCGTGATGAAAAAATCCTGAGCGCATGGAACGGGCTTGCGATCGGCGCGCTGGCGATCGCGGCGCGCTCGCTGCGGCGGGCCGACATTGCCGTCGCGGCGCTGCGCGCGATCGACTTCATTCGCGAACAGCTCTGGGTGAACGGCCGATTGTTGGCGGTGCACACGGATGGCCGCTCACGCTTGCCGGCCTACCTCGACGACTATGCGTTCCTGCTCGACGGTATCGTGGAGTCACTGCAGACGCGCTGGCGCACCCAGGACGTCGACTTCGCACGCAAGCTGGCCGATGCGCTGATCGAGCATTTCCAGGACGCCAGCGGCGGCGGCTTCTTTTTCACCGCCGACGATCACGAAGCATTGATTCATCGCCCGAAAACCTTTGCGGACGAATCCCTGCCCGCCGGCAATGCGATCGCGGCCCAGGCACTCACGCGGCTCGGCCTGCTGCTCGCCGAGACTCGCTATCTCGATGCCGCGGCCCGCACCTTGCGCGCCGCATGGCCCTCGATCGAACGCTATCCGCATGCGCACTGCGCCCTGCTCGTCGCGCTCGAGGACTACATCGAGCTGCCGACCATCGTCATCGTGCGCGGCGCCGTCCTCGACCGAAACGATCGCTTACGTCTGTCGAGGAATGACGTGCTCCGAGCCGCTGCGCTCGCTGTCGTCGCTGGCGGCAGTGAGCTGAGCCGGCTTCGCCGGCTCGGCCAGCTGGCCAGAAACAGAGAAGGCGTTTCGAATCTACGTCCCCTCCCCCGCGAAGCGGGGAGGGGGTCTGACCAGCAGGCCAGCTGGCCAGCGCCCCAGCTGGCCTTCTTCTTCAGGTTTTCTTCCTTCTCGCCTGGCGCGAACGTTCGATGCCGGCGAGCTGCTTCGCCTTCGCGGCTTCGATGGCGGCCTTCAATGCGCGCTCGGCCCACTCGTGCAGCAACGTCACGTCGGCGAGCACTTCATCCGGTACCCGGTGATGGTCCGTCGTCAGATCGAAGGCGTTCGGATACGGCTTGAATTGCGGCATGCCGCGCGACTCGTAGTCGCCGCGGTTCGTGGGGCCGGTGCGCAGATAGAGCGTGCGCTCGTCGACGACGATGCCGAGCAATCGCTCGTCGAGAAAAATTCCCGTCGCACCGAAGATCGATCGCGACGAAACTCGCCCGAGAAAGGACAGCTGTTCGGCGACATATCTTGCAAAGCTCGACTTGGTGCGCATTCGAGCAACTCACGTTTCCTTATGAGGGCGGCAGCCCCATTTTATATATCGGTGCGCGTCGCGCTGCGGCCGAAGTTTACATGCTCATCGACGTGTGTAAACACACCTCAGGCGCATTCGATGCGCATGTCACATGCGCTGCGCTCTTCATGCGTTATGTGATGCGAACACACGTGACGCGAGCGTCACGTCCCGAGCCGCTCTCGGATGGCGTTGCGCAGGTCACCGTATGTTTCGACCGAAAACGCGGGCGCCAGCGACCAATCGTAGGCCCAGGGATTTTGCGTGCGCAGCTGCGCAGGCTCGTCCGCGAAGCGAGGATGAACATGGGCATGCAATGCCGGCTCGAGATTGCCGAAAATCGCGTAATTGATGCGCAACGCCTGCGTCGCCTCCAGCACGGCCTGCCCCAGCCGGCCGAGATCCGACAGGAAACGATCGCGCGCAGCGCCGTCGAGCGCGTTCAAATCCGGAACCACCGGGTCGGGCAGCAGCAAGCAATATCCGCGCAACACTTGCCGCTGGCCCATGACCGCCCAGCCGGACGGCAATCGCGCGATGACGGCGGGATCACCTGCACGCGCCGCCGCGACGAGCCCATGGATCGCGGTCGTCATCCTCGCCTCACGCCTCCCGGAATACGAAATACACCGCGCCGAGCATACACAGCGCCGCCCACAGATAGTCGAGCTTGAGGGGCTGGCGCATGTAGATCAGCATGAACGGCACGAACACCGTCAGGGTGATGATCTCCTGCAATATCTTCAGCTGCGGCAACGTCAATGCCGTATAGCCGATGCGGTTGGCCGGCACCTGCAGCAAGTATTCGAACAGCGCGATACCCCAGCTGACCAAGGCCGCGACGATCCACGGTTTTTGATTCAGATGCTTGAGGTGCGCATACCAGGCGAAGGTCATGAACACGTTCGAAGCCGTGAGCAGCAACACTGTCTTCACGAGGACGGGCATGACGATCTCTGGTCAGTGAGTTGATGCCGCAACCGGAATCTTGAGCAACGTCGCAGGAGTACGGGTTCGGTCGAGGCGCAGCACGAAATCGAAGCGATCGAACTGCGTGCACAGCTCGAAATCGCGCTCGGGCGCCCAGTCGCACACAGGATCGAAGAATTTCGCGGCGCTGGGTGCGGCGCGCAGCCGCGCCCGAATCTGCGCCACATCGCGCTCCTCGCCTCGCAGGCGCGCGGCGATCAGATCCGCGCACGCATCATCCTCCGCGCAGCGCTCGATCGCATGCTGGCCCATGCGTACGAGCGTCACTTCGCGCGGCGCCTGCTCGCGAATGTAGTCGACGATCGCAGCGGCGTTCACGAGCGCGCCGGTGATGACTGCTTCCGCTCGAACCGCGTTGGTCAGGCCCTGCGTGCCCGCATGGGTCGTATGGATGATCGTCCGACCCTGAACATCGATGCGTTCCAGGTCCGTAGGCGAGTTGCCGCCGTCGAAGCCGGGCAGCGGCTTGGCGAAACGCTCGCCGAGCAGAATCGCGTCGGGATGACGGCGCTTGAGCTCGAGCGCCGTCTCGATTTCCGCGACCGGCCAGATCGCCGCCGCGCCGCGGGCCATTGCATGAGCGGCCAAGGAGAACGCCCTGAAAACGTCGATGACGACGACCAGGCCGCGCGCTTCGCGCGCACCCGCGACGAAATCCACGATGCGGGTGTCGACCATGACGACTTTCGCCGTCAGGCAGCGTTGCTGCCGCGGGAACCGGCCGCCTTGCGCTGCAGACGCACGACACGCTTCGCATCGGCGGGCCGCTCGTTCATGACGACGACCTTCGCGCGTTTGAAGAAATTGAAGTCGGTCGCGCTCGCCCAGGTGTATGCGCCCATCATGCGACCCACGACCAGATCGCCGACGTCGAGCTCCGGCAGCTGGATGTCGTCGTCGATGACGTCGATGGAATCACAGGTCGGGCCGGCGAGCACGCTCGGGAACGTCTGCTCGCCGCTACGCAGCGCCGTCACCGGATACTTCGCGTGATCGAACATCTGGCCGCTGTAGGAGCCGTACACGCCGTCATCAAGGTAGTACCACCAGCGACCGTCGCGCTTCGCCTTGCCCATGACGCTCGACACGGCGATCGCCGCGGGCGCCGCGATGAACCGGCCCGGCTCGGCGATGACGCGCACCTGCGGCGGCAGCTTCGCGAGCTCGGCGCGAATCGGCGCACAGAACCGATCGATCGGCATGACCGCCTGATCGTAAGCGACCGGAAAACCGCCGCCGATGTCCAGAACGTCGAGCGCCGGCAGCCCGGCGAGCAGCGCCTCGGCGATGAGGTTGGTGCAGGCGCGAATCGCCTCGACGTACTTGGTCGGTTCCGTGGCCTGGGAGCCGACATGAAAGGACAGGCCGCGAACGCGAATCCCTAGGCGGCGGGCAAGCTCGATGAGGCCGAGCACGGCGCCCGGCTCGCAGCCGAACTTGCGCGACAGGTCGACGACGGCGTCCGGGCTGCGGAAAGAGACCCGCAGCAGCAGCTCGGCGCGCTTGCGGTAGCGCACGAATTTCTTGATCTCGTCCGGATTGTCGGCCACGAAGGTCGTGACGCCGTAGCGCAGCGCATCGCGGATGTCGCTGTCGCGCTTGATCGGATGAGTGTGAATGCAGCGCTCGGCGGCAATGCACTGCGCCTTCACCAGCTCGACTTCGCCGGTCGTCGCCAGGTCGAAGAACGCCCCCTCGTCGCGCAAGCACGCCACCACGGCCGCGTGCGGCAGCGGCTTCAGCGCGTAATGCAAATCGACGCCAGGGAGTGCAGCCCTGAGCGCGTGATATTGACGCCGCACCTGCTCGCAATCGACCACCAGCAGCGGCGAGCCGAAACGGGCCGCGAGCGCACGGATCTCGGATTCCGTGAGCGCGGTCGAGTCGAAGGATTGAGAGGGAGAAACGGCGTGTGAATGCTTAGCTGCGCGCGGCAACACCTGTTGGGCACCTCATCGAAAAAGCTGCGGACACTTAACCAACCAACGAGAGCGACTTGAACGGTGTTGATGACAACGTCGTCGGCACTCTCACAAGTTCTGGTCGAGCGGCACCTGCAGCTTTCGCGTGTGTCTCTGGGTGCTCTCTTACACAGGCCGGCGCGAAATGTAGCAAAAATGCTCTGCGATGCAAGAACTGCGTCGCAGTTTCTTTCGTGCGCCGCGCTGCTACATTTCACCACATGACAACGATCGCACCGGACACTCGTCGCGAGCTCGAAGCGCTTCTGCGCAGCCGCGTACCGCTGCTCGTCATCGAGACTCGCGACGAGCCGCGCGCGCTGCGGTTGCTGACGGACGTTTGCAGCCGGATCGTCGCCGGCGCGCACATGCCGGTGTTTCAGTGGACCGTCACGGACGGCCTGCGCCGGCTGGACATCGACCTCGGCGGCGCACAACGCCACAACGCGGACCCGGCGGAGGTTCTGAAGACGATACGCGCCGTCGACAAGGCGGGAATCTATGTGCTGCTCGACTTCCATCCCTTCTTGCCGGAGCCGATTCATGTCCGCCTCCTCAAGGACATTTGTCAGGGCTACTCGAAGACGCCGCGCACGGTGGTGCTGCTGAGCCACGAGATCGTCCTGCCGCGCGAGCTGGAGCACTTCGCGGCCCGCTTCCAGCTGGCGTTCCCCGGCCGGACCGAACGCCAGATGATCGTCGAGCGCGTCGCGACGGAATGGACGCAGGCGAACGGCGGCAAGGTGAAAACCGACCGCAAATCGCTGGAGCTGCTGGTCGAGAACCTGGCCGGCCTGTCCACCGGCGATACCGAAAGGCTCGCCCGCCAGGCGATCTTCGACGACGGCGCCTTGCAGCTCGACGACCTGCCCGCGGTGATGCAGGCGAAATACGAGCTGCTGAATCGCAGCGGCGTGCTCGCCTTCGAATACGACACGACAAGATTCGCCGATCTCGGCGGCATGAATCGTCTGAAAGAATGGCTGCGACAGCGCCGGCCCGCGTTCGATCGCTCGGCGGCCGCCAACGGCGCCAAGCTCGATCCGCCGAAAGGATTGCTGCTGCTGGGCGTACAAGGCTGCGGCAAGAGCGTCGCGGCGCGCGCGGCGGCCGGCATCTTCGGCGTTCCGCTGCTGCGCCTGGATTTCGCCTCCATCCACAACAAGTACATCGGCGAATCGGAGCGCAATCTGCGCGAGACGCTGGCCACCGCGGACGTGATGGCGCCGTGCGTCCTGTGGATCGATGAGATCGAGAAAGGCGTCTCGACGGGCGAAGGCGACAGCGGTACCTCCCGCCGCCTCCTCGGTACCTTCTTAACCTGGCTTGCGGAAAAGAAGACGAAGGTGTTCGTGGTCGCGACGGCGAACGACGTCTCGGCGCTGCCGCCCGAGCTCATTCGCAAGGGCCGCTTCGACGAGATTTTTTTCGTCGACCTGCCGACGGCCGCCGTACGCGCCACCATCCTCTCGATTCACGCCCAGAAACGCAACGTGGACCTGCTCGAGATACATCTCGGGCCGCTCGCCCAGGCATGCGAAGGCTTTTCCGGCGCGGAGATCGAGCAAGCGATCGTGTCGGCCGTCTACAGTGCGCACGCCACGAACGAACCCGTCACGCCCGCGCACGTCCTGCACGAGATCAAGGCAACCCGGCCGTTGTCGATCGTGATGGCGGAAAGAATCGATGAGCTGCGAGCGTGGGCCGCGGAAAGAACGGTGGCGGCGGATTGATGGAGGAAGATTGAGTGATCTGGTGATCAAGTGATCCGGTGATCAGGACCAGAGAGAGCCAGCACCAGCTTCGGATGCGATCCTCCGCTCTTGCCAAGATCACCTGATCACCTCATCACTTGATCACTTGGCGCGCGCAAGCGCGCCTACAACATCTCGCTCTCATCGCCGAAATCCGCCACCCACGCCGCGATGTCCTGATCGTACGTGACGATGTTCTCGGCGGTGGCGGCGCGCTTCAGGCGGTCGCGGATCGCTTCCCAGCGTTCATCCTCGGGCACTTCCTCGACGAGAATGATCTTCGCGCCGGCTTTGTCGAGCGTGCGCAGGTTCGCGAACAGCTGGCGGGCGTAGGCATCGGGGCGCGTGCCGGCATTGATCCACGTCATGAACGGTGTCGTGTTGCCCGGAGGGCGCTGCGCGAGCACGGCAACCTTCTCTTCCTTGGCGGTGAATTCGTTCATCACGATTTCGAGGCGCCGGCTCGGCACGACATTGACCGGCGTGGTCGGCGAGTAATGCCGCGACAGGGTGCCGGGCACGCGCGGCGCGGCTGGATTCGGCCCGACCTGGATCGTGGGCACGACGGCGCGCAGTTGCGAGAGCGTGATGTGGCCGGGGCGCAGCAGGCGAGGTATGTCGCCGACGCACGAAACGATGGTGGATTCGAGGCCGATCTTGCAGTCGTCGCCGTCGAGCACGATGCGAATGTCGTCGCCGAATTCCTCGCGTACGTGCTCGGCACGCGTCGGGCTTACCTTGCCGAAGCGATTTGCCGACGGCGCGGCGATGCCGCCGCCGAAGGCATTCAAGAGCTGCTGCGCGACCGGGTGGTTGGGCACGCGGATCGCAATCGTGTCCTGCCCGCCGGTGATCACGTCGTTCACCGCGGGTGCACGCTTGGCGACGATGGTCAGCGGGCCGGGCCAGAATGCGTCGGCGAGGCGCTTCGCTTCGGGCGTGAATTCACGCACCCAGCGCTGGCTATAGCGCGGATGATCGAGGTGAACGATGACGGGATGCGTCGAGGGACGGCCTTTGGCCTGGAAAATCTTACGCACCGCTTCGGGATTGTTCGCATTGGCGCCCAGTCCGTAGACGGTCTCGGTGGGGAACGCCACGAGATCGCCGGCACGCAGCGCTTCGACGGCTTCCTGGATCTCGCTCTGTAAAACTCTGCCGATGGCCATAGGCGGTCATGATAGCAGCGCTGCCGCATCCGCCCTGCAATCGGACGACGAGCGGCGCTCATGCTCATCTCAGAGGGGCTTGCGCTCCCAACCCTGAGCCGCACGGCGCAGCTCGTACGCGGGCCAGTAGCGGTTATCGAGTTTCATCGTGATCACATCGACCGAGCCGTTCCAGCTCACGGTGCGCAAACGCACGGAGGAGCGATCCTCACGCCCCGCGATCGCGCTGACGAATGCATCGAGATCCGGCGTCGGCTGACCGTCGACTTCGACGATGCGACGGCCCGCCCACAGCTTGTACCGTGTCGCCGGCGAGCCGTAGGAGAAATACGCGACGAACACGCCTTCCGGCACGATCCCACGCTGCGCCGCGAGCGCCCGATGCGGCGCCTGCAAAACCGCACCGGACCAGACCAGCAGGCGATCGAGATCGCGCCCAGGCAGCTCCACCGTCGGAACGTCGAGCGAGAGCTCCTTGCCGTCACGCCACACGGTCACGCGCACCGTCGGCTTCTGCACGGCGCGCTCCACTTCGCGAAAGCGGTTCACCACCGCGCCCTCGATATCGAGGATCAAATCGCCCGAGCGCAGCAGGGTGCCGGCCGGCGATCCACCGACCAGGCGCGAGATACTCAGCACCTGGCGCCGCTCCGGACTATGCGCCTCGAATTTCGCGACCCAGGCATCCGACAGCTCGAGCCTGCGGGCGCTCGCCAGCGGAATCGGCAGCAGCTCCGCCTCCAGCGAGCGCAGCACGCGCCCGTCGCGTACGACCGTCAGCATCTCCGCGATCAATTCGGCTGGAATGCCGCGATTCTCCTGCGCCATCTCCCGGCCGGCCTCGTACGCGAAGCTCGCCCAGGTCGCGAGCACCTCGCCGTTCTTGTTGGCCAGCACGCCGTCGTAATCGCCCGGACCGGCGACGAGCGCAATCGTCTCGAGATTCGAATCGCGGAACTGCAGCGTCCGCGACAGCGGGAATGTGACTGGATCGACCGATGCGACCGTCGAAACACGCGACTGCACCTTGCCATCGCCGCGCATGCCCACCGCCCACACCTGCTCGCCGGGATGGACTTCCGTGGGCTTCAATACGGCCGACTTCGCAGGTGTCGTGCCGATCAGCGCCGGATCGTAGGAGACCATTGCGAGGTTGTGCAGCGGATGGATGTATTCGACACGTCCAGGCACTTCGATCGTGCCGGCGAACGTCAAGCGCACATCGCCGATCGGCGCCGGCACGGTGTTGCGATCGACGACGACGAGGCCGCGCTGCGCATCGACGATGAGGCCGGTGCCGTAATAGTTGCGTTCGGTGATGCCCGACACCGAGTAAGGCATGTTGAAGTTCACGAGCACGAGCGAAGGCGCGAGACGATTCACGATCGGCTCGTTCGACTTGGCGTAGGTCGTCGATGCGGGTTTCGGCGCATCGGCGGGCTGCCCCTCCGGCCACGGCGTGCACGGCCAGAAGCCGCTCGCGTCATGGCGCTTGCACGAGCGCACCGCGAACCAGCGGCGATCCATGCGCATGACGCGCCATTGCGCGGTGCGCGGATCGTCGATCGTGAAGAACCGCACCGTGGCGCGCGCCGTGTCGTGCAGCTCGCGCAGCACGGCCTCGAAATCATCCAGCGAGTCGATCTGCTTGCCGTCGATTTCGGTGATCACTGCGCCGCGCGGCACGGCGGCCGCGCCGAGCACGTACCCCGGATTGGCGACATACACGCCTTTGATCGGGACGTTGATGTGACGCGCCTGCTGCCAGGAAAGGTTGTGGACGACGCCGTCGCCGAACTCGAGGTACCGATCCGGCGTGATCGAATACAAGTCCTCGACGCTCAGCGTGCGCTCGAGCACTTGTCCGCCGCGCTCGACGGTGAGATCGACGGTGCCGCCGACGCGCGAATCGAGCACTTCGGCGAGCTCGATGAAATCCGCCGTGAGCGCGCCGTTCAATTTCACGAGCACATCGCCCGGCTCCAGGGTTCGCTCGGCCGCCGAGCCCTTTTGAACTTCGACCACGACGAGCATGCCGGTCTTCGTCGGGAACTTACGGCGCACATCCGCTTCCGTCTCGCTGCGCAAACCGAGCCGGCGAACCTCGTCGAACGGCGTATACGAGAACACGGTTTGCAGCGTGCCGCGCGCGACGGGCTTGCCCTCCTGAACGAGTCGCAACGCGCGCGTCACCCGATCGAGCGGCAAATAGAAGCTCGAAGCCGCTTGCGAGCTGCCGCCTGCATTCAGCGCGACGACGCGGCCCTCGACGTCGATCACGGGCGATCCGGACGAGCCGCCTGAAGTGCTCGAGGCCGCCTGGTAATAGAAGGTGTTGAAGTCGTTGTACTTGCCGATGCCGTAGTTCGGCGCCTCTCGATCGAGCCGCGCCAGCGTGCCGGCAAGGATCGAGAGCTGCTCGCCCGCGTCGTTGCCGATCACGCGAATCTCGCGGCCGACCTGCGCGCCTTGCGGATGAAGCTTGAGCTCGGTCGGCTCGATGAAACGCAGCTTGGAAGGGTCGTAGCGATAGAAGCCGAAATCGTGCACGGGATCGCGATAGACGGGATAAAGCGTGACTTCCTCGCGATTCAGGAACACGGCCTGCGCCGTGACCGGTCCCGGCGTGACGACGTGGCGGTTGGTAAGAATCAACCCGCGCTTGGCGTCGACGACGAAGCCGGTCGCCTGGGTCGACATGTTCCATTCGGTGTCGAAGGCGCGCGCCTGATCGACCTGGATCGTGACGACGCCGGTGGCGACGCGCTCGAGTGTTCGCGCCCAGCGGGAACCTTCGGGATCGGCGACGGGAACGACGGCTTGCGAAAGGTCTTCGGCGGCGAAGAGCGGCGCGGCGATCAGGAATGCAACGATGGGCAGGAGTTCCAGTGCTGGAACAGCGGCCCAGAAGCGGCTGAAACGTTTGGTTTTCTGCATGAAGTCGAGCATCTCGCGTGATGGCCGTTCGCGGGGCGGCGCGAAAATCAGAGCGGCTACGCCATGCCAAGTTCCGCCCCTGGTTCCGCCGGTCATCCGAACAGGACGAATCCCCAGACGACGCCCAGGACGACGAAGGATAACAGCACGGCACTGGAGCCCACGTCCTTTGCCAAGCCTGACAATTCGTGCCGTTCGAGCCCGATGCGATCGACGACAGTCTCGATCGCGGTGTTGAACAGCTCGACGATGAGAACGAGCAATACCGCGGCGATCAATAATGCGCGTTCGATGCCGGTGTCACCCAGATAGGCGCCGAGGGGGATGAGCACCAGAGCAAGCACGATCTCCTGTCGAAACGCCGCCTCTGCACGGAAAGCGCCTTTGAATCCCTGCCAGGAATTGCGAAAGGTGAGCAACAGCCGCCGCGCGCCGGACAATTTCGGACGTTCTTGCATGAAACACTCCCGGCGCTTTTGCATTGAGAAGGCTTCGTCGGACCCCCTCCCTGTCCCTCCCCCGCTGCGCGGGGGAGGGGAATGCGTGTCCGGC
>ERZ795041.774-NODE-774-length-11207-cov-4.894279_pt1 | contig 11207 bp, 8 predicted proteins | sample MGYA00375125_ERZ795041 | MGnify/ENA primary metagenome ERZ795041 (study PRJEB30170, sample SAMN03074214) | activated sludge metagenome | biome: Common Effluent Treatment Plant; feature: Wastewater; material: Activated sludge; isolation source: activated biomass in a...
AAGGCGCCCTGGTCCTGCGCGGCATGGCTTTCCAGATAGGGGCCGGCGCCGAAGCCGAACCACATCGCATCGCGGTCCCAGCCGGTGCGCGCGAACACCCGGCCGGTGCCGCGGGCGTGCCAGGCGAGCTCGGCCGGCGGGGTCTTCGACTCGCCGGCCGGCAACAGGTCGTGGCGGTAGTTGAAGCCTTGCGTCATCTGCCGGATCGAGATCGCGCCGAGCCACCACGAGGCCATCGCGCGCGCGTCCTCGTCGTTGCTCGAGGTGCGTGCCTCGAGCACGAGGCGGCGGTGGTAGTCGAACAGTTCCGGCTGCGACGAACGCGACTGGTCGCCGATCGGCGCGAAACGGTCGAGGGTCGGCATGGTCGCGTGGACCCAGAAGCGGATGCTGTCGGAAAGATGCGCACTGGCATTGGCGAGATCCTCGCCGGTCGAATCCTTCCACAGCCGGTACAGCGCGAACAGGCGCATGTGCGCGGCGCCGTAGCCGGTTCCCTCGAGGCTGCCGCCGCCGGGCAGTTCGGCGTAGTAGGCCTTCAGCGGCGGCAGCTTCTGCGTGCGCAGGAAGTCGAGCCAGGTCGTGTTGCCGCTGGCCAGGGCCCAGCTCATCGTCGCCTCGACGAAGCTGTAGTAGTAGTTGTTGCCGGGGTTGTCGATCGACCATCCGGTCCATTCGGCCGGCGTCTCGCCCCAGCGTGCGGAGCGCGGATTCCACACGTTGGCGATGGCCTGGTCGGCGTAGGCCTTCCATTGCGCACGCTGCCCGTCGGCGAGGCGCTCGCCGCAGGTCGACCAGGTCTGCGCCAGTGCGCCGATCATCGGCCCGACCTCGAGATAGGAATCGCCGGCCACCGCCGGCCGCTGCGCCTGGGCAATCCGCGCGCGCGCGTCGTCGACCTGCTGCTGGACGAGGGCGACCGCGGTGTCGCAGTAGCGGCCCAACGAGGTGACGCGGTACGCGGCGACCGCGTCGGTGGCCGAGAACTCGTAGCCCGGACGGCCCGAGACGGCTTGGTCGACCCAGCCCTTGAAGCGTTTCCAGGCTGCGGACTTCTGATCGACGTGGGCGTAGTCGAGAACGAGGCTCGCCGCGGTGGCGGGTGCAGCCGCCACGGCGATGGCAAGGGCGAGGGCGGCGGAGCGGGGCGTGCGTGTCATCGGATCTCTCGCGGACTCACGGAAGCGGAGGGGAGGCCAGGCGTTGCTCCCATGCCAGCGCGGTGCGCACGATGAAATCGAGGTCGTCGTGGCGCGGCTGCCAGCCGAGCATGGCACGCAGGCGCTCGCTGCGCGCAATCAGGTTCGGCGGATCGCCGGCGCGGCGCGGTTGCTCGATGACGGTCAGCGCGTGGCCGCAGGCGCGCTCGACGGCGGCAATCACCTCGCGCACGCTGTAGCCGTGGCCGTAGCCGCAGTTGAGCGTCGCCGAAGCGCCGCCGTCGCGCAGATGGTCGAGTGCGCGCAGGTGCGCATCGGCGAGGTCGCTGACGTGGATGTAGTCGCGGATGCAGGTGCCGTCCGGCGTGGCGTAGTCGCTGCCGAACACCGACAGCGCCGGCCGCCGGCCGAGTGCGTGTTCGCAGGCCACTTTGATCAGCAGGGTGGCATTGCGCGTCGACTGGCCGATGCGCCCGCCCGGATCGGCGCCGGCGACATTGAAGTAGCGCAGGATCACGTGGCGCATCGGCGTTGCCGCCGACAGGTCGCGCAGCATGTGCTCGCTCATCAGCTTGGACATGCCGTAGGGGTTGATCGGCGCCGTCGGCGTGTCCTCGGCGGCCTCGCCGGAGGCCGGCATGCCGTAGACCGCCGCGGTCGAGGAAAACACGAACTCGCGCACGCCGGCGGCCTGGCAGCTCGCCAGCAAGGCGCGCGTCGCGCAGGTGTTGTTGCCGTAGTACTTGAGCGGGTCGGCGACCGACTCCGGCACGATCGTGTGCGCGGCGAAGTGCATGACGGTGCCGATGCCGCGTTCGCGCAGCAGCGTCTCGACGAGGTCGCGGTCGCCGACGTCGCCGTGCACGAGCTCGACGCCGAGCAGGGATTCGCGGAATCCGCTGGCGAGGTTGTCGAGCACGACGACCTGCTCGCCGCGCTCGACGAGTTGCAGGACCACGTGGCTGCCGATGTAGCCGGCGCCGCCGGTGACGAGAATCGGGCTCATGCGCGGGTGGCCGGCGGCGGGATCGGGGTCATCGGGTGTAGGCGAAGCGCAGGTAAGCGGCGTTCTCGTCGAACGAATCCGCGCCGGCGCCGGCGTCGCGCTCGTGGCGGCTGAGGTCGATGCGCCAGCGCCAATGGCGGCTGAGCTGCTGGCTGAGGTAGATCCCGTAGCGGTGGGTGCGGTCGGTGGCATCGTCATCGAGGTAGCGCCGGCGCAGCACCTCGGCGGTCGCGCCGATCGTCAGCAGCGGGCGCAGCAGGTAGCCGGCGTTGATGCCGGCGCCGGCCTCGTTGCGGTCGGTGGCGAGCACGACGGCTTCTTCCTCGTAGCGATAGCGCGCGACGTGCACGCTCGAGGCGATGTTCAGGCGCGTGCCGTGGAACAGGTGGTTCGCCTCGAGGCGGCGTTCGCGATAGACCTCGGCGGAGATCGCCTCGCCGCCGATGCCGATGCCGCCGAGACCGAGGTCGAAGGCCGCGGCTCCTTCGGCGAGCGCGCTGACCGCATCGGAATACTGCCAGGCGAAGGCGATGCCGAGCGTGTTGCGCTCGTTTGCACGCCAGTCGAACGCGGCCCGCGCGAGCGGCCCGCCGACGTCGCCACCGCCATCGAAGTCGAGTCGCGAATAGCCGAACGAGGCATCGAGGTCGACCCGGGCAAGCGTCTGCCGGTAGCCGGCATAGGCCGCATGACGGCGATAGTCGCGGGCGAACGCTTCGTCGAAGTCGACGTCCTGGGTCTCGAAGTTCACGCTGAGGTGGCGCGTCTGCGCCAGTTCCCACTGGAAGCGCTGGGCCAGGCCGAGGCGGCGCGAATCGAACGCCGCGGTGTCCTCGGCATGGCTGTCGATGAAGCGTGCCTCGGTCTGCGCCTGCACGGTCGGGCCGAGGCGGAAGCGCAGGGTCGGGCCGGTCGTGAACACGTTGGTCTGCTGCAGGTTGCCGGGAACGTCGGGGTCGCGCAGGCTGATCGGGTAGAGGCCGAGGTTGTCGGCGAACACCCAGGCGAAGCGCTGCGGCACGATTTCCCAGTTGACGGTGCCGTCGAGCGAGCCGCGGAACTCGCTGCCGAATGTTCCGTCGAGGTAGTTGCGGTACTCGAGCATTCCGGTGACCGCGGCCTGCACGTTCGAGCCGGTCTCGCTGAGGCTGAAGTCGAGATGCGGGATCAGCACCGTCTCGTCGACCGGATCGACCGGACTGAGGGCGATGTTGTCGCTGTGCATGAGGCCGAGCTCGAGCGTGTAGTCGAGGCGCAGGGCGCAGGCATCGTCGCAGGCCGCGGCGAGCAGCAGGGCAAGGGGCGCGCGGATCACGGTACGCATGGCGGAACCTCCGGGAGCCTGTCAGGGCAACTCGTTGAGGACGACACCGGCGAGCTTGGCGGGATCGAAATTGGCGATGACCTTGCGGATCGCGCCCGGCGTGTCGCGTCCGCTGCCGGCGACGAGGACGACGAAATCGACGAGGTCGGCAAGGATGCGCGCATCCGGCGAGCCCTTCACCGCCGGGCCGTCGAGGAACAGGTAGCGGTCCGGATAGCGGCTGCGCAGCGAGTCGAGCAGGGCACGCATGCGGAACGAGGAGAAGTACTCGCCGCCCATTTCGCGTTCGCGCCCGGCCGGAATCAGGCGCAGGCGCGGGATGCCGGTGTGGTAGAGGATCTTCTCGACGCCGATCGCCGGGTGGTCGAGGTAGTCGATCAGGCCGCCACCCGACGCCTCGATGCCGAGCGAGCCGTGCTGCGAGGGATGGCGCAGGTCGCAGTCGATCAGCAGCGCCGTCTTCGACTCGTCGAAGGCGAACGCGGCGGCCAGATTGCGGGCGACGAAGCTGCCGCCCGACTTCGAACTGATCGGGGCCACCATGGTGATGAAGTTGCGCTCGCCGCCGAGTGCGAGCAGGCGCGTGCGGATCTCGCGGAAGGCATCGGCGTGGTGGCGCGCGGATTCCTCGCGGTGGATCATCCGGCGCTCCTCGAGCACGCGCCGGGTCAGCGCATGCGGCTCGACGATCTTCGCGATCGAACGCGAGGCATTGGCCCGGCGCGCGATGTCGCCGGCGGCGGCGCTCAGCGCGGCGCCGACGTGGTCGGGCAGGTCGTCGGGGGGCGGCATGGTCATGAGTGCTGCAGCCTGATCCAGTAGGTGAAGGCATACGCGGCGAGCACGCCGACGATGACGAGGAAGGCGAATCCGATGCGGGCACGGTCGCGCATGCGTTCGCGTGCGGTCGCGTAGGTCGGCACGGTGGCGAGCACGCTGATGCCGGTGGTGCGCTCGAGCTGGCGCGCCGAGCGCACGCGCGGATCGAAGCGCACCAGCGCCAGCAGCAGGCCGAACGGGATGGCCAGGCCGAGCAGCAGTCCGGCGCCGGCGAAGTGGGCCAGGCGCAGCCCCGACGGACGCAGCGGCAGGATCGCCGGATCCTGGATGCGGAAGGTGAGGCCGCGCTGCTCCTGGTCGAGCACCATCGACACGCGCGCATTCTCGCGACGGCGCAGCAGATCCTGGTAGATGTCGCGGTTGACCTCGTAGTCGCGGGTCAATTCGGCCAGCGCACCCTCGGAAGCGGCGATGCGCCGGCTGCGGTCGAGTTCGGCGGCGAGCATGCCTTCGCTGCTGCCCATGCGCGAACGGGTCGCGGCGATCTCGCGGCGAAGTTCACCGAGGCGCAGCTTGAGTTCCTGGTAGAGCGGGTTGAACTGGGCGTTGTCGAACGGCGTCTGCGCGGCGCCGGCGCCCGGCTGGTTGCGGCGCGCTTCCTCCTCGGCGAGCTGGCGTTGCACGTCCTGCATCTGCATGCGCGTGCGCACGACGTCGGGGTACTGCTCGGTGTAGGTCAGCAGCAGGCGGTCGAGCTGGGCCTGCAGTTCGATCAACTGCGCGCGGTAGAGGCCGGCACGGGTCTGCACCGCGGTGACTTCGGACTCGCCGGAAAGCTGGGCGACCAGGGCCGATTCGCGCGACTGCTGTTCCATCAGCGACAGGCGCGCCTGTTCGACCTGGGTGCGCAGCGCGCTGATGCGCGCATTGGCGTCGGTGGCGCTGCCGGGCTGGGCGTCTGCATTGGCCGAGCGGTAGCGCAGCAGGCCTTCCTCGGCGTCGGTCAGCTTCTTGTGGTAGTCGTTGACCTGGCTGTCGATGAACTCGAAGGCCTCGCGGCTCTCGCGCTCCTTGGCCGCCCGGCTCTGCTCGATGAACTTCTCGCCGAGGCGGCGGGTGACCTCGAAGGTGCGGTGCGGATCGGAATCGCGGTAGCTGATCTGCACGAGTTCCGGGCGCGGACTGGTCACCAGGGTGCGGTCCTTGATCTGCTCCATCAGGCGATCCTGCTCGAGCGCGCTCGGCTGCGCGTCCATCCAGCCACCGTGCTGGAGTGCATCCTCGAGTACCTTGCGGCTGAACACGACCTGGCGCGCCATGCCGGCATGGTCGGTCACCCCGGTCGGCACCGCGCGGCCCTCGAGCAGCGGCTGGATGATGTCGCTGCCCTGGGCGAGGATGGTCGTCGAGGCGACGTAGCTGCGCGGCCAGAGGATGCCGACCACCAGGCTGGCAAGGGCGATCAGGGCGAACACGATCGCCATGCCGATGCCGTAGCGGCGCAGTTCGCGCACGAAAACCGGCACCATCTCCGCGACCGGAGCAATCTCGCTGTTCATTCCCGGATCGGCCTCGTGCTGCGTTCGGCGGACGTGCTCAGAACGATCGCTCGGGCACGGTGATGACGTCGCCCGGCTGCACTTCGTAGTTGGTGCCGAGGTCGCCCTTCTGCAGGATGCGGTCGAGGCGCACCGAATAGGCGCGGGTCGCCGCAGCGTCCTTGCGGTACAGCTCGGTGCGGTCGGCGGCGGCAAACTCGTTGGTGCCACCGGCGGCGAGGACGGCGTCGAGCACGGTCATGCCCTGGCGGTACGGCACCGAGATCGGCGTGCGCACGGCGCCGGTGACGCGCACGCGGGAAAGGTATTCGTGGCTGCGCAGCTGGTCGACGATGACGGTGACCTGCGGGTTGCGCACGTAGGCCTCGAGGCGGGCCTTGATGTCGGCGGCGACCTCCTCGGGCGTCTTGCCGCCGGCCTCGACGTCGCCGACCAGCGGCACCGAGATGCGGCCGTCGGGGCGGACCGGCACGGTCACGTTGAGGTCCGGGTTCTGCCAGACGGCGACGCGGACGCTGTCATCGACGCCGATCCGATAGGCCTCGACGGCCTGCGCCTGCGGGTTGATGACCGGCGCGCTGCCGGGGCGCGGGCCGCTTGCGCAGCCGGCGAGCAGCAGGAATGCACCGCAGAAGAGCGCCAAGCAGAGCGTTTTCATGCCAAGTCCCCCTGTCCCTTCGTCGAATAATGTGAAACCTATCACAGTTTCCGGCGCTTCCCGGGTCGATCCGGCCGGCGCGCAACCCGCGCGGGCACTGCATGCCGGGCCTCCCGATCCGGGTCCGCGACCCGGTCCGGCCGCCGCCGGTCCTTCCTATACCCGATGATACTCACGGTACCAGGCGACAAAGTCTGCCACGCCGGCCTCGACGCTCGTCGACGGCGCATAGCCGGTGTCGCGGGCGAGTTCCTCGACGTCGGCGCAGGTGTCCGGCACGTCACCCGGCTGCAGCGGCAGCAGGATCTTCTCGGCCTTGCGCCCGAGGCATTCCTCGATCACCTCGATGTAGAGGGCCAGTTCGACCGGCTGGTGGTTGCCGATGTTGTAGACGCGGTACGGCGCCGCCGACGAGCCGGGGTTCGGCGCCAGCGCGTCGAAGGCCGGGTCGGGCGCCGGCACGCGGTCGAGCGTGCGGATGACGCCTTCGACGATGTCGTCGATGTAGGTGAAGTCGCGCGTGTGCCGGCCGTGGTTGAACACCTCGATCGGTTCGCCGGCGAGGATCTTGCGGGTGAACAGGAACAGCGCCATGTCGGGCCGGCCCCAGGGGCCGTAGACGGTGAAGAAGCGCAGGCCGGTGGTCGGCAGGCCGAACAGGTGGCTGTAGGTGTGCGCCATCAGTTCGTTGGCCTTCTTCGTCGCCGCATACAGGCTGACCGGATGGTCGACCGCGTCGCGCACCGAGAACGGCAGCTTGCGGTTGGCGCCGTACACCGAACTCGACGAGGCATAGACGAGGTGCTCGACGCCGCCGTGGCGGCAGGCCTCGAGGATGTGGGTGAAGCCGACGATGTTGCTGTCGATGTAGGCCTGCGGGTTCTCCAGCGAGTAGCGCACGCCGGCCTGGGCGGCGAGGTTGACCACGCGCTGCGGGCGGAAATCGGCGAACGCCGCGTTCATCGCCGCGCGATCCTCGAGCGCCGCACGCACGAAGCGGAAACCGGGGTGCGGGGTCAGCCGGGCAAGGCGCGCTTCCTTGAGCGAGGGATCGTAATAGTCGTTGAGGTTGTCGTAGCCGAGCACTTCGTCGCCGCGCGCGAGCAGGCGCAGGCTGAGGGCGGATCCGATGAAGCCGGCAGCACCGGTGACGAGGATGCGCATGATTCGGGCAGGCAATGGGGACGGGAAATGCGGCAACGAGCGATGCGGATCGGGGTCGGCTACATCCGGACGAGCCTTCCCGTACGCGGTTCGCCGCTGCCGGCCTCATAGCCTGTCATCGACGCTCTCCCGCGGCAACACGTTCTTGACGTCGAACAGCACGCAGCCGGGCTTGCCGAGCGCGCGGATGCGTGCCGCGCCCATCTCGACGAACTGGCGGTGCGCGACGGCGAGCACGATCGCGTCGTACTTGCCTTCCTCGACGCTCGGCACGAGCGAGAGGCCGTACTCGTGTTCGGCTTCGCTCGCGCTCACCCAGGGGTCGTGCACGTCGACGTTGGCGTGGTAGCTCCTGAACTCGTCGACGACGTCGGTGACGCGCGTGTTGCGCAGGTCCGGGCAGTTTTCCTTGAAGGCGAGGCCGAGGACGAGGATGTTGGCGCCGGCGGCATGGATGCGCCGCTGCGTCATCAGCTTGATCACGCGCTGGGCGACGTGGCCGCCCATGCCGTCGTTGATGCGCCGGCCCGACAGGATCACCTCCGGGTGGTAGCCGATCTGTTGTGCCTTGTGGGTCAGGTAGTACGGATCGACGCCGATGCAGTGGCCACCGACGAGGCCGGGCTTGAACGGCAGGAAGTTCCATTTGGTGCCGGCCGCGGCGAGCACCTCGCTGGTGTCGATGCCGAGGCGATGGAAGATCAGGGCCAGTTCGTTGACGAGGGCGATGTTGAGGTCGCGCTGGGTGTTCTCGATCACCTTGGCCGCCTCGGCGACGCGGATGCTCGAGGCCTTGTGGGTGCCGGCGGTGATGATGCGCCGGTACAGCGCGTCGACGAAGTCGGCGGCTTCCGGCGTCGAACCCGAGGTCACCTTGAGGATCGTCTCGAGCCGATGCTGCTTGTCGCCGGGGTTGATGCGCTCGGGGCTGTAGCCGGCGAAGAAGTCCTCGTTGAAGCGCAGGCCCGATTCGCGCTCGATGATCGGCACGCAGACTTCCTCGGTCGCGCCGGGATACACGGTCGATTCGAAGATGGCGACGCCGCCGCGGCGGATCGCGCGGCCGACCGTGCGGCTGGCCGATTCGAGCGGGGCGAGATCGGGCCGCTTGGCGTCGTCGATCGGCGTCGGCACGGTGACGATGAACACGTTGCAGGAGGCCAGCTCGGCCGGATCGGCGCTGAAGCGCAGCTGCGGCGTGCTGCGCAATTCCTCGGCCGAGACTTCCAGGGTGTGGTCGCGGCCGGCCGACAGTTCGGCGATGCGCCCGGCATGGATGTCGAAACCGAGGGTCGGCAGCACGCGCCCGAAACCGACCGCCAGCGGCAACCCGACATAGCCAAGTCCGATCACGCAGACCCGGGTTTCTTGCGGAAGCGGCAGTGCGGCGACGGGCATCGGAGGATTCCTGCGAGCGAGCCCGCGAGTCTAGGGAGGCCGTGATCCATTCCACAAGGGCGGACGCTGCGCAGGGCGTGCGCCAGGGGCCATTCCGCGGCCGTGGATGCGCGCGCAATGGACGGCAGGCTCCGCCCGGTGCGGCCGATTCCGCGCGTGGATTCCCCGCTCCGGCCACCGCCGACGGCGCATCGCGGACCCTTCCGGCGGACCTGCGTCACGTTATCCGGGGTGGCAAACGAGGCCTGTGTCGGACTTTCCACAAGTCCACGAAAATTAACGCAAGCCTGTGATCCCATTCAAGAATCGTCCATCACCCGGCGTCCATGATCGCGCTCCCTGAAGGAGTGCCTGTCGTGATCCGCCTGTTCCTGCTGCTCGCCCTGTTGTCCGTACCCCTGTCGGCGCATGCCGTCGACGCGTTTTTCGCCGGCCCGGTGCCGGCCGGTGCCATCGAGGTGCAACTGGTGCCGACCTCCGCCGCCACGCCCGGCAGCCAGCGTCTGGTCACCTTCGGCGTGCCGTTTCCGCGCGGGTCGATCAGCGCGGCCGGCCTCGCCAGCCTGCGCGTGATGCGCAACGGCAACGAGATTCCGGCCCACGTGCACGAACTGACCCCGTGGCGCCACCGCCTGGTTCCGGCCCTCGACGGCACGTCCGTGCGCGTCGCCCGCGTGCAGATCCACCACAGCTTCGCCGGCAGTGCGGCGGAAACCGTCACCGTCAGCTGGGGCGGCCCGCCGCGCCAGCAGAACGTCGCCAGCCTCGTGCCGGTGCGCAACGGCGGGCATACCGTCACCAGCGGCAGTTACCTCGCCGCCGACGGCGTGCAGGAGCCCGATGTCTATGCCGTGCTGCCGAAGGCCTGGCTGAGCCTCGGCGCGCTGCGCGGTTCGCGCAACCTCGCGTTCGACGACGGCAACACCGAGCCGCGCGACAACCCGGCGACGAATGCGGCAACCCAGCACTGGGCCGGCTACCAGGAAGCCGACCGCGCGATGAAGAACAATTTCTACAGCGCGATCAACGAGGACGATCCGCGCGTCACCGCGGCCAACCAGTGCCGTTACAAGACCGACTACGAGCCGTGGCTGTACGACCGCGCCTCGACCATGTTCGCCCTGTATGCGCGCAGCGGTTTCGCCTCCGCCCTGCGCGAGGCCGTGCGCGCCTCGGATTTCTACACCGACCACGTCAATGCGGGCGGTTACTTCGACCTGCGCAACGGCGATACCAAGTACGTGTACGCCGAGAACCTGGCCTACCGCTACTGGCTGACCGGCGACGACAGCGCGCTCGACCGCCTCGCCGCGATCGTCGGCGCGCACGACGGCTTCAACGAGACCTGGACGCCGTCCACGGGGTTCTGGACCGAACGCCACGCCGCCTACAAGCTGCTCGCCAACCAGGTCGCCTACGAGCTCCTCGGTGGCAGCCATGCGACCCGGGTCGGCAACATCGTCGGCCGCCTGGTCAGTCACCAGAACGGCGCCAACGGGCAGATTCCGCAGCCGAGCGGTTACGTCGACGGCGGCCTCTACCACTACGGTTCGCAGCACGACGGCGACTGGGCCAGCGGCTCGCTCGGCGCGTCGAGCTGGATGAGCATGCTGGTCGTCGACGCCATGCTGCGCGCGTATTCGACCTCGGAGGATCCGGCGATCGCCGGTTTCATCCGCCGCATGGGCAACTTCCTCCGCGCCTCGACGGTGATGACGACCGCGCACATGTACAGCAACCACTCCGGCGCGCTTGCCGTGCCGCGCTACGCGATGCTGTCCAATGGCGCCGATGGCCAGGTCAACAGCGCCGACATCGAACACGCGCTCGACGTGGCCGCCGGCATCGCCTGGGCCCCCTACTTCGCCGAGATGACCGGCCAGTCCGATCCGCGCCTCGCCGATGCCGCCGAGGATCTCTACTTCGCCTACGACACCGGCGTGAACTACTGGATCCGCCCGAACGGCCCGGCCAGCGGCCTGCCGGCCTACCGCACTTCGCCGTGGCGCAAGTTCGGCTGGGAACACCGCGTCTCGGCCGGCCTCGGCTGGGCCATGCAGGCGGCAGCCGCGCAGGTCGACGCCGTGTTCGCGGATGGCTTCGAGGGCTAGGGGAGGGCTAGGGACTAGGGGCTAGGGGCTAGGGCCTAGGGCGAGGG
>ERZ795041.775-NODE-775-length-11200-cov-4.682010_pt1 | contig 11200 bp, 10 predicted proteins | sample MGYA00375125_ERZ795041 | MGnify/ENA primary metagenome ERZ795041 (study PRJEB30170, sample SAMN03074214) | activated sludge metagenome | biome: Common Effluent Treatment Plant; feature: Wastewater; material: Activated sludge; isolation source: activated biomass in...
CGGTAGGTGGTGATCTTGCCGCCGAAGATCGACAGCACCGGCGCGCGCGCCGGCGGGGTCCGCCAGTCCGGCGCTATCGTCCTGCCAGACCGACAGGCGCGCGAGCATGCGCTGGAACTCCGGCGGTGCCGGTCCGTCGCCGTCGATCGCCTGGTCGCCGCCGCAGCGCCAGAACGCCTGCAGCGGTCGCAACGGCGCCGCCGGCGCGCCACCGTCCGCCCGCGAACAGGCGATGTGGAAGGCAAAGCGCTCGTGGCCGCCGCCGAACGGATTGAGCACGGCGGCATGGCGGCGGCGCTCGACCAGCGCCGGCTTCACTCCGTCGAGGTGGAAGGCGACGATGTCGGCGGTGCCGCCGGTGCCGCGCGCCGGGCGCCCGTCCCACAAGGCCAGCAGCAGGTGGCAATGGCTGGCGATGTAGATGCCGGCCTGGGTGTAGTGCCAGGTGCGCAGGTGCGCATCGCTGTCGCGGGCGGCCAGCATGTCGGCATCGACCTCGGGCATCTCGATGACCGTCGAGCGCGCCAGCAGCGCCTCGAAACGCCGGCGCGCCTCGTCGGCGACGAAATCGCGCAGGTAGGAGGCCCGCGACATCGGCAGCACGGCGATCACCCTCAGGCCGAGCTCGAGGGCTTCCTCGGCGACCAGCTGGTCGCCGCCCTCGGCCAGCGAGGTGACCACGGTCACCGCCAGTCCCGGGTTCTCCAGGCTGAGCGCGGCGAGGAAATCCGCGACCCGCAGGCGCAGGGCGGGGATCTCCCCCGGCGCCGGATCGCGATGGCTGGTGACGCCGATGAGGAGGGGCTCGCTGCAATCCATGGGCGAACCCCCTGGCCGGATGGCCTAGCGACCGAAGCCGAAGATCTGGACGACGAGATTCGCTGCCAGCAGCAGCGAGGTCAAGCCGAGCAGCAATCCGAGCACCCGCTGTGGAACGGTCCAGGTCGCCGCGATGTTGAGGCCGCCGTTCTTGATCTGCGGATCGTCGCGGACGGTGACCGGCCTTCCTCCGCCAGTCGGGGTGAGGACCACCGCCAGGGCGTAGTCGTAGATATGCAGCTTCTTGTTCCGGTTCGTCACCTCGACGGCCGGACGCTGGTAGTTGGCGGGGTGCTTGAATCCATCGAACTCCTTGTCGGCATCCGCATACGGCTTCTTGTCGAGAACGTTGTCGAAGATCCAGAGGGCGTCGCCCCCGGTAGTCGGCAAGCTCGCCTTCCAGGTGGAACCGCCCCCCCAGCTGATCGCGTCGTCGTCGATGACGAAGCGCAGGATCACGTCGGACTTGACCACCCGCAGGTTGAGGTCGCCGGCCCGGTTGAGCAACGCTTCCTTGCCGGCCTGATTCAATCCGGTGTACCTGAATTCCACGGCATCCTGTTGTTCCGGACCGGTGCTTCCCTTCACCGGGATCAGCTTGACGAGGATTTCGACGACGGTAGCCATGCGGGTTTGCTCCTGTCTTGGAAGGTCCGGGATTCCCGGGTCGGATTCTCGATGCCGGTCAGGGACCGTTGCCGCGGTACCCCGTGGCCTCGAGGCGGCTGGCGAACGCGCCGGCCTCATCGTGCCTGCCGAGCGCCCGCAGGGCCCGGACGTGGCCGGCAAGCTGGAACGGCTCGCCGCGCCCGGCCGCGCGCTCGAGCAGTTCGACCACGCGCGACCACGCCTGGGTCGATTCGCTCGTGCGTCCCAGAGCATGGCTCTCGCCGGCGACGATCATCAGCGCGCGGGCCTGTTGCCACTCGAAGTTGCGGCGCAGCAGCGGTGACACCGCCAGCAGGCCGATGCGCTGGGCCACGCCTTCGGCCATGCGCATCGCTTCGAGGTGCTCGCCGTTCGCGCCGCGCTGGCGTGCCTCGAGCAGCGACACGCGCGCGCGCAGCAGTTGCCAACGGGCAACCCTGCCGTCGCGCTCGACGAGGCGGTCGGCGATCCGGCGCGCCTGCGCAATCGCGACGTCGGCGCGCGCCCCCGGCGGCGACATTTCGGCGAGACCGAGCAGGGCGTCGGCATGGATTTCCGCCCAGCGCGAATTGTCCGCATCGCTGCGCGCCAGCCCCTCGGCAAGTTCGACTGCCCGCAGCAGCTGCGCAAGGGCCGGTGCGCCATCGCCAAGCGCGGCGGTGATGTGGGCGAGCGAACGCTCGCTGATCGACAGCGCCTCCTTCAACGCGGTGGAGGCCGCCATGTCGCCGAGCGCGCTTTCGTACAGGGCGATTTCCGCCCGGCGATGGGTGGCGGCGTCGGCGATCCGCCCTTGCGCGAAGGTGGCATCGGCCAGCCAGGCCCGTGCCTGGCCGGCGCGCAGCAGGCGGGCGACATCGCCGGGCTGTCGCGACAGCGAGGCCATCGCCGCCTCGAGTTCGGAGGCGAACACGTTTGCCGCCTCGCCCGACCGACCCTCGCCGAGCAGCAGGGTGCCGAGGTTGCTGTTCGCATAGCCGACCTCGGCCTGCCAGTCCTCGTTGGCCGGGTCGATCGCGACGAGGCGTTCGGCGAGCGCCTTGTAGTGCTGGAACTCGGGCTCGGCACTGGCGTAGTCGCCGCGCTGATAGGCGATGTAGCCGACCCAATAGACACTCTGCGCATGGTCGAACACGCGCTGGCCGTTGTCGGGTTCGCGCTCGAGCAGTTCTGCGGTGGTGGCCGCGGCCTGGCGGAACACGCCGAGCGCCGCGTCGAGCTGGCCGCGCAGGTTCAGCACCTCGCCGATCTGCTGCAGGGCGCGCGCGCGGCGGGCGAGGGCGTCGGCATCGAGGTTGGCCGGTTTCTGCGTCTCGTAGTAGGCCAGCGCCTCCTTGCCGACCGCATCGAGGGTGGCCAGCTTGCCGTCCGGCTCGAGCTTGCGGCGCAGGTCGCCGAGCATGAACTCGACGAGGCCCTCGGCGTGGCGACGTTGCGCCTCGGCGTCGCGGCGCGCGGTGATGGTGGTGATGGCGAAGGTGGCGAACAGCACGGCGGCGAGGATCGAGGCCATGGTGACGACCAGCATCAGGCGATGCCGGCGCTGCTGTTCGCGGCGGATGAAGCGGTCGAAACCGAGCCCGAGGATGCCGGCAACGAGCTTCAGGCGGGCATTCGCGCGACCGTCGCCGTGCGGCCGCAGGTCGGCCGCGACCGGTTCGCCGCGGTGCCCGGCGTGGGCGTCGAGGAGACCGGCCAGCGACGGCGGGAAGCACGGCGCGTCGGGCGATTCGGGCGCGCCCTCGACGATCAGGCAATGGATGCGGTCGCCACGGCCGAGCTTGCGGAAGGCCTCGACCTCGGCATCGACCCAGCGCGACCGCGCGGCGGCCGGCGAACAGACCACGACCAGGCACCAGGACTGGCGCAGGGCCTCTTCGATGGTGTAGCCGAGGTCGCTGGCCGTCGACAGCTCGTCGCGGTCGCGGAACACCGGACTCAGGCGTGCCGGCACCACGCCGGCTGCCACCGGCATGCCGACCAGCGGTGCGGGAATGCGATAGGACTCGAGGGCGCGGTGCAACCACGCCGCCCACGCCGTGTCGGCATGGCTGTAGCTGATGAACGCCCAGTAGCGGAAACCCGGGTCGGGTTGCCGGTCCGTCATCTGCGTTCCCCGCGCCACGGCATCCTGGACCGGGCCCTCGCGGCCTAGCGTAGCACCAGGATGTGATCTGGTTCACATTCTTGCCCCGACGGCCGGCGCGGCGGCGGCGCCGGCCGCGCCGGAACGAAAAATGCCCGCACGCGGCGGGCATTTTCTGACCGGGGCGGGACCCCGGCTCCAGCAGCAAGGAAGGATGCCCGCGCTGCGCGGGCATCCAGCCTTACTTGATCTTCGCTTCCTTGTAGGCGACGTGCTTGCGGACGACGGGATCGTACTTCTTGATCTCCATCTTTTCCGGCGTCGTCTTCTTGTTCTTGTCGGTCGTGTAGAAGTGGCCGGTGCCGGCCGAGGACACGAGACGGATCTTGTCGCGCTTGGATGCCATGGTTCGCTACTCCTCAGATCTTCTCGCCGCGCGCACGCAGCTCGGCAACGACGGCGTCGATGCCCTTCTTGTCGATGGTGCGCAGGCCGTGGCCCGAGACGCGCAGCTTGATCCAGCGGTTCTCGCTGGCGACCCAGAAGCGGCGGTCGTGGAGGTTCGGCAGCCAGCGGCGCCGCGTCTTGTTGTTGGCGTGGGAAACACTGTTGCCGGACTGGAAACTCTTGCCGGTTACCTGGCATACCTTGGACATGCGAACCTCGACTCGATTCAAGTGACCGACCTTGGCCAGGTCGGACGCGGCCCAGCGGCGACGGTGCGCCACGCGGTGCTGGAGTGCCCGGGCCGGCGGCAGGACGAACCGCGTAGCGCGATCTGCCGGTCCCGGAAGGGACGCTGAAGCCTGAGCGAGCCGCGCTTTATAGCGGAATCAGCGGTTTGCCGCAAGCCGATGCGGCCGTCGCCGGCCCGCCCGGGGGCCCGCGCTCAGACTTCCTCGGCGGCCGTGCGCCGCGAACGGCGGATCAGCCAGGCCACGCCGCGCAGGTCGGAAATGCCGGCGAGGGCGCGATCGAGGTTGTTGTACTTGGACACCCCGGTGGCGCGCGGGCGATGGTGGACCGGCACGCTCTCCACCTGCCAGCCGTCGCGCAGCATCAGCGCCGGCAGGTAGCGGTGCATGTGGTCGAAATACGGCAGGTCGAGGAAGGCCGCGCGCTCGAACAGCTTGATGCCGCAGCCGCTGTCGGGCGTGCGGTCGCGCAACAGCCGGGCACGGATCGCGTTCGCCCATTTCGAGGCACGGCGCTTGCTGCCGGGATCCTTGCGCTCGACCCGCCAGCCGACCAGCAGCCGCAGCGATGCCGCGCCGGCATCGCGTCGCGCGAGCAGCCGCGGAATGTCGGCCGGGTCGTTCTGGCCGTCGCCGTCGAGGGTGGCGATCCACGGCGCGCGCGCGGCCTTGACCCCGTTGCGGATCGCCGTGCTCTGTCCGCTGCGCACGGCATGCCGGATCACCCGCAGCTCGGCGATGCGCGCCTTCGCCGCGACCAGCACGGCGAGGGTGTCATCGGTGCTGGCGTCGTCGACGAACACCGCCTCGAAATCGACGCGTCCGCGCAGCGCCGCGACGATCTCGTCGAGCAGGGCAGCGACATTGCCGCCCTCATTGAAGACCGGAACGACGACACTCAGTTCGGGCATGACCGTTTCCGCGCCGCCGCGTCAGCGCACCTTCTCGAGGATGCCGTCGAGTTCGTCGAGACTGTGGTAGTGGATGACCAGCTTGCCGCGGCCGTTGCGGCCGTGGCTGATGGCGACGCGTGCACCGAGCTTGGCGGAAAGTTCCGATTCGAGCGCGGCGATGTTGGCGTCGACGCGCGCCTTCGCCGGCGTGGACTTCTTCGCCGGCGTGCCGGCCCGGCGCACCGCCTCCTCGAGTTCGCGCACGCTCCAGTTCTTCGCCACCGTCTCGCGCGCGAGCGCGAGGGCGCGCGGCGCGGCCAGTGACAGCAGCGCACGCGCATGACCCATGTCGAGCTTGCGCGCGTCGAGCAGGGCGCGGATCTCGGCCGGCAGTTCGAGCAGGCGCAGCAGGTTGCTCACGCTTGCGCGCGAGCGCCCGATCACGTCGGCGGCCTGCTGGTGGGTCAGCTTGAACTCCTCGATCAGGCGCGCCAGTGATTGCGCCTCCTCCAGCGCGGACAGATCCTCGCGCTGGATGTTCTCGATCAGGGCGATGGCGACCGCGGCGCGGTCGTCGATGCCGCGCACGAGCGCGGGAATCTCGCTGAGGCCGGCACGCTGCGCGGCGCGCCAGCGGCGTTCGCCGGCGATCAGCTCGTGGCGACCCGGCCCGACCACGCGCACGATCACCGGCTCGATGACGCCCTGGCTGCGGATCGAGGCGGCCAGTTCTTCCAGCTTGTCCTCGTCGAACGTGCGCCGCGGCTGGTACTTGCCGGCGGTGATCGAGGTGATCGCGAGCTGCCGCAGTTCGCCTTCGCCGGCGGCGGTTTCGGCCGCGTCCGCGCTGTCGCGCGCGCCGAGCAGGACGTCGAGTCCGCGGCCGAGTCCGAGTCCGCGTTTCTTCGCTGCCATCATGCATGTTCCCGGGTGGTGGACGCGCTGGACGGCGCGCGTTCGCGACGCAGCATCTCGCCGGCCAGGCCGAGATAGGCGATCGCGCCGCGCGACTCGCGGTCGTAGAGGTTGATCGGCTTGCCGTGGCTCGGTGCCTCGGCGAGACGGATGTTGCGCGGGATGACCGAGCGCAGCACCTTGTCGCCGAAATGCTTGACCAGCTGCGCGGAGACTTCGTTGGCGAGATTGTTGCGCACGTCGTACATCGTGCGCAGCAGGCCGTCGATCTCCAGTTGCGGATTGAGGCGCTTGCGCACGGCGGTGATCGTGTCGACCAGACTCGACAGGCCTTCGAGGGCGAAATACTCGCACTGCACGGGGATCAGCACGCCATCGGCGGCAGTCAGCGCATTGAGGGTGAGCAGGTGCAGCGACGGCGGACAGTCGATGAGGATCACGTGGTAGCGCCCGGCCACGCGCGCGAGCGATTCCTTCAGGCGCTGCTCGCGGGCCAGCGCATCCATCAGCTTGATCTCGGCGGCGGTCAGGTCGCCGTTGCCGGGCAGCAGGTCGAAGCCGGCCTCGGTGGCGACGATCGCCTGTTCGATCGGCACTTCCTCGAGCAGCACGTCGCAGCCGTTCGGCTTGGCTTCGCGCTTGTCGATGCCCGACGCCATGGTCGCGTTGCCCTGCGGGTCGAGGTCGACCAGCAGCACCTTGCGCCGGGTCTCGGCCAGGGCGGCGGCGAGGTTGACGGCGGTGGTGGTCTTGCCGACGCCGCCTTTCTGGTTGGTGATCGCGATGATGCGCGTCATGAGGGTTTCCCTGCGTCCGCCGCGCGGTCGCCGCGACGGATTGTGACGAGATGGCGCTCGGCGTCCAGTCCCGGCACGTCGAGGCGACGGACCGATTCGACTTCGAAGCCGGCCGGCAGCAGGGCGAGTTCATCCTGCGGATCGCGGCCCTTCAGCGCCAGCCAGCGACCGCCCGGCGCCAGCAGGTGGCCGCCGAGGGCGAGCATGTCGGCCAGTGTGGCGAACGCGCGGGCGGTGATGCAATCGAACGACCCCTGCACGGTCTCGACGCGCGCCTCGATCACGCGCGCCCCGGTCAGGCCGAGCTGGCGCACGGCCTCGCGCAGGAAGCGCGCCTTTTTGCCGTTCGAATCGACCAGCGCAACCGCCTCGAAACGCCGCGCCAGGGCGAGCGGAATGCCGGGCAGGCCGGCGCCGCTGCCGAGGTCGGCGAGGCTTGGGCCATCGACGAACGGCAGCACGGCCAGCGAATCGAGCAGATGGCGGGTGACCATCCCGCCCGGGTCGCGCACCGCGGTCAGGTTGTAGGCCGCGTTCCAGCGCACGAGCAGGTCGACGTAGTCGAGCAGGCGCTCGATCGTCGCTTCGCCCAGCTCGAGCGAAAGTTCCGCCACGCCCGCAGCGAGACGCTTCCGCAGCGCTTCGCGCTCGGACATGTCCGGACCCGGAAACGAAAAGGGCGCCAAGTATCGGCGCCCGGACGGCGTAAATCCAGCCGCGTGCGGACGTGCAGACTCAGGCCGCGGCGGGTTCGCCGCGCTGCAGTTCGACGCGGGTGACCAGCAGGCCGCGCTCGCGCACGTCCTCGTTGAGCGTCTGCTTGAGCCAGTGGCGACGCTGCAGCGGGTCGGCCGGCAGGTCGGCGTCGGCGAGGCGGGCGATGGCGCGTTCGCGCAGCAGGGTGTCGACGGTCTCGATGATGCGATCGGCGCGGGCCGGGTCGATGACCTGGAAATACAGCGAGCCATGCAGCGCTTCACCCGCGGCGGCCCGGCCGTGGAAGGCCAGCGCGCTTCCGGTCAGGCTGATCTCGTGGGCGACGCGCTCGAACAGGGGGACGAGGAAATGCGTTCCGGCACCGATGAAGCGGGTCTGACCGTCGAGCCGGCGCAGCGAATAGACCTTGCCTTCCGGAATGCGGCGCACGGAGGCGAGGCCGAGTCCGGCCAGGCAAACCAGCATGATCCACAGCAATGGGGCCGACATTTTTCCAATCCCTGCATGAGGTTATGCGACAAACCTCAACCGCGCGAAAAGGATAGTCGCGCAAGTGTGCAATAACAAGTGCTTAACATTCTCGCGACTGCATCACGAATGCCGCCTGAACCCGCGCACACTCGGGGGCGTTGCGGCCGCCGTTCCCGCTGCAGACGGAGGACGGCGGACGTTCCTGTCATCGTCGTCTGCCCCCATACGCATGCACGTCGCATGCCGTGCAGACCGGCCGGGCCTTGTCGCGGTCGTCCTTGACGCCTGCACCGGGGCCTGCCAGCGTCCGCGATCCCGCGTACGACCCGGCCCGGAGTGACGATGAGCGAAGCCTTGCGCGACAACGACCCCACGCCGTTCCCGCGCAGTGCGGACTTTCTCGGCCACCCGAAGCCCTTGTGGCTGCTGTTCGCCACCGAGTTCTGGGAGCGCTTCGCCTACTACGGCATGCGCGCCCTGCTGGCGGTCTATGTCGCCTCGACGTTCTTCGCCCTGCTGCCGGACGGCGAGGCCAAGGCCCAGGCCAGCCTGACCTACGGCGCCTACACCGCACTGATCTACGCGACCGGCATCTTCGGCGGCTTCATCGCCGATCGCTACCTCGGCTATCGGCCGTCGATCCTGCTCGGCGGCACGATCATGGCGCTCGGCCTGTTCCTGCTGCTGATCCCCGACCTCAACTGGTTCCTCGTCGGACTCGCCGTGATCGTCGTCGGCAACGGCCTGTTCAAGCCGAACATCTCGACCATGGTCGGCATGCTGTATGCGCAGAACGATGCGCGCCGCGACTCCGGCTTCACCATCTTCTACATGGGCATCAATGCCGGTGCCACGCTGGCACCGCTCATCTGCGGCACCCTGGTCGGCCGGTACTTCGGCTACCAGTGGGGCTTCTTCACCGCCGGCATCGGCATGATCTTCGGCCTGCTGCTGTTCCAGTGGCTGGTCGGCTGGATGGCCGGCGTCGGCCGCGCGCCGCTGCCCGAGCGCAACGCCCTGCGCGTCCTCAAGGTCACCGCCGGCTGCCTGCTGCTGGTGCCGGTCGTCTACCTGATGCTGAGCCAGGCGCGCATCGTCGGCTGGCTGCTGATGGGCTTGATGCTCGTGCTGACCGTGTATTTCGTCGGCAGCGGCATGCGCAGCGGCGACAAGGTGCAACTGCACCGCTACATCGCCATGCTGCTGCTGTTCCTCGCCAAGATCCTGTTCTGGGGCATGTTCGAGCAGGCCGGTTCGTCGCTGAACTTCTTCGCCAAGGACCACGTCGACGCGCCGTTCGACTTCACCCTGTTCCAGTCGGCGAATCCGCTGTTCATCATCCTGCTCGCGCCGGTGTTCGCCTGGTTGTGGCCGCGGCTGGAGAAGCGCCGGCTGAATCCGTCGATCCCGCGCAAGTTCGCCATCGCCCTGATCCTCGTCGCCATCGGTTTCACCACCCTGGTGCTGACCATCCAGCAGGCCATGCAGGGCGACGGCCGCATCGGCTGGCAGATGCTGATGCTGGCCTACATGATCAACACCATGGGGGAGCTGTGCCTGTCGCCGATCGGCCTGTCGATGGTGACCAAGCTGGCCGCACCGAAGGAGACCGGCCTGGCCATGGGGGCCTGGTTCCTCTGCACCGCGATCGGCAACTACGTGGCCGGTGCGGTCGCCTCGGTCGCCTCCGGCGGCGGCGCCGCATCGGGGCTGAGCCAGTACGCCGAAACCTACACGCACATCGCCTGGGCCGGTTTCGGCTTCGGCATCGCCTTCCTGCTGTTTGCGCCGCTGATCAACAAGCTCATGCACGGCGTGCGCTGAGCCAGGCTGCCGGCGTGATGCGGGGTTCGGCGGGTCGGCCGCTCACGCGGCGCGCTCGCGCGGCGGCGAAACGAACGCGCGGTGGGGGCGCATGGGCTCCGCCGGCGGGGATGGCCCCTGCTTGCCGACATTTGCGTGTTTTGAAGATGTCGGGTGTGGGCGGGAGAAATCGACGCATGAATACGGATCGTGTGGTCAGCACGCATGAGCCGGGACCGACATCGCCCCGGCGACGCATCGCCTCTGCACTGGCCGCCGTGGCACTGTTGTCGGCGCAGCACGGCGTGGCGGCGGAACCGCTCGTGTACCGGATCGACGAGTGCGCGCAGCCGTTGACCCTGGAACTGCATGGCGTGTCGATGGCGGGCGACTTTCCGCTCGAGTCCACGCTGGATATCTGCAGCGAGCGGGGCACGCGGGAAATGCAGTTGAAATACCCGGAGGAACCGGCGCCCTCGTTTGCCGGAGAGGTACATCCGCCGGAAATCACCTGGCTGCGTCGCGACGGCAAGCTCGACGTGCGCGTCGAACTGCGCGACCAGACACCGGTGCGCATCTACGAGAGGGCGCAGATCGCCGCGGGAACGCGGCAGGCGGCCCTGCGCCGCGTCGGCCATGAGGACGGCCCTGCGCTTGCCGTATCACTGCGACCTCTGGGTGGCCCCGCCGTGGTCGGGATCCATGCGGAAAGCGTCAGTGTGGGCAAGGTCATGGCCGATCTCGTGCGCATCAAGAAGTTGAAGGTGCGCCACGCCGAGCGCATCAACGACCAGCACATCCGGTTCGACATCGAGTCGATCCGGGTGGACAGCCTGCTGGAACTGCTGGCCGATGTTTCCGGGGTGATCCTGCATCGCGACCGTGACGGCGGATATCTCATCGGTTCGAACCCGCATCTGCAGGAAATCAATGACCTGCGCCGGCAAGCGATGGACCTGAAGTCGCGCGACGACAGGACTGCATTGAAACAGGCATTGCTGCGCATCGTCGAACTGGCTGCGCCGACGGTGGAAGGCGAGCCCGGCGTGCCGGTCGGCGACGAGCTCGAGCAGCTCGCCGAAATGGCCATGGACGAGAACGACCCGGTCCGTGCCGAAGGCTACCTGCGCACCAGGCTGCTCGAGATCGAGCATCGCGAACATGGCGTGCATCGCCCGGAGTACGCGCGGGCATTGGCGGATCTCGCCCTCGCACGACTGGGCCAGGGCGATCTTGGCGAGGCGCACTTGATGCTCGAGCGCGCACTCGCAATCCTTTCCAGCAGCGATCCCGGCGATTCCCTCGATCGTGCGCGCGTGCTCGCCGATCTCGGCGGGCTTGAGATCGAGTTGCGGC
>ERZ795041.776-NODE-776-length-11189-cov-4.481768_pt1 | contig 11189 bp, 11 predicted proteins | sample MGYA00375125_ERZ795041 | MGnify/ENA primary metagenome ERZ795041 (study PRJEB30170, sample SAMN03074214) | activated sludge metagenome | biome: Common Effluent Treatment Plant; feature: Wastewater; material: Activated sludge; isolation source: activated biomass in...
ATCGCTTTTTGTTTCCACATAGTGTGAAAAAAGGCTGCCCTTTTGAGACAGCCTCGATACTGCATAAGATAGTTTGAATATCTGTTAGAATTTTTTCTTGATATTCTCAATTATCTCACCCGCCTTTTCGGCCAACTTGCTGTCTTTAGCTTTCTCTAAAAGTTCTTCCGCTTTTTCCTTTATGTTTTCAAAAAAGCCATCTTTATTTTCGCCTGTAGCTGTACTTGCATTTGTTTTTTGCTGTGCAAAGTATTCCTGTGCTGTTTGAAAAGCAATTTGTGCCTGCTCGGGGGTGATGCCTGCTTTCTCTGCAATTTGTTGAATCAGTTCCTGCATATTAAAAAGATTTAGAACACGAAATTAGATAGCTTTCATCAATTGCAAGTTAACTATTTGCTAAGTGCTGTGGCAGAGCGGAAAAAGATGTAAAAATTTTCAGGGCATAATAAGTAAACTATTTTCAGGCAAGGTTGTACCTTTAGACAATGAAAATGTTTTTTTCATTTTTGTTTTTGCTTATTTCGCTTTCTGTAAACTCGCAGGATGAGTTTGCCGCCACCTCGTTTTATCAGGATTTAAAAAAAGTGATTGCCGATGGGCAAGCCGGGTTTAGTACTTTCAAAGGAAAGGAATTGAAAAGTCAATACCCTGAATTTCAGGCTGAATATGAAATCACTTTGCCATTAGTTCCGGCAGATTCAGGCAAACTTATTTTTCCATTGGGTAAAGCACCTTATGCCGTTTATTATTTTGAGCCGTCAAAAAACAGGATAAAGACTGATCAAAAAGCTTTGAGTTTGCGTGATGCCCTTCAGACCGCTTTTGAGAAGCCATTATATGTGCGTACTTCAACTTATGTACTGGATAAGAAGCCTTTTACCAATTCATATTTTTTTGACAATGCGAATGAAGATAATAATGCAAATGCGATTTTCAGAACCTGCCTTTATTTTCAAAATGACAAGTATTACCTGCTATTGGAAGTGAGAGGTAAAAAGTAATCAATCGGCGAAAGCTTCCATCTCTTTCATTGTATAATGCGAGGAAACCGAAATTGTAATTATTTTTTTTTATTGCTCAAGAGCGATCAACTTCTCAAAAATTTTTTCATATTCGTTTTGAAGATTGACCAGCGCATCTGCCGTTTTCTGAAATGCAGCTTCTGTTTCTAAAAATTTATGTTTATCAGAATAAGTTTCCGGCGAAGCCAGCATTTTTTCTAATTCAGCTTTTTTGACAGTGGTAGCCGCAATTTGTTCTTCTATTTGCTGAAACTGTTTTTGCACTCTTTGTAATTCCTTTTTAGCCGTCTTATCTATTGCTGTATTTCCCTTTTGTATTTCTTGATTATTATCTCGTTCTACGTTAAGGGCTGATTTATGCTCAGTAGCTTTTGGATTCTCCTTTGCGGCTTGTTTGGTTTTTGCTTCCGATTTTTTATTTCCGGCATCAGCAGCTTTAGCCATTCGTTCTTTCCATTGTACCCACTCTTCGTAGCCACCTTTAAATTCTTTCAATTCCTGATTTACAATTTCCCAAATCTTATTGGCAGTCTTTGAAACAAAATAACGATCATGGCTTACCAGTATGGTGGTGCCTTCATATTTATTCAACGCTTCTATTAATAAATCGCAACTGTGCATATCCAAGTGGTTGGTAGGCTCGTCCAGCATCAAAAAATTAGCTTTGCTTACAATTACTTTTGCTAGGGCAACTCTGGCTTTTTCGCCACCACTTAGTACTTTAATCTTTTTATCAGCATCATCGCCGCTAAAAAGAAAACAGCCCAATAGGGAACGAAGCTCAAGTTCGGTCAACTGGCTGCCACATTCTTTCATTTCGTCAATAATTGTATTATTGATGTTTAATGCTTCTAATTGATGTTGCGCATAAAAGCTTTCATCCACATTATGTCCCCATTTTCTTTCGCCTTCAATAGCCTCGGTACCTGCAATAATTCTCAATAAGGTAGATTTACCTTTTCCATTGGCTCCAATCAATGCAATTTTATCGCCCCGTTCAATTTCTGCTGTTGCGTTTTTGATTATAATATTTTCGCCAAAGGATTTTGTTACATTGGTGAGTTCGCATAAAACTTTTCCCGGTGTTTTATCCACTCTGAAATTGATTCTTATATTAGGTCTTTCCAATGCTACATCTTCTATTCTTTCAAGTCGGTCTAATTTTTTTATTAAACTTTGAGCCATTGCCGCTTTGCTGGCTTTGGCACGAAAGCGCTCAATCAATCTTTCATTTTGCCTGATATAGTCTTGTTGATTTTCAAAAGCCTTTTGCTGCATTTCTATTCTGATGGCTTTTTCTTTCTCAAAATATTCATAATTGCCGGTGTAAATATGCAGTTGTTGTTGATAAACCTCAACAATCTTTGTAACCATACGATTTAAAAAATATTTATCGTGGCTTACAATAACCACTGAGCCCTGATAATGTTGCAAATATTTTTCAAGCCATTCAATGGAGGGAAGATCAAGGTGGTTGGTTGGCTCGTCCATCAATAGCAAATCGGGTTGTTGCAATATCATTTTGGCAAGCAATACACGCATTCGCCATCCGCCGCTAAATTCTTTATAAGGTCTTTGTAAATCTGCATTTGCAAATCCAAGTCCTTGTAGAATTTCTTCTGTTTTATGATGAATATTATAACCGCCAATGGTTTCCAGCTCCTGAAGTTTGTCACTGTACTCGTGCAGTGTTTTTTCGTCGCCGGTTTTTTCCAATTCTTTACCCAGTTCCTCATTTTCTTTTTCTAGCTGAAGCACCCTTTCGATAGCGCCTTAAGCAACCTGAAGGATGGAATCATTTGTATCAAAACTCAATAAATCCTGATGCAAATAGCCAATTGAAATTCCACGGCTTCTTTCAACTGTGCCGTTTGAAGGCTGATATTCGCCCACCAGAAGTTTAAGCAAGGTTGATTTTCCGGTTCCATTGTAGCCGATAAGGCCAATGCGTTCGCCGGGTTGTATGTGCCAGGTGGCATCTTCTACAATAACACGGGCGCCAAATTCAAAAGTTACATTTTGTAATCCTGCTAACATATAGTTTCTAATGGGATGACCGGATTCAAAAATTCAGATATCCCTTTTTTTTATTTTTGAAGCGACAAAAATAATGTTTTAACCTTCAACAGCTATCGATATTATCTTTGCAACTCAGTTTATGAGAAAAACATTCTGTACTTTATTGATAACCCTTTTTGCTGTTTCTGTCTATTCGCAAAATACTTTGCTTTCCGGCCGCTTGGTGTTGAATGGATATATTCGGGATAGTCTTTCCGGCGAAACGATTATAGGGGCCAGCATCACAGTGAATGGAAAATCTAAAGGCGTTTCCAGCAATCTTTATGGCTTTTATTCGCTTACCCTGGAGTCGGGCAATTATGAAATCAGTATTTCACATATAGCCTATTCCGAAAAGTCATTTCTACTATCTCTTGATAGCAGTGTTACAATCAATGTGGATTTGGTGCCCAAAAGTTTTTCCAATGCAGAAGTGGTAGTTTATAGTAAAAAAAGAGATGCCAATGTACGCAATGCACAAATGGGAAAAGTGGATCTTACCATGACGCAAATAAAAAACATTCCAGCTTTTATGGGTGAGGTGGACTTGCTGAAAGCCATACAACTCATTCCGGGAGTAAGAAATGCAGGAGAGGGGAATGCCGGATTTTATGTACGTGGCGGCGGCCCCGATCAAAATCTAATTTTATTAGATGATGCGACAGTTTATAATACCGGACATTTGTTTGGCTTCTTTTCTATTTTTAATTCGGATGCCATTAAGAATGTTTCGCTGATAAAAGGCGGCATGCCTGCTCAATATGGCGGTCGCTTATCATCGGTGGTGGATGTGGCTATGAAGGATGGCAATATGCACCAATTACAAATTGACGGAGGCGTTGGACTCATTGCTTCAAGATTTTCCATTCAAGGGCCTTTAAAAAAGGAAAAAGCATCATTTATTATTTCGGCACGTCGTACTTATGCTGATGCATTGGCAAAACCGTTTATCAAAAAGACAAGTAATTTTTATGGTTCCGGTTATTATTTCTACGATTTAAATGCAAAACTGAATTATCGGTTTTCGGATAAAGACAGACTATTTCTCAGCGGCTATTTTGGTCGTGATGTTTTTGACTTTGTAAATACAAAGCGTTCTTTCAAAACAAATATTCCCTGGGGAAATTCTACGGCTTCATTAAGATGGAATCATGTTTTTAATCGCCGGTTGTTTTCAAACACAACCTTGCTTTACAATGATTATAAATTCAAGTTTACAGCACAGCAAGAAAATTTTGAAATCGGGCTTTCGTCGGGAATCAGGGACGGTAGCCTGAAAACTGATTTTGATTTTTATCCATTGCCCAATCATAAACTGAAATTTGGAGGCATGGTTACCTTTCATCAGTTTATTCCCAATGTCGTTTCGGGCCGTCAGGATTCTGTAATTTTCAAACCCAATAATGAAGGAACTAAATATGCAGTTGAGTCAGCGGTTTATTTACAAGATGACTGGGAAATAGGAGAGCGGTGGAAAATAAACTATGGATTGCGCTGGAGCCATTTTACTCAGGTGGGTCCTTACAAAAAATTTCTACGTGATGCTGATGGCAACAAATTAGATAGCACGGTGTATAAGAGTTTAGAGCCTATTAAAACTTACGGCGGACTTGAGCCTCGCATTACACTTCGCTATGCAATTGACGAAGCTACCTCAATAAAAGCAAGTGTATCCCGAAATTTGCAATACATACATTTGGTAAGTAATTCGGGCAATACATTACCCACTGATCTTTGGGTACCCAGCACTTATATTGTAAAGCCGCAAAAAAGCTGGTTGTATGCATTGGGCTTGTTCAAAAATTTTGATGAAAATAAAATTGAAACTTCAGCCGAGTTTTATTATAAATCCATGCAAAACCAAATAGATTATAAAGAAGGATATACGCCTTCGCTGAATGATCCGGAATCGGAATTCGTATTTGGTAAAGGATGGAGTTATGGTACCGAACTTTTTGTAAATAAAACGAGAGGAAGATTTTCCGGTTGGGTTGGCTACACATTATCCTGGACATGGCGACAGTTTCATGATTTAAATGAAGGGTTGCGGTATCCTGCCAAATATGATCGCAGACACGATTTATCAATAGTAACCGGATATGAAGCCGGAAAAAAATGGAAGCTGGGCGCCGTATTTGTGTATGGCACAGGCAATGCGATGACGTTGCCTGAAAGATTTTATTTGATTAACGGAGTGCTTACGCAGGAGTACAGCCGGCTAAATCAGTACCGAATGAAAGCCTATCACAGGCTGGATCTTTCTGCCACTTTCACTCCAGTTCCAAAGAAAAACAGGAAATTAAAAAGTTACTGGGTATTCAGCATTTATAATGTGTACAGCCGACTGAATCCTTATTTCATTTATTTTGATCAAAACGGTAGTGCGCAAAATGGTGATTTAAAGGTAGAGGCAAGACAAGTTTCATTGTTCCCCATACTGCCTGCTGTAACCTGGAATTTCAAGTTGTAGTTTTTTTTCTTGTGCTAACGAAATTCAAATATTATTTGTAATCAAATTCTTTATTCAGCACCTTTAGAAGATATAGTTTGCGATCGCTGAAATACTCCCAAAACATGGCACCTGCAAGTTTATATTTCTTGATATAGTTGCATTTTAATGTTACGGACTTTTCATCATCATACGTAATAAATGATTTTGTTTCCGCATTGAAAAGATAAGGCGCTTTTGATTGCGCATCCCAGTATCTTACATACCCCCCTTTATTTACCAAACTATCTTTGATATATGTAAAGCCCCCTCCATATCTAGGTTTTACAGGCAACTGATACAGTCCATTTTGCTCACTGCTTTCTACAATCTTTCCTTTTCCATAAAAGCCAATGCCCATAACTACTTTGTTGAGATTGACACCAACCGCTTTTAAGTTTTTAATACAAACATCCGCTGAATAGATGTAGGGCATGTGTGATGGAGTGTATAAATTAGAATGATGCGAGGACATATTATCATAAGTACCATCAAAATCATAACACATCAAATTGATATAGTCAAGATATTTTTGAGCTATTTCCATTTGTGTATGTTGCAAAAATTCTCTGGAACCGCCAATGGCCGTAGTTACCAGATATTTTTTTCCTGTGGTGCGGCTAATTACATCAAGTTTCTCTCTTAGTGCTTTAAACAATGCGGTATATCCGGTTCTGTCTTGTGGCCGATATTTATTATTATCACCCGGTAATCCGGGATATTCCCAATCTATATCAACGCCATCTAATTGATATGTTGCGACAATATCTACACAGCTTTGTGCAAAATTTTGAGTTGAAGTGTCAGTCAATACGGCATCAGAAAAGTTTTTACTCCAGGTCCAGCCGCCAACGGATATTAAAATCTTTAAATCAGGATTAATTTTTTTTAATTCAACCAGTTTGCGAAAATTGACCGTATCGGTTTTTTCATTGTGCAACCATGCCCGGTTGGCTTTAATATCAACAAAAGCATAGTTGATGAGTGAGAGTCTTTTAGCTTCGATTTGTTCAGTAGCAATGATATTACCGTTATAGCCACCCACATAACCAATAATTACGGGCTTGTTTCTTTGTTGTGCATAAGTATTAGGTGAGCAAATTGTAAAAAGACAAATTGCAAACATGTTGATGTGCAGCACTGTTTTTTGAATCATGGTTTTGATGTTTTGGTACTCGTAGTAATGTATCCGTATTTGTTGAATACCTGTTTGATTGCATAGATACTTTAAGCTGCTGATTTTAATATTGATGACGAAAAATATTATTTAATCGGCGTTTTAAATATGTTATCGGTAGGCTGGTATTTTTTAGGATCCAATTTTTATGAGCTACATTAATTTGAAAACAGGTTAGCCGCTTCAGAAAAGTTTTTGCACCAATAAAATGCGCAGCTTTGTTAGAATTATTAATTTTAATTTATTACTATTAGCTTTAATTTGAATTTGTATAATGCTATTAAATAATTTAATTATCAGGCAAGTAGAAAGCGATGAGGTTTATTCATTGCAACAAATCTGCATTCATACATTTATGGAAACCTTCGCCGATTGCAATACCGAGGCTGATATGAAGCAGTATCTTGATGAAAGCTTTTCAATAACGAAACTTCAAAAAGCGTTAAACAACAAAGAGGTTATTTATTATTTTGCACTGATGGATGACGAAATTGTGGGTTATCTTAAAATGAACAGGGGAATGGCACAAACAGATGTAAAAGATGACCGGGCCATTGAAATTGAGCGAATCTATGTGCTTAAAAAATTTCATGGTTACAATATTGGAAAGGCGCTACTTGAGCAAGCAATAGATTATGCCAGGCAAAAAAATGCAGATTATATCTGGTTAGGTGTTTGGGAAAAAAACGAAAGGGCAATAAATTTTTATCAAAAGAATGGTTTTGTAGAATTTGGCAAACATGTTTTTAAATTGGGGCTTGATGTGCAGCAGGATTTAATGATGAAGATAGCACTATAAGAAATTTTAATCAGAATCATTATTATTGTAATGATTACCAGAATAGCAGAATTGTCTGCTTATAGTTTTTTAATTTTTATTTACTATTTTGAAACCAGATATGAACCTGCGCCAAAACTTGTTTCAAATTCATCTGTTGATGAAGGAATCGCTAATAGCTTATCAGCAATACATTCACAATGGAAAAACATTTCGTTTTGCAAAAGAGCTTAGAAAATGTAATACGGAAATGATTGATTTATTGCTACATGATTCTATTCGTCAATGTCCTGACTTGTCGGAAGCTGCTCATGCGCTGATTGAACATTATATAATCTGGCGCAATAAATGGGATGATTTGGCTGCCAACTTAAAACCTTCACCTGATGATGGGTTTGTTTTTGAAAATGAACACCGGTTTCCAAAATGGGCCGCAAAAAAAATTGAAGAAGCGTATGAATTAATAAATGCGGTAGGTTAATTTGAAACAAATGAAATTATAATTTCCTTGCTATAACGTGTTACTTCTCGCATCCAAGACAATCTTTTAAGCCGATTTTTGTTTCTCACTTTTTATATTATGCCTGATGGCATCCCAATATTCTTTGCCATAAGCAACCAAAATCTCTTCGCCCGGAAAAATATCTTTGACCGATTTGATATAAACTTTCAAACCTTCTTCTATATATTCAGAATTGTTCGTAATTCCTTTTACTCGGACAATACCCCGTGCATCATTGGCATAGCGGGCAAGTGCCGAAAATGTTTTTGCAGCATCAATAACATGATGTCGTTTTACATAATAGATATATCCGTTTTCATGTTTATCGGGATCTACTTCTTTCCAGGTTCTGATTCTTCCTTTGTATTCTACAATTTTAGTCCCTTTTGGAATAAATTTTTTTGCAAAAAGCCCCTTACCTGCACCGGGCAGTTTTGATTTTTTTACAACTACATCTTTTTCCAGCAATGCCATTTCTGTTTTTTAAAGTGTGCAAATATAGAGCAACTGCATTTTGTTTCATTAATCTTTAAAATATAACAAGTGTTATCTTTGTGCCACTTTTCTAAAAAGACTAAAATTTTTATATAATGAAAGAAGTTGTAATTATATCCGCTGTGCGTACACCTATGGGAAGCTTTGGCGGTTCATTAAAATCTGTATCGGCAACACAGTTGGGTGCTATAGCCATTAAAGCTGCCGTTTCCAAAGCCGGTATTTCTGCAAGTCAGGTTCAGGATGTTTTAATGGGTTGTGTCATTCAGGCCAATCTGGGACAAGCTCCTGCAAGGCAGGCGGCCAAGTTTGCCGGATTGCCCAATGAGGTAGTTTGTACTACTGTAAATAAAGTGTGTGCCAGTGGCATGAAAGCCATTGCACAAGCTGCACAAAGCATTTTGCTGGGCGATGCCGATATTGTAGTGGCCGGCGGAATGGAAAGTATGAGCAATGTGCCTTTTTATAATGATGCCATGCGATGGGGAAATAAATATGGTAATGCATCATTGGTAGATGGACTTGCCAAAGACGGACTTACGGATGTGTATGATGGAAAAGCAATGGGCAATGCTGCCGAACTTTGCGCAAAGGAATGTGGCATCAGTCGCGAAGATCAGGATGCTTTTGCCATTGAAAGTTATAAACGCAGTCAGGCTGCCTGGGAAGCGGGTAAGTTCAATAATGAAGTAGTACCCGTAGAAATTCCGCAACGCAAGGGCGACCCTATTGTATTTGCAAAAGATGAAGAACCCTTCAATGTTAAGTTTGATAAAATACCAGCACTGAATCCTGCTTTTCAAAAAGACGGGACCGTAACGGCCGCTAACGCAAGTACAATGAATGATGGCGCTGCTGCTTTGGTACTTATGAGTGCCGACAAAGCAAAAGAATTGGGACTAACACCCATTGCAAAAATAAAATCTTATGCTGATGCCGAGCAGGCACCCGAATGGTTTACTACTACGCCTGCATTAGCTGTGCCAAAGGCTGTAGCCAAAGCAGGTTTGCAAATGAGTGATATCAGCTATTGGGAGCTGAACGAGGCTTTCAGTGTAGTTGGAATTGAGAATACAAAACGTATGAAATTAGACCCTGCCAAAGTAAATGTGCACGGTGGCGCAGTTTCATTGGGCCATCCGCTGGGAGCCAGTGGTGCCCGCATTATTGTTACGCTTATCAATGTATTGAAAGCCAATAATGCAAAATATGGTGCTGCAGGAATATGTAATGGCGGTGGTGGTGCTTCGGCAATGGTGATAGAAAATATTTAAAAAACATAATCTTGTTAATGCCTCTTCCCAAACGAAGGGGCATTTTTATTTTTATTCCCCTGCTGATTATTGTTTAATTTGCTGCAGCGAAAAAATATGAAAAAGCTAATCACCAATATTGCACAGCTCGTAAACATTCGTGAGAAAAATCAATTACTGCGTGGCAGTGATTTAAAAATATTGCCCTCGCTGTCCAATGCATATCTTTTGATCAACAATGGTGCTATAGAAAGCTATGGCTCCATGGATGAACTTAATGCCGGAATAACAGAAGCGGCAGAAACGATTGATGCAAAAGGAAGTTTTGTTATGCCCTGCTGGTGCGATAGTCATACGCATTTGGTATTTGCGGCATCACGAGAAGAAGAGTTTGTAGATAAAATAAAAGGAATGAGCTATGCCGACATTGCTGCAAGGGGAGGAGGCATTCTAAACTCTGCTGCCAAGTTGAATGCCATGCCCGAAGAAACTTTATATCAACTGGCAAAGGAGCGTTTGTGGAAAGCGATAAAAACAGGAACCGGTGCTATAGAAATAAAAAGCGGTTATGGACTGAGTGTGGCAGGTGAATTGAAAATGTTGCGGGTGATAAAAAGATTAAAAAGAGAAGCACCCATTCCCATTAAAGCCACATTTCTGGGTGCACACAGTTATCCGTTGGAGTATAAAGAAAATCATCAGGGCTATATTAATTTAATCATCAATGAAATGCTGCCCGTCATTGCTCATGAAAAACTGGCGGATTATATTGATGTGTTTTGCGAAACAGGTTTTTTTTCTCCTGAAGAAACAGAAATCATTTGCAAAGCAGGAATGAAAATAGGATTGAAGCCAAAAATTCATGCCAATCAGCTCAACCTTTCGGGTGGCGTACAAGCAGGAGTGAAGCTGGGAGCCGTGTCGGTAGATCATTTAGAAACGATGGATGAAGACACTATTAAACTTTTAGCCGCTTCAAAAACCATTGGCACCTTGCTGCCCACTGCAGCTTTCTTTTTAAGAATGCCTTTTCAGCCTGCACGACAATTGATAGATGCAGGTTGCGCCATTGCGCTGGCGTCCGATTTCAATCCCGGTTCATCACCATCATACAATATGAACCTGGTAGTGGCCATGAGTTGTATTCAAATGAAAATGCTGCCCGAAGAAGCGATGAATGCTGCTACCATCAACCCACGTTGAGACATCGGCTGTAAAGATGTAAGTTTGGGTACTCGGTTGGGAAGAAAAAGGATAGATCTAAAAGTCAACACATTATTAATATTTATAATTTGGATTGTCCTAACGACAATACAAAAAGTATATACTTAGTTTGTTGATTTTCAGAGGGGATATTTTTTTGATAGGTACGTCTTATAGCATAAATTTACGTGTTATCGGCAATTAGAAAGCCGA
>ERZ795041.777-NODE-777-length-11138-cov-6.757466_pt1 | contig 11138 bp, 10 predicted proteins | sample MGYA00375125_ERZ795041 | MGnify/ENA primary metagenome ERZ795041 (study PRJEB30170, sample SAMN03074214) | activated sludge metagenome | biome: Common Effluent Treatment Plant; feature: Wastewater; material: Activated sludge; isolation source: activated biomass in...
TTCAACTTCGGCGAGAAGTTCGAATATTGGGCGGTGGTCTGGGGTACGGGGGTGATGATCGCCACCGGCTTCATCCTGTGGAACCCGATCGCCGCCACGCGAATCCTGCCCGGATCGTATATTCCCGTCGCCCTCATCGCCCACGGCTGGGAGGCGGTGCTGGCGGCCGTTTCCATCGTCATTTGGCATCTCTACAACGTGCTGGTGAAACATCGCAACAAGAGCATGTTCACGGGCACGTTGTCACACAAGATCATGGAGGAGGAGCACGCCCTCGAACTGGAGCGGCTGGATGCAGGCGGCGACCCCTGGAAGGTCATCCCGCCCGATGTGTTGGCGCGACGGCGCAAGATCTACTTTGCCGTCGCCGGTATTGTTGTCATCATGGCCGCGGCGCTGGTGATCTGGATGTTCACCTTCGAAGACACCGCCATTATCGTTGTGCCCCAGGCCACGCGAGATGTGTTTGTTCCACTGGCAACGCCCATACCCTAAAGAGCGGGAGCCAGTATTCTATGATGTCGGCCGGATAGGGAGCGACGCGCGGCCGGCATCGCCATGTGGAATATTAACTGAAGGAGGTTAATCACTTTGGAATATGAGATTCAATAAGCGTCCGCTCATCTTTCTATTGTCGGCTTTGCTCCTGTTCGGGCTTCTGTTGGCTGCTTGCAGCGTCCAGAACAGCCCGGCAACCGGGCAGGGCCAACCCGCGGCGGGCAACGAAGCCGTCGCCCAGGCGACGACTGCCCCCGCGGGAGAAAGCGCCCCGGCTGTCACCGAGGTTGAAGTCACTCGTGTGGTCGAGGTGCCTGTGTCGACGGGACCTTCGGTGGCCGTTCCGTTCTATGACGAGTGGGCTAACTCCGGGCATAACAACGCCGAGGGAGAGCCTTTCAATCACTGGAACGAGGACGACCCGGCCGAAGTGCCCACCGAGTGCGCCCGGTGCCATAGCTCGCCCGGCTACATCGACTACCTGGGGGCTGACGGCAGCACGCCGGGTCTGGTCGACGCTCCCGCGCCGATCGGCACCACGATCGAATGCACGGCTTGCCACAACGAGGTGACACTCACCAAGACCAATGTGATGTTCCCCTCGGGCATCGAGATCGCCGATCTGGGCGATGAAGCGCGTTGCATGGTGTGCCATCAGGGCCTCGCGTCCACTGTCTCGGTCAACCAGCTCATCGCCGATGCCGGCGTGACCGATAAGGTGGATGTCGTCACCGGGGATCTGAGCTTCACAAATATCCATTATTACGCCGCGGCTGCCACGCAGTACGGTACGCTGGTCAAGGGCGGCTATGAATATGATGGCCTGTCCTATGACGCGCGTTTCGACCATGTCCCCACCTATAACACCTGCATCGAGTGCCACGACATGCACACGCTCGAACTCAACCTCGAGCAGTGCCAGGCGTGCCATGCCGATGCCAAGACGACTGAGGACCTGGCCAACATCCGTATGAATGGCTCGCTTGTCGACTACGACGGCGACGGTGACATGAAGGAAGGTATCAAATTCGAGATCGACGGTCTGCGCGAGAAGCTCTATGCAGCCATGCAGGCGTACTCGATGGAGAAGACCGACTCGATGATTGGCTATAGCAACACGGCCTATCCCTATTTCTTCGTCGATACCGACATGGACGGGACGCTGAACGAGGGCGAGGCGATCTTCCCCAACGCGTTCAAGAGTTGGACGGCTCGCCTGTCCAAGGCCGCCTATAACTTCCTGGTCTCCGAAAAGGATCCCGGCGTCTATGCCCACGGCGGCAAATACGTCATTCAGTTACTGTACGATTCGATCAATGACCTGAATGCGGCCGTGGAAACACCGGTCGATCTGAGCACGGCTTCCCGTATCGACATGGGACACTTTGCCGGATCGGAGGAAGCCTTCCGCCATTGGGACGCCGAGGGCGGCGTCGTGCCTCGCTCGTGTGCCAAGTGCCACTCGGCCGGCGGCCAGCCACAGTTCATCACTGAGGGTGTGGTCACCAGCCAGCCGTCCAGCAACGGGTTGAGCTGTGGCACGTGCCATGACGACGTGCAGAACTTCACCATCTTCGAAGTTCCCAATGTGAAGTTCCCCAGCGGCAAGACGGTGTCATTCGGCGAGCGCGATTCGGCGGCCAATATGTGCATGAATTGCCATCAGGGCCGCGAGTCGACCGTCAGCGTCAACACGCTTATCGGCGACAAGCCCGGCGATGTCGTGGATGAGAATCTGCGGTTCCTCAACATCCACTACTACGCCGCCGGGGCGACGCTGTTCGGCACCGATGTCAAGGGCGCGTACGAGTTCGCCGGGCGCGAATACACCGGCCAGAACCAGCACGTGGGCGTGTTCAACTCGTGCACCGAATGCCACGATACCCACTCGCTGCAGATCGTCATCGACGATTGCGCCGAATGCCACCAGGGCGCGGAAACGCTCGAAGGGCTGCGCAGCATCCGCATGACCGATGTGGACTACGATGGCGACGGCGACACGACCGAGGGTGTCTATGGCGAGATCGATACCTTGCGCAACTTGCTCTACGCGGCGATCCAGGCCTACTCGATCGAGGTCGTCGGCACCCCCATCCTGTATGATTCCCATGCCTATCCGTACTGGTTCGCCGATACGGACGGCAATGGTCGAATCAACGACGATGAGGGCGGGTTTGCATCCTGGACGCCCAACCTGCTGCGCGCGGCTTATAACTACCAGGATTCGCAGAAGGATCCCGGCGGTTTTGCCCACAACTCCACCTATGTGATCCAGGTCCTCTTTGACTCCATCGAGGCCGTGAACGGCGACGTGTCCAGTCTGACGCGCGCGCCGGTCCGCACATGGGGGAATTGATTTAAATCGGTTTTGGTCGGGCGCGGGCGGCCGAAAAAGTCGCTCGCCCTTGACCGCTTACTTGGCGACTGAAACGGGGGTCGTGTCTTGCGAGGCACGGCCCCCGTTTCGCGTCCCGGGCGGCCGTTATGGGGATGGTGGGCCAACAGGCAAAAGGCCGGCTGAGTTTAATCGGCCGGCCTTCTCACAGGATTGATGATTGGATTGTTGTAATCGCGTCCTGAGAACGGGCGCGTGGGTAATCGGATATTTTCAGTGGGCGATTTCTTTCTTCTCGTCCTCGTCCGGTTTCGAACGGAGCAGATGCTTCACCAGCCGGGCGGATCCGTAGATGATCAGGACCGGGATCGCGAAGCGCAAGACGAAGAAAACAATCTCTACGGTAATGGCTTGAAACTCGTTCATGGTTTTCCTCTCTTCCGGTCGTTGTTTTCGGGTGTTGATTTCTTGATGACACCTGTCGATTAAACAACCTCGCTTACCATTAGAGTAAGCGATCGGCTCCCCGGAGTAAATCGGGCGAACCGGCCATTTCTGTGTGAGGTGATTCCCCCATGCGGGAGGGAGTTGCGGGCGGTTGTTCTCATGGGGGATGGGGAGAGGTTGTGGATGTAAGCCGGATCGGATGGAGTGCGGTAGCAAGCTGGACAGGTTGGGGTGCGATGGAGTTAGGTTCACAAGCTGACAGCTTGTGCCACAGCTGCACGGCTTGGGTCGAAGTTGTAATGGTTGGGGTGCGATGGAGTCAGGTTCACAAGCTGACAGCTTGTGCTACAGGGGACCCAGGTATGGGGGATTTCCCCATGCTCGCTCAGTCCAAAATTGGGGGATCGCCTGATTTACCCGCCCTTCCCCGCCCCTTATACTACCAATAGTTGCTCATAATGATCATCCAGCCGATCTCCCCGGTCGGTCATGGAGGAGGTTTTGAAACTGATGACAAGCCAACAAATCAAACGGATCGGCTACGGCGTGCTCTTCAGCACGCTGCTGATGATCCTGGCGTTTGTGGCCATCCCCAAGGCAAATGCTGCGCCGCCCATGCAACACGCGACCCCGGAACCCAACTCCCAGGAGTGCGTCGGTTGTCATGAAGGGCTGCGCGGCTATTGGGAAGACAGCGCCCACGGTAATGCTTTCATCAACTCGGAATTTCAGAATGAATGGGCCGCGCAAGGTAGCCCGAAAGAGTGCCTGGCGTGCCACACCACGGGCTTCAACCCGACAACGGGCGAATTCGTCGAAGGCGGCGTCAGCTGCCTGACTTGCCATTCGCCGGTTCCCGCCGGACATCCCGACGCCTACATGCCCACCGATGTATCTTCCCGTCTGTGCGGTGATTGCCACGTTGATACGTTCGCTCAATGGGAAGTCAGTGAACATGGCGAGCAGGGCATGACCTGTAATTCCTGTCATAACCCTCATACCGCCAAGCTCAAGGTGAAGAATTCCCAGGAGTTATGCAATAGTTGTCATAATACCGAGGGGCACTACTACTCTTTCACCGGTCACGCCAGCGAGGGAGTGCTGTGCACTGATTGCCACCTGCGGATCAATGATTCGCCCGACGCCGGCATGATGGGCCACGGCATGCGGGTGCATTCGTTCAAGATCGACCTCGTGACATGCAACAATTGTCACCTGGGCGACATGCATTCCGAGACGGATGAGGCAATGGGCGCAGTCAGCCAGGCGACAGCGGAATATCCGTCCGCAACGAGTGTGCCGAACAACTTCACGCCGGCGCGACAGGAAATAATCCCCTTCGTCAGCAGCACGCCGACCGGTCCCAGCCCGTTTGTCTATCTCCTGCCGGCCGGCATCGGACTGGTATTCGGCACTATGTTGGCTCCCTATATCGATCGCCTGACAAAGCGCAACAATAGCGGAAGCAAGGGCGAGAAGGAAGAGGAAGAACATGTCGACCAAAATTGACCGCCGTGAGTTTTTGAAGCTTGGCGCGGCGGCAACCGCTGCGGTGGCCATCGGCATCGGTATGTCCGACAGCCGGGGATTGATTCCCCTGCCGGCCGCGCCGACCGCTCCAACCAAGTCCAGAAAGCCGCAGGAATCGCCCCATAAATGGGCCATGGTCATCGACCAGTCCAAATGTATCGGTTGCGACCTGTGTCTGGCGGCCTGCCACGCCTATAATGATACCCCGCCCAATATCGCCTGGTCGCGAGTGGAAGAAGTCGAACCGACGAGCGAGGGCAAGCGGGTTTTCCGTCCCACTCCCTGCCAGCATTGCGAAGTCGCGCCCTGTGTCGAGATTTGCCCGGTCGGAGCCACCTACCATCGGGCTGACGGTCTGGTGATGATGGATTACGATAAATGCATCGGCTGTCGCTATTGCCAGCTATCCTGCCCCTATGGCGTGCGCCACTTCAATTGGGACAAGTTCACCGGCGACAACCCCGACGTGCCCTATTCCGGAACCCCCGAAGTTGCCCGACGGCCGCGCGGTGTGGTCGAGAAGTGTACCTTCTGCGTGCATCGCATCGATCGCGGCCTGTCCGTCGGCCTGACGCCGGGCGTCGACCCGGATGCGACCCCCGCCTGTGTTGTGGCTTGCATCTACGGAGCGCGCGTCTTCGGCGACCTGAATGACCCGGATTCACCGGTCAGCGTCGCCCTTCGCGAACATCCCGAAGCGTACCGGCTGCGGGAAGAACTGGGAACCGCGCCGCGCGTCTTCTACATTCCGGCTGAAACCATGGAGGAAGCATCGTCATGAAAGTCATGGCCCTGTATCGCCGTCATGTCGTACCCGCCATGCGGGAACCCGTCTTCCAATGGATGGCTTTCCTGAGCGTCTTCATCGCTATCGGAGTGGGTGCGGGGCTGACGGTCTTCATCAAGGGTTTGCACATCACCAATCTGACCGATCTGGTTCCCTGGGGATTGTGGATCTCCATCGACCTGTCGGCCATCGCTCTGGCGGCGGGGGCGTTCAGCGTCTCGGCCATCGCCTATTTGCTGCGACGCGAATCAGTCAAGCCGGTGGCCAAGACGGCCGTCTTCGTTGGATTCGTTGGCTATAGCATAGCCATGATGATGCTGTTGCTCGATATCGGTCGCCCGGATCGCTTCTGGCACGGCTTTGTCTTCTGGAACATCCACTCCCCGCTGTGGGAAGTGACGATGTGCGTCGGCCTCTATTTCACCGTGCTGATGATGGAAGTACTGCCGATCATCGGCCATTGGGAGCCGGTGGAGAAGCAGTTCCCCAGGATTTCGCACCGGCTGGGTTCCCTGCACAAGCTGACGCCCTATCTGGCGGTCGTCGGCCTCCTGTTGTCCACGCTGCATCAATCGTCGCTGGGTCTGACTTATGGCAAGCTGGTGGCCCGGCCGATCTGGTACCGCCCCTGGCCGATGGCCATAAACTTCTACATCTCGGCTATCGTCGGCGGCGTCGCCCTGGTCACGTTCATCTCGCTGTTCTCGGCCAAATTGACGCCGCGGGCGAGGATCAACAAGGATGTCCTCGACAAGATGGCCTATGGCGTCGGTTGGGCGGTTCTGTTCCTGTTCGCGCTGCGCTGGCTGGATTTGATGATCGCCATGCCCGCGGGCTATGTCCCCGGCAAGACGGAGGCGCTTTACGTTCTGACGCGCGGCCGGCTGGCGTTCAGTTTCTGGGGACTGGAGATCGTCCTGGGGATGATTTTGCCGGCGATATTGCTGCTCATCCCACGATTCCGCCGCAATGAAAACGCGCGGATGGTCGCTCTGGTGTTGATCGCTGTCGGCGTCATCGCCTTTCGCTGGAATACCAACCTGGTCGGCCAACTGATCGTTTTCGGGACGGTGGCCGGGAGTGATATTCCCTTGTTTACTACCTATATGCCATCACTTGTTGAGATTCTGTCGGGTATCGGGGTAATTGCCTACGGCCTGCTGGCGATTACCTTTGGCGTCAGATTCCTCAATGTGATTGACCATGGAGAAGTGGTGGAAGCGCCAGCTGAAGCCCCTGTGCCCGCCGCCATGGTACCCTCCTCCCGTTGAGCAACTCAGGAAAAGGGTGGGCTATAGAAAGCGCCGCAACGGGCAACCGCTGCGGCGCTTTTGATTTCGAAGGGCGGGGAACGGGTGTGAATGTTTGGTCTGTATGCCTGCGGTCTGATCGGGAAGATCGGCTATAATCAAGGGCGATGTCCACACTCGAAGACTTGCTTGACGACCTGGATGCCTCGCGCGAGGAGACGCTCATCGCGCTGGAGTCATTGCCCGATGAAGCGTTCATGATGCCAGGTATCATCGGCCGCTGGTCGGTCGCCGATCTGCTCAGCATCCTCACGGCCTGGGATGCCGAGGTCGTCACCGGCCTGTTGCGGCTGAAGCAAGGCAAGCCGCCCGAGAAGCTGCTGGAAGCCGTGGCCACCCCCGGTCGCTATAACGCCGCCCGCTATCAGGAGGCCCAGGGTCGCGATCTGGACGTCATCTTCAAGGATTTCCAGGGCGCGCGGCTCCATCTGGAAGAGTGGTTGGGCGAGCTGTCCGAACGCGCTCTTTCCGACCCGCGTCATTACAAGGCGCTGGGCGGGGTGGCCCTCAACGACATCGTTGCCAAGGCCACGTATGAGCAGGAGGCGCGCTACCTGCCGTTTCTGACGACCTTCGCCGAACGATGGGAGCCGGAGCCGGAAGAGGCCCCGCAGACTATCTCTACCGCCGATATCGATATCCTGGCCACGGACACCCCCGACGGGTTGTCGACCGGGAATGGAGTCGGTCCGGAAGGATCGGACGAGAACGATGACGGCAATGGACACTGAGACGACCGCATCTTTGGCGCAAGCCCATGCCGCGGCCCATGATTCGGCCGTGCTGGCGGCCCACGACGGCCGGGGGGTGTTGCTGCTGACCGGCAAGACACGCCTGGAACTAATCAATCGCATGTCGACGCAAGCCGTCAGCGGGCTGAAGACCGGCGAAGGCGCGGCTACAGTGCTGACCAGCGACATCGGCCGCATCATCGATCGCATCATCCTCTACGCCACGACCGACAAGGCCTATGTGCTGACCGGCGACGGCCACGCGAACGCGCTGGCCCGCTATTTCACGCGCAATATCTTCTACAACGACGACGTTCAGGTGCAGGATATCACCGCCGGAACGGCTATTTTCGGCGTTTACGGCCCACGCGCGGCCGAGGCGCTAAGCGCGACCGGGTTCCCTGAGGTGGCCATTCCCCTGCATCACTGGCGGCAAGCCGAGGTCGGTGGGGCGACCGCTTATGTCCACCGCGCCGACCCGATAGCGGGCGACGGCTATTACGTCATGACCAACACGGCCGGCCGGCCGAGCGTGTGGGCGGCTTTGGCGGCCGCGGGCGCGCTGCCCATTGACGAAGCAGCCTATGATTATCTGCGTATCGAGGCTGGATTGCCCCGTTTCGGCCGCGAATTGACCCTCGACTACATCCCCCTGGAGACCGGTCTCTGGGATGACGTCTCGTTCCGCAAGGGTTGCTATGTCGGCCAGGAGATCATTGCCCGCATGGAGAGCCGGGGCAAGCTGGCCAAGCGCCTGGCGCGGCTGCGACCGGGAGCGCCAGTGGAGGGGGGAGCGGAGATCGTCGCCGGGGGGCTAGTTGTCGGGAGCATCACCTCGGCCGCCGATGGCCCGGCGGGGCCGGTCGCGTTGGGTTATGTCAAGACAGCGGCCCTGGCCGAGGGGGTGGCGCTGTTTGCGGGGGAAATCGCACTCGTCGTCGAGTCGTAATGGCCGAATTCTTCGAGCACAACCTCGTCGTCATCTACTTCTTCTACGGCCTGGCCTTCTTCAGCATGGGGCTGGCCATCTGGCTGGCGTCGTCGCGCTTCCGCACGTCGGAGTTCCGGCTGGCCGGGGCGCTGCTTTTTCTGGCCGGGTTCGGCATCGTCCACGGCCTGCAGGAATGGTTCGTCATGTTCCAGCTTCTGGACGAACGCGGCGGCACCAACATTCCCCACTGGCTCCTGTTGCCGGAAGTGCGACTGCTGCATCTGGTCACCTCCTTTCTGTTGCTGGTTTTCTTTGGCATTAAGCTGCTGTACGTCAACCGAAGCTCGGCCGGCAACGGCAATCGTTTTGCCTTCGCGGGAGCCGGCGCGTTTCTGGCGCTGTGGCTGGTCAGCACGGGGGCAACGTGGCTGGCCTACCGACCGGAGCGGCTGGACATGCTGGCCGCGGCCGATGTGCTGGCCCATTATACGTTGGGCATGACCGGATCTATTCTCGCCGCCTGGGCCATCTGGCTGGAGCAGCGCAGCTTCAAGCGGCGGGGGATGGAGCGTTTCGGCCGGGCGTTGCTTGGCGCGGCGGCCACGCTGTTCATTTATGGGACCATCGGCCATTTATTCGTCCGGCCCAGCTTCATCTTCCCCTCGACGGTCATCAACTCCGATCTCTTTTTGCGGCTGTTGGGCTTTCCGGTGCAGGTCTTGCATGTCGTCCTGGCCGTCCTGATGGCCGGCTTTATCATCCGCGCGCTTAACGTCTTCGAGATAGAAAACCAGCAGCGACTAGCCGCGGCCGTGGAGCGACGCGTCGAGGCTGAGCGAGAGGCGTCCCGCGTGCAGCAACAAGCCCGAATCGAAACCGAACAACTCAACCGGCAACTTCAATTGCTGCTCCATCGCGTCGTCTCGGCCCAGGAAGCCGAACGCAAGCGGATCGCCCGCGAGCTGCACGACGGCACAGGGCAGACGTTGACCGCGCTTGGCCTGGGGCTGGCCGCGGCCGCCGAGCGTATCGACAGCGACCCGACGGCCGTGCGCAAGCAACTGGTCGACATGAAGCAGATGAACGCGCAGGTGATGCAGGAAGTGCATAACGTTATCTCCGACCTGCGGCCGTCGATCCTCGACAACCTGGGCCTCGTCCCCGCCCTGCGCGGCCACATCAACACGTTCGAGACGCGCACCGGCATCCAGACGCAACTGCTGGTGCAGGGCAAAAGCGTGCGCCTGGAGCCGGAAGTGGAGACGACCGTATTTCGCGTCGTCCAGGAGTCGCTGACCAACGTCGTCCGCCACGCGGCCGCGCAAAGCGTGCTGGTGCGCCTGGCCTTCGAGGAGAACGGCCTGGACCTGTCGATACAGGACGACGGCCGCGGCTTTGATGTGGCGCAGGCTTTGGCTGGAGAAGACGGCCGGGCCGCCTGGGGGCTGTTGGGCATCCAGGAGCGGGCTTCGCTCGTTGGCGGCACGGCCGAACTGCGCTCGACCCCCGGCCAGGGCGCGACGGTACACCTGTTTATCCCCCATCCCTTCAGGGAGGCAAATAATGACCGATGAGATTCGCCTGCTGTTGGCCGACGACCACGCCGTAGTGCGTTCGGGGTTGCGCCTGTTGCTGGAGGCACAACCGGACATGGTGATCGTCGCCGAGGTTGAGAACGGCGAGGACGCCATCGGCCGGACGGCCGAACTGAAGCCTGATGTCGTGCTCATGGACATCGAGATGCCGGGGATGAACGGCATCGAAGCGACGCGCCGCATCAAGAGCCAAAGCCCAGGCACGGCCGTGCTGGCGCTGACGATGTATGAGGATGACCAGTACTTCTTCGAGATGCTGCGGGCGGGGGCGGCGGGCTATGTGCCCAAACGGGCCGCGCCGGATGAGCTGACCTCGGCCATTCGCGCCGTCAGTCGGGGGGAGGTGTTCCTCTATCCCTCGCTGGCCGGGCGGCTTGTGCAGGACTATCTGGTGCGCCGCGATGTGGAGGCGCAGGAGCCGGCCGCCGGTGAATTGACCCCTCGTGAGCAGGAGGTGCTGACGCTCATCGCCCAGGGCATGAGCAACGGCGAGATAGCCGGACAACTGGTCATCAGCGCCAAGACGGTCGATCGCCATCGCGAGAACATCATGCGCAAGCTGAATCTCCACAACCGGGTCGATCTGGTCAAGTATGCCCTGCGCAAGGGGCTAATCGATCTGGATGAGTAGGCGCAAAACCCTGAATCCCACGACCCTTTGACTGGGTTGAATCCCCCATAGCCAAAATACGCCGTCTGCCCAATAGACGGGCGGCCGGCCAGGTTGTATCCTGTTATCAGGGGTCGTATCAGGCCCTGGGATGCGGCGGAGACTATCATGCGGGAGACAACGGTGTGATGAACGAGTTCCAGGCAACAACCGTCATGGTCGTGCTATTTTCCTTGCGCTGCGTCTTGCCGGTCGTGGTTATGGCAGCCATCGCCTGTGGCATGAAGCGGCTGGTCAGGCATTGGGAAGTGGAGGATGTGGTTAGTGACATCCGTCATGCCTGATCAGTGACGATCATCGCTGG
>ERZ795041.778-NODE-778-length-11134-cov-6.528477_pt1 | contig 11134 bp, 10 predicted proteins | sample MGYA00375125_ERZ795041 | MGnify/ENA primary metagenome ERZ795041 (study PRJEB30170, sample SAMN03074214) | activated sludge metagenome | biome: Common Effluent Treatment Plant; feature: Wastewater; material: Activated sludge; isolation source: activated biomass in...
ATGTCCCGGCTGGAGAGCGGGCGGCTGCATCTGAAACGTGACTGGTGCGACATGCGCGAGATCATCGGGGTGGCGGCGCAACGGCTGGCAAGCTGCCTGGCCGAACGGCCATTGACGATCGACGTCCAACCCGACCTGTCGCTGATCAGGCTCGACTTTGTGCTGATCGAGCAGGTGCTGGTCAATCTCCTCGACAATGCCTGTGCCTACACGCCCCCTGGAACCCGCGTTCAAATACAGGCCCGCGAGCAGAACAAATGGTGCGAGTTGACCCTCTCGAACGATGGCCCGCCCATCCCGGCGCCCGATATGGAGCGCATCTTCGACAAATTCTATCGCCTCCCCGGAACGGCCGTCACCGGCACGGGATTGGGCCTGCCCATCTCGCGCGGCCTGGTGGAGGCCCACGGCGGCACACTGGCGGCCGAGAACCTTCCCGCCGGAGGCGTGCGCTTCACAATCCGCTTGCCCATGCCGGATGAACCCCCTCCGGTTCAGGAGGCCAGGTCATGAGTTCCGGTCCGCGCGTGCTGGTGATCGACGATGAGGCCCAAATCCGTCGCTTTTTACGCATCAGTCTGGAGGCCAACGGCTATGAGGTGCACGAGGTCGCCAACGGGCTGGATGGCATCAGCCGCGCGGCCCAACTGCGGCCTGACCTGATCATTCTGGATATGGGGCTGCCCGACATCGACGGCCTGGAGGTGCTGCGCCGGCTGAGGGAGTGGACGACCACCCCGGCCATCATCCTGTCGGTGCGCGACGCCGACGACGACAAGGTGGCGGCGCTGGACGCCGGGGCCGACGACTACCTGACCAAGCCGTTCAGCCTGGAGGAATTGATGGCCCGGATGCGCGTGGCGCAACGCCATACAAACCCCGGCCCGCAATCGCACCTGTTCACGGCCGGGGCCGTCACCGTCGATCTGTCACGCCGGCAGGTCACGCGCAACAGCGAGGCCGTGAAGCTGACGCCGACCGAATACGCCTTGTTGCGCCTGCTCATTCAGCATGCCGGGCGGGTTCTGACCCACAAGCAGATCCTGCGCGAGGTCTGGGGGCCGGAGTACGTGGAGGAAACCCACTATCTGCGCGTCTATTTCGCCCAACTGCGCCAGAAGCTCGAGGAAGACCCGTCCTTGCCTCGGCTCATCCTGACCGAACCGGGCGTCGGGTACCGCTTAGCCGCCTAACGACCGGAGCAGGTCGCTGACCACCGGCAAGGAAATCAGCAGCCACAACCCCAGCCCGCACAGGGTCATGAACAGCGCCGGCAACAGCACCGCCAGCCACCACGGAACCCGGGGCGTCATGATCACCTGCCCATCGATGCCTGGCGCGTCGTCCGGCGACGAATCGGTCGCAACCCGAACCACGAACGGCCACGCCCGGTTGCGGCCGACGGCCGGCTGCTTCATGGGCTGCAAGTAGAAATCGACGATCCCCTTTTGCCCGGGCACGAGCGTGACCTGCTTCCGGGCGTTGTCGGCATACAGCCCGCCCCGCGGCGTCTCCACCGTCAGGTTGGCGGTCTGGCTAAAGGGCGTCCGATTCATCAGACTGACGCGACAGATGCCCTCCCCGCGTATCTCGCGCGGCTGCATATCCCATTCCAGCCGCCGAGACGGTGTTGGGAATTCGGTCACCAGGCTGACGATGGCCGAATCGGTCTCCGTGGCAAAGACGCTCGCCTCCTGATCGCCAATCGTTGCCGCCGTCCGGCGAAGATCGGCGGCCAGCTCCTCGGCCGATTGATAGCGGTTCTCCGGGCGACGGGCCAGCGCGCGCATGATGACGGCCTCGACCGCCACGGGCACCCCGGCATTGACGGCGCGCGGGGCGGCGATCAACTCGTACTGATGGGCCTCGATGGCGTGCTCCGGCGAGCGGATGTCCAGCGGCAGCCTGCCCGTGGCCAACTGATAGAGCACCACGCCCAGGGAGTAGATGTCGGAGCGGCCGTCGATGGGCAGATCGAGCACCTGCTCCGGCGACATGTAGGGCAGCGTGCCCATCATCATCCCGCCCGTGGTATCGCCGTCGACCTCGTGCAGCTTGGCCAGGCCGAAGTCGGTCACCATCGCCAGCAGCGGCGGGTCGCCGGGGCGAACCGGACGGTCGATGCGTTTGACGAGGATGTTGTCGGGCTTCACGTCGCGGTGGATGACGCCGTGCCGGTGGGCATAGCCGAGGGCGTCGGCGGCCTGGGCGACAAGTGACAGCGTCTCTTCCAGCCGAACCACCTGATTGAGCTTGGCCAGTTGCCGCAGATAGGCGCCCAGGCTGAGGCCGTCGACCAGCTCCATGACGATGTAGAGCAAGCCCCCCTCGCGGCCGAAATGATAGATGCGCACGATGGAGGGATGGTCGAGACGGGCGGCGGCGCGGGCCTCGTGCAGAAAACGCTCCTGAAACGCCGGATCGCCGGCCAATTCGCCGTGCATGACCTTGACCGCCACCGGCCGCATGAGGTTAACGTCGGTGGCGCGGTAGATGGTACCCATGCCGCCCTCGCCGATGACGCCGTCGATGCGATAGTTCTCGATTTGTTGTCCGGGTTGGAGCATGGTGCTAATGATCGCTTACGTTGACTGGAGAGGCAAGTATGTGATTGACGGGTTTGGCCGGAGAGTCTATAATCATAATTAATAGATGTATGTGCACGCATGTATGTGCACACATATAGTCGAGGAGCGATCCAATGCCCCAACTACACTTGTACATCCCTGACGACCTGGCCGAGAGAATCCAGCGTGAAGCCCAATCGGCCGACATGAGTGTCTCGCGCTACCTGGCCGAATTAGTTCGGCGCGAGATGTCGCCCGATTGGCCGGAAGGCTACTTTGACGAGGTAGTCGGCGGCTGGGTGGGCGAGGCATTGGAGCGGCCGCCGCAGGGCAACCTGGAGCAACGGGAACCGCTGGAGGCGGAGCGATAGCCCCATGTACCTGCTCGACACGAACGCCTGCATCCGCATCCTCAACGGCCAATCCGCGCCGCTGGTCGAACGCCTTCGCCGGGAAACGCCGGCTGAAATCCATCTGTGCGCGGTGGTCAAGGCGGAGTTGATCTATGGCGCCCATCGCAGCGCGCGCCCGGCCGAGAACATGCGGCTGTTGACTCGTTTCTTCACGCCCTACGAATCTCTCCCCTTCGACGACCCCTGTGCCGAAGCCTACGGCCGCATTCGCAGCGACCTGGAGCGCTCGGGAATGGTCATCGGCCCGAACGATCTCATCATCGCCGCCACGGCCGTCGCCCATCGGCTGACGCTGGTGACGGCCAACACCCGCGAATTCAGCCGGGTGGTCAACCTTGAGATCGAGAACTGGGAGTTGGCCGATTAAGGCCGTTCGCCCGGAAACCCCCTACTTGTCCACACGACGCCATACCCCATCCTCACCGATGAACACAAACAGGTCGCCGAAAGGGGCGGCCAGGATCGCGCCATTGACATAATCCTGCGCCGCGGAGGCGTTGTCGCCGATCTCGGCCGCCGTCACCGCGCCGAGGCTTTCGCCCACCTCGGGATGGCCGCACCAGACACGACCGAAGCCCCGCACCGGCGTGGGCGGGCTGTTCATCTCGCCGCAGGTGAATTCGGGATCGCCCTCGCGCCACTCATTGGGGAATGCCGTCCAGCGGCCGTCATTGGTCAGGACATAGATCGTGTCCGTATCGCTGCGCCACAGCATATGTCCCCCCTCGAACGGGGCATAGGCGGTGTTGATGGCCGCCGCGCCGGGGGTTATGGGACAGCCGAGTTCATCGGGGTTCCAGGCGACGGTCAGGTCGGGTTGGGCGGCATACCCGCAGGGAGTCGGCGAGGGCGCCGGGGTCGGAGAAGGCGGGACGGCCGTGCTTGTCGATGGCGCGAGCGTCGTTATTACAGCGGGCGGCAACAAAGCTGTCGGGACGAGCGTGGGGATAGCTTCCGCCGGGTGTCGCGAGCAGGCGACAAGGCTTAGTAAGAGCGCCAGGACGAACAGGTTTGTATCAAAGATTACGCGGAGCACAGCGTCGGCCTAACGCGCGTTGCGCACAGCTTCGATGGCTTCGGCTACATCGGCCAATACTTCGCCTTCCGGGACATCGGGCAGTCTCTCACGCAATCGATCGAGTATTGCAAAACGGGCTAATTCACTGACATCTTGATGCGGCATTTTACTCGTACCTGGCTCCCAGATTGTTCCTACTTCAGCCGTTCCAAAACCCCTTTGCGCTTGACGATATTCTTATAATCCCACTGGATTTGCCTCGATTTTTCAAGCCAGCGCTCAACGTCCTCTTTATGGACCTGGCCAACCGCTTGAAAGGTGACCGAGGCATCCTTGAACTTCCCCGTACCGGGCTTAAGTCCCGGTTCATCGAAGTCGGCCCCGCTCCAAAACATCAGCCGCACGCCACCTTTCTGCTTGCTGTAACCGACCGTCGGATTGCCGTCCAGAAACCAGACGGGATGCCCATGCCATATCTTGCTCTCCGCTTCCGGCAAGCAGCGATCGATTTCCCGCCGCAGCAGATCGCAGATTGCCTTGTCTTCGTCCGCCTGTGCGTCGTGATAGGCAGTGATATCCTTGTTTGCTTCCATGTTGCCTCTCAGTTCATTGACTCGGAATTGCACGATCCGGGCGATGAGATCAAGCGGCAAAGGCTCGTTCAGCGGGAACTGGACCGAGCCTTTACCTTGCTTGTATTTCGATAGCTCGCCGGCAAAAGCGGCATGGCCGGTTGGCGTGGCATACAACCCGATGTGGTTCCTGAAACCGCCAAAATAGACCAACGGCTTGCCGCCAAGCTTGTAGCCCGGCATGCCATAGGCGATGGCCTCCACAGCGTCGGGCGCGGCCGCGCGTATCGTCCGGCGAACTGTTTCAAGAACCGCCTGGACATCCGGGGGAAATGTCTGGATATAGTCTTCTACGGTGGCTGGTTTTTCAGACATGGACCAATTATCAATGATATCTGCCTTCTCCGTCAACCACCCGGAACCTAACCCATCTCCGCCAGCAACCCCACCCGCTCGTTAAACCGCTCGGTCAGCTTGTCGATCTCCGCGTCCAGACCGTGCAGGCCGGTCCAATAGGTCGGGTCGTACCATTGCGCGTTCAGCTCATCCGACGTCTTGCCCTGCTGCTCCACCCAGGTGTAGTACTTCAGGTTGTGGATACGCTTGCGCTCGGTGTAGGTCAACTCGATCAGATTATTGGTCGCCTCGCCCAGCAGGTAGCGATGGTAGATGCCCGCCGCGTCCGGCATGGTCAGCGGGCCTTTCAGCTCCACCTCTTCCTCAACGCGGCTGCCGTACATCTCCATCGAATCGGTGGCGATGGTCATGAGGACGTCGTTCGGCCCCATCTCGTAATACTTGGCCATCTTGATGGCCGACAGCACGTTGGCGATGCCGGAGATGCCCAGCAGCGGCAATTGCGCGATCATCCCGGCCGAGACGCCCAGGTCGGCCAGGAAGTCCTTGCCGATCTCCTCGTTGAACAGGCGCATGATGCCGATGGCGGCGTTGTCGTCGATGGCCACGACCATGTCGGTGTTCCTGACATTGTGAACCCAGGGCACGTGCTTGTCGCCGATGCCCTCGATGCGGTGCGCGCCGAAGCCGTTGTTGAGCAGTGTGGGGCATTGCAGCGCCTCGCTGGCGCAGATCACGCTGTGGGGATACTGCTCCTTCAGGTAGTCGCCGCTGGCGATGGTGCCGGCCGAGCCGGTGGTCGAAGCCAGGCCGCGATAGACATCGCCCGGCCCCATGACCGACTTGAGGATCTCGTGCATCGCCGGGCCGGTGACGCTGTAATGCCACAGGTAGTTGCCCATCTCATCGAACTGATTGAAGATGACCAGATCTTCTCCGGAGCGGCGAAGCTCCCAGCACTTGTCGAAGATCTCCTTGACGTTGCTCTCCGTGCCCGGGGTACGGATGATCTCGTCGGCCACCCCTTGCAGCCACTCGAAGCGCTCCTTGCTCATGCCCTCCGGCAGGATGGCTACGGACTGGCAGGCCAGCAGGTGCGAATCATAGGCCCCGCCGCGGCAGTAGTTGCCCGTGCTGGGCCAGACGGCCTTCTGCGTTGTCGGGTCGAACTGGCCGGTGACCAGGCGCGGCACGAGGCAGCCATAGGCCGCGCCGACCTTGTGCGCTCCGGTGGGGAACCACTTGCCGACGATGACCACGATGCGGGCATCGACGCCGGTGATCTCCTTCGGCAATTCCAGATAGTTCACATCGCCGAAGCCGCCCCCGTCGGCCGTCGGCTCGTTGCGCCAGGTGATGCGAAACAGGTTGAGCGGGTTCAGGTCCCACAGGCCGATGCCGGCCAGACGCCGGCGAATTGGCTCGGGGATTAGCTCGGGGTTACGCTGCTGGGCAAAGGTGGGGATGATGATATTCTGCTCGCGGGCGCGTTGGACGGTACGTTCGAGCGCCGCTTCATGGATGGACAGGTCAATCATGGTCTCAGCTCCTCAACAGATTATATGAGCGCCCGAAGTGGGTTCAGGCGGCTCCAGAGTGCGTCCCTTGGAGAAAATATCCGCAGATTTGTCACATGCGGACGGTTCCCCAGTTTGCAAATAGCGGCCGAGAGACGACCGCCTGATGAACGTGCGGGTGGCTTGTCCAGCCGAAATCAATCGAAGTATAACTTCAATTGCAAATAAAGCGACCCGAATTGGTCATACCATATGACCAATTCGGGCCGGTTGTCATTGTCTTGTAGCGATTGGATCAGGCGACATGGCCGTTGAGCAACGGCCGCAGGTACTCCCCGGTATGGGACTGCTCGGCGCGGGCCACCTCTTCGGGCGAGCCTTCGACGACGATCTCCCCGCCCCGGTCGCCGCCCTCCGGCCCCAGGTCGATGATGTGATCGGCGACCTTGATGATGTCGAGGTTGTGCTCGATGATGACCACGGTGTTGCCCTTGTCGACCAGCTTGTTCAGGGCCAGGATGAGCTTGCTGACGTCGTGGGCGTGCAGGCCGACCGACGGCTCGTCGAGGATGTAGAGCGTGCGGCCGGTGGCGATCTTCGACAGCTCGCGGCTCAGCTTCACCCGCTGCGCCTCGCCGCCGCTCATCGTCGGCGCCGGCTGGCCCAGATGGATATACCCCAGGCCGACGTCGGCCATCGTCTGCAGCTTGCGCCGGATGGGCGGGAAGTTGGCGAAGAACTCCAGCGCCTCATCGACCGTCAGGTCGAGGACCTCGGCGATGTTGAGGCCCTTGTACAGGACTTGCAGCGTCTCGCGGTTGTAGCGCGCCCCGTTGCAGATGTCGCAGGGCACATAGATGTCGGGCAGGAACTGCATCTCGATGCGGTTCTGTCCCTGTCCCTGACAGGCCTCGCAACGGCCGCCCTTCACATTGAAGCTGAAGCGCCCCGGCGTGTAGCCGCGCAACTTGCTCTCGGGCAGGTTGCTGAACAGGTCGCGAATCTGGTTGAACAGGTTGGTATAGGTAGCGGGATTGCTGCGCGGCGTGCGGCCGATGGGGCTTTGGTCGATCTCGATGACCTTGTCCAGATGCTCCAGCCCGCGGATCTCGCGGTGCTTGCCGGGCTGCGCCTTCGAGCCGTAGAAGTGCTGGTTGAGCCGCTTGCTGAGAATCTCGACCAGGAACGAGCTTTTGCCGCTGCCGCTGACGCCGGTGATGCAGACGAACTTGCCCAACGGGATGCGGATGTCGATATCCTTGAGGTTGTTCTCGGTCGCGCCGATAACCTCCAGCCACTCGCCGTTGCCGGGGCGACGCTTCCCGGGCACGGGGATCGACTTGCGGCCGCTCAGATACGCCCCGGTGAGGCTCTTTTTGTTTTTGGCCACCTGGGCCGGCGTGCCCTCGGCCACCAGTTCGCCGCCGTGCTTGCCCGCGCCGGGGCCGAGGTCGATCAGCCAGTCGGCGGCGCGCATCGTCTCCTCGTCGTGTTCGACGACCAGAACGGTGTTGCCCAGATCGCGCATCCCGCGCAGGGTTTCGATCAGACGGGCGTTGTCGCGCTGGTGCAGGCCGATGCTCGGCTCGTCGAGCACATAGAGCACGCCCATGAGGCGACTGCCGATCTGTGTGGCCAGGCGAATGCGTTGGGCCTCGCCGCCGCTCAGTGTGCCCGCCGTGCGGTCCAGCGTCAGGTAATCGAGGCCGACGTTGATCATGAAGCTCAGTCGCTCGCGGATCTCCTTCAGGATGGGAGCGGCGATCATCTGCTGGCGCGGGGTCAGGGGGGTGCGTTCGGCGTCCTCCAGGCAGTAAGCCCAGTCGAGCGTCTTGACGACCGGCCGTCGCACCGCATCGACGATGGTCTGGCCGCCGATATCGACGGCGCGAGCCACCGGCTGGAGCCGGGTGCCGCCGCAGGCGCGACACGGCCGATCGACCATGTACTCCTCCAGCTTCTCGCGCACGTAATCGGACGTGGACTCATGATAGCGCCGCCAGAGATTGGGGATGACGCCCTCGTACCTGGTCTGGTAATGGCGCGTGTGGCCCTCGCGGTTGCGATAAGTGACCGTGACCGTGTCGTCGCCGCTGCCATAGAGCAGGACGCGCATCTGCATGGGCGAGAGCGTGCGCACAGGCACGTCGAGCGGGATGGAAAAATGCTCGGCCGTGGCTTGCAGCAATTGCCAATAGTAACCGGCCTTGTCCTCGGTCGGCCAGCCGGTGATGGCCCCCTCGGCCAGCGTCATCTCCTTGTTCGGCACCACCAGGTCGGGGTCGATCTCCTTTTGTATCCCCAGCCCCTGGCAATCGGGGCATGCGCCATAGGGCGTATTGAAGCTGAAGGTGCGCGGCTCGATGGGCGGGATGCTCGTGCCGTCATAGGGGCAATAGAGATGTTCGGAGTACAGGGTATCGACCGGCTTGTCGGGGTCGGTGACGTCGTTGATGATGACGATGCCGCCGCCCAGCCCCAGCGCCGTCTCGATGGAGTCGGTCAGGCGGCTGCGATCGGAGGCGGCTTCCTCGCCGGCGTCATCGGCCGCGTAGCGAATGATGAGCCGGTCGACGACGGCCTCGATGGTGTGGTTCTTGTATCGATCCAGCTCGATCTTGTCGTCGACCTGATAGATCTGACCGTTGACTCGCACGCGGACGAAGCCGGCCTTGCGCACGTCGTCGAAGACCCCCTGATGATGCCCCTTGCGGTCCTGCACCAGCGGCGCCAGCACCTGGATGCGCGTCCCGGCGGGCATGGCCATGACGTTGCCGACGATCTGTTCGGCCGATTGGGGCATGACCGGGCGACCGCATTGCGGGCAGTGGGGCGTGCCGGCGCGGGCGTAGAGCAGGCGCAGGTAGTCGTAGATCTCCGTCACCGTGCCGACGGTCGAGCGCGGGTTATGGCTGACGCCGCGCTGGTCGATGGAGACGGCCGGACTGAGGCCCTCGATATTGTCCACCTCCGGCTTTTCCATCTGGCCCAGAAATTGCCGGGCATAGGCCGAGAGCGACTCGACATAACGACGCTGCCCCTCGGCAAAAATGGTGTCGAAGGCCAGCGATGACTTGCCCGAACCCGACAAGCCGGTGATGACCACCAGCTTGTCGCGGGGGATTTCCACGTCGATATTCTTGAGATTGTGTTCGCGCGCGCCGCGAACGATGATCTTGTCCAGCGACATCTCGCCTCTTTTTGTCACGCGAAGGGGAGCCACCACAATACCTCCGCGTAGCCTGTTCGTCTTTGCCGATCTGTTATTCTAGCACGACGGCAGGCTACACACCACGAGCATTAAGATTGATCGATATTAGCACATATGGTCTAATTCAACAACGGGCGATCCCGGAGCAATCGCCCATTAAACCGCCCAAAACAAAAGCGCCGGATGCTATGTCCGGCGCTTTTTTGGAGTTCTCGGTCGGTGGGGATTAAGCGGTCTTGATCTCGATCCGCTTCGGCTTCACTTCCTCGGCCTTGGGCACCGTCAGGGTCAGCACGCCGTTCTCGTAGGCGGCCTCGATCTTGTTGGCGTTGACCGGCACCGGGAAGCGCAGGCTGCGGCTGAAGCTGCCGTAGCGACGCTCGCGAATGTGATAGGACTCTTCCTCGATGGTCTCGTCCTTCTTGATCTCGCCCTGAACCGTCAGGACATTGTCCTCCAGGGTGACGTTCAAATCTTCGGGATTGATGCCGGGCAACGAGGCCTTGACCGTGAAGAAGTCGTCCTTCTCGGCCACGTCCAGGGCCAGGCTCCAGCTGCCGACGACGTCGTTGGTGCGCAAGGGCATGCCCATTCGCCCGCGATACAGAGGGGTATCGAAATAACGATCGAATTCATTAAACAGTTCGGATGCTTCGCGCACCGGGTTCCAACGCATTATCTTGGCCATGATCTTGTCTCCATTCAGGTTGTTTTATACTGAAGTAATTGGCTTATTACGGGCGCCCACATGTTTGGACGCACTGTCACTATTCTGGCCTGCCCGTATATGAAACGTATAAGCCCAATATATGAACCTCGTTGGAACGAGGTCGCAACCGGAGGAAAGGAGGAAAAGGAGGCGCGTTACGGCTGGGCCGGGACGGGGACGGTCACGTAATCAATGTCGCCAGCCATCAGACGCCGGCCGATGTCCGGGTCGTAGAGGCCGACGCGGATCGACAACGGGCCGGGGGAAAGATCGGCCGGGATCGTGAGCGCATGCGTGTCGACGACATACTCGCCGGGCAGCCAGCCGGTGGTCGGCCGCGCCCAGTTCGCGGGCACGCCGTCGGCCTGGGCCAGGATGTTGCCGCTTTCATCCACGAGATGGACGAAGACATGGTAGCTCGTCGCCGTCTCGGCCTCGGCCCGCCAGACGAGAGGCAGGGAGCAGGCTCCGGGAAGGAGGGGGGCGGAGGTGCAGGGGGGCGGAGGAGAATCGGTGGCATCGTCTTCCCGCGAGGCAATGCCCGCCAATGTGGCGATTGTTGCGCCGTCGGCCGTGACGAACGTTGCATCCAGTGGCTCGGCAAGTGGGGGCAAAGTGAATTGGCGTTCAGGCGTGGCGACGGCGATCTCGCCCAGCGCGAACTCCTCGATCACAAAATGATAGTTGCCGCCGGGAAGGCTCGCGGGCAGCCGGAGCAGATGTTGACCACGCAGACGACCGTGCGCGGGCCAGTCGCCGGCCGGGAATCC
>ERZ795041.779-NODE-779-length-11123-cov-5.423292_pt1 | contig 11123 bp, 12 predicted proteins | sample MGYA00375125_ERZ795041 | MGnify/ENA primary metagenome ERZ795041 (study PRJEB30170, sample SAMN03074214) | activated sludge metagenome | biome: Common Effluent Treatment Plant; feature: Wastewater; material: Activated sludge; isolation source: activated biomass in...
GCAGGTTCGCGACCGCAAGCTGGCGGCGCCCACCTTCGCGCCCGACGGCCTCTATCTGTGCGGGGTCAGCTACCCGCCGCGCTGGCCGCTGCCGGGCGATGGGCGTATCATCGCGCTGCCCGAATTACCCCGCCTCTGAATGCACCGAACCCGAATCAAGATCTGCGGCCTCACTCGCGAGGAGGACGTGCGTGCAGCCGTTGCCGCGGGTGCCGATGCGATCGGCTTTGTCTTCTATCCCCCGAGTCCGCGCGCGGTCAGCTTCGAGTGCGCGGCCCGGCTCGCCGACCTGCTTCCCCCCTTCGTCACCGCGGTGGGTCTGTTCGTGAATCCCGAACCGGCTTTCGTGCGCGAGGCGCTCGCCCAGGTGCCGCTGCAGTTGCTGCAGTTCCATGGTGACGAAACCGACGCCGAGTGCGCGCTCTATCTCCGGCCCTGGATCAAGGCGGCCCGGGTGCGTCCCGGGGTCGATCTGATAGAATTTGCGGCTTCCCACCCGGGCGCGAGCGGGATCCTGCTCGACGCCTTCGTCGACGGCTACGGCGGCGGCGGGAAGACATTCGATTGGTCCCTGATTCCCGCCGGCTTCGAGCGGCCGCTGATCCTGTCCGGCGGCCTCGATGCGGACAACGTCGCCCAGGCGATGCGCCGAGTGCGCCCGTGGGCGGTCGACGTCTCGAGCGGGGTGGAGATCGCCAAGGGAATCAAGGATGCGGCGAAGATCGCCGCATTCGTTGCCGGAGTTCGACATGCAGAAGGCTGATACGCCCTACCAGTTTCCCGATGCCCGTGGGCATTTCGGCCCCTATGGCGGCATTTTCGTCGCCGAGACCCTCGTTCCGGCGCTCGAGGAATTGCGCGAGGCCTACGACGCCGCGCGCCGCGACCCCGCGTTCATGGCGGAGTTCGAGTACGAGCTCAAGCATTACGTCGGCCGCCCGAGCCCGATCTACCACGCCCGGCGGCTCTCCGAGCGCTTCGGTGGCGCCCAGATCTACCTCAAGCGCGAGGACCTCAATCACACCGGCGCGCACAAGATCAACAACTGCATCGGCCAGGCCTTGCTCGCGCGGCGCATGGGCAAGCCACGGGTGATCGCGGAGACCGGCGCCGGCCAGCACGGCGTGGCGAGCGCGACCGTGGCCGCCCGCTACGGGATGGAGTGCGTGGTGTACATGGGCGCGGAGGACGTCAAGCGCCAGGCTTCCAACGTCTACCGGATGAAGCTGCTCGGCGCCAGCGTGGTGCCGGTCGAGTCCGGCTCGAAGACGCTGAAGGACGCCCTCAACGAGGCGATGCGCGACTGGGTCACCAACGTCGCCGACACCTTCTACATCATCGGCACGGTCGCCGGCCCGCACCCCTATCCGATGATGGTGCGCGACTTCCAGGCGGTGATCGGCCAGGAGTGCATCGTGCAGATGCCCGAGATGGCCGGCCGCCAGCCTGACTACGTGATCGCCTCGGTGGGCGGCGGGTCCAACGCGATGGGCATCTTCCATCCCTATCTCGACGTCCCGGGCGTGCGCCTGATCGGCGCCGAGGCGGCGGGCGCGGGCATCGACACCGGCCGTCATGCGGCCTCGCTGAGCGCCGGCCGTCCGGGCGTGCTGCACGGCAACCGGACCTACCTGCTGCAGGACGAGGACGGCCAGATCATCGAGACGCATTCGGTGTCCGCCGGCCTCGACTATCCGGGCGTCGGCCCGGAGCACGCCTGGCTGAAGGATTCGGGCCGCGCCGAATACGTCGGAGTCACCGACGACGAGGCGCTGCAGGCCTTCCACGAGCTGTGCCGGCTCGAGGGCATCATCCCGGCGCTCGAGTCCGCCCATGCGCTCGCCTGCGCCACCCGACTGGCGCCGACGCTGTCGCGCGACCAGATCCTGCTGGTCAATCTCTCCGGCCGCGGCGACAAGGACATGCACACCGTCGCCCAGCGCTCCGGCATCCAGTTCTGATCCGGCGCGGCCAGCAGGCCGGCCCGCCATGGGAAACCCTATGTCCAGAATCCAGAACCGCTTCGCGCGCCTGCAGGCCTCCGGCCGGCGGGCGCTGATCCCCTTCATGACCGCCGGCTTCCCCGACGCTGCGCTGACGCTGCCGCTGATGCGCGGGCTGGTGGCCGGCGGCGCCGACGTCATCGAGCTCGGCGTGCCCTTCTCCGATCCGATGGCCGACGGCCCGACCATCCAGCGCGCCTCCGAGGCGGCGCTCGCCGGCGGCATGTCGCTGCGCAAGCTGCTCGAGATCGTGCGCGCCTTCCGCGCCGAGGACGGCGACACCCCGGTGGTGCTCATGGGCTACGCCAACCCGATCGAGGCGATGGGCGTCGATGCCTTCGCCGCCGCCGCCCGCGATGCCGGCGTCGATGGCGTGCTGGTGGTCGATTATCCGCCGCAGGAAAGCGCGGCCTTCAGCGCGGCGATGCGCGCCAACGGGCTCGATCCGATCTTCCTGCTGGCGCCGACCTCGACCGAGAAGCGCTTCGCCGAGGTGGCGACCCTCGGCAGCGGCTACATCTATTACGTCTCGCTGAAGGGCGTGACCGGCGCCGGCAATCTCGACTTCGACGAGGTGGCGCGCCGCATCCCGCAGATCCGGGCGGTGGTCGGCATGCCGGTGGGCGTGGGCTTCGGCATCCGCGACGCCGACAGCGCGCGCCGCATCGGCGCGGTCGCCGACGCGGTGGTGATCGGCAGCCGGATCATCGAAGAGATCGAACGGAGTCCGCGCGAGGCGGCGGTGGCGAACGTCACCGCCTTCATGCGCGACATCCGTCAAGCGCTCGACACCCTCGAACCCGTACAGGGAGCAAACCGATGAGCTGGCTCCAGAAGCTTCTCCCGCCGCGCATCAAGCGCAGCGAATCCACCGCCCGCAACAAGTCGATTCCCGAGGGCCTGTGGAGCAAGTGCACCGCCTGCGAGGTGGTGCTCTACCGTTCCGACCTCGACAGCAACCAGGGGGTGTGCCCGAAGTGCGGCCACCACCAGCGGCTGCGGGCGCGCCAGCGCCTCGAGCTGCTGCTCGACAAGGATGGGCGCTTCGAGATCGGTTCCGAGGTGTTCCCGGTCGACGCGCTCAGGTTCAAGGACTCGCGCCGCTATCCGGATCGCCTCTCGGCGGCGACCGCCGACACCGGCGAGACCGACGCGATGGTCGTCATGCAGGGCGCGATCCTCGGCCAGCCGGTGGTCGTCGCCTGTTTCGAGTTCGAGTTCCTCGGCGGCTCGATGGGCTCGGTGGTCGGCGAACGCTTCGTGCGTGGCGCGCGCGCCGCGCTCGAGCAGCGTCTGCCCTTCATCTGCATCACCGCTTCGGGCGGCGCACGCATGCAGGAGGGCCTGTTCTCGCTGATGCAGATGGCCAAGACCACCGCGATCGTGACCCAGCTCGCCGAACGCAAGCTGCCCTTCATCACCGTCCTTACCGACCCCACGATGGGCGGCGTGTCGGCGAGCTTCGCCTTCATGGGCGACGTGGTGATCGCCGAGCCGGGCGCGCTGATCGGCTTCGCCGGCCCGCGCGTGATCGAGCAGACGGTGCGCGAGACCCTGCCGGACGGCTTCCAGCGTGCCGAGTTCCTGCTCGAGAAGGGGGCGATCGACATGATCGTCGACCGTCGCCAGCTGCGCGACAAGCTCGCCGGCGTGCTGATGCTGCTGATGCGCCAGGCGCCGGCCGTCGCTGCGTGAGCGCGGCCGCCATGCGAGAGGCCGCGCTGCCGGCCACGCTCGACGAGTGGCTCGCGCTGCTCGAGGGGCGCCATGCGGCCGCCATCCAGCTCGGGCTCGAGCGCGTCCGCAAGGTGTGCGATGCGCTCGCGCCCGGCCCCGATGCGGTGGTCATCACCGTGGGCGGCACCAACGGCAAGGGGTCGACGGCGGCGATGCTGGAGGCGGTGCTGCTGGCCGAGGGTTATCGGGTCGGCTGCTACACCTCGCCGCACCTTCTGCGCTACAACGAGCGGGTGAGGGTCAACGGCAAGGCGGCCGACGACGAGGCCCTGGTCGCCGCCTTCGCCGCGGTCGAAGCGGCGCGCGGCGAAACGCCGCTGACCTATTTCGAGCACGGCACGCTCGCGGCGTGGGAAGTCTTCCGCAAGGCCACGCCCGACGTCATCGTGCTCGAGGTCGGTCTCGGCGGCCGGCTGGATGCGGTCAATGTCTTCGACGCCGACTGCGCGATCGTCACCAGCGTGGCGATGGACCATATGGACTACCTTGGCGACGATCGCGAGTCGATCGGCTTCGAGAAGGCCGGCATCTTCCGTGCCGGCCGTCCGGCGGTGTGCGGCGATCCGCAGCCGCCGGCGAGCCTCAGCGCGCACGCGGCGTCGATCGGTGCGCCGCTGTGGATCAGCGGGCGCGACTTCGGCTTCGGCGGCGACCGCCAGCAATGGGGCTACTGGCGCTACGAGGCGCCGCCGGCACAGGGCCGCCTGCTGCGGCGCGGCGGGCTCGCTTACCCGGCGCTGCGCGGCGCCAACCAGTTGCTCAATGCCTCGGCGGCGCTGACCGCGCTCGAGCTGCTGCGCGCGCGCATCCCGGTTTCGATGCAGGCGATCCGCGAGGGCCTGTCGCTGGTGGAGGTGCCGGGCCGCTTCCAGGTGCTGCCGGGCCGGCCGTCGATCGTGCTCGACGTCGCCCACAACCCGCAGGCTGCCGGCGTGCTCGCCGAGAACCTCGGCAACATGGGCTTCTTTCCGGAGACCTGGGCCGTCCTCGGCATGCTCTCCGACAAGGACGTCGAAGGTGTGGTCGAGCGTCTGCGCGAGCGTGTGGACCACTGGCTGCTGGCCGATCTGCCCGGGCCGCGCGGGCTGCGCGCCGAGCAGCTGCGAGCGCGTATCGAGGCGATCGGCACCACCGCCGACGTCGGCTGCTTCGCGAGTCCGGCGCAGGCCTTTGCTGCAGCGCGAGAGCGCGTTGCCGAGGGTGATAGAATCGTCGTTTTCGGATCCTTCCTGACGGTGGGCGAGGTGCTGGCAGCCTCGCGCGCCGTCCGGCACTGACACAGAGCCTTTGCGGTGAGCGACCAAGACGACCTCGATATCAAGAAGCGCGCGCGACGCCGCCTGGTGGGCGCCGCGGCGCTCGCCCTGGCGGCGGCGATCGTGCTGCCGATGATGATGGAGCAGGAGCCGCGACCGCTGGATCAGGACATCCAGGTCGCCATCCCCGAGCGCGATGCCGACAGCGCGCTGGCGCGTCCGATCGCCGGCCCCGGCCCGGATGCGGAGATTGCCGCGGTCGACCCCGAACTCGGCGCGGCGACGCCCGAAGCGCCGCCCACCGCAGAGGCGCTGAGCGAGCCCGAGGCGCCGCCGCCCAAGCCCGAGCCGCCGCCTGCACCGCAGCCCGAACCCAAGCCGCAGCCCGCCGCCAAGCCCGCCCCGAAGCCCGAACCCAAGCCGGCGCCGAAGCCGACGCCGCCCAAGCCGGCGCCGAAGTCGGCCGAGGAGGCCGAGGCCGAGCGCGTGCGCGCGATCCTGCGCGGCGAGAGCCCGCCGCCGGTCGCTGCCGCGGCGCCGCAGAGCGCCTCCTTCCTGGTGCAGGTGGGCGCCTTCGGCGACGCCGGGCGGGCGGCTTCGGTCGCCGCCGAACTGAAGAAGGCGGGCATCGGCGCCTACACGGAAAAGGCGGGCGGCGTGACCCGGGTGCGGGTCGGGCCCTTCAGCAACCGCGCCGCGGCCGATCGCGAGGCCGGGCGGGTGCGTGCGCTGGGCCATGCACCGGTGGTGGTGCGTCGCTGACCGGCGTCGATGACCGTCTTCGACTACGTCTTCCTCGGCGTGCTCGGCCTGTCCGCGGCGGTCGGCCTCTGGCGTGGCCTGGTCAGTGAGGTGATGGCGGTGCTTGCCTGGGTGGCGGCGCTGCTCGCCGCCTGGCTGTGGCATCCGCAGGCCGCGGGGCTGTTCGCCGGCCTGATCGCCGAGCCGGTGTGGCGGCAGGTGGCCGGCGTGGCGCTGATCGTGGTCGGCGTGCTGGTGCTGGCAGCGCTCGTTCGCTACCTTTTACGGCAGTTGCTCCGCGCTGCCGGGCTGGGCCCGGCCGACCGCTTCTTCGGCGCGATCTTCGGTCTCGTGCGCGGTCTGGCGTTCATCTTCGTGGCCGTGCTGCTTGGCGGTCTCGTGGGCATGTCGCGCGAGGCCTGGTGGGCGCAGTCCCTGTTCGCGCCCCCGATGGAAAGGGCGGTGATCGCCGCCAAACCCTGGCTGCCCGACGCGGTGGCCAACCGGATTCGATTCAGATAGGCAGAAAGCCATGTGCGGAATTCTTGGGGTCGTTGCGACCACCCCGGTCAATCAGTTGCTCTACGATGGCCTCCAGGTGCTGCAGCACCGCGGTCAGGACGCCGCCGGCATCGCCACCAGCGAAGGCGGGCGCTTCAACATGCACAAGGGTTCGGGCCTGGTGCGCGACGTCTTCCGGACGCGCAACATGCGCAACCTGCTCGGCAACTGGGGCATCGGCCACGTCCGCTACCCGACCGCCGGTTCGGCCTACAACGCCTCCGAGGCGCAGCCCTTCTACGTGAACTCGCCCTTCGGCCTGCTGCTGGCGCACAACGGCAACCTGACGAACTCGGACGCGCTCAAGCGCGAGATGTTCGTCTCCGATCTGCGCCACATCAACACCAGCAGCGACTCGGAGGTCCTGCTCAACGTCTTCGCCCACGAGCTGCAGGCGGCATGCAAGGGCCTCAAGCTCGACGAGGAGGCGGTGTTCCGTGCGGTGGCCGGGGTGCATCGGCGCTGCCGCGGCGCGTATGCGGTGGTGGTGATGATCGCCGGCTACGGCCTGCTCGCCTTCCGCGACCCCTTCGGCATCCGGCCGCTGGTCATCGGCCGCAACGACACCGAGGCGGGCGTCGAGTGGATGGTCGCCTCCGAATCGGTGGCGATCGACGTCCTCGGCTTCAAGCTGCTGCGCGACGTCGCCCCCGGCGAGGCGGTGCTGATCGACACCGCGGGCGGGTTCCACAGCCGGCAGTGCGCGAACAACACCACGCTCGCGCCCTGCATGTTCGAGTTCGTCTATCTGGCCCGGCCCGATTCGATCATCGACGGCGTGTCGGTGTACGACTCGCGGGTCAAGATGGGCGAGTTCCTCGCCGACCGCATGAAGCGCACGCTGCCGGACGCGCAGATCGACGTGGTGATCCCGATTCCGGATTCGAGCCGCCCGTCGGCGATGGAGATGGCGCACCGCCTCGGACTGCCCTACCGCGAGGGCTTCGTCAAGAACCGCTACATCGGGCGCACCTTCATCATGCCCGGGCAGGCGGTGCGCCGTAAGTCGGTGCGCCAGAAGCTCAACACGGTGCGCCAGGAGTTCGCCGGCAAGAGCGTGCTGCTGGTGGACGACTCGATCGTGCGTGGCACCACCAGCCGGGAGATCGTCAACATGGCGCGCGAAGCCGGGGCGACCAAGGTCTACCTCGCCTCGGCGGCGCCCCCGGTGCGCTACGCGAACGTCTACGGCATCGACATGCCGACGCGCGGCGAGCTGATCGCCTCCGACCGCGACGAGGAGGAGATCCGCCGCGAGATCGGCGCCGACGGCCTGATCTACCAGGATCTCGAGGACCTCAAGGCGGCGGTGCGCGCGATCAACCCGTCGATCAACTGCTTCGAGACCTCCTGCTTCGACGGCGTCTATGTCACTGGCGACATCACCGCCGAGTACCTCGACGGGGTCGAGAACCGGCGCGGCGCGGACCAGCCCGCGCCCGCTGCGCAGGACGAGCAGGACGACGCCGAAGGCGGTCAGCTCGACCTCAACCTCGGCTCCGGCCGCCACGATTGAGCCGGATGACGACAATGAAGACCCAATTCGAGGCGCAACAGCCCCACTTCGACACCCTCGCGGTCCGCGCCGGCATCGAGCGCAGCCAGTTTGGCGAGCACAGCGAGGCGCTCTACCTGACCTCGAGCTTCACCTTCGAGAGCGCGGCGCAGGCGGCGGCGCGTTTCTCGGGCGCGGAGGAGGGCAATGTTTACGCGCGCTTCTCCAACCCCACCGTGAGCGCGATGCAGACGCGGCTGGCGGCGCTCGAGGGCGCCGAGGGCTGCGTCGCCACCGCCTCCGGCATGTCGGCGATCCTGTCGCTGGCGATGGCGATGATGCAGGCCGGCGACCACGTCGTGGCCTCGCGCGGCCTGTTCGGCGCGACCCAGCAGCTGTTCGGCAACATCCTCTCCAAGTTCGGCATCGAGACCACCTTCGTGCCCGCGACCGACCTCGACGCGTACCGCGCCGCGGTGCGGCCGCGCACCAAGCTGTTCTTCGTCGAGACGCCGTCCAACCCGCTCACCGAGGTGGTCGACATCGCCGCGGTGGCGACGATCGCGCACGAGGCGGGGGTGCTGCTGGCGGTGGACAACTGCTTCTGCACCCCGGCGCTGCAGCGCCCGCTCGAACTCGGTGCCGACGTCGTCGTGCATTCGGCGACCAAATACCTCGACGGCCAGGGACGGGTGCTCGGCGGCGCGGTGGTGGGCGCCAAGGCCGTCACCGACGAGGTGTACAAGTTCCTGCGCACCGCGGGGCCGAGCATCTCGCCCTTCAACGCCTGGGTGATCCTCAAGGGCCTGGAGACGCTGCGCATTCGTATGGAGGCGCAGTCGGCGAACGCGCTCGAGCTGGCGCGCTGGCTCGAGCTCCAGCCCGGCGTGGTGCGCGTGTTCTATCCGGGGCTGGCCTCGCATCCGCAGCACGCGCTGGCGATGCGCCAGCAGAAGAGCGGCGGCGCGATCCTCAGCTTCGAGGTCGAGGGCGGACGCGAGGCGGCGTGGCGGGTGGTGGATGCGACCCGCACGATCTCGATCACCGCCAACCTGGGCGACACCAAGAGCACGATCACGCATCCGGCGACCACCACGCACGGCCGCATCTCGCCCGAGGCGCGCGCCGAGGCGGGTATCGGCGAGGGGCTGTTGCGCGTCGCGGTCGGCCTGGAAGCGGTCGACGACCTCAAGGCCGACCGCGCGCGCGGCCTGGCCGGCTGACGCGCCGGGACGCGCCCGCCTGCAGGGTTCAGGCGGCGGTGCCGCCTTCGACGCTGAGCCTGCGCCCGTCGAAGCGCAGCCAGGTCGCGGCGTCGTGCCAGTCGGCCAGGACCCAGCGCGCGCACGCGCGGCCGTCAACCGTATGCACATGGCGCGCCGGGCGGTGGGTGTGGCCGTGCACCAGGGTGGGGCCGCCGTGGGCGCGCAGCAGGGCCTCGACCGCGCTGGCGTTGACGTCCATGATTTCCATCGCCTTGACCTTCTTGGCGCTCTCGCTCTGCTGGCGCAGGCTCTCGATGAAGGCCTTGCGGGCGGCCAGGGGCTGGGCCAGGAAGCCGGCCTGCCAGGTCGGCTCGTTCACCTGGCGACGGTAGGCCTGGTAGGCGAGGTCGTCGGTGCACAGCGCGTCGCCGTGGCTGAGCAGCAGGCGGGGGGCGTCCTCGCCGTCGCCGAAGGCGACGATCGAAGGATCCTGCAGCAGGCGCAGGCCGGCGGCCCTGGCGAAGCCCTCGCCGGCGAGCAGGTCGCGATTGCCGCGCATGAAGAACACGCGCGTGCCGTGCCCGGCGAGCGCCTTCAGTGCCGCGCACAGTTCGCGGTTGAAGGGGGTCTCGAGGTCGTCGTCGCCGGCGAGGTACTCGAACAGGTCGCCGAGGATGAACAGGCTCGCGGCCGCGCGCGCCGGACCTTCCAGGAAGGCGTGGAAGGCGGCGGTCGTCTGCGGGCGCTCCTCGCACAGGTGGAGGTCGGAAATGAACAATGCCGGAAGCGCCGCGCGGGCGGCTTCCGGCACCGGGGCAGCCGCCGCCGGGGCGGGGCTGCGCGGCGACGCGGGGTCAGACAACTTCGGCGCGCTCGATGACCACGTCTTCCTTCGGCACGTCCTGGTGGAAGCCGCTCGAGCCGGTCTTGACCGCACGGATCTTGTCGACCACGTCCATGCCTTCGCTGACCTTGCCGAACACGCAATAGCCCCAGCCCTGCAGGTCGGGCGAGCGGTAGTTGAGGAAGTCGTTGTCGGCGACGTTGATGAAGAACTGGGCGGAGGCGGAGTGGGGCGCCTGGGTGCGTGCCATGGCGATCGTGCCGCGCAGGTTTTTCAGGCCGTTGTCCGCCTCGTTCTTGATCGGATCGCGGGTGGGCTTTTGCTGCATGCCGGGCTCGAAGCCGCCGCCCTGGATCATGAAGCCGTCGATGACGCGGTGGAAGATGGTGTTGTTGTAGTGGCCCGCCTCGACGTAGGCGAGGAAGTTGGCGACCGTGACCGGGGCCTTGTCGGCGTCGAGTTCGAGGGTGATGACGCCGTGGTTGGTGTGCAGCTTGACTGCCATGTGCGGTTCTCCTGAGTGAATCCGTTGTGTTCCCGGCTGCAGGGCGGCCGGGCTGGGGCGCACCGGGCGGCGAGGCCCGGCGCGGCTGAGCTGCGCTTACTTCGCGTTCTTCTTCGCCGCCTTGGCGTTCTCGACCACGCGGGCGCTCTCGATGACGACCGGCTCGACGGGGACGTTCTGGTGGAAGCCGCGGTTGGCGGTCGGCGCCTTGCCGATCTTCTCGACCACGTCCATGCCCTTGATCACCTTGCCGAACACCGCATAGCCCCAGCCGTCGCGCGAGGGATAGTCGAGGAAGCTGTTGGGCGCGAGGTTGATGAAGAACTGCGCGCTGGCCGAGTGCGGATCGGCGGTGCGCGCCATCGCCAGGGTGCCGCGCTCGTTCTTGAGGCCGTTTTTGGCCTCGTTCTCGATCGGGGCGCGCGTGGCCTTCTGGTTCATGCTTGCGTCGAAGCCGCCGCCCTGCACCATGAAGCCGTCGATCACGCGGTGGAACACGGTGCCGTCGTAGAAGCCGTCCTTCACATACTGCACGAAGTTCTCGGCGGACTTGGGCGCCTTGTCGGCGAAGACCTCGACGACGATATCGCCCTGGCTGGTCTTGAGCTCGACCGTCGGGTTGGCGGCGAGCACCGGGAAGGCTAGGCTGGCCGCGGTGGCGAAGGCAAGCAGGTGTCGTTTCATGGGGACTCCTGGAATGGGGCGGAAGGATGGCCGCCGGGATGGCTGGAGAGCTGGCAGGACGCGGGCGCTCCGGGCAAGCCCGATGCGCGTGC
>ERZ795041.781-NODE-781-length-11110-cov-5.318951_pt1 | contig 11110 bp, 7 predicted proteins | sample MGYA00375125_ERZ795041 | MGnify/ENA primary metagenome ERZ795041 (study PRJEB30170, sample SAMN03074214) | activated sludge metagenome | biome: Common Effluent Treatment Plant; feature: Wastewater; material: Activated sludge; isolation source: activated biomass in a...
CGCCACGGGGAGAAGGGACAGGCATGCGCTTTCACCAGAGTGCAGCCTTGCATTCTTGCGATAACGCCAGCCGTCCCTTCGCCCCGCGCAGCGGGGAGAAGGTGGTGCGGCAGCACCGGATGAGGGGCCGTGGGAGGTGGGGAGCGAGTGGCGTTGCAGCCGTGCGCACGCGCAACTTCGTCGGCGATTGCAGAAAAAGCCCGAAAGCGCCCCTCATCCGCCCTGCCGGGCACCTTCTCCCCGTTTCACGGGGCGAAGGGAAAGCAATCGCTTTCTCCAGAGTCTAGCCTCGCATTCTTGCGACAACGCTAGCCGTCCTTCTCCCCGTCGCAACGGGGAGAAGGGACAGGCATGCGCCAACTCCTGCTTGCACCGCTGCACTCCAATGCATTTTGGAGCTTGCCCCGCTGCCCTTGCGACTCCGGTCAGTTCCTCAGGCGAGCAAGCTCGGCTCCACGGATTACTGCAATGCCTCTCCCGGCGGGAGAGTCGTTCGCACGGTTCCGCGAAGGGCGTGTTTTCGTGCGCCCTGTCAGCCTTGCGGCGCCGGCAACGCCCAGCCGAAGCGTGCCAGCAGGCCGGCGAAGGCGTCGTCGAGCGGCGCTTCGACGAGCAGGCGCTCGCCGCTGCGCGGATGCGCGAAGGCGAGTTTCCACGCGTGCAGCAGCAGGCGGTGCACGCCGAAATGCTGCTTGTAGAGGCGGTTGTGTTCGCTGCGCCCGTGGCTGGTGTCGCCGATCAGTGGATGGCGCAGGTGGGCGAAGTGGCGGCGGATCTGGCGGTAGCGGCCGGTTTCCGGATCGACCTCGAGCAGCGCGTAGCGTTGTTGCGGATAGCGGCCGACCGCGATCGGCACCTCGATGGTGGCGAGCCGGCGCCAGCGCGTCAGTGCCGGCTTGCGTTCGCTGTTCTCGCGCACGCCGGGCAGCGGGTAGTCGATCGTGCCTTCCTCGTCGGGCCAGCCGCGGCAGACGGCGAGGTAGGTCTTGGCGACGTCGCGGGCCATGAACTGGCGACCGAGGGTGGCGGCGACTTCGCTGTTGCGACCGACCAGCAGCACGCCGCTGGTGGCACGGTCGAGGCGGTGGATGAGATGCAGCGGACCAGCCACCGCGGCGCGCAGGGCATCGATCAGGTAGACGTCGTCGTCGTTGACCAGACGGCTGCGATGGACCGGCATGCCGGCCGGCTTGGCGACGACGACGATGTCATCGTCGAGATGCAGGATCTTCATGCGCGTGCGCGGGTGCCGGCGCTCAGCGCGCGCGCCAGGCGCCGGCGAAGGCGGCGATGGCGACGACCAGCGCAGCGCCTGCCCAGACCGAGATTCCGCCGGGACGCGCGCCGTGCGCATCGAACAGCTGCAGGGCGACGGCTCCGAGCGTGCTGCTGGCGGCGAGCGTCAGCAGCACGGCCACGCGCTGGCCGGCACGCGAGCGCGCGGCGATGCGTTCGAGTTCGCTGGAAGTGATGCGCAGTTCGCCACGGCCGCTGGTCTGCTGGTCGAGGAAATCGTAGAGCCGTTGCGGCAACTCCGGAGCCAGCGCGAACCACTCGGGCAGGCGCCGGCGCAAGGTCTTCAGCACCGCCTTCGGTCCGCGCCGCTGCCACCAGATGCGTTCGAGCACCGGCTGCGCGGTCGCCCAGATGTCGATCTTCGGATGCAGCAGGCGACCGACGCCCTCGATGTTGAGCAGGGTCTTCTGCAGCAGGATCAGCTGCGGCTGCAGGGTCAGTTCGTAGCGGCGCGCGGTGCGGAACAGCTTGACCACGACATCGGCCAGCGAGATCTCGCTCAAGGGGCGGGTGAAGTACGGTTCGCAGACGGCGCGCACGGCGGCCTCGAGTTCGTCGCTGCGCACATGGGCGGGCATCCAGCCGGCACGCAGGTGCAGGTCGGCGATGCGGCGGTAGTCGCGACCGAACAGGGCGAGGAAGTTTTCCGCCAGCCAGTAGAGATCCTGCTCGGGCAGCGAGCCCATGATGCCGAAGTCGAGGGCGATGAAACGCGGATCCTCGCGGCGAGCCGGATCGACCCAGATGTTGCCGGCATGCGCGTCGGCATGGAAGAAGTTGTCGCGGAACACCTGCGTGTAGAACAGCCGCACGCCCTTCTCGGCGAGCTTCACGCGGTCGATGCCGGCGGCGTCGAGGGCGGCGAGGTCGTCCACCGGGATGCCGTGGACGCGCTCGAGGGTGAGCACGCCGGCCTGGGTGTGCGACCAGATCACCTCGGGCACGTACAGATCGGCGGAGCCGGCGAAATTGCGTCGCAGCAGGCTGGCGTTGGCGCCTTCGCGCTGCAGGTCGAGTTCGTTGACGAGGGTCGATTCGATCTCCGCGACGACCTCGAGCGGGCGGATCTTGTCGGCGTTCGGATGGGTGCGCCCGGCCAGTTCGCCGAGCGCGCGCAGCAGGCCGACGTCGCGGTCGATGCGCGCGCGGATGTCGGGGCGCAGCACCTTGACCACCACCTCGCGGCCGTCGGCGAGGCGTGCCGCATGCACCTGGGCGATCGAGGCGGAAGCCAGTGGCTCCTCGTCGAAGGCGGCGAAATGCGTGGCCACCGGTGCGCCGAGCGCGCGTTCGACCGCGGCCCGCGCCTGACTGCCGGGAAACGGCGTGACCCGGTCCTGCAGGCGGGTCAGTTCGTCGGCGATGTCGGCCGGCAGCAGGTCGCGGCGGGTCGAGAGGATCTGGCCGAACTTGACGAAGATCGGACCGAGTTCGGTCAGCGCGAGCACGAGGCGCGCGCCGCGCGGCTGCGCGGCGATGTCGGCGCGCGCGCGTGGCACGATCCAGCGCATCCAGCGCAGCACGCGCACGCGGCGGGCATCGTCGACCACTTCGTCGAGGCGGTAGCGCACGATCACCGCGAGGATGCGCGCGAGGCGGGGCAGCAGGCCGAGCGTGCGCATCACCGCGGCAGGACTTCGCGCAGGCGGCGCAGGCGCGCCTCGAGGCGGTCGCCGCGTTCGCGCACGGCGTCGACGGCGTCGAGGAAGCCTTCGAGTTCGGCGCGCGCGACCACATCGCCGCGTTCCTCGACCAGCCAGTCGGCGCCGTCGCGGGCGAGGCCCTTGCCGGCATCGCGGGCGAAGGCGAAGCCGCGGCGCAGGGCGCGCGCGACCTGCACGCCGACGACGTCGCCGAACACGCGGGCGAAGGCCTCGTCGAGGTCCGGCGAGAAGCGCGTGGCGAGGCGTTCGATGCGCCGCGCGAGTTCGGCATCGCCGGCGATGGCGATGCGGCCCGGCAGGACCACGTCTTCGTCTCCGCGCAGGCGCGCCAGGGCCATGCCGAGGAAGCGTCCCGGCGTGGCCCGGATGTCGAGGTCGCTGTCGCCGTCGAAGGCCGGGCCGATGCGCAGCGCTTCGCCGTCGACGCGGATGCGCATGGCCACGCCGCTGCCCTCGAAGGTCAGGGCGACACTGCGACCGTCGAGTCCCTTGAGCGCGCGGCGCGTGTCCGCATCGAGATCGAGCGCGTGGTTGAGGCTGGCCTCGAGCACGCGGCCGAGCACGGCGAGGAGCGGATTCGGGGTGCGCGACTCGGCGGCAGGGCTCGTCATCGTTCCATTCTAGCGGAGCGCGCCAGCGGGAATCCGCCGCGGATTGGACCAGGGCATCCCTAGTCGCGGCTGCGTTGCATGCGTTCGCGGGCAAGCTGGGTCTGCAGGCGGGTGATGCCTTCGGTGAGGCTGACCTTCGCCGCGTAGCCGAGGTCGCGGCGGGCGGCGCCGAGGTTGAACCAGCTGGAATGACTGAACAGCTCGAGCGTGCCGGCGTTGACCAGCGGCGACGGACCGTCGTCGCCCTGCAGGCCGGCGCCGGTCGCCAGTGCACGTGCGGTCAGCGCGCCGAGGCGGCGCTTCTCCGGCGGAAAGCCGCCGGCACGCAGCAGGGCATGGAAGAAGGCTTCGATCGTCAGCGGCTCGCCTTGGGCGATGAAATAGGCCTTGCCGGCAATCGCCGCGCCGGGTTCGAGCCGCTCGATCGCCAGTGCGTGGGCCTCGGCGGCATTGTCGACGTGGCAGGGGTCGATGCGCTTGTCGGGATCGCCGAACAGGCGCAGCTTGCCGCGCCGGGCGAGTTCCAGCAGCGGCGGGACCAGGCGCTGCTCGCCGTGGCCCCAGAGCAGGTGCGGACGCAGCACGCAGGTGGCGAAGCTCGCGCGGTTGGCGGCGAGCACGCGCTGTTCGGCGAGCGCCTTGGTGTGGGCCATCGGCGTCGCCCAGCGCGCCGGGTAGGGCTGGCGCTCGTCGACGCCGTCGAGATCCTCGCCGCCGAGGACGACGCTGGCGCAGGAAGTCAGCAGCAGGCGCGGCACGCCGACCAGCTCGCAGGCGCCGAGCACGCAATCGGTCGAGCGCACATTCGCCTCGTGCAGGGCCTCGATGCCGGCCAGCGGGTCGGCGCAGCCGGCCATGTGCACGACCGCATCGCACCCGCCGGCGGCGGCGACGACGACATCGAGGCTGGCGGCGGTGCCGGTCACCTGCTCGACGCCGGCCGCAGCCAGCGCCGGGTGCTCGCGGCGCACCAGCGCGCGCAGGCGATGGCCACGCGCGGCCAGCGCCGCCGCGACGGTCCGGCCGAGAAACCCGGTCGCTCCGGTCAGAAGAATCTGCATGCCGCGTGCATCGATGTGCTTGCTTCCGTCGCGTGGCGACGGCCCCTGATCGGCGAGTGTGCAGAAAACCCCGCGGAATATCGAGAGCGGGGGCGCCCGGGCCGGCGTCGCGCACGGAATCGCCCGGCCGATCCGGCCGTCCGCGCGCAGCTGCGCCAGCCCGCAGGCGTGTTCTTAACCGTTCGCTCAGACGCGCGCGGTTACCGTGCGCGATCCCCGCCGTCGATCCGGAAGCTGCCGTGTTCCAGCGCCTGCTGCGCCTGTGTTGCCTGCTCCTGCTTGCCGCTCCGCTTGCCCATGCGCAGCAGGAGTACACCGGCACCACGCCCTCGGGTGCGCGCTACCGCATCGCCGTGCCGGCCGGATGGCAGGCCGGCGGGCCGCTCGTGCTCTACCTGCACGGTTTCGATTTCGATGCCCGGCCCTCGACGCCGGGTCTCGGGCCGCTGCGCGAAATCGCCCTGGCCGAGGGCTATGCGATCGCCGCCTCGAGTTACAGCCAGCGCGGCTGGGCGGTGTTCCGCGCGATCGAGGACAACCGCGAACTGGTCGAGACGTTCCGCACCCGCGTCGGTGCGCCCGGCACGCTGATCCCGTTCGGCGGTTCGCTCGGCGGCCTGCTGGCGCTGAAGATCGCCGAAGCCGACGGCTTCCCGCCGGTGCCGGGCGTGTTGGCCCTGTGTCCGGCGGCCGCCGGCTCGCGGCTGTGGGATCACGCGATCGACCTGCGCCTGGCCTACGAAGTCGTTTGCGCCGGTGCCGGCGACCTTCCCGACGGCAGTGCGCCGCTCGACTGGGCCTATGACCTTGCCGACATCCCCGATCGCGTGGTCGACCTTGCCGACCAGATCGAACTGCTGCCGACCCTGTTGCCGCTCAACCAGTGCACCGGCATCAGCCTGCCGCCGTCGCTGCGCAGCGAGGACAAGCGCCGCCGCCTTGCCTGGCTCATGCAGGTGGCCGGCACCACCGACGAGGACTTCTTCCTGACCAACATGGCCTATGCGACCTATGCGCTGAGCGAACTGGTGCGCGCAGCGGACAAGCTCGGCGGTCGCAACCCCTTCACCACCGCCGGCGTCGCCTATGCCGATCCACGCATCGATGCCGGCATCCGCCGCATCGGTGGTGATGCGATTGCCGCGCGCCAGATGCGCTGGCATTCGGACTTCCGCGGCGAGATCGGCGCGGCACGCATCGTCTCCCTGCACACCAGTCGCGACGAACTGGTGACGCCGGCCAACCAGGGCGAGCTGCGCGCGCGCGTACCGCCTGCGCAGCTCGCCAGCGTGATGGTGGCCGAGTCGGCGCCGAGCCACTGCGGCTTCAGCGATGCCGAAGGCCGCGCCGGCTGGGAAGCCTTGCGCGAGTGGATCGCCGATGCCGACCGGCAACCGGATGCGGTATCGCTGCAGGCGCGCTGCGAGGCCATGCAGGTCGACGGCGAAGCGGGCCCCTGCCGTTTCGACGGCACGCTGCCGGTGCCGCGGATGGACGAGCGCGTTCCACCGCGGCCGCCGGGCGCGGCGCCGGCGGTCGACGGCCACTGGACCGGCCAGTGGTACGACCCTTCCCGCAGTGGCGAGGGCGTCCTGCTCGAAGTGCTGCCGGGACAGCGCGCGCTGGCGACCTTCTTCACCTATCCGCCGGCCGGCGTTCCCGGCAAGCAGGCCTGGCTCAGCGCGCTCGGCCGGGTGGTCGACAGCGGTGTCGTCCTCGACCGCGTCGTGCGGCCGCGCATGGTCCGCGACGCCGATGGCAGCGAACGCTTCGAGCAGACCGCGTGGGGCAGCCTGTGGCTCGAGTTCGCGGACTGCAGTACGGGGCGGCTGCGCTGGGAAGGTCCGCCGGGTTGGGGCGAGGGCGAATCCTCGCTGACCCGCCTGACCGCGCTGGAAGGGCTCGGCTGCGGTGCCGCTGGCGCGGTGCCGGTGCAGGCCAGCGGCTCGTGGTATGCGCCGCAGGTGTACGGCAGCGGCTTCGCCCTCGAACGCCTCGACGGCGTGCGCACGGCGATCTCGTGGTTCACGCCCGGCACGCCCGAGGGAGGCCAAGCATGGATGGGCGGCATCCTCGAGGGTGACCTCGCCGCCGGCATCGACGCGCAGTGGCTCTACCGCACCGAGGGCACGCGTTTCGGCCAGGCGTTCAATGCCGCCGACGTGCGCCGCATTCCGGCCATGCAGCTCGACCTGCGTGCCGGCTGCGGCACGACCGGCATGGCGGCTTATGTCAGCGAACCGGCGTTGCCGGGCAGCGGTCTCGTGCTCGAACTGCAACGCATCACGCGACCGCTCGGCGTGCCGGACTGCTGATCCCGGCTCGCGCCTCGCGCCTCAGCGGATCGGGAAGGTCTCCGCGCCGTCGTCGCTCCGGCGTCGGTCCGCTTCGCTGCGGACGCGTTCGCCGCACTGGTAGGCGCCCCAGCGTTGCTCGCCGTTGGCCACGGGGCCGAGCGGCTTGACCGTGTCGGCGCCGAGGCTGGCGCCCTCGTTGCGCGCCATGACGTCGAGTTCGTCGTTGACCCGGGTGTTGCGGCGGTTGACCGGGCCGAGCTTGTCGAGCACGGCGACGGTGATCGTGCCGAGATCGCGGCAGGCACCGACATCCTCGTTCCAGGCGACGCGCACGCGACTGCCGGCCGGATCGAGCTTGATGCCCCAGCTGCAGGCGGCGAGGGGGAAGGCGAGGGCGAGCGCAAACAACGCTTTCATCGGCAATGGACCGGGCGGGAACGAGGCGTTCAGGCTAGCGAAGGATGGCTGAATGGCCGGCATGGCGGCGGCGGTCGATGGCCCCGTCGACGCGCGCCGACGGGGCCAACGCACACGACTCAGCGCAGCACCTTGCCGTCGGCATCCAGCACCTTGACCTCGCCGAGGCCGAGCGCGCGCACCGGCGCCTCGATCGCGGAAAGGTCGCCGACCACGACCCAGGTGTAGCTGTCCGGACGGATCACCTCGCGGGCGGCGGCTTCGATGTCGGCGTCCTTCTGGCCTTCGAGGCGGGCCTTCAGCGTCGTCACGTAGTCGTCATCGCGACCGTACAGCGCATTGCCGGCGAGCACGCCGAGCACCGAGGCGGTCGTCTCGAAACTGCCCGGCAGTGCGCGCACGCGCTGTTCCTTCATCTTGGCGATCTCCTGCGCACTCGGCGGACGCGCGCCGATGATCGCGCGCGATTCGGCGAGGATCTCGCCGATCGATTCGGCGGTCTTGTCGGTCTGCACCGACACCGAGGCGATGAAGGGGCGCTGGCCAAGGGCGTCGCTCATCGAACTGCGCGCGCCGTAGGCCCAGCGCTTGTCCTCGCGCAGGTTCATGTTGAGGCGCGAGGTGAAGGTGCCGCCGAACACGCCGTTCATGGTCTGCAGCTCGAGGTGGTTCGGTGCCTTCGTCGACGGCGCCAGCGCGCCGGCGAAGATCAGCGTCTGCGGCGCTGCCGGACGGTCGATCAGGAACACGCGCGGTTGGGCCTGCGCGGCGACCACGGGAATCGGCTGCTTCGGCGGCAACGCGATGCGGGTGGCCGGCCACTGGCCGAAATGGCGGTCGCGCGAGCGCGTGATCGCTTCCAGGCTGGTGTCGCCGGCGACGAGGATGCGCACGTTGTCGGGACGGATCCGCTCGCGGTGGAAACGCTGCAGCGTGGCCGCGTCGATCGAGCCGATCGAGGCTTCGGTACCGCTGCCGGTGAACGGGATCGCGTAGGGATGGCCTTCGCCGTACAGCAGCGGCGGCAGCGCGCGCAGGGCGAGGGCGCCGGCCGAGGTCTTCTCCTGGGCGATGCCGGCCAGCCACTGGCCGCGCAGGCGCTCGATGTCGGCTTCGCGGAACGCCGGTGCGCGCACGATGTCGGCGAACAGCGCCAGCGAGGGCTCGAGTTCGGCGACCAGCGCGTTGAGCCAGACCGTCGAGGTGTCGAGGCCGGAACCGGCACCGATGTGCGCGCCGAGGCGCTCGCTGCGGCGGGCGATCTCCAGCGAATCGAGCGACTCGGTGCCTTCGTCGAGCATCGCCATGGCGAACGACGAGGTGCCGAGCGGGCGACCGGCATCGCTGGCGTAGCCGGCATCGAACTGCAGCTGGATCTGCACGACCGGAACGGTGCTGCGGCGGGCGAGGACGACCTCGATGCCGTTGGCGAGGCGGCCGCGCTCGATCGCCGGGAAGCTCAGCTCGGGAAAGCTCGTGACTTCGGGCAGGCCGGCACTGCGGTCGACGTCGCTCTTGGTGGTGGTGTACTCGCGCGCCGGTGGCAGCTTCGCGGCCGGCTTGCCGCGGGCCGGGCCGAGCGCCTTCGGGGCTGCGTGGGCGACCGCCTCGCCGTCCTGCGGCGGACGCACCACCAGGGTGTAATCACCGCGCGCGATCCAGCGTTTCGCCGCGGCCTTCACGCTCGCCGGGGTGGCGGCCTGCAGGCGTTCGTAATCGGTTTTCCAGGCATCGGGGCTGCCGCGGTAGACCTGCGACTCGGCCAGCACGGTGGCCTTGCCGCTGAAGCCGCCGACCTTCTCGAGGCCGCGGATGAAGGCGGCACGGCTGCTCATCTTCGCGCGCGCCAATTCATCTTCGCTCGGCCCCTCGGCGAGGAACTTCTTCCATTCCGCGGCGATGGCCTTCTCGACCGTGGCCGGATCGACGCCGTTGCGCACGTCGGCGGTGAGCATGAACTGGCTGGCCAGGCTGAAGGCCTGCACGCCGACCGACACGTCGTCGACCAGCTTGTCGCGGTAGACGAGGCGTTCGTACAGGCGCGAGGTCTTGCCGCCGCCGAGCACCTCGGCGGCCAGTTCGAGCAGGGGCTGGTCGGCATGGCCGAGCTCGGCGACGTTCCATTCGCGATGGATGCGCACCTGGGCGACATGATCGACCTGCTCGCCGCGCGTGGAGGTCTTGCGTTGCGCGACCCATGGCTGCTGGCGCGGCACCGGCGGACCGGCGGGGATGTCGCCGAAATAGCGGCTGACCTTGGCCAGGGCCGTTTCCGGGGTGATGTCGCCGGCCAGCACGATGGTCGTGTTGGCGGCGCCGTAGTAATCGTGGAACCACTGCTTGACGTCGTCCAGCGACGCCGCATCGAGATCGGCCATCGAACCGATCGTGTCGTGCTGGTAGGGATGATTGGCCGGGAAGCTGTTGGCGAGGATGTCCTCGTCGACGCGACCGTAGGGGCGGTTCTCGCCCTGGCGCTTCTCGTTCTGCACGACCCCGCGCTGGGTGTCGAGTTCGTGCTGGCCGATCGCGCCGAGCAGGTGTCCCATGCGGTCGGATTCGAGCCACAAGGTCATGTCGAGCGCGCTGGTCGGCACGGTCTGGAAGTAGTTGGTGCGATCGAACCAGGTGGTGCCGTTCTGGTCGGTGGCGCCGATCTTCTCGAACGGCGCGAACCAGGTGCCGGCATGGTTTTCCGAACCGGAGAACATCAGGTGCTCGAACAGGTGGGCGAAGCCGGTCTTGCCGGCCGGCTCGTCGGCCGAGCCGACGTGGTACCAGATGCTGACCGCGACGACCGGGGCCTTGTGGTCCTCGTGCACGACCAGGGTCAGGCCGTTCGGCAGCACATGGCGCGTGTACGGGATGTCGATGCCTGCGGGTGCGGCGACGGCATGGCCGACGCAGACAGCGGTGGCGAGCACGCTCGCGACGATGCGCTTCTTCATGGGGTTCCTTCCAGGGTCGGACTCGAGGACCGGGCAGGCTAGCCGCCCGGCGCCACGCGGACAACCGGCAATGGTCACGGTGCGCGGCGTAGACTGCATTCCCGCATGCGCGTTCGCGCATGAGCTGCAGCGGAGTCCGGCATGGCCGAGGTCCTCGTCACCGGCGCCAATCGCGGCCTCGGCCTCGAATTCGTCCGCCAGCTGCTGGCACGCGGCGATCGCGTCACCGCCACCTGCCGCGCGCCGGGCCGCGCGATCGAGCTGGTCCGTCTCGCCGGCATGCATCCCGGCCATCTGCGCGTGCTGCCGCTCGACGTCGCCGCGCCGCGCTCGATCGCCGAACTCGCACGCGAGGCCGGCATGCTCGAGCTGCGCATCGACCTGCTCGTGCACAACGCCGGCGTGCTGCCGTCCGGCGAGCGCTTCGGCAATCTCGACGCGAAGACGCTCGCCGACGCCTTTGCCACCAACGCGCAGGGCCCGCTGCTGCTGACCCAGGCGCTGGCCGACCGCCTCGTCGACGGCGGCAAGGTCGTCGCCCTCGGCTCGAGCCTCGGCTCGATGGCGCAAACGCGTCGCTTCGGCACGCCGAGCTACGCGATCAGCAAGGCCGCACTCAACATGGCCGTCCGCCAGCTCGGCCACGCCCTCGCTCCGCGCGGCATCGCCGTGTTCGCCCTCAGCCCGGGATGGGTGAAGACCGAAATGGGCGGCGCCGGCGCCGATCTGGAAGCGGCCGAGTCGGTGGCAAAGATGCTCGCCGTGATCGACGCGGCGCGTTTCGATGCGGATGCGGTGGGCGGGTTCGTTTCCCAT
>ERZ795041.783-NODE-783-length-11089-cov-3.021117_pt1 | contig 11089 bp, 7 predicted proteins | sample MGYA00375125_ERZ795041 | MGnify/ENA primary metagenome ERZ795041 (study PRJEB30170, sample SAMN03074214) | activated sludge metagenome | biome: Common Effluent Treatment Plant; feature: Wastewater; material: Activated sludge; isolation source: activated biomass in a...
AGCCTTTAATTGGTCATGGAACTGGGCATCAAAAGTGTAAGCGAGAGCTTCCTCTTCTTTTGCTCGATTATCCTCGTCCAGCTGGGAAAAGAGACTTGGTGCAAATCGAAAACTCTTTGCCTGAGCCTTTGAGATAGTTCGCTTTGTCTGAACAAGATATTTCGGCAACGTTTGATTCGGACGACAAAACTTGTAAATCTCGTCTGGAACGACTACGAACCAAACATCGACAGTCTCATCGGTATTCTTATTCGCTGTAACAATTTTTTCTAAGAACAAGGAGACAAGGTCATAGGTTCGTTTATGAGTATTCTCGTTATAGAGAAAATGATCGATCTCTTCTTTCCGAACTTCTTGATAATACATATTATTGGATTCCCATTTGCAATTAAATACGGCTTCAAACCCAGGAAACATTGGCCGGGTTACGTTGTTCGCATTATATGTTGGCTTTTGCAATCCATCGACAAAGTCTCTGAAAATTTGCAGGCCTCGCTGAGTCGCGACAACACCGCTACGAATACCATATATTTTGTTTACTGGGCCGTACATCGCCAATCCATCCCTCACGTCCGTACATTTCTGGTCGTAAGCAAATAAAAGGTTCGGTTCGGGAATATAAATAAGTGGTTTCATTCGGGTTCTGGAATATCATCTAGGGCATTGTCAATCTCCTCAACGGTTCCTATGTTTGAAATCTCGACTTCCTCGGACAACGTGTTCTTTATGGGTTTCTTATAAGTTGCAGGTGCGACGAAAGTTACAGGCTCGGTTCCGACAACGATTTGTTCTTCGCTCCCTACGTTAAACTTCAATTCGCTCGAATTTGTTCCGAGATAGCCAATAAGAGCCATAAGAAGTCGGCGCCATTTTCCATTCCACCAGTTCTTACCAAGTCGTCGTCTTGCGGAGTGTTGCGTGGCATCAGACTCTATGAGGTCTATTCCATTAGTTGTGAAGAAAATGTGAGATGAGAAGACGAAAACGGGAAATGGATAAAGCTTCGCTGAGGGCGAAACACCGTAATGCCATGTATTCTCGTGATCTTTTCCAAGTAACTGTACTTTATTGAACTTATCCCGTTCTAAAGTGTCCTTTTCAATCCAGTATGCTAGGCGATTTGACATCTCGTAATCGCGGAAACCTGCTTCAACCATAAATCGAGCAGAAGCTTGGTTAAGTAAATCGACGACAAGTCTCTTACATTCACTGGGACGAATAAAATTCGTCTCTTTAATGGTACCCGTAAGAATATCAGTCATGGGAATTCTGACGCTCCAACTGCTAAGGTAAGTACTCGTTTCCGGAAATTCATCAATAAAATCATATTCCCACGCGAACGTAGCAAGATATTTACCGTATCTGTCAGTTGGATATTTAATCCCCGGCGAATTACGATTTTCAATTACGCGGCGTGGAAACTCATGAAAGCGTAACTCCTCAGGAAATGAAATGATCGGGAACCAATTGGATTGGTAAACTTCTTCTTCGGCAATAGCTCCCTTGTCGTGTAAAAATATTTGCTGGTATAGCAAGGAAGTTAGTTCGGGATTTGGACTACTGCACGGAACCTCTTGCTTTTCCAGAGCTTCTAGCAGGTCCCTTAATCCAGCGGCCCAAGAAGTCCTAAAATTTACAGCATTTAGTCTAACGGCCTCGATATTAATATCGTCGAACGAAAGATTTTGATCAATCATCAGCGGGATGATAAACGCATCGTCATCCAACACCTTCTTAACCTTCTCGGCTACCGCAAGTTCTTTCAGGACTCCTTCCCTTCGATTCGAGAAGACGGATAAAACGGGCAAGACTTTTATGCTATTCTCACGTATTTCCCTTTCAATGGCTGCCCAATGATCAACCCCCTTGTCTAAGAATTTAAGATCGCACCAAACCTCATAGCCTAATGCGATAAGTTTCAACGTGATCCATTTGGTGAATTCATTGTCGATTACCATCGAGACAGGTTTACAAATGCATGGTTCAAAATAGTCATTTTGGTGCAAAAATAAACCAATGCTGGATGATTAATGCTCCAATACAATTAGCAATACGTTTCAACGTCCTCATCAATCCGGAATGACCGATTCCTAGTTGCGGAGCCGCCCTTGTTCGATTGCTATTGATCGCGAGGGCATTTCTGAGAAAATCTTGTTGTATTCCCTCAAAATACAATCCCATCCGATCGCCGGGCATAAAATCAGGGACGGAGTGTTAGGAGTTTCCGCGGCACACGTCTTGCATCTGCCTATTCACCGAGCATACACAGATCGAGAGATTCGAGACGTGCTAGATAATTTTTGTTTACATTTGCGCGTCGTAAGTTGTATAACAGTCAATACTTAAGCAGAACAGGAGTTCAATGGCTGGTTAGAAAGAAGGTAACTTTTCTAACCTCTGAAAAAGTGTCTCTACGAATAATGCTTAGTTATCGATAAGAACGCTGGATAACGCCATTGGTTAAACGTATGAAGTTGTCGTAACGAGTGCGGTAGAGCGAAATAGAATTGTGGATAACCCGATCCTTTCCAAGTTGCAAACCTCACCAGGCGATCCGCCGAGTGGGTCAGATAGCGCGCTTGATCGGGAGGGCTTTTTTGCAGAATCGTTAAAGCTGATTCGCAAAGTGATCGCTGGTCGTCGATCCGTTATGGCCGATGACGTGCCGGATATTTCGCAAGAGGCTTCGTTAAGGCTTTGGAGGTGGCGCTCGAAGTTTGAAGATAAAAGCTCGCAAATGGCAGAAGGCGATTGGAAGTCTTTTGTCGCTCGTACTGCTCACAACGAAGTAAATCGCAACCTCTCAAATCGGAACAAAAAGATCGAGACCTCTCTCGATGAAACCGAGGCGCCCGGTGACGAGGTAAATGCTTCGTCCGCAGAGACTTTTGTTTTGGTCAAAACGGTTTGGCAAGGTATTTGCAGGCTGAGTCTTTACCAACGGCAATCGCTTATTTTCAGTTCAGTGGATCTCGTACTTTATCTTTTCCAGTTTGGAATCGAAGAGGATGACCTGTTAGCAGAGCTAGAACTGACGAAGGAGTCTTGGGAAAGGATTTCAACACGTATGCCTCTAACCGATATCGAAATAGCTGAGATAGCAAACCCGAATTCGGCCAATGGCCAAAGAGTGGCAACCGCAGGCGCGGTTAAGAAGGCGAGATTTGACGCTCGCAAGAGACTTAAGGAGTTGATGAAATAAATGAATCAAGATCACTTATCAGCTGCTGAGGTCGCCATGTTTCGGGAAGACAGTTTTTCCTCGCGATCGATCGAGATCGGCCGCCATCTCCTCGCCTGCAAAGAATGTCGAGCAAAATTACCATCGGTAACGCCGCAAGAGTTCCGGGAATGTGTTCTCGGTGCCAACGGGGAGGGCCTGGATGAATCTGAATACAAGTACCGATTTTTCGATTTTCCAATATTGTCCTTTGCGAGGGTAACGGCATTTGCAGGATTCGCAATTCTGCTTCTGGCGGGAATCTATTTTGTTGGTGTTCAAAAGTTTACTACGTCGAATACTGTTGCAAAAAGCGAGAATAACGCAGTCACGAATGAGCTGAATCCAGTTCCGGACAGCGTTGCCAATCAGGCAAATCACGAGAAGGAACAGTTACCGATAAAGAGTTTGGACGTGCCCAGTAGAGATTCGAGACCAAAGCTTCCCTTGACAAAAACCGACCAAAGGAAAAAGGCAGGCGTTACTGCAAGTGGGCCGAAGTTGCAGAACGCCGAAACTCGCGGAAGCGAAAACCCTTGCTCGCGCGGGGCCACGATCAGTCTTGAATCCAAAGCCGATGGGAAAGAGGTCTTTCTTAAATGGAATTCTGTCAAAGGGGCAGAGTCCTACGACATTTATATTTCTGACCTCGATGAGAACATGATCGATCATTTCGAGTCTAAATCTCAAACACATTACCGTTCTGCGGTGAGGCTTGATCCGGCAAAGTCCTATCGCTGGAAGCTGATCATTACGCTAAAGAACGGCAAAAAGATCGTTGGCCCGCCCCAAATTCTTACTTCGGGAACGTCCACGGAAGACAACATAGAATCCGGAGCCATGGAAAGACAACGAGGGTCGTTTGAACTGAGGTGTGTGGTATCAAAATGAACAGAATAAATCACTACCAAATAAAGTTTCGGTCGCTGGCGGTTGTCCTCTTTTGCTTGCTCGTCTCAGTCCACGGGCAGCAGTCTGACGATCTTCCAGTGCCAGCTAGCTTCCGATTAGAGGGTGTTCCGCGCATCAAGAATCAAGATGTCAAGCACCTTTTCTTTGAACCATCTGCGATAAAGAGCAATTTGATCTGGGACGTCGATCGAACCGCTCGCAAATTACTTGTCACCGATGAAAAGAACGCCATCTACTCTGTGGATTCTCCCTTGGCCACGCCAAAGTTGGCGCTGGACGGAAGGGTGCCAAGCACTCTTCGGGTAAATCCAACTTCGTCGGTCGTTGCCTTCAACAATGACAAGGAAGATCCCGACAATTACGCCCTTTTCCTTTGGGACGGAAAATCGGAGGCTCGAAAGCTAACGCGTTTTGACGGTAAAGACGATTCAATCGATTCGTTTGTCTGGCATCGGAATGGAAAGAGTATCTATTACACCCTGAACGACTACGAGGCAAAAACGACAAAGATCTGCCAAAGCGATCTCACAGCGAGCAAGTGCTTCGCGGTGGAGCTCAAGGGACTATGGAATGTAATTGACAACGACCAAGGCAACATTCTGCTTAAGTACTGGAAATCTTCGAGCAACCAGCACATCTACCTATACTCGATAGGAAGCGGGAAACTCACACCTCTCTCCGAATCAGGAAATGCAACAAAGGCATTTTTCTTGGACGGAAGGCCACTCGCGTTAAGCGAAGACTCGCCAGAATGTGGTGGAGGTCGGTGCTTAATTTCGGTTAATCCGCGAACGGGAACGAAGGAGATTATAAGCCTAAAAGAAGTTCGCGGACATCTGGGGGACATAAAACCCTCGCCGGATGGGAAATCGTTACTGATTCAAGAAGCGTTCGATGGAATCGACAGTCTATGGATCGGAAAACTGAAGAGCGAAAGCATTGTACCGGTAGTTCCAAACTTTCTTAGCGGTTCGTACGTTGTTTGGAACACCCGTTGGCTTTCAAGTAGCGAGGTTGTTTTCACTGTAGAGAATATCGGTCAACCCGCTTTTGTAAAGTCGTTCGACTTGAAGACGAAAAAAACAACAGTTTGGACAAAACCCCGACTTCCAGAGGTCCTTACGGGGACGGTAAGCCCTCCAGAGAAGATACGCTGGAGATCCTCAAATAGTAAGGAGATTTCGGGATATATTGTAAAACCCGCCAAGATCGAGAAGAAAAGCCCCGTGCTTGTGTTTATCCATGGTGGGCCTCAAGTCATTGACCGTCCCACATTTAGTTCTCTCGATGTCCGGTTTGCGACGTTTCTCGGATTGTCAATTATCCACACCAACATCCGAGGGTCGAGAGGATTTGGAAACGACTTCATGGACGCTGACAACGGGGCCAAAAGAGAGGACGCTGTTCGAGATATTAGCTCGCTTCTCGATTGGATCGAGAAGCAGCCAGCCCTCGATGCGGATAACGTATTCATCCGTGGCGAAAGCTACGGCGGGTTTGTCGCTCTAGCGACGGGGCTCAAGGAATCTTCCCGAATCCGGGCTGTCATCGCCGAATATCCGCTCGTGTCGATCAGGAATTATCTGCAGCAGAGTTGGATCGATGAATTTGCAAAGAATGAATATGGCGATCCAAAAGACGAAATCTTAATGAAAAAGCTTGATGAGCTTTCTCCGCTGAACAATGCTTCGAAATGGAAAGGAACGCCGTTGTTCTTGACCAGGGGAAAACTCGACTCAAGGGTCCCAGAAGGGGACGTTCTTGGTCTCAAATCTCAACTTCGAGATGCAGGGGCCGATGTGTGGTTCATATTTGCCAATGAGGCGGGACATGGCGTCTCAGGACGCTTCGTCACAGCGGCTATGTATGAATTTATTAAGACTCACCTAAGGAGGAAATGAAATGAAACGAACTAAAGCACTTCTCTTGGCGTTGACCATGACAACTTTGTTGACTGGCAACATTTTCGCGACAGGCGGGGCATTGCCAGCGGCCAACAGTATCGTCACCTATGCGTTGACGGCTCTGCTCTCGCTCGCTGGCGGCAATGATCAATGTCCCCTGCGGCAATGTACGACCTGTAGACCAAATAATGAGGGTGGTGACAACGGTGATTGTCGACCTACACCGGACTAGGAGTAATGTTGATGAGAAACAAACCGAACATGTGGGCTAATGCGAAAAGGTCGATTCTGGTCGTCTTCGCATTAGTTCTCATGTCGGAAATATCTCTGAGCCAATCCGGCTCGCAAACTATATCTAGTCTGTATTCTAGAGGTTATTTTGATGAAGTAGCCCGAATTGCACCCGCACAGATTTCAAGATTCTCTCAATCCGGACGGGTCGCAGAGGCGTCTGATCTGGCCGTCTTAACTTGTCGGACTTTCATACAACTAGGGCGGCTTGACGAAGCTGCTCAAATCGTTGAGCGATTCATTTCTGATTCCAGCTTACGAACTCGCTCGCCTGGATCTGTCGCTTCTCTTTACCTCTGTAAGGCAGGAGTTTCTCGCTCGAAGCGCGATTCTGGAGCGGTCCTCGAAAACCTGCGACTAGCTCATTCATTATCGGCAAATGACTCGAAAACACTCGCTGCTTACCAATTGGAAGTTGGTCGCACTCTATATTCAGCAGGACATGACTTTGCAGCGATCGTGTGGTTAGAGAATGCGGAGAGAGAGGCCTTGGCGAACGGCCAGACTTCGATCTACTATGACGCACTTCGATTTCTGAGCTTAGCTTGGACTGCGAAATTCTATTATGCCAATGCACTTTCGTACGCGGAAAAATTAGTTACAAAATCCTCGATCGGAGAGTACGAACATAGAAGTAGGATCGCCCATCTTGAGCTCGCAAGCCTCCTCGATCTTACTGGCCAGCCGCGACGATCGAAGGACCTATATCTCAAAGGCCTTGCCCTTTCGACTCGAGCTAAAGTGAACTATCACGCCGGACAGTTCCTTTCCAGTCTCTTGCTTCGATCGTTATACGAAAATGATTCCGAGTCCGCGAGAAGCTACTTAGCCAGGTTGGAGACTATCGATAAAGAAAAGCAATTCAGCTTTGAGCGTCTTTTAGGTAGAGCCTTGGTTGAGAACTTCAACGGAAACCGTACCCTTTCAGACGAGTACTTCTCAAAACTGGCAAACGAAAAAGGCACATCCGATTACGTAGTGCCCTATTGGAAAGGCACGATTGCTGAGAAAGAGCAGAACTGGAAGGAACTTATCGCCAATGCTCACCATCTCCGCAAATTGACCGAAGACGAGAATTTTCAAGATGATCTCCCGCGAATCTATTACAAACTCGCTTTGGGTTCGTGGCGACTAGGCGAAGAGAAATCCGCGAGAGAATATGCGGCAAAAGCACTCTCATTGTTCGAGCCATTTAGAAACGCAACGACAGTGGATCTTTCGATTGCAATGATGGAAGCCCACCATTCCGTTTATCGGCTACTCAGCGAGATTCACGTGACCAGCGATTCCACGAAAGCCTTTGAATATTCTGAGCTACTCAAAGCGAATCTGCTCAGGGACAGGATTGAAAGGTCCATGCTGAAGCCTCGTCCAGATCTATCCGATCCTATTCGGAACCAACTTCTCACGACTTCTCGTAACTATATTGACGGAAAGGAAAATCAAGCGGCTCTAATGAAGCTTGAAAATGGCATCGTAGCCGATAAGCAAACAGCGAGGCTGCAAACTCAGGATTTCTCGACGCAGGATTTAAAACTTCCGAAAGACGTGACGATCGTTTCCTACGAATTCACGCCGTCCGGTCAGCTCCTCGCATTTGTTCTCGAATCAGGAAAACCGCTACGTGCGGTTAAGCTTACCGTTAACGAAGAGCGGGTGGTAAAACTCGCCTCAGAAACCCAGTCTAAGATGAAGGATCGCATTTTCTTCAAAATCGATGGGAAAAAAATCTACGATCTATTGTTGAAACCGTTGGACTTGAACTCAAGTCACATAGTTATCGTCCCCGACAAACAATTGTGGAGAATACCATTCCATGCCCTAAGCCCAGACGGTAATAAATATTTGATCGAGACGAAAACGGTTTCGTATTCGCCGTCTGTCTATTTGCTAAAGCAACAACTCCTATATGAACCGCCAAATAGAAAAACTATACAGATCTTTGCGAATGATACCTTCAACCGTCAAAAACTTGGCTACGTGAACAGCGAGGCGGTGAGTATCGGAAAGTTGTTCGGAGCCTCACCTCGGCTGAATGCCTCCAGATCGGATTTCCTCAAGTCGGCAGCGGAAACGGATATCCTTCATTTCGCTATGCACGCCCAACTCGATAGCGATAATCCTCTATCTTCTTTTCTTGCCTTTCAGCAAAATTCCACGGACTCTGGCAGACTGACCGTCAGCGATCTCCTATCGGTCCGCCTCAAGCCGAACAACTTAGCATTCCTCGCATCCTGCGACACGAGTAAGGTGCATAGCGGCGAAGGGCTGGTTAGTATTCCATGGGCAATGATGGGAGCTGGGAGCTCATCGGTAGTATCGTCGCAGTGGGAAGCAAGCGATCGTGCAACCCAAAAATTCAGTGGAATTTTCTACCGAGAACTTTTTAAAGGGTCATCGACGGCGTCGTCACTTCAAGCTGCAGCATTCGAATTGATTAACGACAAGTCATCAGGATTTCACGAACCTTATTTCTGGGGAGCTTTCACACTCCTTGGAGACTTTAGATAGCGGGCGGGCAAACTGCCGGGTTGGCTTCTGACACCATTTCTCTCAGTTTTTCATTGACTACCTGCCGGAGATGGCAGTCTGTGTTTATCCTTCCCACTGTCGATCCTGCCCTAGAGTGCCAATCATTTCTGCGTGGTATAATTTCGATGTAAATCGTAGCTATTCACGTTTATCCAGAATGATATGAGTTTTTCTTCTCTCGCCGCATTTCTGTGGTCGGTTGCCGATCTTCTTCGCGGTGATTACAAGCAATCGGATTACGGTAAGGTGATCCTTCCCTTTACTCTGCTTCGACGGCTCGATTGCGTTCTCGACGCAACGAAGGCGGGGGTTTTGAAGGAATACGAAGCGAGAAAGAATACTGGTATTGCGATGCAGCCTTTTCTACTGCGGGCTGCGAAACAGAGTTTTTACAATACTTCACGATATGACTTCCAGAAGTTCCTCGATGATCCGAACAATATCAAGGCCAACATCATCGACTACATTCAAGGCTTTAGCGAAAATACGCGCGACGTTTTTGAGAAGTATGAATTTTCGAGTCAGATCGAACGTTTAGATAGTGCCAACCTTCTATTTCAGGTAACGCAGAAGTTCGCGGCAATCGATCTGCATCCCGATGCTGTGTCGAACGACCAAATGGGGTTGATCTTTGAAGAATTGATCCGCCGTTTTGCGGAACTTTCGAACGAGACGGCTGGAGAGCATTACACTCCGCGTGAGGTAATCCGTCTGATGGTGAACCTGCTGTTCATCGAAGACGACGACGCGCTTACCAAACCTGGAACTGTCCGCAGCCTTTACGATCCAACCGCGGGAACCGGCGGAATGCTTTCGATCGCTGAAGAGCATATTCGGGAAATGAATCCGAACGGCAAACTAGTTGTCTTTGGCCAGGAGCTTAATCCGGAGTCATACGCGATTTGCAAGGCCGACATGCTGCTAAAAGGACAGGACATTTCAAATATCAAATTCGGGAATACTCTCTCGGATGACGGGCACGCTGGCCGCGATTTTGACTACATGCTGTCCAATCCGCCTTTTGGCGTGGAGTGGAAAAAGATTGAGAAGGAGATCCGCAAGGAGCACGATCAGAAAGGCTATGCCGGACGATTCGGCGCAGGATTGCCGCGAGTCAGTGACGGTTCTCTACTTTTCCTTCTGCACCTGATCTCAAAGATGCGGGCGGCCAAGGACGGCGGTAGCCGCTTCGGGATCGTCCTCAATGGCTCCCCGCTGTTTACTGGCGGAGCCGGATCGGGAGAGAGCGAGATACGCAAGTATGTACTAGAGAATGACATGGTCGAGGCGATCATCGGACTGCCCACCGACATGTTTTACAATACCGGCATCAGCACTTATGTCTGGATCGTCAGCAATCGAAAGCCCGAGCACCGTATGGGCAAACTGCAATTAATCGACGCTAGCAGTTTCTGGCAAAAGATACGCAAGAGTCTAGGGAGCAAACGCAAAGAACTCAGCTCTGACCAAATAGAAGAGATCACCCGACTGTTCGGCGATTTTCACGAATCAAATAAGGACGGAGTGCCGATCAGCCGCATTTTTAATAACAAGGATTTTGGCTACCGTACGATAACGGTTGAGCGTCCTTTACGTGACGAGTCGGGCCAGATTATTCTTGGCACAAAGGGAAAATTCAAGGGCAAACCGCAGCCTGACGCAGGCCTTCGAGACACCGAGAATGTGCCGCTGAGTGAGGATGTCGTGATGTATTTCAAACGTGAGGTCCTGCCACACGTTCCCGACGCCTGGATCGATCACGAGAAGACGAAAATCGGCTACGAGATCCCGTTCAACCGGCATTTCTACGTCTTCAAGCCATCGCGCGAACTTGCCGAAATCGACGCTGAACTAAAGGTCGTGACGGACCGAATCTTGACGATGATCGGAGGGCTTTCAAAATGAGCTTTCCTAGATATCCGAAGTACAAAGTCACCGGAATCGAGTGGCTGGGTGACGTGCCGGAGCATTGGGAGGTCCGCCGACTACGCCAGATTGGTCCGATATTAAAAGGTAGTGGGGGATCGAAAGAGGACGTCGTTGAAACTGGATTGCCGTGCGTTCGCTATGGAGATCTTTACACGACACACCAGTTTTTTATCAGACAGGCGAGGACGAACATTTCAGAAACACGGATAAAAGACTATTTTGAGATACATTTCGGCGATGTATTGTTTGCCGCATCCGGCGAGGATATTGAGGAAATCGGACGTTCAGCCGTCAATCTAAT
>ERZ795041.785-NODE-785-length-11065-cov-3.297729_pt1 | contig 11065 bp, 9 predicted proteins | sample MGYA00375125_ERZ795041 | MGnify/ENA primary metagenome ERZ795041 (study PRJEB30170, sample SAMN03074214) | activated sludge metagenome | biome: Common Effluent Treatment Plant; feature: Wastewater; material: Activated sludge; isolation source: activated biomass in a...
GTACGCGTCCTGGAACGCCAGCGACAGCGCCTCGACCGCGATGGCGACGTCGATGCCCTTCTCGACGAGCGAGCCGTCCGCGCGTCGGTGGAGCCTGCCGAACCTCACGGTGACGTAGGGGATGCGGCGCAGCGACTCGAAGAAGCGCTGCTGTCCTTCCCGCAGCTCCTCGTCGTAGTCGTCCGTGAGCGGCGCGTTGTAGTAGTACGTGCGATGGATGGGTCGCTCGCGGAGAAGCTGGTTGATGAGCTCCGCGAAGTTGATGCGCGTGCTCCGAAGGTTCTCGCGCATGCCGTTGTAGAGGTTGCTGCCGTCGATGAAGATGGCGACGCGCTCGTTCGGAACGAAGGTGCGAGCGGAGCCGAACCGCCGTCCACCGGTGGAATCGCTCCGTGCTCCGTCGTTCTTGCCTCGGGGACGACCGCTGCGGCCGCTGTTGTCGTTCGGGTCCATAAGCCGGATAAGTGTAACCTTGCTGCGCCCGTACAGCGGGAGCCAGCTCTCGCGACGGCGCGGCAGGCACGCGTCGCTGCCACGCCCAGCAGGTGGCCACGCGGTACCATCCGCGTGTGAACGAGACGCCCAGAGTCGCCAGCTTCGACCTCGATCACACCAGGGTCGTCGCGCCGTACGTCCGCCTCGCGGGCCGGTACCTCGGCGAGAAGGGTGACGTCGTCACCAAGTACGACCTGAGGATGGTCCAGCCCAACGAGGCCGAGATCCCGACGGGGCCGCTGCACACCATCGAGCACCTGTTGGCGGGGTACCTGCGCCGGTGCCTGCCTGGTGTCGAGGTCATCGACGCCAGCCCCATGGGCTGTCGCACCGGCTTCTACCTGACCGTCCTGGGCGAGCCAGACATGACGGCCGTGCGGGCGGCGTTCGAGGCCGCGCTCGGTCTCGTCGCGGCGCACGAGGGCGAGGTTCCCGGCTGCAGCGAGCTCCGCTGCGGGAACTGGCGCGACCACTCGCTGCCCGGCGCGATGGCGTGGGCCAGCTCGGTCCTGGAGCACGAGATCATCGTCCAGGACACGATCGTCATCGATTGAGGGTGGCGTTCGGCCGTCGCTGAACCCGTCCGCGCGCGCAGGGCACCGGAGGCCATCAAGACTCTCATGAGAGCGCGTGGCATGATGCCCGCCATGGAAAGAAGACCGCTGATACTGATCGTCGAGGACGAGAAGGAGATCGCCAAGTTCATCGATCTCGAGCTTCAGGCCGAGAACTACGAGACCGTCGTGAGCTACGACGGGGTGACGGGGCTGTCGAAGTTCCGTGAGCTGAACCCCGACCTGGTGGTGCTCGACCTGATGCTGCCCGTCCTCGACGGGCTCGAGGTCGCGCGGCGCATCCGCAAGACGAGCAACACCCCGATCATCATCCTCACCGCGAAGGACGCGGTCGACGACAAGGTCACCGGTCTCGACTCCGGTGCGGACGACTACCTCGTCAAGCCGTTCAGCATCGAGGAGCTGCTGGCGCGGGTCAGGGCGCACCTGAGGCGCGTCAACCCAGCCGTGACGGGCGAGGTGCGCGTGGCGGACCTCGTCATCAACCTCGAGGGACGGGAGGTCTTCCGCGACGGCAGGCGCATCGAGCTGTCGGCGAAGGAGTTCGAGCTCCTGGAGCTCTTCGCCCGCAACCCCGGGAAGGTCTTCAACCGGTTCGAGATCGAGGAGAAGGTGTGGCCCGAGTACACCGGCGGCAGCAACGTCGTCGACGTGTACGTCGGCTACCTGCGCCGGAAGCTCGAGGGTGAGGGCGAGCGCCGCCTCATCCACACGGTGCGCGGCGTCGGCTACGTCCTGCGCGAAGAGTAGGTCCCGGTGCGGCTGCAGCTTCAGCTGACGCTGGTGTTCGGCGTGTTCATCGCCGTCATCCTGTCGGCGTTCGCGGTGGCTGTGTACGTGCTCACCGAGCGGTCCTTGAGCGCAGGTCTCGAGGAGCGCGCCGAGCTGGCGCTGGCCGAGCTGACCAGCGGCTCGACCTCGCTCACGAGCGGGCTGCTCAAGCTCCCCAGCGACACGTACTACCAGGTGCTGCTGGTCGGGCGGCCGGCGACCATGGCCGACACCGTCGCAGGTTTCAAGGCCAGCGTGCCGTACCGCTCCAACAGCAACCTCCTCCTGCAGCTGCCTGACGCCGCCGTCCAGACGCTCCTCGACACCCAACGCACCGCGGTGTCCCTCGGCAGCGGCAGCGACAGGCTCCGGGTCATCGGCCGCATGGGCATGATCCAGGGCGGGCAGAACCAGGGCACGATCAGGGCAGCCTTCCTCGTCGGTATCCCGGCCGGGCTCATGACCAACACGCTCGACCAACTGGCACGCGACCTGACCGCGACCGTCGCGATCGCGTTCCTCGCGTTCACGGTCGGCATCTGGGTCCTCGGCGACCGAGTGCTGGCGCCGCTCAGGAAGGTGACGGCCGCGGCCGCGAAGGTCTCCGGCTCCGACCTGTCGCAGCGCGTGCCGGTCAACAAGGGGCGCGACGAGATCCACGACCTCGGTGTCGCCATCAACAACATGCTCGACCGGCTCCAGGAGTCGTTCGAGACCCAGCGGCGCTTCACGGCCGATGCGAGTCACGAGCTGCGCACGCCCGTCACCGCCATCGCCGGGCACGCCAGCTACCTGGTGAGACGCACGAACCCCAGCGAGGAGCAGATCGACTCGCTGACCGTCATCAGGCGCGAGGCCGACCGCATGGGCAAGCTCGTCAACGACCTGCTCGAGCTGGCGCGCGCCGATGCTGGCTTCACGGTCAACAAGGTGCCCGTCAACGTCGTCGAGGTCGCTGAGCAGGCTATCAAGAACCTCTCGAAGCTGCCGGGGGGCACGTCGGTCGAGCTGGCCGCGCCTTCGCCACTGGCCGAGGTGTCGGGGGACGCCGAGCGGTTGAAGCAAGTCATCCTCAACCTGGTGCAGAACGCCATCAACGCCGGTGCGACCCGCGTCAACGTAGCCGTGACGCAGGAGGCGAAGCAGGTGAGGGTCGAGGTGCTCGACGATGGTTCGGGTATCCCGCCGGAGGCGGTCGCTCATCTGTTCGAGCGCTTCTTCCGCGTCGACGGTGCCCGCAGCGGCCGCGGCAACGGCAGTGGCCTCGGCCTTGCCATCGTCAAGTGGATCGTCCAGCAGCACGACGGCACCGTGCCGGTCGAGTCGAGCCTCGGCGAAGGCACCGTGTTCACCGTGCTCCTGCCGCTCCTCGACCCGCGGATGACGGGCGAGGCGAAGGTCACGAAGAGCAAGCCGACCGATCCGGGCAGGCTCAGGGCGAAGCGCACGGCAGAGACCGGCGCGGTCACCGAGCCCCAAGGCGAACAAGACCGGACGTAGGAGGAGCGGACGCCGGCCGGCATCGGTCGAGGGCCCGGCGGGTCCAGGTTCGGCGGGTCCAGGACCCGGCCGAGACCCTGCCGGTCATCGGCCCGGCGTGCCTACTGCCCGACGATCTCGACGCGCCCCGAGCCTGTGACGACCCCGATCTCGGTGAGGGCTCCGTCGGTCGCCTGGATCAGCTCCTCGACCCTCGCGCGCGCAGCCACGACGACGAAGCCGACGCCCATGTTGAAGGCTCTGAACATCTCGTCGTCGGCGAGCCCACCCCGGCGCCCGATGAGGTCGAAGATCGCCGGTTCGTGCCAGGTCCCCCGCCTGACGGTGGCGCCCAGGCCGGCGGGGAAGGACCGCGTCAGGTTGCCGGGGATGCCGCCTCCGGTGATGTGGGCCATCGCCTTGACAGCGCCCAGCGTCAGCAGGGGAGCGACGACGGGGAGGAAGCTGCGGTGCTCGGCCAGCAGCGCAGCCCCGATGGTCGCGTGAGTGACGGCGTCGGCCGTTGAGCGCGGCGCCGCGTCGGCCCTGCCGCGAGACGACGCGGGAAGCGGCGCGTCGTACGCGCCCGCCAGTACGGAACGCGCCAGGCTGAACCCGTTCGTCTGCAGGCCGCCGGAGGGGAGGGCGAGGAGGGCGTCTCCCGGCGCGACGGTGCTGCCGTCGACGATCTGGTCATGCTCGACGATGCCGATGATGGTCCCGACGAGGTCGTGCTCGCCCGGCTGGTAGACGCCGGGCATCTCGGCGGTCTCACCACCGAGGAGCGCGGCACCCGCCGCTCTGCACGCGGCCGCGACGCCGGTGACGAGCCGGGCGATCGACTCGGGGACGAGTGCGCCGCTGGCAACGTAGTCGAGGAAGAACAGTGGCCGGGCGCCCTGGACGAGGATGTCGTTGACGCAATGGTTGACGAGGTCGCGGCCGATCCCCTCGAGCGCCCCCGGTCGGTCGGCCAGCGCGCTGGCGACCATGACCTTGGTGCCGACCCCGTCGGTCGACGCCACCAGGACCGGGCGCTCGTAGCCAGCAGGCACCTCGAACAGCCCGCCGAACGAACCCAGGCCGCGGATGACGCCGGCCGTGTACGTCTCCTCTACGACACGTGTTATCAAATCCAAGGAGCGTGCCGCTGCCTCGAGGTCAACGCCGGCCCGCTTGTAGCTAGTCCCACCGTCTCCGGACATGGCGGACATCCTACCCTCGGGCCCCTAGACATCCTGACCGAGAGGTCGTTGGCTCCTGCCTGCACGCTTCGTCGCCTCCGAGCGGCCAGCGCTACACTCAAGAGTGCCGCTCGCGCTCGACGTCCTGTTCGCTCTGCCCATCGGGGCACTGACGTACCTGCCGCCCCTCGGTTGGGTGGGGGAGATGCCGGGGCGCGGCGAGCGGATCGCGGACGACGGGGAGCGGACCGCGGACCAGGCCGACAGGCTCGTGGGCGCGAGGGTCGTCGTCCCGTGGCAGTCGTCGGTCAAGGTCGGCATCGTTCGCGGGGTACGCACGGTCGACGCGGGCAGGGGCATGGAGCTGAGGCACGCGTTGCAGTTCCTCGACGCGTCGCCGTGGGTCGGCAGGGACCTCATGCGAGGGGTCGACTCGATCGCCCGCGGCGCAGGAGCCCCGGCCGGGCTCGTGCTGGCGACGCTCGGGCTGCCCGGCCTCGCCCAGGAGCTCGAGCACGAGGTCCGCCTGCACGGCGGTGGCCAGCCGGAAGGGTCCTCGGTCGACCTCGGGGACCTCGTGTCCAACCTGCCGCCGGCTGCCCGCGCGGGTGAATGGGTCGCCGCAGCCGAGGTCGAAGGCAAGGCTCTCGAGCTGTTGCGCCGCCAGGGGCTCGTCGACGAACGCGCGCGCGTCACGGTCAAAACGACGCGGGTGCTGGTGCCGCTGCAGGAACCAGACGACGAGCTGGAGGGACCACGGCGCATCAACCAGCGCCTCGCGCTGGAGCGGCTGTTCGAGCTCGAGCAGGTGGAGAGCGCGGCTGCTCTGGCACGCGAGGTCGACGTGCCGCAGAGCGCCGTGAGCTCGATCATCACCAAGGGGTACGCGGCGTATGCCGACGTCCCTGCACCACCGATGCCGCTGGCACCACCGCCTCCGAGCCCCATCGAGCTGCCTCACGTCCGCGAAGACCGCATGGCGCCGGCGGGCGACGGCGCGGTGGTCGGCGGTTCGCGCGCGCACAGGCTCGCCGTGCTGGCGCCGCGTTTGCGCAACGACCTCGAGGCGGGGAGGAGCGTGCTGGTGCTGGCTCCCGAGGTCAACCTCGCCAGCGAGACCGCCAGCCTGCTCGCGTCCAACCTGCCCGTGAGGCTCCTCACGGGGGAAGCCACCGAGGAGCAGCGCGTCGCGCTCTGGTCGGAGCTCCCGGACGAGCCGCCCACGGTCCTTGTCGGCACGTACCCCGCCCTGCTCGCGCCTCTGCCCGACGTCGGCAGGATCGTCATGGTCGAGGCGACCAACCAGGCATTCAAGCTCCGGTCCGGCGCGCGGCTCGCCTTGATCTTGGCCTGCGCTCGCATTGCTACCGCTCGCGGCGCCGCGCTGACGCTCACGGACGTGATCGCGACACCGGAGGTTCTGGCCGCGCTGCCCGAGGGGGAGCGCCTGTCGTTGCCGGTGCCGAAGCTGCGCCTCCACGTGACCGACCTGACCGACAGCCCCAACTGGCCGCTACATCCCGACCTCCAGCTCACGCTGCGCCAAGTCGAGCAGCGTACGAGACAGGCGATCGTCGTCGTACCGAGGCGCGGCTTCTCGGGCGCGTTCGGCTGCACGTCCTGCGGCTGGCAGGCTCCGTGCCCCAACTGCGACCTGACCCTGAGGTTCCACCGGGAGGAGGTCCGCCTCCGCTGCCACCAGTGTGGCCACCATGAGGCCCCACCTGCGTTGTGTCCGTCATGTGGCTCTGCCGAGCTCGGGCCGCTGCGGGGCGCGGGGACGCAGTGGGTGCTCTCCCAGCTCGCCAAGCTGCTGCCCGGCTTCCCGCTCTACCGCTTCGACAGCGACAGGCGCGACGACGTCGCGCCACTGCTGGGCGGCGCTCCCGGCATCGTGGTAGGCACCACCGCAGCCCTGCGCCTGCCGCCCCTGCCCAACCTGTCGCTCGTCGCCATCACGCTCTACGATGCCCACCTCGCCCTCGCCGATTACCGGGCGGAGGAGGAAGCCATGCGCATGCTGCTGCAAGTCCCCGAGCTCGGTGGCGCGCAGCGTCCACTCGTCGTCGTGCAGACGCACTCGCCCGGCTCGGAGACCCTGCAGGCCCTCGGGGCGGCCGAGCCGGACGCGGCCCTCGAAGCGTTGCTCGGCCGGAGGCGCGAACGGCGCAAGCGCTTCGGCTACCCACCGTTCTCGACACTGGCGAAAGTGCAGCTGTCGTCACGGGACAGGGCGGCCGCCATCACGGCCGCGGACAAGGCGGCCGACACGCTGCGCCTTGCCGGCGCGAACGACTCCGAGCTGCTGGGGCCAGAGGCAGCACCCGTCGAGCGCCTCAAGGGCCGCTACACGTACCAACTGCTCATCAAGGCGCAGGACGAGGACCGCCTCGAGGCGCTGCTGGCGGTCCTGCCACGGAAGCTGGCCGGCGCACGGCTCTACCTCGACGTCGACCCTAGCGATGTGGGGGAACTTCTGGAGTGACCCTCATCCAGGCGGCTATCATTGAAGGCGCATGCTACGTAACCGACGCGCCTCCTTCGAGTTCGAGCTGCTCGACAGGTACTCAGCGGGCATCGAGCTCACAGGCAGCGAGGTGAAGTCCCTCCGCCAGGGCGGTGGTTCCATCACGGAGTCGTACGCCCGGGTCGCGGGCGGCGAGGTCTTCCTCGAGGGGCTGAACATCCCGCCGTACAAGGACGCCAGCTACAACAACCACGAGCCGACCAGACCACGCCGACTCCTGCTCAAACGCAGGGAGATCGACGAGATCGCGGAAGCCGTCAGCCGACGCGGCCTGACCGTCGTCCCGCTGCAGCTCGCCTTCAAGGACGGCTGGGTGAAGGTCGACATCGCTCTGGCCCGCGGCAAGAAACTGCACGACAAGCGGCGTGACGCGGCCAAGAAGGACGCCCAGCGCGAGATGGACAGGGCGATGGCGCGGCGAGACGGGTGAGGCGGTTCGGCAGCGGCCGCTCGACGCTCGCAGACGGCGCGGCCATGCGTGCCTCTCGTGCCGGCTTCGTCAAGCCGCTCCTCGGGCTGCTCGCGCTGCTGGCCACGGGGCTCGCGACCGCGCAACCGACCCTGATCGTCAACGGCCGCGAGATCTTCGGGAACACGACCGGCATCGTCAGCGGCTCGAGCTACGCCCCCGCCGCCGCGCTGGCGCCCGCCCTCGGTGCGACGCTCGTCATCGACGCCCAGCGCAGCCTGGCGGTCCTCGACGCAGCCGGCAGGCTGATGCAGGTGGCGATCGCCGAGTCCGCGGCGGCTGCGACGACCGCGACCGGCGCCCTCAGGCTCGACGGGGTCGCCGTGCCCGGACCCGCAGGCGTCACCTTCGAAGGTGAGATCTACCTGCCTGTCAAGCAGGTGTCGGAAGCGCTGGGCGCGACCATCACCTACATCGAGGGACAGAACACCGTCCTTGTCGTACAGCCGCGCGCTCGGGTGTCGGGCGTCAGACGCTTCACGGGTCCGGAACGCCTCGAGATCTACCTGAGCGCACCCGTGCGCTACACCGCCTTCTACAACCAGCCGGTCAACACGCTGCAGATCCACTTCGAACGCACCGACGTCGAGCTGAGGATCGACCCTGTCGCGGGCGACCTCTTCCTGTCAGCCGGTGTGACCGCGGCAGGTGGCGGCACCGACGTCCGCGTCCAGCTGACCGACGGGTCCGCCTACACCATCTACCAGGTGCCGGATGGGCGCGGCTTCAGGCTCGTCGTCGCCTTCGGGGCCGAGGGGTCGACGGTGCTGGTCGCCGACTACGACATCGTGCTCGACCCTGGCCACGGCGGTAGCGACGCGGGCCTGACGATCGAAGGGCTCGGCAGCGAGAGCGTCCTCGCTCTGAACCTCGCGGAGCAGGTCGCCTCCATCCTCAGAGCGCGCGGCGTACGAGCGACCTTGACGCGCGACACCGACTTCGCCGTCAGCATGGACAGGCGCTCCAGCGCAGGAGTCGGCGCCGACCTGTTCGTGTCGCTGCACATGGCCGACCTGGAAGCAGGCGAGTTCAACGCCTACTACCTGTCCGACGCCGCCAACGTCGACAGCCTCCAGATGGCCATCCGCAACAACGCTCAGGACGCTGCCGACGCCGAGACCGATCGCCTCAGGCGCGAGCTGCTGCTCGGCCTCGTCCCCGACCTCGCGCTCGGCAGGACGATGGCGGAAGGAATCAGCGGCCGCCTGTTCGCGCTCGGGGCGTACCGGGGCGCGATCGTCGCCGGTGCTCCGTTGCAGGTGCTGGGCGGCGCGGCGGGACGCGGCGTCCTGCTCGAGTTCTCGGCTGCCGACATCGTGTCACCCGACCTCGCGCAACGGTTGGCGCAGGCGCTGCTCGATCAGATGGAGAGCATGACCCTGGGAGGACGGTAAGCGGTGCTGAAGCGCCTCACGGAGGCGGCGCTCAGCCCGCAGGTGCTCGTCGCCGCGCTCATGACCATCGGCGCTCTCGCGCTCCTGCTGAGCGCGCCCGTCAGCCGTCCCGGCCCGCCGCCCGTCGTCGACCTGACCTCGGCCGACGACCTCCTCACCGACCAGGACGTGCGGCTCGTGCTCGTCGACGCGACCGGGCTCGAGTGGCAGCGTGACGCCAGCATCACGGCACCGACGGCCGCCCCGCGCCGCTTCGCAGCCATCCTCGACGCGCTGCGAGAGGCCCTGCTCGCCGAGGGCGTCTGGCCCGCCGGCCTGCCGACCCCGGGTGTGTACGTCGAGACGTTCGACCGCCAGGTCGTCGCCGTCGTCGACATCGCCGCCGGCGGGGTCATCGAGGTGAGCGTCGCGCAGGAGCAGGCGCTGGTGCGCGCCATCGACGCGACAGCCGCCGCCAACGGCATCGACAGCGTCAGGTACCTCCGCGGCGGCCAGCACACGGACACGCTCCTCGGCCATGTCGCGGTACCGTCCACGCTCTAGCGCTCTGGCGTCCGGGACGCCGACCTCGTCGGTCAGGGGTACAGGCGGGTCAGCATGCGCGGGAACGGGATGACCTCGCGCAGGTGATGCGCGCCGCACAGCCAGGCCAGCAGGCGCTCGACGCCCATGCCGAACCCGGAGTGTGGCACCGAGCCGTACCGGCGCAGGTCGAGGTACCACTCGAAGGCCTCGCTCGGCAGGTGGTGCTCGGCGATGCGCTGTTCCAGCAGCGCCAGGTCGTGGATCCGCTGCGAGCCACCGATCAGCTCGCCGTACCCCTCGGGAAGGATGAGGTCAGCCGCCAACACCCGGGTGGGGTCGCCAGGGACCGGTTCCATGTAGAAGGCCTTGGCCTTGGCGGGCCAGCGCTCGACGAACAGCGGCTTGTCGCTGCGCTCGCCGAGCATCGTCTCGTGCGGGGCACCGAAGTCGTCACCCCATGCGAGTTGCTCGCCGCGCCCCGCCAGGTAGGCGAGCGCGTCGTCGTAGCTGAGGCGTTCGTAGCCGCCCGCGGCGGCGGGCAGGAGCTTCGCCGGGTCGCGCTCGAGCAGCTGCAGCTCGTGCGAGCGGTTCTCCAGCACCCGGTTGACGAGGTACGCGACGAACTCCTCCTGCAACCGCATGTTGCCTTCGTGGTCGAGGAACGCGACCTCCGGTTCGACCATCCAGAACTCGAGCAGGTGACGCCGCGTCTTGCTCTTCTCGGCGCGGAAGGTCGGCCCGAACGTGTAGATGCGGCCCAATGCCAGCGCCCCCGCCTCGCCGTAGAGCTGGCCCGACTGGGCGAGGTAGACGGTGTCCTCGCCGAACAGGTCGATCTCGAACAGGTTGGTGGTGCCTTCGACCGCCGTCGGCATGAACAGTGGGGAGTCGAACCTGACGAAGCCGCGTTGCGAGTAGAAGTCGTGGATAGCGCGCTCGACCTCGTCCCTGATGCGCATGACGGCCCACGGGCCCTTGTGTCTCAGGTAGAGATGACGGTTCTCGAAGAGGAAGTCGACCCCGTGCTCCTTCGGCGTGATCGGGTACTCGGGCGCCGTGCTGATGAGCTCGACGCGGGTGACGCCGAGCTCGACGCCGCTGGGCGCGCGCGTGTCGGCCCTGACCGTGCCGCTGATGAAGACCGCCGACTCCTGCCCGAGGCCGCGCGCCAGGTCGAACTGCTCCTCGCTGACCTCGTTCTTGACCATGACGCCCTGGACGAACCCCGACCCGTCGCGGAGCTGGAGGAACGCGATCTTGCCGCTGGAACGCACGTTGGTGACCCAACCGCCGATCGTGACCGCGTCACCGACGTGCGAGGGGAGTGCCGAGATGGGTGTCATCTGCATGCAGCGAGGATATCGCGGCGTCGGGTCGAGCGTGACTCAGGTCGCCCGCAGCTTCACGGCTTCGTCGATCGCTTCGGCCGCCCCGCACTCCTCGACGTCACCCACGACGGCGGTGAAGCGTTCGAGCACGGCGGCCGAGCTGTTCGCCATGACGCGCGGGTGGCCGACGATGTCGAGCATGGGGATGTCGTTCTCGCTGTCGCCGACGGCCATGACGTTGCGCAGCGGCACCCTGAGGCGTTCCGCGAGGTAGGCGACCGCGCTGGCCTTCGAAGTGCCGCCGCGGGTGACGTTGAC
>ERZ795041.787-NODE-787-length-11049-cov-3.960615_pt1 | contig 11049 bp, 7 predicted proteins | sample MGYA00375125_ERZ795041 | MGnify/ENA primary metagenome ERZ795041 (study PRJEB30170, sample SAMN03074214) | activated sludge metagenome | biome: Common Effluent Treatment Plant; feature: Wastewater; material: Activated sludge; isolation source: activated biomass in a...
GACGGGCCTGGGGCTGTTCGGGATCGTCGGCGCCCTGCTGGCCGTGCCGACCGGCGCCTTCCTCAAGGTGATCATGGAGGACTACGTCCTGAAGCGCCCCGAGTTCGCGTCCGTCCCCCCGCCTCCTGTGGGGCTGGCGGAAGAGATGCCGGACGACCCGTTCTGAACCTGGGTGGTTGCCAGCGATCGCCGCGCTGGCGACCGCTCGTGAGTCCTTCGTGTCCGTCGGCCGTCAGCTGGCTGGTGGCCGGACGTCGCCCAGCTTCCGGTAGTACATGAGGTCGTCCGCGCGCCTGAGCAGCGTCTCCGGGTCGGCGCCGTCCTCCGGGTACGACGCGACACCCACGCTCACGGACAGGCGCAGTCCGTTGACCTCCACCCTGGAGACGAGGGCAGCGTAGCGCTCCGCCGCGTTCCGGGCCTCGGAGGGGTGGACGTCGGGCAGGAGCAGCACGAACTCGTCACCGCCCCAGCGGAACGCGCTGTCAGACGCGCGCTGGTTGGTCCGCAGGACGTCTGCGACGGCGACGAGGGCGCTGTCCCCGACCGCGTGACCGAAGCGGTCGTTCACCTGCTTGAAGTTGTTGAGGTCGAGCATGACGATGTTGAGCGGGTGGTCGTACCTCAGCGCCCGCGCCAGCTCCGTGCCGAGGCGCCGCTGGAAGCCTTCGCGGTTCCCGAGCCGCGTGAGGCTGTCCGTCACGAGGCTCGCCTCGAGGTCGCTGACCTGCTCCGCCTGGCGGACGATGACGGCGATGTGCTGCGCGTACGCCTCGGCGATCTTCAGGGCGTTGCTGCCGAACGCGTCCTCGTTCGACATGTTGTCGATGTTGAGCAGCGCGACGACCTGACCCGCATCGACGATGGGGATGAGGATGTTGGCCCTGATGTCGTCGACGTGCGCGCTCTCGTTGAAGGCTGGTGACCGGTCGGCTCCGGACGAGATGCTCTGCCGCAACACCTCGGCCCCGCGCAGGACGCGCCCCCGCCCGCGCAGGTAGTCGGCCTCCGAGCCGCCGTACCACCGCAGCTCCTCGGCTTGCGACAGGGCGCTCACGCCGCCCCTGATCGCGTCGAGGTCGAAGCCGACCGCGGCCTCGTAGCGGAACGAATCGCCGTCCTTCACCAGCACGGTCGCGGCCTCTGCGCCGGGCACCAGCTCGACGGCGGCCTCGGCTGCGCGCTGGTAGAGGTTCTCGGTCGCGTCGGACCGCGCCAGCCGCTGGATGACGTCGAGGGTCGCGAGGAGCTGGCGGTTGAGGGTCGTCCTGTCGAGGGCGGAGCCCAGCGACCTCGCCACCTTCGTCAGCAGGTGCTGCTGCCTGGTCGTCAACGGCCGCGGTTCGTCGAGGCTGGCGAGAGCCAGCACGGCGCGCACCTCGTCGTGGGCGTTGACGATGGGGACGATGTCGAGCGTGCGGACGCCCGTCGGTTCCTGTGGCTCCCTGCTGGCGAGAGTGTCTGCCCGGTCGCCCACGGCAGGCTGGCCAGGCAGTGGTGCGCCCAGGTCGTCGACGTGGACCGGGTGCTTCGTCACCCAGGCTCGCTGAAGGAGGCCACCGAACTCGAGGCCGGCCTCCGTGCGAGCTGCGAGCTCCGGCGGCAGGCTCCCGGTCTGGGCGACCGGGCGCAGGCGCGCCTGCTTGAGCTCGAGGACGGCTCCTGCGTCGAGGCCGAGGTAGGCGACGACGTCGACCAGCGCCGACTGGGCGGCCTGCCGCGAGTCCTCCGCCATGAGCAGGTGCTGGTTCAGGTCCGCGAGGAACTGCTGCTCCGTGCGCTCGTGCTCCAGCTCCTTGGCCGTGTCGAGGCGGGCGATGACCTCCTCCATGATGCGCGTGAAGGCGCGCAAGGCGTCATGGTCCTCGCGACCGAACGCGTCGGGGGAGGTGTGCTCCAGGTTGAGGACCGCGCGGACCGAAGTACCGACCTTGACGGGCAACGCGAGCTCGGAGCGTGTCGGCTCCGCGCCGGGAGCGACCATGTACTCGGAGTCGAGCCTCGTGTCGGAGACGTACTGCGGTTCGCCCGTCCGGAAGGCGCGACCGACGACCGTGTGCATCGGTATCCGGAAGCCGTCCTCGGCCTGCCAGCGCCACGCGTTGGAGAGAAGCATCTCCTTGCCGTCCGGCACGAAGAGCTCGGCGTGGGTGAACGCGAGGATCTCGGAGAGCAGACGAGGGGCCGCCTGGAACAGGCGGTCCGTCGTGTCAGCCTGGTTCAGCTCGAGAGCGGCCTGCTGCAAGAGCCGCGCCCTCGTGCGGCTGAGGAGCGCCCTGCGCTCGCTGGCGCGCCACGTCCTGTGGAGCTGATCGCCCGCCGCCGCGGCCAGCACCATCGCGGCCGCGAGCTCGAGGTAGGTCGAGACAGGGACCTCCGCGCCGAGCACGACGGAACGGAGCCACAAGACGAGCAGTCCTGCCGGACCGATGACCGTGGCTGCCACCCAGCCCAGCCATGCCGTCGCCAGCAGGAAGGGGACGGCGAGCAGGAACCCCTGCCAGGCCGTCAGCCGCTCCGAACCGGAGGGGACGAGCACCAGCAGCACGGCGAACGCTGCCCACAGGACCAGCGTGACGAGGGCACGACGTGACCGAGCTGCGCCCGTCGTCTCCGAACCCGCTGCAGGGTGCATTCGTCCATCATCACACGCTCCGACGGCGCGCGGCGTGTACCTCTTCTCTCAGGGGCAGGACGGCGCAGGTTGTAAGCTACTCCACGTGAAGAAGAGCCGACGGGCACGGGAACCTAGCCATAGGTCAGCGGCGGACATCGAGGCCATCGGCCTGGTGCTGGTGGCCCTCGGCCTGTTCCTGTTCGGCGTCCTGCTGCCTGCGCTGCCGACCGGTGAGCTGGGGCGTACGATCCGCACCGCCGTCGTCGGGCGCGTGGGCTGGGCCGCGTACGCCCTCCCGGTGCCGTTCCTCGCGCTCGGGGGCCTGTTCCTCCTGCGGCGCAACCCCAGCTGGTGGCCGCGCCTCGGAGCCGGGTACCTCGTCCTGATCATGGGCTCGTGGGGTCTCCTCGCCGCCGCCCTCCCGCTGGGTGCAGACGGTCAGGCGGGTGCGGCCGGAAGCTGGGGACTCGGCCTGCGCAGCTCGCTCGGCCGAGCGTGGGGCACGCTCGCCGTCATCCCGGCCGTCGTGGTCGCGACGCTGGGCGTCGACCTGCTCCTCGGTTGGCGCCCCCTCAAGCTGCTGACAGGTGTCCTGCGCTTCGCAGCAGCAGGCATCAAGTCCGCCTACCAGTGGGCCGCCGCCGCGAGGCTGAGCGCGAAGAGCCGCGCGGCCTTCCTTGCGGACGCGGCCGTCATCAGGCGCGGCATGACCGAGCTCGACAAGGACCTGCGGTCGCTGAGCACGCTGTTCCCCGGCTCGGACGAGCTCGACCGGTGGCGTCAGGAGGTCAGGGACAGCACGAGGCGGCTACGGGCGCCGACTGACGCGGTGATGCGCGAGTCGCGGGCCGACCTCAAGGCGTGGCGCTCGGCCGTCAACGACTTCGCTCGGGACCGCGCCGCCGACATGGCCGTGCATCTCGACGCCGAAGGCGCCCTGCCACCGGAGCCCGACGCGGGCACCTTCGAGACGTGGTGCCACGCCGTCAGGCAGGCGCTCGACGACGGGTTCGACGAGAGCGTCGCGACCGCAGCCTCCCTCGACAAGCTGCGCAAGGCACTGACGCTCGACCTGACCGCGCTCATCGAGCGGAACAGGCGTCTGAGCCGCGAGCGCGACCTCGACAAGAAGGCCCTCAAGGGCATGACCCCGAGCCAGCTCGCTGCAGCCTCTGCAGCCCATCTCGCCCGGGTGGGAGCGTTCCAGTCCGTCGAGAAGGAGGCGGACAGGCTGAGTGACGACGCCACCGCCCTCGAGTCGTGGCGCGACCACGTCGCCCGCCTGGCGGAGTCGGTCGATCGCTACCCTGCCGACGCGGAGCTCGAGGACTACGACCTGACCCTCGCACGCGAGATCGACGCGAAGGGCAGGGGCGTGCTCGTCATCCTCCACGGCTGGGAGAAGGCGTTGTCCGCCGTGGAGCAGCGCGCGGCGGAGCGTCACCTCGCCCGGATCGAAGGTCCCGAGCTCGGGGCGTACGCCGTGCAGAGCGGAGGCGAGCCGCGCGACAGGACGATCGGCTCCGGCTTCAGCGTGCAAGACGAGCTGCCGTGGGACGTGGACCGAAACGGCCACCACCTGCCGACCGGCGGGGACCGGGGCGTGGCGAGCGTCCGTGACGCCATGGGCCAGGACCAGGCGCACCCGCAGGTGCGCGCGCAGACGTACGCGGGTACCGCGCTCGACCCCGCACTGGCGGCCGCGCTGTTGGATGACAGGGTGGCCGTCGCGGAGCCGCCGCCGCGCCCTGCGCCGACCGCTCCGACGCCGGCGCGTACGCGGGCGACGGTGACGCTGCGCAGTGGCGCCGACCGCGTCGATCTGGCGGTCGACGGCGAGAAGGACGCTCCACGCCAGGTGCCTGCCGTGGGAGGCATCCCCATCCAGCTCCCTCCGCTGGAGCTGCTCGACGAGCCGGAGCCTTCCCAGCACGACAAGGCCCAGATGCTCCAGGAGCATCGCGCCCGCGTCAGGCAGATCGACGAGACGTTCTCCAACTTCAAGCTCGGCGGCCGCGTCGTCGCCGCCGTGCGCGGACCGACCGTCACGCGCTTCGAGGTCGAGCCGGCCCCCGGCGAGAAGATCAGCCGCTTCTCCAACCTGTCCGACGACCTCGCGCTCGCCATGGCCGCAGCCTCCGTCCGCATCGAGGCTCCCATCCCGGGCAAGAGCGTCATCGGCCTGGAGGTGCCCAACGCCCACCGCGAGCTGGTGCGCTTCCGCGAGGCGGCGGAGGCGGCGAGCTTCAGGCGCGCGAAGGCGCGGCTCCCGCTCATCCTCGGCAAGTCGATCGACGGTGACATGGTGGTCGGCGACCTCGCGAAGATGCCGCACCTGCTCATCGCCGGTTCGACGGGGTCCGGCAAGTCCGTCGCCGTCAACACGCTCGTCGGCTCGCTCCTCTACCGCTTCCTGCCGACGGAGCTGCGCTTCCTGATGATCGACCCGAAGATGGTCGAGCTGACGCCGTTCGACGGGATCCCACATCTGCTGCGGCCGGTCGTCACCAACCCGAAGGACGCCTCGGGCGTGCTGCTCGGGGCTGTGACCCACATGGAGCGGCGCTACCAGATGATGTCGAAGCTGGGCGCAAAGAACCTCGACCAGTACAACGAGAAGGCGCGCAACCTCGACCTGCCGCCGATGCCGTTCATCGCGATCATCATCGACGAGCTCGCCGACCTGATGATCACCAGTCCCAAGGAGGTCGAGTCGTCGATCATGCGCCTCGCGCAGATGGCCCGCGCCACGGGCATCCACATGGTCATCGCCACCCAGCGGCCCTCCGTCGACATCCTCACAAGCCTGTTCAAGGTGAACGTTCCTGCCCGCATGGCGTTCTCTGTGTCGTGTAGTCACGACTCGCGCACCATCCTCGACGGCATGGGCGCCGAGCGCCTCATCGGGCAGGGCGACATGCTCTTCTACCAGCCCGGCCTCGTCAAGGCCGTACGTCTCCAGGGCCCGTACGTCGCGGAGAACGAGATCGCGCGCCTCAGCGACTTCCTGCGCAGGCAGTACTTCGACGACGACTTCGTCGAGGCGTACGGCGCGGACTTCGACCCCCCACCCACCGACGACTCCAGCGCCAGCGGCTTCATCGACTGGAACGACGACAAGCTGCGCCATGCGGCCGAACTGGTCATCAACGAGGGGCAGGCGAGCGTGTCGCGCCTGCAACGGCGCCTCTCGGTGGGGCACGCGCGCGCGGGCAAGCTCATGGACTCCCTGGAGGCCCTCGGCGTCGTCGGTCCGCACACGGGCAGCAAGCCGCGTGAGGTGCTGGTGGCGTTCGAGGAGCTGCCCACCATCTTCGGGAAGTAGGGCTCACCGCAGCCGCGAGTACACGAGCGCGACCGGTGCCGCGACGCCAGCCCTCGGCGCCTACGTGAACACGACCTCCGCCGCTTCGCCGACCTGCTCGTAGCCGACGTCGCGGTACACGTGGTTCGAGGTGGGGAAGTCGAGGTCGGTGTACAGGAAGCAGAACCGAGCGCCGGCGTCGAGGATCGTGCGACTCAGCCTCGCGACGAGCGCCTCGGCGAGACCGCGCCTGCGAGCCTCGGGGGGCGTGTAGACGGGGCCGATGCGTCTGCCGTTCGGCGTCCTGCCGCTGAGACCGGCGACCGAGACCGGCACGCCGTCGACCTCCCACAGGTACAGCCGCCTGAAGTCCCCGGTGTTGAACGAGTCCCACGCCTCGACGGGGTCGCGCAGGGCGTCGTGCGCCGCAGCGTTGAAGCCGACGAACCACTCGATGACGAGGTCGCGGTCGTCGGGCCCGGCGAGGCGCATGTTCCCGGGAGTTCGCGGCTTGTCGATGACCTCGGTGAGGCGGTAGATGCCAAGGCGAGTCGCGACTCGTGGGCTCTGGCCCGTGCGGGCGGCCCACCACTGTGCAGCCTGTGCCGCGTCTGTTGCAAGGCCGGTGAACCCAGGGAGCGCGACGCCGCGGGCCAGCAGGTCCTCGAGCAGCACCTCGCGGTGCGCGAACGCTCCGCCTGTCGGGATGACGGCGTTGTAGGGCGCCGTGCGCATGATGACGGAGAGCGTGTCCTCGGGCCCGTCACCCCCCGAGGCAGGCACGGCCCTGAGGAGCTGGACCTCCGCGTCCGCCATCCGTCCGCGGTGAAGGTGGTCCGCGATGGCGAGGGGTTGGTTGTTCGCGGCCTCGTCCTCGAGCATGAACGGCGTCGCTGTCTCCACGAACGCCCTGCGTTCGGCCAGCGACTGTCCCGCACGGATGACGCGCGCTGAGTCAGGCATCGGTCAGGTCCCTTCAGGTCCGGACGATCCGCACGCCCGCGCTCCTCGACAGCCCGTGCTCCGAAAGGCCGGGGGCGCGGAAGGCGTAGGCCATGGCTGGGGTGTTGAAACCGTACCCGAAGCTGCCGTCGGACGTCACGACGATCAGCCCGCCGCTGCCGTCTGCCGTGACGAGGCCGGTGAGCGTCGTGTGGAGGGCAGCCTCGAGCGTCGCGCCATGCGCCAGCTCGTCGGAGACGCGCTTGCACGCGACCGAGCGGATGAAGGCCTCGCCCTTGCCCGTGCCCGAGACGGCGGTGCGGGCGTCCGCCCAGGTGCCAGCCCCCGGGATGGGGGTGTCGCCGATGCGGCCGAGGTACTGGCCGACGATCCCTCCCGTGCTGGTGGCTGCGGCGAGGGTGCCGTCGTCCGCAAGGGCGACCGCCCCGACGGTGCCCGTGCCTGTCAGGGCCCTGGTGCTCGCCTGCCATCTCTCGAGCTCCGCGCGGCTGTGCGGGGTCTTGAGCTCGTCGTTGGCGACAGGGTCCTTCTCGAGCGCCTCGGCTCCCGCGCCGAACAGCACGACGTGCGGCGTCGTGGTCCGCACGAGGTCGGCGAGCAGCACGGGGTTGCGGGAGGTGCGCACGCCGCCGACGGCTCCCGCGCTGCCGTCGGAGAGCATCACGCAGGCGTCGAGCTCGACGTCGCCGGTGCGCGTCATCGCGCCGCCGACGCCGGCGTTGAAGGCCTCCGGGTTCGATTCCATCCGCCTCACGGCCTCGATCACCGCTGAGACCGCGGTCGAGCCGCTCGTCAACAGCGCGTACCCCGCCTCGCACGCCGCACCGAGCCCCGCCTCGTACGCCTCGTCGCGACCGGCCGTGAACGTGCCCGCGCCTCCGTGGATGAGTAGGATCGCCATGCCGAACGATACATGCAGTGCGGCCCCGGTGCGTGCGGCGCGGCTGGGTACACTTGCAGGGTGCGCCTGCTGCTCTTCTACCTCGTCCTGCTCGTCTCGCAGGGCCTGTTGTCGGCGCTGTTCGCACCCGTGCCGGCACCCGACCTGTTCCTGCTCGCCGTGCTGACGCTGTTGTGGCGCATCCAGCCGTGGCAGCTGGTCCTCGTCGCGTACGGTGTCGGCATGGTGCACGACCTGGTGGGGCAGGGTGTGCTCGGGATGCACGCGCTCTCGCTGTCCGCAGGTGTCCTGCTCGCCTCGTTCGTGCGGGCGCAGCTGACGAACTCCGGCGTCCTCGAGCGGATGCTGGTCGTCTTCATCGCCGTCGTCGGGAAGTGGGGCGTGATGACGTTGATCCTCGCGTGGCTCACGGGTGGTCCTGTCAACCTGCTCGGCGTCGCGGCCGTCGCGGTCGTGGAGGGGACGCTGACGGTCGCGGCCGGCCTCGTCGTCCTGCCGTGGAGCGCCCTGCTGCTCGAACGCAGCCGCGTGCTCCAGAAGGAACTGCTGTGATGCTCGGGCGCATGCGCCTGATGCTGGCGCTCATCTTCACCATCCTCGTCGTGTTCACGGCCCGTCTCATGTTCCTCCAGCTCGTCAAGACCGACGAGTTCACGGCGCGGTCGCAGCAGAACGCCTCCGAGCAGCAGCGCATCATCCCCCTGCGCGGTCGGATCCTCGCGCGCGACGGCACCGTGCTGGCGGACGACAGGGTGGCCTACGACCTCCTCTACCGTGGGGGGCCCGCTCCCGAGTGGACGCGCCTCAAGGCCCTGCTCGGCGTCGATGCGGAGCTGCGCCAGCCCGACCGCAACCGCCCGGAGGAGGTGCAGAACGGCGCCGTGCTGGTGTGGAACATCCCCGACACGCTCGTGCCTGCCGTCGAGGAGCGCGTGGCGGGCAGCTCCACCCTCTACCTGCGGGAGCGGATCGAGCGCACCTACCCCACCAACCTGGCCGCCCAGACCATCGGCTACACGGCGCAGGCTGACCCGACGCGGAACATCGGCTACTCGACGGATGACCTCGTCGGCGTCATGGGCATCGAGGCCTCGTACGAGGCCGCGCTGTTCGGCAACGCGGGGCTGCGCATGGTGGCGGTCGACAACCGTGGCACGGAGGTCGCCTCGCAGGGACTGTGGGCGGCGACGCCCGGGCTCGACGTCGTCCTGACCATCGACCCGCAGCTCCAGCGCCTGGCGGAGGACGTGCTCGCCGGGGCTCTCACGTACGTGAACGACGACAGGGTGAGGGTCGGCCTGCCGCTGGAGGAGAGCGTGCGCGGCGCCATCGTCGCCGTCGATCCTCGCAACGGCGAGGTACTCGCCATGGCGAGCGCGCCGACGTTCGACCAGAACGTCTTCACGCATCGGCCGTCCGACCCCGACAGGGTCGCGGCGATCCTCAACGACTCGCGGAACGTGCCGCTGGCGAACAGGGCCGTCGAGGCGTACGCGCCGGCCTCGACCTTCAAGGTCGTCACCTCCTCGACGCTGCTCGAGGACGGGTACGCCAGCAGGAACACGGTCTACTCGTGCTCGGCGCGCTTCCGCTACGGCGGCATCGTGTGGCAGAACTGGGCCACCTTCGACAAGGGCGGCTACACGGTGCTCGACGCCATCGCGGACTCGTGCAACACCTACTTCTGGAACGCAGCCGTGAACACGCCCAACTTCGCCGTCGGCTGGGCGCCGTTCATCGAGGACGTCGTGGAGCGGGCGCGGGACTTCGGCTTCGGGAGCACCACCGACGTCGGCCTGATCGAGGAGAAGGCGGGGCGCGTCCCGGACGAGACCTGGGTCGACGCCCAGCCCCAGTACGAGCACGGCTGGCTGCCCGGCTTCACGCTCAACACGGTCATCGGTCAAGGTGACGTGCTCGCGACCCCCGTCCAGACGGCGCAGTTCATCAGCACCCTGGCCATGGACGGCATGATGGCCCGCCCGCACCTGGTCATGCAGGTGGGCGAGCAGGTGATGGAACCGGTCATCGAGCAGGTCGAGGGCGACCACTGGCAGACGCTCCAGGACGGCATGGCGCTGATGTTCACCGACTACCCGTCGGCCAACGTGCTCGGTCCGCGCGTGTTCCCTCGGTCGGTCGCAGGCAAGACGGGCACGGCTCAGACCCCACGCGGTGGCGACTACACGCACGCCTGGTTCATGGGCTACAGCCCCGTCGAAGCCCCCCAGATCGCGGTCGTGGTATTCATCGAGTACGGAGGTTCCAGTTCGCGCGTGTCGGTCCCGTTGGCGAGGGACTTCCTGGCGGGGTACTGGACCCAGCAGGGCGTGGAGGTGGGCACCGTCAGATGAAAGCACGGGGAACTCGCGGGGGGATCTTGTTGAGCCTCGAGCCAGGCGACGACCTGGCGGGCGTCTCGGACGCGCTCGACGCGCACGGCGAGCTGTTGCAGGAGAAGGTCGCCGTCGAGATCACGGAGCGCACGTCGCTCGAGATGCTCCAGGCCATCACGGCGAAGGTCGAGTCAGCCGGCGGGCGCATGACGGACGTCAGGCCGCCCACCTCGGTGATGCAGGCGCGTGGCGAGACCGTCATCGTCGCCCGCACCATCCGGAGCGGGGGCCGTGTCGAGTCGACCGGGTCGGTGGTCGTGCTCGGCGACGTTAACGCCGGTGCCGAGATCCTCGCGAACGACGACATCATCGTCGTCGGCTCGCTGCGCGGGCTGGCTCACGCCGGGGCTGGCGGCAACGAGAAGGCCGTCATCTGGGCGGAGAGGATCCTCAGCCCGCAGTTGCGCATCGGCAGCGCCGTCGCGCAGGCGGGGGCGACCGGCGACGTCGAGAACGGCAAGGGCCCCGAGGTGGCGCACCTGAAGGACGGCGCCATCGTCATCAGGCCCTGGAACAACACCTGACGGTCCCGGGGCACCCGAGCTCCCGAGCGACCGTACCCGGACCCTCGCCCACACAACGAACGGAGCGCCGCATGCGAGACGCAGTCGTCACGACAGCCATCAGGACCCCGGTCGGCAGGGCCCACAAGGGCAAGCTCAAGGACACGCGCCCCGACGACCTTGCCGCCATGGTCATCGAGGCGGCCCTGGAGCGCACGCCAGGACTCGATCCTGCCAGGATCGACGACGTGCTGCTCGGCAACGCTCATCCCGAGGGCGAGGCCGGCTACAACATGGCGCGCATCGCCGTGCAGATCGCCGGTCTGCCCGACGAGGTTGCGGGAGCCACCATCAACCGCTTCTGC
>ERZ795041.788-NODE-788-length-11038-cov-4.163799_pt1 | contig 11038 bp, 4 predicted proteins | sample MGYA00375125_ERZ795041 | MGnify/ENA primary metagenome ERZ795041 (study PRJEB30170, sample SAMN03074214) | activated sludge metagenome | biome: Common Effluent Treatment Plant; feature: Wastewater; material: Activated sludge; isolation source: activated biomass in a...
CGCGGAGAGGCGGCCGCAAAAAGAAAGCGCCCCAAGACCGACGCACAACAGACAAAAAACCGCCACCGCCACTGGTGGGGGATCTCAAGTGGGTGCCTCGCGAAGAGCTACGGGAACTCTGGGATGAGGGGCAAGCACGCGATTTCGAGATCTTGCGGCCGAAACCGAGAAAAACCTTATCAGCAACAGACCAAGAGCTGTACGAGAGGCGACTTTCGATAATGCGGCCCTTCCTGGATCTTCCTGCATTGCACGAAGACCTCGTCGTTCACGGATCAATTGCGCCTTTGATCAAGCGGACCATAGCGACACACAGTGTCAGCAACGCATTCGTTCGACGAATGTGGTCTACTTTGTGCCGCTGGGGCTTTGATGAAGCTAGCCTGATCCCTCGCCGCGACCTATCCGGCGCCCCGGGGAAAAGCAGACCTTGTGACCCAGGTGGCCGAGAGAAGGCTGGCAGAAAAACAACGGCTGAGCGCAACGCCAGAGCTTACGGGCAATACTTGCCGCCACTCCAGCCGGGCTGCAGCTCAGAGTGGGCTGCTGCAGTCCGTGCTGCTGACAAGCGCATCAAGTGTGCAGTAAAACCCGCCTGGCCAGATCGCTATAAGCGCATTATTCATTCTGCATTCTGCGGAAAAGCTCAGGAGATTGAAGGTCGGATTCAATACGTCGCTCCCACGATCGGCACTATTCCAAATTTACGTCAAGTCAAACGGATTCTTACGCGCGGCCTGACGAAGATCGAGAGAATACTCGAACGAACGACCAAAAGACATTTCACAAGTGCAAAACGTGGTTTAACTGCACACGATTGGGAGGGCGTTCCCGGACCGGGCCATACTTGGGCGATTGATTCCACAATTGCGGACATCTACTTACGCTCTTCCGTGAATCGGTCCTGGATCGTTGGACGCCCAGTGGTCTACGTAATAGTCGACGTATGGTCTACCGCTGTCGTCGGCTTCTACATATGTCTGACAGGCCCGAGTTGGGATACCGCCAAAACGGCCATCTTCAACGCAGCAGCACCACCTAATCTGCTCGGCGAGATATGGGGATATGAGCCAGTAGTCACACTGCACCCACATCCCACGATCTGCTATCAGCTATGGTGTGACCGCGGCGAGTATCTCTCACGAGCCCACAAGGTCACCGCATTCAATCTGATTCCTCACACCAGCTATACGCCCCCCTATCGCGGAGATCTAAAAGGGATTGTTGAAGTTCTCCACCGGATCACAAAAGACGAGCAGTTCCTTTTCTTGCCCGGCGCAATGAATTATCGGCGGGAGGAAATGGAATTGAGGCGCGTCCGGCCTGAGGACTGCGCGCTGACCGTCGCCGAGTACACTGCTTACCTTCACGAAGTCTTCGCCGAATATAACTTGACTGCAAACCGTGAGCATCGTCTGGATGCAGACATGATTGCCGACGATGTATTCCCAAGCCCTGCGGGGATCTGGGCTTGGGGGCATCACGTCGGTATCGGTTACCGCAAGCACCTGAGCGAGTACGAGCTCATGGAGAAGCTACTGCCGGAAGACTCCGCTGTGATTCGCCGTGATGGAATTCGATTCTTTGGTTGTCAATACTCCAGCGACGAAATCGATATCAGTCAGCTAACGTGCACCGCCCGCAATCTCGGCAGTTTGAATATGCCAGTCCGCCACTACCCTGGCCCGATAGGAAGAATTTGGACGCCAGACCCAGAGAGGGCGAGAATGATTCGCTTGGATCTGCGAGACGATTCACGGGCTTCTCCTGAGTTCACTCAGGATGAATGGAATGACGTCATTGCGCTTCAAACGATGCGTCGCCCCTATCAGCAGCACGAAAGCCTCTCCAAATCACTCGATACGCGCGCACGCATTGATCACCTTAAAGCCGAAGCGAGCCGAAAGACTGGAGAGGCTATTGAGAACGCCGAGGGGCCGCAGCCATCGATGACAGAGGCACGGAAAATAGAGGCTAGCGAGAACAAACGCAGCCACTCTGAAAAGGTCTCTCCTGAGCAGCTTCGTGATGAAGCACTCGATGCTCACGAAGCCATGTGCAAGGCGCTGCTTGAGTGTGCCAACTATGCCGAATAAGGATTCTTTAATGCATTCAGCCGCAACCCCTGATCCATATGGTGACAACATTCTCATTCGGCAGATTAATCCTATTCCATCACCAGCGGAGGCCTTACAGAAACTGATGTACCTCCCAAGAATCCCAAAAGACGTCGAAAGTATCCCTTCTCATGTTCGCACACATTACCTGATGGATGTCCTTGATCTGCACATACCATCGCTTATCGAGCGCAGTTTACTGCAATCGATAGATTTGATGGTTCGTCAAGGCTATAAAAGCCGGGACCCACTGCGGGCCGAGACGTGGGCAGGACTCTATGGCGAGAATCTCCATAACACCCCGCTATTGCCACGAGCACTCGGTGCTGCTGTCGAGGGAGTCTCAGGCGTGGGCAAGACCCAGGGCTGCCTACGGTCGCTGCACTCTTTGGGTCCCCAGACCATTGTCCACGAGAAGTTTCCCCGCATTGCAGGGTCGCTAATGCAGGTGGTCTGGCTCTCAGTCGAAATTCCCCCTTCAGGAAAGGCGGCGGACTTTGCTCGGTCGCTGATGACCGCCTGGGACCAAGCCACTGGGGGACGGCGGTTTGATGAGTGGCTTGCCAAAGACAAGATCGCCAATGGCCTGCGCGCGCTGGATGAATGGCAACAAGTGGCGTCTGCGCACTTCCTCGGGATCCTACACCTCGATGAAGTGCAGAACCTATTCAAGCTCAGTTCGCTGGAAAGGCGCGCGCAGCGCAAGAGAGCTCAAGCCCAAGCACCCGAGCTCGCCATCGTTGAGGACCAAGTGCTGCGTTGGCTGCTATCTCTCAGCAACACCGGGCAAATCCCCCTCCTTGTATCGGGGACACCGGACGGAATCGGCGCACTCTCAAAGCGCCTGAGCACACTAGAGAGGCTCAACACCTGCGGCTTTCACGCCTTCCAGCCCATCTCAGATCCGTCGGAACCCGACTACTTCGGCTCGTTTCTTAGCACACTGGCGCGCTATCAATACGTCGCGAAGCCACTGGTAGTCAATAAGGACGTGGAGTGTGAAATCATAGACCTGACCGGCGGCATACAGAGGGTGATTGTCGCCCTTTGGATTGCCGCGCACCGGGTTGCGTACGAGAGGAACACAGACACACTCGAAATCCAGGATTTTCGCAAAGCTGCAAGCACATGGCTTGCCCCATTGGCTCCAGCTATTGCCGCACTCAAATCCCAAGACCCGCGAGCGCTTTCCCGTTACGACGATCTCATGAGACTAGATTCGGCTTTCTGGGTTGGCTTCTGGTCAAAGATGAGATCCGGTTGATTGTCGAGTCGGCGCCGGCGCCTCCGGGCGCCGGGTCGAGGTCCGAAAGGGCTTCGGTAACGCTCGCTTCGGCTCATGCCGGTTAGAATTTCAGCGAACGGACTGGCCATAACGCGGACCAGGCTTTCAAACTTTGGCATCCCCAAGCCCGACTGCGAGACACTCTCAGAGAACGAACGCCCCTCGATCAAGAAGGCCCAGACGCTTTGAAACTCTCTCTCACCCATCGCCGGCAGGCCCTGTTCGGCAAGCCGTTTCTCGATGGTACTCAGCGAGACCTGCAACCGCCTCGCAGTGCGCGTATGGCTCCCGTTTTCAGCTATATACGCTCGAAGAACGTCCTGATGCGTGACCTGCTCCCTGTAAACCTCCACCTGCTTGATCGGCTGCGCCTTAGCCTCGTTATGCATAAAAGAAGACAAGGTTTCTTGGGACTCTTCTGTTAGAACCAAGAGTAACAAATACGGAGGAAGCGAAGATAGATAACCCTTCCGAACGAACGTCTCGAGTAAGTTGATTCGCCCAAGGTGAGATTGGGCGGATTTCGGCAACACCTCACCAAGAAACGTGGATGAACATGCGCTTATGCGCTCGGCCAGCATCTTGACCTGCTCAGCCTTTCTATCCGCAATCTCAGCCATATTAATTCGCAGCCGTATCGAAAGCGCCTTCTGATCAAGGCGAATCGAGTTCTCACCAATCTGGTAAAGAAGATCGGCATAGCGCTTCTCCGCGTCAGCTACACTTGCTGCTGGAACCGCCGCAGCGCCATCTCCCGCATAGTACGACGGTGACTTCAGGAACGCATTTTTGTCTACTTCCCGCGAGAGCATCACATCGTGAAGATCGCAGTGCATCACCCCAGGCAGCTGGTGGCGCCTGCGCCAGAATGCGCGCCCATGAAACTTCACATCTTCAAGCGCGCAACTGGGGCACCACGCCGCGCCGGGCCGCATGAGGCGAATCGCGAGCTTTCTCTCAACCTTGTATCGGACATCACACTGGTAGTGGCTCCCTTGGCGTTCGAGCGCGTCATTCCAAGGCAACATGCTGTGTCGCGTGAGGAATGTCTCCTGGGTTAGACCAGAGATCGTCGCAAGACTGATGTACAGAGCCCAAGCCGATTGGGGGTCTTGCGCGCTGAAGAATGAGGCGACGATCCGGTTGGCACATTTGACCTCAGTGGGCGCGAAGCCATTCAATCGCAGCAAGGCCCCCAGATAGCTGCAGTCGAGTTCATCCGGAAGCATTTCTGGTGCAACAAACCGATTTGATTTCATGACCTCCCCCCAAGCGCCCTCAACGACCGAATAACAGTTGCCAGGGCGTCCGCGTGCGCAGCGGTTCCGTCCCATGTCTCAGCGAGCGCTGCAAGCAAAACTGGATTGTTTTGCACCGACTCCGTCGTCACCCCGTTGGCGAAGCGTTCCACATACAAACAGACCTCTTCAAAGAGCCTGGAACGGCGCAGATTCTGGCCGCTCAAGATGCGGCTCACCTGGGGCTGACTCGCACCAAGGTCCGCAGCAATCTGCGCTTGTGTGATCTTGTGCTCTCGGCAAAGCCGTGCCGCTTTGTTTGCGCGCGAGGAGATGTCAGTCTTGTTCAAGCGTTAAGTAGTTTATTACGCATAAACGCATATCTCAAGGGCCGTTACGCTGACCTTCCCGCACGCGGCCTCGCGCTCATACGAACATCGCTAAGCGCAAGGTCAATCAATGGCGAAACTGAGGCGGGCAGCGGTGAAGTGGCTGTCAGTGTCAGATGCTTAGAGAAGGACTCGGAGCACGGCCACCACACCGGCAGGCAGTTTGATCAAGCCACTGCCTCGAGCCTTGTCGACCACACTGGCTTCAGTAGCCGATCAGATCTTCCAGCGCCCCTTGCTGAGTGCGCCAAGTGAGGACGAACTCGATGACCTTGCGCGTCAGGGGCAGGCGGTTGAGCGCGCGAAGCTTCGGCTTGAGCGCAGGCACCGCCTGATAAAGCTCCCAGAGGAAGACTCTCTGGCGACCGCTTTCCGATGCAAGTTCGACGGCCGCCCTGCAGACGGCGACACGGAGGTCCTCATCCCGCTGAAGCCAAACCGCATCTCGACGCGCATCCGCCGCGCGCAGCACTGGCATTGGTGTGTGGGCCTGGAGCCACTCACGATCGTTTCGGTACAGCCAACCGTAGGTCGCAGGCGCCAGCCCACGCATGACTTTCACACCGCTTCCACCATAGTCATCAAGCAAACGCTGCCAGCACAGACGATGTTCATCCTGGGTCCGACGCCGACAGGCCTCCCTCCATCGCTCATGGAGGCCAACCTCGGTGAAAAGCGTCCTGGTCACTGTTCCGACAGAAACACTGGCCATAGTTGCGGCCGCAAGCTTCTCCTCGCCACGCTCCAAGAGCTCAATGAGGCGCTTCCGTATTCCAGGGTGCAGCGTCTTTGGACGCTTCTTCACTGCATACCCGGCAGTTACAGCCCACGTCATGGCGGTCGTGACGTCAACACCAATTGATTTTGCCGCCTCGCTCATCGAGGTGCCCTCAGCGCGGAGCATGAAAATCAAGCGCTCACGACGAGGGTCTCCTTCCGGTCCGGATGGACTGCTGGTGCTCACATCCCGCTCCACCTCCACGTCCGTGTCCGAGCCCATCAATGCATACGCGGCGAGAAATGACTGCACATCCCCGAACAGCCAGTTCACGACAATCAGGTGCCAAAGTGGATGTCCCCCTGAGCGTGACAAGTCGAACGCCCGACGGAGTTGTCCGCAGGGTTCAACTCGGGCAGTCGGCGAAGTGGCTCGACAAAGTCGAGATATTCGAGCAGAAAACGCGACCATCGAATATTCCCGCCTTCGGTGGTCCAGCCGCGCTCCGAGAGTTGCTGCCGATAACACTGCTTCAGGCGCGCAACATCAATCCTGAGATCCTGCCCGGGGCCGACCAAGGCTTGGATCAGTTGCTCAAATGGGGCAACTGCCGACTCTATGCGCTCTGCCTGCTGGGCGACGTCCGGAGGAACAGGCATCAGAAGATCCTCTCGCGGGAGCGTCCAGCGGAAACGTTCGACGCCCGTGGACTTCAGCCTGCTCTCGCGGAGAAAGACGCCGTGATCGCGACACCACCACACGCCTGGATGTTGATGCCTCGTGTGCCAGTAGGCCCACCCGTACTCCTGGACGTCTCGCGACATACAGGCGACACAGGCCTTGAGCGGATGATTTGCGCGAAACCTGCTGGTGAGCAATCCCATTCGAAACTTGAGATGCGCGATATTCCCAGTGACCATCTCCTCCACGGCGGCCTGCTCGGCACGCTCGGACATGAAGTGCCGGTAGAAAGCCAGAAGAGTCCGCTCGCGCGCGAGCGCGTCCGCATCGCCCAGGAGCCCTTCGGTACGCGCGACAAAGTCTCCAAGGTGACCAGGCAGATCGTGCTGCGTGCCGCGACGACGGTCACCAAAGAGCAACGAGGCCGTTCGACCAGCGTCCTGCGCCCCCCAAAGACCGTGGATGCGGCTGACAAGACTGAATAGGGTCTCGCCAGGAAGCCAATCGAGGATCGGGGCTCGCGGAAAAAGGTCTGCCTGCTCGCTCATCATTCGATCGCCCACCGCAAGCCCTGACAGTGCCGAGCACCCGACCATTCAGGGCTCTCGCCACGCCCCTTGGACGACGTGCAGGCCGCACTCCCGTCAAGAGAGCCCCAATGCCAGGCACCTCTGCCGACAATTTGCCTCGAAGGTTTAGGATCGAACCGCAGACAGGCGTGTCCCCACGTGCCACCCGTCAACCGAAGTTCATTAGATTACGGCAAGCTCTCCGTCTGGAGGAGACGGCATCATTCCCACCACGCCCCGCTGCATCCGCAAGTCAAACCAGAGGCACGCACCCGAGATGTTTCTTGTCACCCCTGAGCAGATCGGCGCGGTCATGGCACTCGAGCCTACGCCACGCTCTTTCGCCGAACTCGACGAGCAGGTGGCGCACGGCTTGCCGAGTGCGGCACTAAAAGCCGTCATTGAACGCATCAGCCTGAGACCCGACGAGCGCAACGCTCTGCTGCATCGCATCGTCCCTAAGTCTACGCTCGTGCGACGCAGCGCCCACCTGAGCTCCGGGGAATCCGAAAAAACCGAGCGTCTGGCACGCGCCTTCGCAACCGCGCTTCACGTCTGGGCCTCGAACGAAGAGGCGCGTGCGTTCATGCACGCGCCACACCCGATGCTGCGCGATCGCGCGCCTATTGACGTCGCGTTAACCGAGTTGGGCGCTCGACGGGTCGAGGAGTTGCTGTGGCAGTTGTTCTACGGCGTGTCCGCGTGAGCACCCAGTAAATCACTGAAGCTCGAAGCCATTCCGAAGCCCCCTATTGCTCAAGACCAACCCAAAAACACATAGGTTGGGTAGGTCTGCCCCTCGATCCGAAATTCGGCACGCCCGATGCTCTCCGCCTGACGTTCTTTGTCTCCGGAGAACGGGAACCAAGAGCGCCCCCCACTCAAGTTGCGCTCCCGCGGGATCTGCCAGTACGAGAAGCCCTGATCTAACCAGACCTGGAGCTTCTTGCCGCTCGCGAAACTGATGTCGAGCCTCCTCGCATGGATCGCATCGCTCTTGGTCAGGGTCTCAAGAGAGAGTTCGAGTCCCGCGTACTCAAACGCGGCAACGAGCGCCTGATCCCGCTCCTCGTTGCTCGCCCAGTTGTGCCACACCTTACTCGGGGGCGTACGGGCCATCTGAGCTTCGGGTACGGGGGAAACCCTCAGTTCGACTTGCCTCACATCCCAGGCATCGTCTGCAACTCCGCGCAACGCACACACGAAATCGAGCAGCAACACCACGGGCAGCGGCGCATTGAGATATCGATCGTGATACGCGAGTCCCACAACCCTTTCACCAGGCGGAATCAAGGAGGTTCCGAGATGCGATTGGAAGCTCTCGACCATGCGACGACCAAATCCGTCCGCCATGCCGTCGAACTCATTACCAAGCTCGATCTTCGCCGTTTGTGCCGGCAAATCCTCCGGCACCGAGAGTTCAAACTTCAGAACCTCGCCCAACGCTGCCGGCTTGATCGCAGCCCCTCGAACAAGAACCGCTCCATCACAATCGCCCCAGTTGGGACCAGGAACGGTACGACCTTCGAGACCCGCCCATGCGATCGTGCGTCCGCCTTGTCCGACTTCAGCCAGAACAGCAGAGCCTTCCGCGATGGAAGCCGCCTTTCCGACCCTGAGCGTGACCCCGTCCAGCATAGCCATCGCCGCCAGAACCGATTGATCTCCCCGCGATACATGCTGAACCGCCTCTGCGCGGAGTACCAGTTCCACGGCGACTCCTGTGGCCGCCCAGCGCGAGACCGAGCGACGGAGTGGAGAGACGGCGAGATCCCAGCCTTTCGGCTCACCACCTAGAAAAATCCGCAGCACTTCGCACGAGGGCATGGCCAACTCACGCGTGATCGCCTCCACAAGGGTCTGATGCTCAGCAACGGAGCTGGGACCAAAGTGAGCAAGTTCAGCGGGCAACTCCAAGGCAGTCAGCCACTCGCCAGACAGAAAACCTTGGCCAGCATGTCGATCGAGATCATCAAGGCGGAACCGGGTATCGAAGTCCAACAAACAGTGTTGGCATGCTGAGTCGCAGCTTTCGGAACAATTCAACTCACCTGCGGCCGCACGGAGGATCTGCGGCAACCGGTCGGCGACTGAGGATGCGTAACCGGAGGCGCTTCGGTCGAAGACCACAATCGCTTGGCTGCTCCCTTCACCGAGGAAGCGCACAGGCTTCGTATCGCACCCCAACTCCGACGACTCGATACCCAAAGTCGCAGCGACGGCGTTGCGTATGGCCACTGCGAGCGTAAAAGCGATCTTACGATCGCGTATGGGCTGATCATCCAGGCCACGCAGCACCAATTCGAGCACATCCGTTCTGGCTTCATGACCCAACCTCAGACCGCGCTGGATCGAGTAGGCGTTATAGCTTCCTTCGCAAACACTCGTCTCGCCACCCTGCGCACCGCGAAGCCGCCTGTGCTCCTTCAGCTTCCCCTTCTTGTGATCGAAGAAGGCATCAGGAAGATCATCCTCGCCATCCATCGGCTCCGCGCGTCCACAGCAGAGGCAAATCGCAAAGCCATGACCATGGATGCCTCCCGAATGATGAAACACCACACCGTCCACGCTACTTCGGTGCACGCCCAGCGCGGGATTCGCCAGCGAGAGCCACTCGCCATTCGCGTTGATCCAAGGAAGCGACACCGGGACAAAGGTCTGCGTGGAAACATCGTTGTGCGGGGTGCTGTAGAGATCAACGGCAAAGCCAGCGGGCTCAAGATAATCGAAGCGTACTTCCTTATCGGCGCCGAGTGGTGACCCGCAATCCGGGCACTCGTGCAATCGGCTCGCTCGCAAATGTGTTCCGCTCGAGCCGCAGTGACGGCATCGCCATGCGTCACGGATATTCTGGATCTCATTCGCCTCGGTCACCGAGGCCGGGGTATGCCAGTTCAACGTGATGCCTGCAGCGCGATAAACAAGTCCATCAATCACCACCTCCGAGCCGGGGGCGTATTCCCGCAAGGCAGTCACCATGTCGCGGCTCGGCAATTCACGGAAGCGCATCCGGTTATCGATGCGGCCAGCCTCTTCCTGTTGCTGACGCCTTTGCTTGGCTTCAATACGGGCCAGCTCATCGACGGTCAAGGTGTCCAACGGGGCGATGTCCGTCGGGAACCCGTACCCCGGCAGAAAGCCCTCTGTAGCAAGTTCGCGCAGCAGATACTCGCCGGTAAGCCGCTTGCGCTGGATCTTGAGTGCTTTGTAGGCGGGCTCTGTTATGCCGGCAGGGGTCGACAAACGTGCCAACTCGGCTTCAACGACATCGAACTCGGAGAACCATTTCCTGGCGTGGTCTTTCGCCATCCTTCCTGCTTCTGCGACGAGCCGCTCCAACGAAGCCGTACCTTCATGCGGTGTATGCCGGAGGAGCGATCGTAGCCCCTTGGCAAGCTCGGGCTCATTTCCGCTCGAGAAGCACTGCGTCCAAGCGTAGAAGCGCTGCTGCCGCGACTGATCCGCCGGCAGCATCCACCACTCCAGATTCAGCTTCTCGGCGGAGCCAGGGCCAGAAAGCTCCTTGCGCAAGAAGTTTGCAAGGAGCATTGAATTCAGGTGGCGCTGCACCAGGATCGGACTGCTCAACTGGACCCGGGGAGCAGGCAGAACCGTCTCGAACGGCCACATGGGATTGGCAAAGACCTGCTGATCGTGTGGGTTCGACTTGCAAAGCGACAGCGCAACCGATCGGGTCTCGCTACGACGGCCCGCACGACCCGCGCGCTGCAAATAATTCGCTGGATGGGGCGGCACGTTGTTCATGGCCACCACCGAGATCCCGCCGATATCGACACCCATTTCCATGGTGGTCGAGCAGCTCAGCAAGTTGATCCGCCCACTCTTGAACGCCGCCTCATACTCGGTTAGTCGCGAACCCGGTTGCTGCGCCGAATGCTCGGCGGCACGGAAGTAGAACGCCCCCTCGACGACCCGGTCATTCAGATCGGACCAGAGCCCCTCATTGCGAAGTGCTGCAACCGTGTCATCCGTATTGAGCCAATCGCGAACGACCTCAACTCTCTGGTCTCCGATGTCATC
>ERZ795041.789-NODE-789-length-11035-cov-5.130146_pt1 | contig 11035 bp, 11 predicted proteins | sample MGYA00375125_ERZ795041 | MGnify/ENA primary metagenome ERZ795041 (study PRJEB30170, sample SAMN03074214) | activated sludge metagenome | biome: Common Effluent Treatment Plant; feature: Wastewater; material: Activated sludge; isolation source: activated biomass in...
GCCTTTCATGACGGCCGCGCCAAGTATGCCAGCGTCTTCAACTATCCCTCGCTTGGCTGGGCCGACATGGGCGCCATCGGCTGGCTGGTCGACGGCGCAGCCATCATCAACCAGACGATGCTGGCCCACTGCTCCTATGGCCCCTACTCACGGGCCATGGTGCGCATCTGTGCCGAGGAAGGCTTCCACAAGAAGCAGGGGCAGGAGATGATCATTCGCTATGCCCAAGGCACGCCGGTGCAGCGCAAGATGGCGCAGGACGCTATCGATCGCTGGTGGTGGCCGGCGCTGATGATGTTCGGCCCCCGCGACAGCGAATCATCCAACACGCCGCAGCTGGTGCGCTGGGGCATCAAGACCCGCACCAACGATGAGCTTCGCCAGGAATTCATCGATGAGCTGGTTCCGGCCCTCCGCGCGCTGGGGCTGGATGTGCCCGACCCGGAGATGCATTATGACGAAGCGACCGGCCACTGGACCGGCCGGGATATCGACTGGGATGAGTTCTGGCGGGTCATCAAGGGCGATGGCCCGATGAACGCCGCCCGCTTGGCCGCGCGACGCAAGGCGCACGAGGACGGCCGCTGGGTGCGCGAGGCCGCTGCCGCCTACGCTCAGCGATAAGCCGGACTGTCACCAATAACCCAGGCATTGCCGCCTTGCTCGTCGAAGCCTTGTGGCTGGACGATAATCATACGAACGAAAGGATCAAGTGATCTTCGTGATCCTTTGTATTTTGGATGATTTCCTGGCAGGTTTACCATGATTGATCAATGGCCGCGATACGAAGTATTCAAACAGGATCAGGCCGATGGCCCCATCCGCAACGTCGGCTCGGTTCACGCGCCCGACGCTGAACTGGCGTTGATGAACGCCCGCAACGTATTTGCCCGGCGCCCGGCTTGCTACGGCCTGTGGGTCGTGCCCGCTGGGGCGATCCTGGCCCGCACGGCAGAGGAGCTGGCGCGCGAGGAAGCCGCCGTGTCGGATGGCGATGGCGAGTCGGTCACTTATGCCGTGTTCAGCAAGCGCTCGCAGCGACAGGCCATGACCTATGTCGATTACGTGGGACAGGTGGTCGCCCTCTCGCCGGAGGAAGCGCTGCACGCGGCCGTCGCTGCCTACAACGATCCGCCGGGCATCGTCTGGTGGGTTTGCCCCGAACATCTCATCAACCGCAGCGACCCCGCCGACGCGGCCGCGTTGGGGGCTGCCACCGGCAAGGCGTTCCGGATGCCGAACCATTACCACACGGTGTTTACCATGCAGAAAATCAGACGCGGAGAGGAGGATGGGGCATGACGGCGACATTAGACCCCGTGGTGGCGGCGGCGCTGGCCGAGCGATTGCTGGCCATGGCCGATGATGAACTGATTCTGGCCCATCGCAACTCCGAATGGACCGGCCACTCGCCCATCCTGGAGGAAGATATCGCTTTCAGCAATATCGCCCTTGACGAGATGGGCCACGCTGCTATCTGGTACGGCCTGCGGGAGCAGTTGACCAACGAAGACCCGGACCGGCTGGTTTTCTTTCGCGATGCCGGCGACTATCGCAACGTCCAGATGGTTGAACTGCCGAAGGGCGATTGGGCCTTTTCGATGTTGCGGCAATATTTGTTCGACGCGGCCGAACGGGTGTCCCTGGCGCATCTGACGGCCGGCAGCTATCGCCCCCTGGCGGAGGCGGCGGCCAAGATTCAGACCGAGGAGATCTATCATCTCCGTCACACCGGCTTGTGGCTGCGACGGCTGGGGCTAGGCACGGAGGAGAGCCACGGCCGGATGCAAGCCGCGCTGGATGTGCTCTGGCCCTATGCCCGGCAGTTGTTCGTGCGACTACCTGGCGACGAGGTGTTATTCGACAACGGGATCTTCTCCGATATGGCTCTGCTGCAACGTGAATGGGAGGATGCCGTCCGGCCGTATCTGGCCGAATGCGAATTGACTATCCCCGAAGAGGCCTTGCCCCGTCGTGACATCCCCCGCACGGAGCATACGGAGAGCCTCATGGCGTTGCTGGCCGAGATGCAGGCCGTGGCCCGCACGGACCCTATGGCCAAGTGGTGAAAGACATGACGATCCTGGAAGCGGACATCTGGCGGGCGTTGCAAAGCGTCATGGACCCGGAGATCCCGGTCATCTCCGTCGTGGAGATGGGGATCGTGCGCGAGGTGGAGGTGACGCCGGAGGGCGTGACCGTCACCATGACGCCGACCTTCTCCGGCTGCCCGGCGCTGGATGTGATGCGGCGCGATATCGAGTCGGCCGTGCGCGGGTTGGGGGTGGAGTCGGTCACCGTCCGCACGGTGCTAAATCCCGCCTGGAGCACGGAGCGCATCAGCGATCCGGGACGCGAGAAGTTGCGGCGGTTTGGGCTGGCTCCCCCGCCACGCCATGACGGAGACGTCACCGTCACCTTCTTTGAGCCGGTCGCCTGCCCGCGCTGCGGCTCAACCAACACCAGCCTGCGCAACGCCTTTGGCCCGACGCTATGCCGGATGATCTGGTATTGCAACGAGTGTCAGGATGCGTTCGAGCAGTTTAAGGCCTTGTAAGGCGTTCTGCAGGCGGGATGTTCGGATGTCGCAGGTGAGCAAATTAATGCCAGGGGTAGGGGTGAGGCAGCGGCGAAATTATCACCGTTTCGCAGAACCACCCTCATTCGCCGCTGCCTCGCCCTCTTCGCAGAAGGGTCAGGCAACCGGTAAGGGATGCCGCGCGTTTCCATGGAGATGGTTGCCCGGTTGCCTGATCCCTACGGCACCATTGATTAATTCGTAACTATCCAAAATCCGGTCGCGCCCGGCAACCCTCAACCCTTGTGGAATTGATCGATAGCTTTAGCGACGGCCGCTGCTGAGGCCGGCGACAGGTCGGGGAACATGGGCAGGGAGAGCACCGAGCGGGCGGCCGCCTCGGTCACGGGCAGGCTGCCGGGGCCGTAGCCGAGCCGATGGTAGGCCGGCTGAAGATGGACGGGGACGGGATAGTGGATGGCCGTGCCGATGCCCCGCGCCGCCAGAAATGTCTGCAGCGCGTCGCGTCGTTCGGAGCGAACGGCGTACAGATGATAGACGTGCCGATCGTCCGGCCGGGCGACCGGCAACTCAAGCGGCAGGCCTTGCAGCATGTCGTCATAGACGGCCGCTGCCCGGCGACGCGCCTCGTTCTCCTCGTCCAGATGGCGCAGGCGCACGCGCAGGACGGCCGCCTGCAACTCGTCGAGGCGGCTGTTATAGCCGGGCACGTCGCTGATATAACGCTCCCGCCAGCCGTATTGGCGCAGCAGCCGCAGCCGCTCGGCCACATCCGGCCGGGAAGTAGCCACCGCCCCGCCGTCGCCCACCGCCCCCAGATTCTTGGTGGGATAGAAGCTGAACGCGGCCGCGTCGCCCATCGTGCCCACCATCCGGCCGCGATAGCGCGCGCCGTGAGCTTGGGCACAATCCTCGATGACCAGTAAGCCATGCTCGCGGGCTACAGCCAGGATACTGTCCATGTTGGCCGGGCCGCCGTAGAGGTGAACCGGAACGATGGCTTTCGTCCGGGGGGTGATGGCCGCGCGGAGCTTCTCCGGGTCCATCGTCAGCGTCTTCGGCTCGATATCCACCAGAAGCGGGATCGCGCCGCATAGCTCGATGGCCGTCACCGTAGCCACGGCGGTGTGGCTGACGGAGATCACCTCATCGCCCGGCCCGACGTCACAGGCCCGCAAGGCCAACATTACCGCATCCGTGCCCGAAGCTACCCCAACCGCGTAGCCCGTGCCCAACCAGGCGGCGAACTCTTCCTCGAAGGTCCGCACCTGCTCCCCCAGGATGTACCACCCCCCTGCGAGCGCATCGGCCACGGCCGCGTCGATCTCCGGTTGCAACCGGCGATAGGCAGCCTTCAGATCGACAAAGGGGATCGGTTGGGGATCAGACATGGCGCTCAGACGTAATGCTCGAGGTTGGCGCGGAAATAATCCATCGTGCGCGTCAGCCCCTCGCGCAGCCCGACCACCGGCCGCCAGCCCAGCTTGCTGCGGATCTTGCGATAGTCGCCGTAGAAGTCGCCGATGTCGATCCGCTTGCGGTCGTCGGGGAACGGCCGCATCTGGAAGTCGCCCCCGCCGTTGACCTCGATCATCAGTCGCGCCAGATTGAGCAGGTTGATGGGGTCGTCGCTGCCGAGATTATAGATCTGGCCGTCGGCGGCGTCGTTGGCGGCCACGATGAGCAGGGCTTCAATGACGTCGTCGATATAGTTGAAGTCGCGAACCTGCAGGCCGTCGCCGAAGATATCGAGCGTTTGACCTTCCAACAGCCGGCGAAACCACCAGCCGATGAACGTCTGACGGGCGTCACGGATACGCATGCGCGGCCCGTAGGTATTGGTCAGCCGCAGGGAGACGGTCGGCAGGCCATAGACGTTGTGATAGACCATGTGATACCATTCGCCGGCGAGCTTGTTGATGCCGTTGACGTCGGCCGGTTGCAGCGGGTGGCGCTCGTCCACCGGCAGGTATTCGGGGCGGCCGTAGATCTGGCGCGTGCTGGCAAAGACGACCTTGGCCGACGGGTTGCCGTGGCGGCAGGCCTCCAGCAACGACACCTGGCTGCGGGCGTTGATCTCCAGGTCGGTGTAGGGATCGGTCATGCTGTCGGTATGGCTCACCTGCCCGGCCAGATTGAAGATGACGTCCTGGCCGCGCACGAGATAGCGCAACCCGTGCTCGTCGCGCACATCGGCGATGTTGACGCGCAGGCGATCTTCGATTCCCTGGACGTTAAACAGGTTGCCGCCGTACTCGGGAATCAGCGAATCGACGATCAGCACTTCCGCGCCGAGGTCGAGCAGCCGATGGGCCATGTTGGAGCCGATGAAGCCCAACCCGCCGGTGATGAGAACGCGCTTGTCGCGGAAAAACTGGTGGTGATCAGTGGGGACCGTCGGCATAGGATTGGTTACAGGGTTGAGCGGATTCGTCGGCCGCGGCCGGTTGCCCTTCTTCTTTGCGCCAGACCAGCCGTATCCACAGTTTGGTCAGGTCGCGGGCGACCTCGGCCAGGCGACGAAAGCGGAAGAATTGTGATTTGCCGTAGGCGCGGTGAAAGTGATGGACGGGCGTCTCGGCCAGGCGAAAACCGGCGTCCTGCACCTTTTTCATCAGCTCCACGCAGATGACGCCGCTGTCGCTGGTCAACTGCACCCGGTCAAACACCTCCCGGCGCATGAGCCGGAAATCGCAATCGACATCCTTCAGCTTCAGCCCGAAGGCCAGCTTGATGGTGTACTGATAGATGCGGCCGATGATAATGCGGTGCAGCGGGTCGTTGCGCTCGATCTTCCAGCCATTGATGAAGTCCACGTCGTCGCTGACCAGCGCGGCCAGGTCCTTTAGCTCGCGAGGATCATATTGCGCGTCGCCGTCGGTGTAGAAGATCCAGTCCCTGGTGGCGCTGGCGAAGCCGGTGCGCAAGGCGCCGCCGTAACCGCGATTTTGCGGGTGGTGGATGATGCGCACCTCGCCGGGATAGATGCGGGCAAGCTCATCCAGAACGACGGCCGTGTGATCCTTGCTGCCGTCGTTGACCACGACGACCTCATAGTCATCGGTCAGCTCGCGCAGCGTCAGCAACACGGTGATGACCATGCTGCTGATAGTCCCCGCGTCGTTGTAGGCCGGGAAAAAAGCGGAAATGGCAAGTTTGTCACTCATCGGCAATCGGATCGGATCATACTGTTTTGTGGCCGATCCGCCCACAATAGATTGGCTATAGCTCTCCCGGCCACATGATCGGCAACATCTCCGGCGCGTATCGCTCCGCCATCTCGTCACTCAAGGTATAGCTGCGGCAAATTTCCTGGTAGAGGCGGGCGCTCGGCCGCCAGGTTCTCTCCTGCGTCAGCGGATCGATCGCCACCAGCCCGAAGCGTTGTGTCCAGCCTCGCTCCCATTCGAAATTATCGACCAGAGACCAGTGATAGTAGCCCATCACCGGATAGCAAAAGTTGATCGCCCGCCATACCTGCTGCAGGTGACCCAGCAGAAAGCCCGGCCGCAACCGATCGGTCGCGTCGGGCACGCCGTTCTCAGTGATGTAGATCGGCCGCTGATAGCGCTTCCAGACGGTGTCGATCACCTGGAAGAGGCCGGGCGCGTAGACCTCGCCGTAATTGCCGTCGCTGACCGTGGCATCCGGTCCCCAATCCTGATCCACGAAACCGGGTGGCGGCGGGAAGTGCAGATAGAAGCGGGTGTAATAGTTGATGCCCATGAAGTCATAGGTCCCGGCCAACCCATCGAAGAACTTGCCGTTGACAAAGCCGCGATACCGGCCGGTGTGGAGCGCGTCCGGCCAGCTTTTGTTGTAGATCCGGCGCACGGTCCTGGCCCACTGACGGTCGATGAAATTGCCGCCCGGTCGCGGCTCGAACACCTGGATATTGTTGGCCGTGCCAGTCAGCGAGTCGGGGTAGGCTTCCTTGATGACGTAATAGGCGGCCGCATGGCAGCGCAGCATGTTGTTGACGGCTTCGAACAGCGACCCAAAACCGTAGCGACCGGGATTGGGGAACACGCGGTTCAGATAGCGCATCACGAGGTAGGTTACCGGCTCGTTGAACGTGATCCATTTCGGGACCAGATCGCCCAGCTCGGCTACCACCTTGGTCGTGTAGCGTCGGAAGTAATCGATGATGATGTCGTTGTTGAAATCCCCCTTCTCCACCAGCCACAGCGGATTGCTGAAGTGGTGAAGGGTCACCATCGGCTCCAGACCGCGGTCGTGGCACCCCTGCAGGATCTCGCGATAGCGGGCGATGGCCGCGTCGTTAAAGACGCTCGGCTCCGGTTCGATACGGCTCCACTCCAGCGACAGGCGGTGGGCGTTATTACCCATCTCGGCGGCGATGTCGAGATCGCGTTCGGCGTTTTCCCACCAATCGGAGGCCCGCCCCGCGCCCAGCTCGCCCTTGATGGGTTTGCCCATCACCTCCCACTCATACCAGTCGCTATTCGTGTTGTTGCCCTCGACCTGATAGGAAGAGGTAGCCGTGCCCCACAGAAAGTCGGGCGGGAAAGTCATTGTTGCGTGAGCCATGGGCGCTATTATAGCTGAAATGCGGGCGATGGCGGATGAAAGCGACGGGTTGCTCATGAAGTTTGCGGCGCGCGACGAAGCTCGCGTGAGTGGCTAATCGCTCATTTCGTGGTATAATTCCCTCCGCTAAAAACCCGCTTTTCACGGTCGGCCCATGCGACCGTCACCCGAGGTACCGCCCGGGCTGCACCCAAATATCTGGAGACAATCGATGTCAGGACATTCCAAATGGTCTACCATTAAACATAAAAAGGCCGCTAGTGACGCCAAGCGCGGCAAGATTTTCACTCGAATTGCCAAGGAGATCACCATCGCCGCGCGCGAAGGCGGGGGCGATCCGGCGTCGAATACCTCCTTGCGGCTGGCCGTGGCCAAGGCCAAAGAGGCCAACATGCCCAAGGACAACATCGAGAAGGCCATTAAGCGCGGCACGGGCGAGTTGGAAGGCGGCGAATTGATCGATGCCGTCTATGAAGCCTACGGCCCGCACAGTGTCGGCATCCTGATCGAGGTCGTCACCGACAATCGCAACCGGGCCATCGCCGACGTGCGCCATGCCGTCAGCAAATACGGCGGCAATATGGCCGAGGCCGGGGCGGTGTCGTGGCAATTCAAGCGCAAGGGCTATATCAGCATCCTCGACGAGGTAGACCAGGATGAGCTGTTCATGGTCGCGGCCGAGGCGGGGGCGGATGACATCCAATTCAACGACGGCATCACCGAGATCTATGTCGAGATCGAGTCCTTCCGGGCTGTTCAGGAAGCGCTGGAATCGGCCGGCTACGCGATGGATGAGTCCTCGCTTATCTTTGACCCGACCAACCGAATCGAACTGAGCACGGCCGAATCGCTGCAAGTGGTGAACCTCATTGATCACATCGAGGAACTGGATGACGTGCAGAACGTCTTCTCCGCGCTGGAGATGAGCGACGACGTCATCGCGGCTATGGAAGCGGCCTAGTCGGCGGCAAAAGAGATGGGAGTCGGAGAGCGGAGGAGCAACGAGGCGGAGGGGCGGAAGGGTGAGGGATCGTCCCTGCGTATCCTGGGCCTCGACCCCGGCACCGCGACCACCGGCTACGGCATTGTTGACGTTTTCGACGGTGAAATGCGCCTCGTCACCTACGGCGTGATCGAGACCCCGGCCGGTGACCCGCCCGAGCGGCGGCTCCAATCCATTTACAGCCAGATCAACGTCCTGATCGCCGCCCACCGGCCGGAGCGCGCCGCCGTCGAGCAACTGTTCTTCGGCCGCAACATCACCACCGCCATCGCCGTGGGGCAGGCGCGAGGCGTCTTGCTGCTGGCCCTGGCCGAGGCGGACATCGCCATGAGCGAATACTCTCCGCCCAAGATCAAGGAAGCCATCACCGGCTACGGCAAGGCGGACAAGGCCCAAATGCAACTGATGGTGCGCCACCTGCTCGCTCTGAACGAGACACCGCGACCCGACGACGCGGCTGACGCCCTGGCCGTGGCCATCACCCACGCCCGATATGTCGCCTTCGAGGCGGCGGTTGATGCGTCATAATCGATCGCGCCTGATTCGATGATAATAACAAGCCATGATCGCCAGCCTTAGCGGAACCGTCCAGAAGATTGAAACCAACAGCCTCATCATCCACATTGGGGGCGTCGGCCTGCGCGTCAACGTACCTCGCACCGTGCTCGAAGACGTGGGCGGGGCGGGCCGACGCATCATCCTGCACACCCATCTCCTGGTGCGGGAGGATGCGCTCGCCTTGTTCGGCTTCGAAACCGAGGACGACCTGCAACTGTTCGAGTTGCTGTTGGGCGTCAACGGCGTCGGCCCCCGGCTGGCGCTGGCGATCCTGGGCACGCTTAGCCCCGAACTGCTCAAGAGCGCGGTCATGCGCGAGGATGCGGCCGTCTTGCAGCGCGTGCCCGGCATCGGCAAGAAGACGGCCGAGCGCATCATGTTTCACCTGCGCGACAAGCTCAAACTGGACGCCACCGCGGCCGCGTTGCCTCTGGTCAGCGACGTCGATGCCGACGTGATCGACATCCTGACCGGCCTTGGCTTCAGCATCGTCGAGGCTCAATCGGCCTTGCAGCACGTTCCCCGCGAGGTCACGGCCATCGATGAGCGCGTCGGTGCGGCACTGCAGTATCTGGATCAATCCTGACGCGACCTGTCATTGGCGCCTCGGTCCCGCTTGTATCAGGAGCCTTCCCGTCGCCTTGCCTTAACGACCCATCCGTTTATACTTACTTCTGTCCGGCATGGAGCCGGCAGCTTGTCTGGCCCGGAACCATATTTGTGAGAAACCTGATCCCTCTCAGCGGCTACTACCTGTGCAACCGCCTCGGCCGCATCTTTCTGGAATCATTGGAAGACACTATCGGCCGCAACGGTTTGAACGCCCTCCTGAACCTGACTGATATGGGTTACTACATCCAGGTGCCACCCCCCAATGACCTTGACCTGGGCTTCGACATCTCCGTGGCGTCGAATCTCAATCAGGCGATGGAGATGATCTACGGCCCGCGCGGGGCACGCGGGCTGGCGCTTCGTAGCGGGCGGGCCATGTACGGTCGCATCGAGGGCGCCTTTGATATGCCGACCGGCTTCAACGACCTGGCCTTTCGCCTGCTCCCGCTGCCGACGCGGCTGAAGATCGGCGTCCCCGCCCTGGCCCGCGTGTTGACCCAACATAGCGACCAGACCCATCATGTTCACGATCGGGGGACCTATTTCGATTATGCCGTCGAGCGTTGCGCCGCCTGCTGGGGGCAGCAAGCCGGCTCGCCCCTGTGCCATCTGAACGTCGGATTGCTTCAGGAAGCCCTCAGTTCTTTCGGCCGGGGGCAGGAGTTTCGCGTCACCCAGACCGAATGTCATGCGGCCGGGGCCGCGATGTGCGTATTCCGCATTGAGAAAGAGCCGATCGCATGATTCGCGCCCGTCTTCGCTCGCTCCGGCCGGATTTCCTCATCATCCTGGCTTACCTCATCCTGCCGCTCTGGCTCTATGCCTCGGTCACGATCGGCTCGCGGACGATGCTCCCGGCCGATAACCTGTTTCAATGGCCGCCCTGGCGTGCGTCGGCCGCCGAGTTGGGCCTTTCGACGTCCGGCGTTGTTACGCCCCATAACGCCCTCATCAGCGACCTGATCATCCAGAACTACGCCTGGAAGAATTTCGTCCTCACCAGCCTCAGCGAGGGTGATCTCCCTCTGTGGAACCCCTATCTGTTCGCCGGGGCGCCCTTCCTGGCCAATGGCCAGCATGCGGCCCTCTATCCGTTTGGCCTCGTCTTTCTGGTCGTGCCTCTGGCCAAGGCCTATGGCTGGTTTGCCCTCAGTCAGGTGTGGCTGGCCGGTGTGTCGATGTATCTCTTCGGCCGCATCCTGGGCATGCGGCGGGGCGGGGCCGCCCTGTCCGGATTTGTCTATCAGGGGGCGCAATTCCTGGTCATCAGCGCGGCCGTATTCCCCATGATCGCCGCGGCCGTCGTTTGGTTGCCGTTTCTCCTCGGCTGTATCGACCGTGTCGTCGTCACGGCCAACGGCCCGGCCGAGCGCCGCGGTCGAGCCATCCTGTGGTTGGCCGCCGGGGCTATCGCTTTAGGCTGCCAGGTCCTCGCCGGGCATGCCGAGTTCACCTATTACACCCTGCTGATCATGGCCCTCTTCGCCGCCTGGCGCATCCTGATAGAGGTTCGCAATTCGAGAGACGAAATTCGTGCCGCGGATCGTGCCACGAAAGAGCCGCGCGCTCCAAATTCAACCCTCGTCTCGCGTGCCCTGCATCTCGCCCTGTGGCTTTCGGCCATGGTCGCCACCGGCTTGCTCATCGGCTCGCTCCAGCTGGTGCCGCTGGTTGAGGTCGGCCGGGTCAACTTTCGCGCCGGTTCGGCCTCATTTGAGGAGGTGCGTGGATGGGCCTATCCCCCGCGCAACGCCCTGACCTTCCTGCTGCCC
>ERZ795041.790-NODE-790-length-11029-cov-3.574813_pt1 | contig 11029 bp, 15 predicted proteins | sample MGYA00375125_ERZ795041 | MGnify/ENA primary metagenome ERZ795041 (study PRJEB30170, sample SAMN03074214) | activated sludge metagenome | biome: Common Effluent Treatment Plant; feature: Wastewater; material: Activated sludge; isolation source: activated biomass in...
CGCGGGTCCCCCGCGGATCTTCGCATCTCCACACCGTCGCTCTATGGATTGCTCGGTACTTCCATCTTGGTGGCTATACTGGTGCGCGTCGGTCTGCCCAATGTGACATTCGCGCGCGCCGTCGTACATGCTCTCGGGGAGATCGGAATCGCTCTTGCCATCATCGGCGTCGCACTGCGCGTGTGCAATCTTACTGACCGCTTTGCCCAAGCGACTGCGTCATTGCTTTTGGTCAGCTTGTTTGCCGACCTCACCTTCTTATGCACACGTCCGATCGTCGATACCACGGCCGGGCCGATTCTCTTGAGTGTTCTATTCGTCGCACAGATCACGGCCTTCTTGCAGATTGTTCGACGTAGCTTGGAGCGTAGCTGTATCGCTCCCGTGCTCGTACTGTTTGCCTATGTTCTTCTGGTTGCGAACTTCTTCTCCGTGACCGAGAAGATCGCACGCAGTCTTGGCAGCGGTTGACAAGCATCCCCCACATCGGAGCGCATGTCTAGGCCACATGACAACAGTCCCAAAACAACGAAATCACGAGCCGCAGACACTTCTGCTCATCCTTCCAAAGGACAGCGCCGTTGTATTCGTGACCGATAGCGCCTTCCGCATCGCCCAGGCGACGCGCTCTGAATTGCGGAAGTACATTGGTGCGATGGTTGTGAGCCGGAACGGCACCATACGGCGCATCAGTGCGATTACGGCACTGCGGCCCTGGGGAACGGGATGGATGCGAAGGATCTGGAGTGCCTTGACGAGCGCGTGGGCGATTGAAACGTGTTTTTCAGAACCAGAGATTGTTTCAGTAGCCGCCTTGCGCGAGCTCCGCGCCGCACGGCTTGAGAATGGATACTTTTCCTTCACCACGCGACTGTTGCGGGAACTGCCACTCTTCTAGTTGTGAGATGGCCGCATGGAATAGCGAGGCACCGAGATTGAGAGGGGTGCGAGCACCCCTCTACAACTCTATCAGGCTCATGGGATGAGCTTGATCTCCTCTTTCTCTGCGAGCGCACGCGTTGCGACAGCGCGCAGCATGCGTAGCAGATCGTCCGCGTCAACAGCCTCTTTGGAAAGCGTGCTGAGGTACAGAAGAACCTTTTCCGGTTCCTGCTGAGTTCGCTGTACGAGTCGTGTGCGGATCTCACGAACACGTCTGTGCTCGGCGAGATCCTGCAGAAAAACCACGATCGCTTCGCGCTCAGCGTTGCTCGTTTGCATTGCCATCATCTTGCTCCTTCGTTTGGATACGAGGGCGCAAGACGACCCACGGGGGGACGCAAGGCCCCCAGGTGGGTGACACACATAAGACTTCAGGCCATTTGTTTCTCGTGGCTGGCGACCACGTTTCGTCGTTGGTACGACGAGGAAAAACTCGGTCAATCGTCAGTGCTCAACGAGCGCAGTGGATGGGACCCTCTCGATGTGACACGCTTGGATCCGATTGTATTGGTGCGAGCCAGCGCTTCAACAGTGAATCTTTCGCTGCGCTGTTGCGCCTTACCTTTCTCGCTCACTACGCATCAAACACGACCAGTAGCCCCGCGCACGCGGCCAATGTCACAGTCGCGACAAGCGCAATTCTGGTTCGCACGCGACTGCGATCCACTGGAGGCTCTGGCATCAGGGCATCCATGACGACTGTGGCGGCTGCCAGCAGTGCAAAGACGGCAACGTGCCACTCTGACAGTATGCCGAGGCGGTGCAACGCATACGCCGGCAGGGCCGCAAGAATGGCGGTCGACAGCGCGCTGAACCCTTCGCCGAGCGAGATCGGACTTCGACGCGGCTGGGAATTGACGACGCTTCCGCGCGCCTTCGAGTCTGTCTGCTTCATCTCCTGAACCAGACCACCACACGTTGTCCATTGCGAAGACCACATCGAAGCACTCACATCGTTCGCAGGAATCCGCTCGCGAGCGCACCATAGCCCATGGCCATTCCAACGCGCGTTTGCGTTGTCCCGATCGCTCGACGCATCGATTCGAGAAGATCTCGCCGTCGGCGATCGCACCAGTAGGCTTGGACTCGCTGATCAAGCGAGTTGTATCCGAGAGGACAGCAGTTGAATCGTTCGAGCTCTCGAAAAGCCGGCCGTTGCGCCAACCAACTGCGCAGCCCAAGGTGCATGCCTACCACGCACCCCATGAACGCCGCGCACCACGTGCTTGTCAGCGTCAGCACATGCACAATACAGCCCAGAACGCATGCCGAAACCCAAGGCACATGTCGCTGACCGACGAGCTGCCAGACTTCAATGTCGCTCAACAACGCGCGACGGATGTTCGCCAGTATCGCCGGCGTCAGCTGTGGCGTCGCAGAAGCCTGTTGCACCATGGTCAATGCGTACCCGCTCGATGCTGCTCCGCCAGGATGTCGACGACGTCCCGCCATAGCAAATGCACTTTTCCGCCGAACCGCTTCTTGGCTCCGGTGAACCCTGGAGAGGTGAGCAACTCCGCCAGCGCCGGGCGCCAGCGCTTTATCAGCTCCCACACGTAGCGCTGCGTTGTCTTAGGCAAGCGTTCGAGCGTGATTGTCTGTGCTCCGGATCGCGAGGCCATCATGATCTCGCGAGCAAGCTCCTGGTGCTCGGCGCACATGTTCTGCCACGCCAGCGCGTTCCATGCATCTGTCGTTTCACTCGCGGACTCTGATGCGGAGGGAGTGCTGGGTTCTTCAATGGTTGAGGCACGCATTGTTTCACGCTACCTCAGGGGACACGGGATGCAAGGCGGCTGCTGCAGCGGTGTGCTTCCCCGCGGTGGAGCGGCGCGTGATGAATCCCGGTTTCGCCTGCGAGGTCCATTTCACATCCCAATCCCGATGCGCCGAGAACTGATCGGAAGTGAGCGTGTTTGGGCGCATCGGTACAGGTGCTCCGGCTACTACGTCTGTTCTCCCGCTGCCAGTCGCACTTCTCCGGCGCAAGTGGGCTCGATCTCGGAAGGGGCTCTCGACATCGCACCAACCCGTTGGCACGCGACCGATGCAACCAAGTCACGTCGAAAGTGTTCATCCGCGGCCGCCGGCGGACTCCGATCCAGCCAGTGGTAGATGGCGTCACCGGGTCCCGACAACGTTCCAGGATCACCTCCGCATGCGCTGACCACGTCCCAGGCATCCTCGGGCAGGCCATTCGGTCGCATCCGTTGCAGTTGAAAGCTCACGCCGCGATCATGAACCGCAGATCCCGGAAGCGTCTTGCGAATGCAAACGGCGGTCTGCGATTGAGACATCCAGGCGAACTGCATATCTATCAGGATGCGCAAAGTACGCCGCTCTCCCGCTTCTTCCAGCGGGACAAGATGCTTCCTCGAGAAGACAGGATGTGCGAATACCGTGAGAGCGACAGGCTGCTTTCGTGAGGCGTCCCATACGAACTCGGTGAGCAGCATGAAAGGTCCGGCCTCGCGCTCGAGCAACCCGAACGACTCGAACTTCGGCTCGCCCCACCGACGCACTTGCTCCGCCGTAAGTCCCGCGTTTTGATAAAAAAACGCGTTCCGCCATTCTTCGAGGGACACGCTCTCGACGACGGCCAAGAACACGCCCCACGATTCCGTCCTCGACGCGCGTGCCGAAATTCTAGAAAAGAGGTCGTTCAATCCCGTTGCATGCGTGCGGGAGTAGTCGAAGAGGGTCTTTCCAGATTCGATGTCGATCTGCTTCGCAGCCTCCTTGAGGCTCACCCACTGAGCTTCCGCGATGTCCGCCGCGCGATAGGGATAGAGGACGTTCAGGCGCGCGGCAGAAATCCAGCGAAAGAGCAGCGCCGGCAGTTTTGGAAGTACAGGTGCACTCGTCTCCGCGGCGCTCGCCCGAGCAGGCGAGACAGAGAAGGGGCAGTTCGGTGCGTGCACGCGTCTCTCGCCCATTCGCGCCAGCACGTACTGTCCGCGAAAGGTGCGGCGCACGTAGAGCAGTGGTCGTGCAGAGCGTGCCGATCGACAATCGCAGGCGATCCAGTGCCTCGCGCGCCACCATCGCTCCAGCATCGCCGCGGCCGCGACGTCGTCTTCCTGTCGCACATAGTGCGACACAACGAGACTTCGTTCTTCGGGCGTGAGCGTACGCAGTACCGAGAGTTCCGCTCCAGGTCGATTTGCGAGGACAAGATCCATTTCGCGCGCCCTACTCTCCAACGGCCGCGGCACGTTCCACGTCCGCGCCATCCACTTCTTCAACTGCGGTCAAGTCCGCCTCGAGCTCACCTGCATCATCCAGGTCAAGTACAGGTGCTTCCGTCGGCTCCTTGCCCGCCGCATCGTGCGTCTTGGTCCGCTTCATCCGATCGCGATAGATCTCATCGCACTTCGCGCGGGCCTGATTGCCTCGCTCTCGCAGTCTGTTCGCGGCTTTCGTGAGCCGTCGCTGCCAGTTGATGGAGTTGTCCACACGCGCGTGCGTCGAGATCGTCTTCATCAGCCACAGCACGTCATAGCGCGCGAGTAGTGAGTCCATCCTGACCAGCAGATTGAGGAACTCGTTCGCGAGAGGCGTGGAAAACTTGGCCTGATATGTCTCGGAACGCTCATAAGATGCTTCCCCCTGGACACCCGCATCGCTCATCAGAACATCGACGCGCTCAATCTCGCGGTTCAGGTCGGAGCCGATCTTGGTGAACTCCTCCTCGCACTGGTTCTCGAGTACCTTCGCAGCATCCTCCAGTCCGTTGGCGTGGAGACGCACGGTCAGCACGTACAGGTCGGCCTTGAGTCGCTCGAAAGTCCTGCGATACACGCGCTGCGCGTACGCAGTCTTGAGTGTGATGGAACGGGTCAGCTCCGGAATCGCCGTCTGAATGACCATACGGCTCCGCTGATCCCGCTGCTGGGGTCTATGCATCTCAGTCATGAATCACTCCCTCTACGCGACGCAACGTCGCGGGTTAGATTTGGCTGCCTCTCTAGGGCAACAGCATCGGCCGATACGAGGCCTGCTCTACCGAAAGCAACTGCTCGGCCAGAACGCCAAACGTCGACAGCTTTGAAAAGATGCTCGCGGGCTGGGTGTAGTCCTTCACATGCTTCACGCCCATGTCATCCAGAACGTCATTGACGTTGCACAATCCATCCACGAGGCCGAGTTCCGCCGCCTTGTCGCCGGTCCAGTAGTCCCCGGAGAACAACATTTCATCTGTGCCTTTGAGACGATCGCCGCGACCGCTTTTGACCACGTCAATGAAGTGATCGTGTATCGCGGCGAGGAGCTCCGTCGCCTTCTGCTCGTCCTCCTTGCGCAGCGGCTGGAAGGCGTCCAGCCGAACCTTGTTCGTGCCGGCCGTGAAGACACGACGCTCGACGTTGATCCGATCGATGACCTTGTCCAACCCCCACCCGCTCATCACGACGCCGATCGAACCTGTCATCGTGCTGCGATCGACACACACCTTGGGCGCCGCAACGGCGATGAAGTACGCGCCGCTCGTCAGCATGTCCTCGGCAACCACGCGCACTTCCTTCTCTGGATGTGCGCTGCGCAGCTGCTGTATTCGGTCATGGATGATCGATGACTGAACGGGGCTGCCGCCCGGTGAATTGATCAGGATCACCACACCCTTCGCTTTAGGATCCTCGAACGCAAGTTGAAGCTCTCGCGTCACCTTCTGTGCATTCGCACGCTGGTTCGCATCGATGGTGCCCTGAATGCGAACCATCGCGGCATAGTCCCCCGTGAACTTCTGAGGCGCGAGCACGCGCTGAATCCCGATCGAGTAGATCAGCGGACCCGCCACGATCGAGATCGCAATCAGCGCGGTGCGGATGTTTCGCCAGCGGATATCGCGGCGCTGCATCTTCTCTTGAGTACGCAGTTGTGACTGCTGCGACTCCATGACAGTACGCACTACCTCGGAGAGTTCTCCAACAGCAGTGGTCAGAGTCCTTTGCGTGTGTTCGGAGTTGTCTTCGTGCTTTTGGGTCATGGGTATTCGCCCGTTGTCAAAGATCCATAGCTGCGCGGCGAGGCTCGTTTCGTTCGACCGCTTGGAGTTGCCGTCGCTGAAATTCTTCTTGCAGCCTGCGCGGGGCGGCGATGTACTTGAGCTCGACCTCATAGGAGTCGGTGCCGCCCGCGGCGAGACGTACCGTTCCGACGTTCAGCAACATCTGCAGCATCCCCTGGTCAACATCGACGGCACGGACGTGCGCAAACTGCACGCGTGGGTTGCGGCGGCGGAGCAGCCACCCTTTCATGTACCACTGCACCTGCTCGACAGAACTCCGGCTGATCAGATAGGAGTTGCAGAGGTACGCGGTCATGAAGCGGCTGATCGACATCAACATGGTGAGCAGGCCCGCCACACTGACGATCGTGAGGCCCACCCGGCTGAACATTGGGTTCTCAGGCACGCCTCCCGCCGCGACCTCGAATACACCCTGCGGATTGAGAACACAGAACGCACCGACCGCAGCGGCGAGAAACTGAATCGCGAACGCCCTCGGTGAGGGCTGGAGCGTGAAGCTGTCCGGATAACTCTTGCCTCCCGGCGCATGTCGCGGTGGCGTTGAAATGGCCACGTCTCTCGGCGGCGTCGCCTCGACCGGATCGCTCAACGAAGTGTTGGGAGGCGGGGGTACGGGGTACTCCGGCATCTCGAGCCCGCGCGTCATCTGCGTCGCGAAGTCAGGCCCCAGCAATGCGGCGCCGGAGATTTTTCGTTGAGGCTTCGATTTCCTCGATGCGACCGCACCTTGCTGATCGTCGCTCCCGAGCTTGACGGCGAAGCCGCCCGCCGGGTGTGGCACGACCTGCAACTCGATCGCAGCGCCCAGCTCGCGTTTGAGCAGCTCGCACTTGAGGTCCGCCGCATCTCGGTCGGTGAACGGACGATCTCCGGCGGCCAATATCAAACGCTGCACAGACGTCACTCAGTTGCTCAAATGTGAGCGTGACGTTACCGGTGTGTGCGACGTAGAAATCCGAGGTTAGGTGTCGTTGAAAGCCCACGTAATCACATGGGCGGACCGACCTATCGCGCCTGCGGCTGTCGCGCCACGGCGCTTAGCACACCTTCGTGTGCGACTACGCGAGTGCGCGTGACTATGCAGTGGGTTCGATCGAGAGCGGATCGGCCGCGTCGATGCCTGCGGCCGACAACAGCTCGAAGGATGTGCTCGCATATTCTGCTAGCAGTGGAGCAAGCCTTCGGACGGAGTGGTCGCCCAGGATAGCGGCATTCGCGCGAACATCCGAATAGAACTGTCGTCCTTCACTCAAGACCCAGCTTGCTGCTGCGTGAACGATTTCATCGTCGTCTGCCATGGCGGCACTCTTGGCCGCTTCCGCAAAGCTTCGCGTCATGAGCATTTCATACATGCGCATATGGCGTTCGTGGAATGCGATGAGCTGCTCGAGCGAGAGCGCTCGAAGCTCGTCGCGCAGGGTAGACAAGCGCGCATGCGCGTAGGACCCGCCGCGTGCCTTCGCTCGGTCCACGATCGCCCAGTAGTGTGCCTCGTCCATGTACCGAGGCTATCACCAGAAGGCGCCCTCATTCATGCATTGGTCCAATAACCGCCTCTCGGAGTCCTTGAAGGTCCCACACGGAGAACTCTCATCGGCCTTCGCGCCCTACGCTCTGATGCGTGACGTTATCTGCGCCAGCCATTCTGCTCATCATCCTCTGTCTAGCCCTGCTTGTTTGGTGGCGCGCTGGTTCCCTTGGGGTGAGAAGCGCCCGCCGCTGGCGGATTCGAGCAGCGCAGCGGGTTATTAATCGCCTTCAAAATGGACCATGGACCGCTCCGCAGCGCCTGAGCTACCTACGAAAGGTGGAACCCTTCGTGTTCGAGGAGCTGATCGGGCTGCTACTCACCCGGATTGGCTTTCGAATGCTTCCTTCGGTCCGTTACACCGGGGATGGCGGTATCGACGGGCGCGCGCATTGGCTCGGCAGAGTTTGGCTGGTCCAAGTCAAGCGTTATCGACGCCACATCAATCGGCGCGATGTCGAACGTTTTGCTCAGATCTGCGCGCTCAATCACGCGATCGGTCTGTTCGTTCACACGGGCAGGACCGGCGCTGCGTCATACGAGGCATTGTCTCGTCACGTCATCCTGCTGAGCGGCGAGCGGTTGCTGCAACTTTTTGAGAATGATGCGCAACGCCAGGCCGCGACCATTGCGTGGCTTCGCCAGCAGCTGGAGCGGGCGGTCGGCTAGAGTTTCGTCACCCGCGTACTGCCGTCGTCGAAATGCTCCACGATTTGCTGTTCAAGGCTTCGATCGGTGTCTCGCGCGGCCGCCTTGAACATCGATTCGGGAATCCGAATGCCGAGGCGCGTGAGAACCGCACGTAGATAGTCGAGCGACTTCACCCGTGCGCGCGAATCCGACACGCTTGAGTAAATCGGCGTGAGCGTGTCATCGACGTAGCTCACTTGGAGGGTGAAGTCCGCCATGTGACGGTCTCGCGAGAGCGTCACGACGACCCCCCGGCTGTCCCGTGACGTGTGATAGAGATGGCGCTTCATGGCGCTAGAGCATTCCTGATGAAACGGACACGCCAGGCGCTGCACTCGGCGATGCATCCACCCTGACTTTCACACGTTGATCGCGCGGCTATTGTTCCATCGATGGCAACCTGCGTTCGCGCACAACCCTGCCTTCACCGCCGCGTTGGATGGCTAGGTGGGCCCCCTCAACATTGCATATTCGATCTGCGGGCGCACGGTTTAGCTGTGGTATCTCAGGAGGCACTTATGGTCGCCAGACGCGCTAAGACGTGCAAATCCAGCCGAGTAAGCAATCGGGATCGACGACTCGGACCTTGGTTTCGGCTACTCGCGGATATCGAAACAGGACGCGACGAACCGGAGCCTCACAGGGTGCGCATCCCTGCTGTTCCTGACGCTGCGAACTCCCCCACCATCGGCCATACCGGCACCTCGAGACGCCGTTCCAAGGACTGACTACGGGTCCTTGTGAACGCGCAGACTTCGCGTCAGTGGATGCGCTCGAATCCACTCTTCTAATAGCAAGCAGAGCGGATCGTCGGCCTGCAGCTTGTTCCGACCCAGTACTCGTTCAAACAAGGAACGTTCTCGATGGAGCTGAACGGTCCATTCTCGCGGGCTGGACGCGTCAATTTCTGAGCTCGCGCCGACCAGATACGACTTATCGCCACACTTCGCCGTGAGGTACCAACCCCAGTCCTCTGGCTCGGGTTCGCTCGCATCGTATCCGGCAGAACTGAGTTGCTCTCGAAGCCACCGAAGCAATCCCTGACCGACAATTGGATTGATGGGATTCGGCGTCTCTGCCGAGACTGCCCAAGCATCGCTCGAAAACGTGATGAGGTGCGTCATACACAAACTACGTGTTGATCGGTAACCAAGTGTAGCCCTGTTCGCGAGCGCAGCGTACGGACCAATCTCATCGCACCTGGCCCGGCGCGCGCTGCTGCAGGAACAGTGCCCGGCGCTTCCAGCGAAGCCATACGATCCAGGCCAGGTTCGCCAGAAAGTAGGTGCACGCCGACCCCGCCGATGCCATGACGGGTATTCCGATCAGCAGGGCTTGACCCGCTTCCCAAAACGGAATCGATACGACGCGTTCTCCCTGTGCCACTGCAGGCATCAGCCCGAGGTTGACTGCACCGCCGATCTCATAGGCAAGGTAGTACAGCGGTAGCCTCGTCAGCGGATTGGTTACCAGCGTACTCAGAAGCGCTGCTGGAATGTTTGCTCGACAGAAGGAGGCTACGATGGCGGCGACAGGAATCTGACCTACCGGTATAAGCACGCCAAAAAACACCCCAATCGCCACCCCCCGACAGACAGGACGACGCGTCCACCGCCTCAGCGGCGCACTCGCCGCCAGCGCATGCAGGCGAGGAAACCTGCAAAGAATGGCTCGTGCGCTCTCGCGCACCCGGCGACTGCTCAGCATGATGCCCTCGGTGGCCTGCTCGCATGGTCATTGCGCGATGGCGGTCGCAGTTGCGGTTTGACGATCCTTCAAGGCCACCTTGCTCATGTGGATGCGCCGGTTCGTCGATCGTTGCAGTCTCTTTGACCCGTGCAACCCTCAATGGACATTCATTGGAGGTATGCATGAACGCAGCCGTCGCCACGATATCTCATTCCGCCCTTTCTGAAGGTGCGAGCACGCTTTGCCATCTCAGTCTCGATTGCATCGAAGTCCAACCTGGGTTCAACCCTCGCCTGTGGTTTGACGAGGACGAGTTTGCTGAACTCGTCGCCTCGATTCGAGAAAAGCGTTGGATTCAGCCGATCCTCGTACGGCCGCAGCCCGGCAGGGACGGTCACTACTGGATCGTTGCAGGCGAGCGTCGTTGGCGTGCGGCGGAAGAACTCGGCCTCGACACGATTCCCGCCGAGATCCGCGATCTCACCGACGAACAGGCGCTCGCATTTGCCCATTCAGAAAATGATGACCGCGCGGCAGTCTCGCCCGGAGAGGAAGCGCGCACCGCGCTACGCATCATGCGATTCACTCAAGGTGATCGCGCCGAAGCAGCGCGCCGTTTGGGATGGTCTGCGAGCACCCTCGATGCACGATTGCTGCTCACGCAAGCCTCCGAGGCCGTACTGCTCGCGCTCGCAAAGCGCAAGATAAAGCTCGGTCACGCCGAGTTACTCAGTTGCCTGCCCGAGGCTACTCAGGAAGGCACGCTGCAGGATGTCATCGCAAGGAATCTGCCCGTCGAGGAGTTGCGCGCCAAGCTCGACGCCTTCGCGCTCGATCTCGGCACCGCCTGTTTCAATCTCGACGGCTGCCGAAGCTGTCCACACAACACCACGCGTCAAGCTTCACTGTTTGAACAGCATGTCGGCGAGGGCCGTTGCACCAACCGTCCCTGTTTCCATCAGAAAACTATCGACCACCTGCAGGAGCAACGCACGGCACTCAAGGACGAGTACAACGCGGTGTATCTCGATACGGAGCGCCATCGTGAGTCGTGGACCATCGTCCTGAAGCGTGATGTCGGCGCGACGCAGCTGAACGAAGGATGCAAGCAGTGCGCGCATTTCGGCTGCCTGCTCTCCACGCGACCGGGTGAA
>ERZ795041.792-NODE-792-length-11021-cov-6.330294_pt1 | contig 11021 bp, 5 predicted proteins | sample MGYA00375125_ERZ795041 | MGnify/ENA primary metagenome ERZ795041 (study PRJEB30170, sample SAMN03074214) | activated sludge metagenome | biome: Common Effluent Treatment Plant; feature: Wastewater; material: Activated sludge; isolation source: activated biomass in a...
TCTTGAAAGCGGGCAGGTCGGCGATGGGGGGCAGGGACGCGGCCGCCATCTGATGAAAGGACACATGGTCGGGATAGAGCAGCGGCAGGCCGGTGAGATGATTGATCCGGTCGATGGTCTCGGCCGCCAGGGCATGGCAACGCTCCCGCACGGCGTCCCAATCGTGTTGGGCCTGAAACTCAATCGCTGCCGGGGTGGCCAAATAGGCGGCATAATCGTTCGTGCCCGGATATTGGAGATAGTCCAGAAAATCGCTGCCGAAGCTGAAGGTTCGCCCTTCGCCCCAGCCCCAGCCGACGATGAGCGGCCGGATGAGGGATTGCACCTCCGGCCGGGCATGGAGGAAGCCGCTGCCCTTGGGCGAGCATAGCCATTTGTGGCAATTCCCGGCGTAGAAGTCCGCGCCGACGGCCGCCAGATCGAGCGGGATTTGCCCCGGCGCGTGGGCGCCATCGACGACGGTCAGGATGCCGGCCTGGCGGGCGCGGGCGCAAATCGCCTCGACCGGGAAGCGGACGGCCGTTGGCGAGGTGATGTGGCTGATGAAGATGACCTTCGTCCGCGGCGTCACCCCGGCCCAAAGCTGCTCCACAATGCTGTCATCATCCGGCAAGGGCAAGGGGATCGGCCGCCGGATGTAGCGGAAGCCGCGCTCGCGACTCATGAAGATCCAGGCGTTCTCGCATGCGCCGTATTCATGGTCGGTCGTCAGCACTTCGTCCTCCGGCCCCAGAGCCAGGGAGCGGGCGACTACGTTGACGGCGAAGGTGGCGTTGGGCACGTACACCAGGTCATCGTCGGCGACATTCAGGTAACGGCCGAGCGCGGCCCGGGCCTCGGCCAGATAGCCGCCGATGTCGCTTCCCAGGAATTGCACCGGTTGCTGCTCCAGCCGGCGCTGCCACATTTGCCAGGCGTCAAAGACCGGCCGGGGCGTCGCCCCAAAGGAGCCGTGGTTGAGAAATACGATGTCGGGATCGAGCAGGAAGTGGTCGCGAAGGGTGCTGGTCATATGAACCTGTCGTCTGTTTATCTATGTGTGTTGGGGAAAGATTAGGTTGTTAGGGTGTGGCCGCCGGTGTGCAGGGAGGCATTTCGTAGACCCAATACGTCAAATCGCTTGCGGCCAGAATGGGGCCGGTGAAGGTCTTGATGAGGCAAAGCTGCTCGGTCATGGCCGTGAAATGAGCCATGTCTTCGGCCGACAGCCGGTTTTCACTTTGAATGATGTCCGAACCGATCACATAGCGAACCCCTTGCTCGCGGTAGGTATCCAGGTCCTGATTGTAATGGCCGAAGTTTAGCAGGGGCGGCCAGACCGCGGGATCCACATAAGGGGGAAACCGATCGTAGGCGATCACGGAGCCAGGCGGGATGTTGGCCTCGATCCATTCCTTGAGGACGGTTCGCACGTCGGGGCCGCGCAGGTTGCGGATGGCTTCGGCCGAGCGCCCCGCCAGAGGGGCCAGCACCAGGAATGCCAGCAACCCGTAGGCCAGCGCCTGATCGGCCGCGCGGCCCGGCATTCGCCGGCGAAACCAGCCCAGCGCGGTTTCCAGCGCCAGGGCGACCCACACGCAGGCGACGGGAGCCAGCGGCATCCAGGTTCGCGATTCGCGCACGGTGGTCGAGAAGGCGGTGAACAGGACGGCCAGGGCGAAGCTGTTGATGATCCATCCCCGTCGACCCCAGCGAAACAAAGCGATCGGCAGCCCGATCGTCCCCGCGATGGCCAGGGCGGCATTCCGATCGGTGAACAGATAGTCGAGTTGCCAGCGCCAGGTTGACCCCATCCTCACATAGCCCGGCTGATTGTAGATCCTCAGATTGGCAGCGGTGAAATGAATGAACTTGGGCAAATCAAGCAGAGCGTAGGGCGTGGCTGCCAGAAAGCCGGCGGCCATCGCCAACGGCCCGCCGATCACCCTGAAGCTGAGCAGGTCATCCAGGCGACGAACGCGCAAGAAGGGCACCAGAAGCAGCGGCAAGGCAAGCAATGCTCCTGGATACTTGGTGGAGGTCGCCAACCCGCAGACGAAACCTGCGCCGATATAGGCCCAGGGAGTGTCGCTGTCCCAATTATCATAGGCGCGGACGAGCAGGTAGAGGGCCAGGGCGCACAGGGTCGTCAGCGCCATGTCGGTCGTGGCGTAGTGGGAGTGGACGACGAATTCGGGCAACACGGCGGCGACGGCCGCGGCCAATAGTCCCATGCGGCGATTGCCGTTACCCATCCGCGTCGCCAGCATGTAGACAAGGACGACCAGCAGCAAACCGAAGGCGACCGAGAGAAAACGCCCGGCGAGGACGTATTCAGGATGGGGATAGATGCCGGGATACCAGCCGCGTTCGGGGATGATGAGTTCGTCGAGGCTGCCAATCCAGCCCGTTCGTGCCGATTGCAGAAACACCAGCACGTGGGTGAAGGCCATCAAATAGATGAAGAACGACCCGTAATCCATGCGTAGCGGGTTGAGGTCGCCCGTCTTGATGATGTTCATGGCCGGCAGAACCAGCACGTCCTCGTCGGGGTGGTAGACATAGGGCAGGGCGAAATCGATGGCCGACAGGCGCAACACGGCCGCGACGAGCAGGATCAGGCCCAGGATGATAGCATGTCGGTGGGTTCTCAACAGTTTGTTCGGACTCAACAATGCGGCTCCCTTATGACTGAACGCAAGTGGCGTAACGACTGAATTCTTTCTTTATGTCTGCTTGGTGATTGCAGGATATTCAACCTAATGTTATTGCATTGTGTACATTAAGACGATGATGATAGAGCAATCGTATGTAGATGAATCGTCGTACGGGCGGGACAATCGGCGCGAGAGCCTTTGGCCGGGCAAAGTACATGGTTCGATGGTTGTCTCGCCCCTCGCTGGGTGAGACAAGGCGGCATCTGCGTGATTCTGCAAAGAGGAGGATCATCGGCTGCCTTGCCCCACCCGTACGGCATTTGGCCTATGCGCGTTTGTCCTGCTTAAATTGACGTGTCACCCTTTCTCCGGGATAATCCATTATTGATCGCACCGTTTGCCCACCCTGTCGGATTCGGGTCAATTAAACCTGTTAAATCCGGGCGATCTGTGGTTTACTTCCGGTGAGGATTATTATGGAGTTTATACCACCCACTATCGATTATGCCGTCGTGTGGCCGTTTATGTTTGTGGCCGGGACAGGCATTTTGTTGATGCTTCTCGATCTGCTCATTGGCGTGGAGCGCATGAAGCGGCTGGCGCCGATTCTGTCGATCGGCGGATTGGCGGCGGCGCTGATTGCTTCGGTCGCCTTGTGGAACGACGGCCGCTCCTCGTTCAGCGTATCCGGTGGCTCGCCCATGATGGTGGCCGACAACTTCGCCGTCGCCCTCAACGTCATTTTCGCCGTCACCGGCATCCTGACCATCCTGCTGTCGGTCGATTACCTGCGACGGACGGGGCATGACCGGTCGGAGTTCTACATGCTCATGCTGTTCTCGCTCAGCGGGATGATGCTCATGGGCATGGCCAACGATCTCATCCTCATCTTCCTGGCCCTCGAATTGCTGTCGATCCCGCTCTATATCCTGGCCGGGCTGGCCTGGCCGCGGCCTGAATCCGAGGAGTCGTCCCTGAAGTATTTCATCGTGGGCGCGTTTTCCTCGGCCATTTTCGTCTATGGCGTGGCCTTGCTCTACGGCGCGACGGGGACGACGTCGCTGCCCGGCGTCGTGGCCGCGGCCCAGAGCGGCACCACGATGCTCCTGCTGGCCGGGGCGGCGATGGTCCTGGTCGGCTTCGCTTTCAAGGTCGCCGCCGCTCCCTTCCACATGTGGACGCCCGATGTCTATGAGGGCGCGCCCACGGTCGTCACGGCTTTCATGTCCGTGGGGGCCAAGGTCGGCGGTTTTGCGGCTCTGTTGCGCATCCTGATGGTGGCTCTGCCGACGCTGAGCAATACCTGGGACACGGCCATCGCCATCATGGCCGCCCTGACGCTCATCATCGGCAACGTCCTGGCCATCGCCCAGCCCAACATCAAGCGTATGCTCGGCTATAGCAGCATCGCCCATGCCGGCTACATCCTCATCGCCGTCGCGGCCGCTTCCCGGAACCCCGACGGCATCAGCGCGGCCCTCTTCTATATGTTCGCCTATGTCTTCACGAACCTTGGCGCGTTCGCCATCGTCGTGGCCATGGAGCGCAAGGAGGGCGAGGGCGTCATGCTGGAAGATTACAAGGGGCTGGTGAAGCGCCATCCGTGGATCGCCGTCTGCATGGCCTTCTTCATGCTGTCGCTGACGGGCGTCCCCACGACCGGCGGCTTCGCGGCCAAGTTCTTCGTCTTTCGCGCGGCCATAGAGGCCCAGGGGCTGATATGGCTGGTCCTCATCGGCGTCATCACCAGCGTCATATCCGGCTATTACTACTTGCGCGTCGTCTTCTACATGTTCATGTATGACGGCGAGCACGAGATGGTCCTGAAGCCGGCGATGATCTCGGCCGTCGCTATTGCGGCCTTCGCCACCTTGCTGTTGGGCTTGTTGCCCGGCGCCTGGTTCGATCTGGCTCGACAGGCCGTCATCCAGAGCGTTCAGGCTCTCGCTGCCGGTGGCTAACAGACAGACTGTTGTGAATCGGGAACGACGATGGAGGGAAACCCTCGATTTGTCGTTCCCGATTTTCATTTCCCGACTTTGCTCGTCATGATCTTCTTCGCCGCGCCGGCCGAGGAGGGGCGGCCGCGAGAGTTTGCAGTCGCGGCGGTCGAAGACCTGCAGCCGGCGCTTGCCGACCCGCCCCGTAATGGAGAACAGAAATGAAATTATTAGGACCGTCCCAAAAACGCCTTGAGCGGACGCCGGAAGCGTTTCGCCAGAACATGGCCGATGCCCTCTACTACTCGCGCGGCACGAACGCCCAGTCGGCCGGGGACTATGATATTTACATGACCGTGGCCCGCACCGTGCGCAATTTTCTGATCGAACGATACCGTCGCACGGTGGATATGCGCTACGCCGATAACCCCAAGTTCGTTTATTACCTGTCGGCCGAATACCTGCTCGGCCGGCAATTGCCGCAAAATATGCTGTACTCCGGTACCGAGGAGATCGCTCGCGCCGCGCTGGAAGGATCGCAATTCCCCCTGGAGAATATGATGGCCTTCGATGTGGAGCCGGGCCTGGGCAACGGCGGTCTCGGCCGCCTGGCCGCCTGTTTCCTCGATTCGCTGGCCACGATGGATATCCCCGCGATCGGCTACGGCATCCGCTATGAGTACGGTATCTTCCGGCAGGAGTTCCGTGACGGCGTCCAGGTGGAGCAACCCGACGACTGGCTGGCTCTCGACTATCCCTGGGAGTTCGCCCAGCCCGACGACATGGTTCCCGTCGGCTTTGGCGGGCACATCGAGATCTATGCGGACACCGACGGCAACCATCGCCGGCGCTGGCACCCGGCCGAGCAGGTCATGGGCGAGCCGCACCATATCCTCGTGCCCGGCTACGGGACGACGACGGTCAACTTTCTGCGGCTCTGGCGGGCGCGAGCCACATCGAATTTCGACTTCCGTCTGTTCGATATCGGCGACTACGCCAGCGCCGTCGAACAGCAGGTGCACAGCGAGACCATCTCCAAGGTGCTCTACCCCAACGACAGCACACCTCAGGGGCGCGAGCTGCGCCTGCGCCAGCAATACTTCTTCGTGGCCTGTTCCCTGAACGACATCATCGCCCGCATCAAACGCTGCGGCAATCCCGTCGATGATTTGGCCGAGAAGGCGACCATTCAGCTCAACGACACCCACCCGGTCATCGCCATCCCCGAGCTGATGCGGGTGCTCATCGACGATTACAACCTGGAGTGGCATGAGGCGTGGGAGATCACCCGCAAGACCTTCGCCTATACTTGCCACACCCTGATGCCCGAGGCGCTGGAAAAGTGGCCGGTGGCCTTGTTCGAGCGCCTGCTGCCGCGCCACATGGAGATCATCAACGAGATCAACCGCCGCTTCCTGGTCGAGGTCAGCGCGCGCTTCCCCAACGACTACGACCGCATCGCCCGCATGTCGATCATCGAGGACGGCGGCGAGCGGCAGGTGCGCATGGCCCATCTGGCCGTGGTCGGCAGCTATTCCGTCAACGGCGTGGCCGCCCTGCACTCGCAACTGCTGCGCGACCGCGTGCTGCATGACTTCTACGACATGTGGCCGGAGAGGTTCAACAACAAGACCAACGGCGTCACGCCGCGCCGGTTCATACGGCTGGCCAACCCGCGCCTGTCGAAACTCATCACCGACCGGCTGGGCAACGAGGATTGGCTGCGCGATCTCGATCAGATCGCCGGACTGGAAAAATTCGTCGACGATCCCGGCTTCCGGGACGAATGGCGCGCGATAAAGGCCGCCAACAAGGTCGATCTGGCCACCGTCATCCTCATCCACACCGGCATTCGCGTCAATCCCGACTCGATGTTCGACGTGATGGTCAAGCGCCTGCATGAATACAAACGCCAATTGCTCAAGGCGCTGCACATCATCACCCTCTATAACCGCATCAAGGACGACCCGACGTTGCAGATGACGCCGCGCACGTTCGTCTTTGGAGCCAAGGCCGCCCCCGGCTACTACATGGCCAAGCTCATCATCCACCTCATCAACTCGATCGCGGCCGTGGTGAATGCCGACGATGAGGCCAGCAAGCTGCTGCGGGTCGCTTTCCTGCCCAATTTCAACGTGACGCTGGGCGAGGCGATCTATCCCGCGGCCGACCTGTCCGAGCAGATCTCTCTGGCCGGCAAGGAGGCTTCGGGCACGGGCAATATGAAGTTCGCCCTCAACGGCGCGCTGACCGTGGGCACGCTCGACGGAGCCAACGTGGAGATTCGCGAGCGGGTGGGCGAGGATAACTTCTTTCTGTTCGGTCTGCGGGTCGAAGAGGTTTTCGCCCTGAAGGCAAAAGGCTACAAGCCCGGCGATTATGTCGCCGCCGACGCCGAACTGCAACGGGCGATCAGCCAGATCGGGGCCGGTGTCTTCGCCAACGGCGATGCGACGCTCTTCCAGCCGATCGTGCGATCGCTGCTCGACCGCGACGAATTCATGGTGCTGGCCGATTATCGCGCCTACGTCGATTGCCAGGACGGGATCGATCTCGCCTACCGCGACGTGGAGACCTGGACGCGCAAGTCAATCCTCAATGCAGCCCGCTGCGGCTTTTTCTCATCCGACCGGGCGATGCGCCAGTATTGCGACGATATCTGGAAGGTGAAGCCGATGCCCGTCCGTTGATTACGGCGGCAGCATGGCGCAGCGGAAGCCCAGGGTGGATTGCGATACCGTCGGGTCGAGGTTGTAGCGCATCACGATTCCGAATTTGCCGGGCGGGGTGTACCAGGAGCCGCCGCGGATCACCTTGAATTCGCCGTCGACCGGCCCGCGGGGATTGGTCTCGGTGATCGTCCGATAGGCGCGGAAGTCATACCAGTCGCCGACCCACTCCATGACGTTGCCGAGCATGTCATAGACACCCTTTGGGGAGCGGCCGTCCGGATAGCCGGCCACCGGCGCGGTGTCGCGAAAGCCGTCGTCCCATTCGAAGCCGCGATCGTCGCGCTGGCAGTTGACATCGCAGAAATTGAGCCGGTTGCCGTCGAAGGTATCGCCCCACGGGTATTTGAACTTCACCCGCTCTCTCGGATCGAACGAGGCCGCGTACTCCCATTCGGCCTCGCTGGGCAGCCTCGCGCCGCGCCAGGTGCAGAAGGCGTCGGCGTCATACCAGCTCACGTTGATGACCGGATAGTCGTCGAAATTGGGGTCGCCGAAATAAGTCTGGTAATAGGTTGCCCCGGCGCGGTCGGGTCGCGGGCAGGCTCCGGCGTCCACGCATTGGGCGTAGGCCCCGTTGGTCACCTCGGTCTCGTCGATGTAGAAGGAGTCGAGGGTGATCATCCGGGCCGGTTTCTCGTCATTTTGCTCGCTGCTATCGTCGCCGATGTCGAACGTCCCGCCGGGGACGTAGATCATGCGCGAGCCGGTTTCGGTGATGAAGGGCACCGGCGTGGGCGTGGGCGGCGCGGTCGGCTCCGGCGTCGGGCTGGGCGTGGGGGCCAGTTGGGTCAGCGCGGCGATGACGGCCGATTGCAGGGTAGCCGTTGCCGCCGGACCTTGGGCCTGCTCCGGCCGTTCGAGATTGGTCAGGTAGAAGAACCCGATGGACGCCAGCACGAAGGCCAGCAGCCCCGCCAGCCCGATGATGATTCGGCCCTGCACCTGGCGACGAGCTTTGGGTTTCACGCGGGGCGGAACGGCCGCCGCCGTTGTGGCCGCCGGTTCAGGCCCGGCGCGACGCATGGGGCTGACGACCGGCGCGGGACGACCGGCCGGCCGGGCCAGCGCGCGGCCGAACTCCTCGGCTGTGTCATAGCGCGTGTCGGCCCGCAGCGACATGGCCCGCCCGGCCACGATAGACAGATAAGGCTCGATGTCGGGGTTGGCCTCGCGGGCCGGGATCAGATCGCTCAACCCCGTCTCGCGGCTCAGCGGATTGGGCGGCACGATGCCGGTCAGCAGCGAGTAGAGAGTCGCCCCCAGGCTGTAGACATCGGCCGTCGGGCCGATATCGGCCTGGGCTTGCTGCTCCGGCGAACCGTAGCCGGTGGCATTCGGCCGCACGCCCAGCCCCGGCAGCCCGGTATCGACCAGATAGACCTCGCCCGACGGCGTCAGCCGGATGTTGGCCGGCTTGATATTGAGATGTAGTCGCTTTCGGCCGTGGAGATAGGTCAGCGGGACACTCGCCGCCTGCAACCAGGGGACGATGAGGTCCGACGGCAGCGGGCCGTACTGGTCGAGCAGGCTTTGCAGATCGACGCCGTCGATGTAGTCGCTGACCAGATATTGACCGTTGTCTAACGCGAAGTGGTCGAGGACCTGTGGTATTTGGGGATGGCTCAGGGCGGCCAGTTGCCGCGCCTCGGCCCTGAAGCGCTTCTGGATTTCGACTGACGAATCGAGATACTCCTTGAGAGCTACATCGCGCCGATCGGTCACGTCCCAGGCGCGATAGACGGCTCCATACGCACCGCCGGCCATGAGGCTGACGATGCGGTAGCGGTTGTGCAGGAGTTCACCGGGTAACAGCGGCATAGGTTAGGGCCTACTTAACCATGAATCGGCGGGAATGACACGTGTTGTCGGGATCGTCTCATGCAATGAGGGCGAGGGAGATGAGCGGGTCAAGGTCGTCGTTCGTTGAAATAGTCCAGCAGCAGGGCGTGAACGAAGGTATAGCCGCCGCCGACCTTGCGCAGCAGATTTCGCTCGGCCGAAAAGTTGAGGAAATTGGCCGGCTCGGCGGGGAACAGTTGCCGGTCGTCGAGGACGTGGCGCAGCCGGCGATGCTGCAGCCAGGCCAGCAAGCCGAAGGCCAGCCCTCCGCCCATGCCCAGGTAGAGCGCGGCCCATAGCAGCCAGGCCAAGACGGGCACCAGAGGTCGCGGACCGCCGACCAGCGTGGCGATGGCGACGGCCAGCGCGCCGATGAGTCCCGTGGCGACGCTCACCAGACCGGCGACCATCAAGCCGTTGCGGCGCGACTGTTCGATGCCCTGACCGGGTGTGGTGCGCAGGCGCAGGTCTCCGCGCAGGAGGGCGTATTCGACCATCACCTGCACCGCGCCGGCTGTTGCCAGCAACGCCGGCCAGGGAACGGAGGTCCAGCGGTCGATCCAGGCCACCAGCGCGCCCAGCCCCAGCCCGACACCCGCCCCGACGCCGGCGCCCAGGGCTGCCCAGGGCCACGACCAGCCCAGTGATTCGACCGTCTCGATGCGTCGAACGGGCAGGCGGGGGCGAATCAGGAACCGGCCGGTCAGCGCGGGCAGGGCCGCGGCCAGGACGCCGCCGGCCAGCATGGCCGCCGCCCCACCCCAGCGGCCGTTGAAAAGCAGCCACAAGATCGACGGCAGAGCCGTCAGGGTCAGCAGGGCGAAGACGAGCGTGCGGGTGTAGCGGCTGAACCGGTCCCGGTCGGCGTCGGGCAGCCAGCCGGGCTGCATGTCCTCCAGGAAGAACGTCGGCTTGCCGGCGCGGGCCATCTGCTTGGCCAGCCACGATAGCCAATTGATCGTATCGCTGGGCGCGTAGCTCATGTCCTTGCTGCGATAGCGGGCCATGCGCTCCACGTAGACATCGAACAGGTGGCTGCGGCTGAGGTGACTGCCCAACGCGGCCGAACCGCTTTCGGGCGGCCGGTTGGCGGCCAGGGTCATGATGGACAGCATCAGTGGCGTCTGGGCCAATTCGCGCAGGGTGCGGTCGGCGGCCAGTGAGGCGCGCAAGCCGTCCAGCCGCTCGCCCCGCCGCGCCAGATAGGTGTCGATCTGTTCCGGCGTGAGGGCCTGCAGGATGATGGCCTTGTCCATGTTGAGACGCATGGCCAGGGCCTGATAGTCGCGGTTGCGGGCCGTCACCAGTAGCGAGACCCCGGGATGCCGCTCCCGGAATTCGTTGATGGCCTCGGCGCAGGCCGGGCGATGGCCGGGTTCGACTTCATCCAGGCCGTCCAGCAGGGGGATGAATTGGCCGCCCTCGATCCAGGCTTCGCTGAGCTTGCGCGGGACCTGGTAGTTGTTGGCCAGTTGTTCCACCAGCCATTGGGCCAGTGTGCGGCCGTCGCTGTAGGCGGCCAGGCTGAAGACGGCCGGCATGGGGCGGGATTCGTCGGCTTCGGCCTCGGCCATCAGGTGGCTGACCAGCTGCAGCAGCATGGTCGTCTTGCCCGCGCCCGGCTCGCCCAGCACCAGCAGCACGCGCCCGGCCGCGGCGAAGACATCCTCGATTTTGGTTCCCACCGGCAGCAAATAGTCATATTCGGCGGCCTGTTGCCAGCTCGGCACGCCGCTGTTGCCCAGCGCGGCCGGGCGATAGGCGAAACCGAGATCGATGATCTCCCCGCCGTGGAGCGACTCTTCGAGGACTCCTTCCAGCCAGACATCGCGCACCCGGCGCAACATGACTGTTCGGTTGTGACGTTCCTGCTC
>ERZ795041.793-NODE-793-length-11016-cov-3.769912_pt1 | contig 11016 bp, 11 predicted proteins | sample MGYA00375125_ERZ795041 | MGnify/ENA primary metagenome ERZ795041 (study PRJEB30170, sample SAMN03074214) | activated sludge metagenome | biome: Common Effluent Treatment Plant; feature: Wastewater; material: Activated sludge; isolation source: activated biomass in...
AGGGCGCTGGCCTGACGGTGATCGCAAGGATCACAGCAACGCGAAGTTAAGAGTCCAGAAGACCCATCTCCGGCAGTACGACGGGGATGGGTTTTTTTGTGTCCGTTAAAAGAGAGTGATCAGGTGATCAGGTGATCGAGGCCAGAGTGAAATGCCAAGCCATCGAACGAATGACCGAACTGCGATTCGACATCCATTTCCGACCGCGATCACCTGATCACCGAGTCGCCCGACCGCCTGATCACCTCGCACCCCACATTATGAAACCTCCTTTCGACATCGCCGCCGACCTCGACACACCGGTGTCGGCGTACATGAAGCTCAAGCCATTCCGGCCTCGATTCCTCCTGGAGAGCGTCGAGGGCGGGGAACGGCTGGCGCGCTACTCATTCATCGGCTTCGGCGACTGCCTGGAAGTGAGGCTCGACGAGCGCGGTCTGACCGTCGGCGGGCAGACGCAGGCCGCGCCCGAGTCGCAGCGCGAATTGCTCGATGCGTTTCGCGCGGCGCTGGCGCGAGCGCCGCGGCCGCAGCCATACATTCCGGGCGTGCCGCTGCTCGGCGGCCTGGTCGGTGCGGCGGGATACGATCTGGTGCGCCGCTTCGAGCGCCTGCCGGCTCGTGCCCGCGTCGTCGATCCGACACCCGAGGCTCACTATCTCGCGCCCAGCTCCATGCTGGTGTTCGATCACCTCACGCGCGGCGTTGCGCTGCTGCATGCGGGCTCGGAAGCCGAGCGTCTGTCGCTGCGCAAGGACGTGATCGCCGCATTGCGCGGCGGCATTCCGGCATCGGACAAACGCATCCGCTATTCACCGGCCATCGGCAGCCTGAGCGAAGCCGAGTTCATCCAGGGCGTGCATCGCACCAAGGAATACATCGCGGCGGGCGATGTGTACCAGCTCGTGCTGTCGGTGCGCTTCGCGGGTCAATGCGAGCTGGAGCCGTTCGAAGCCTATCGCGCGCTGCGGCTGCTGAATCCCTCTCCTTACATGTATTACTGCGAGCTCGGCGAGCACACCGTCGTCGGCTCCTCGCCCGAAGCGCTGGTGAAACTCTCGAACGGCCGTGCGCAAATGCGCCCGATCGCCGGCACGCGGCCGCGCGGCCGCGATGCCGCGCACGATGTACAGCTCCAGGAAGAATTGCTCGCCGATCCGAAAGAGAATGCCGAGCATGTGATGCTCGTCGATCTCGCGCGCAACGATCTGGGCCGCGTCGCGAAAGCGGGCAGTGTGCACGTCGATCCGTATCGGAGCATCGAACGCTACAGCCACGTGATGCACATCGTGAGCGGCGTGAACGGCGAGCTCGCGCCGGGCCGCGATGCGTTCGATCTGTTCGCCGCCGCCTTTCCCGCCGGAACGCTGGTCGGCGCGCCGAAGGTGCGCGCGATGGAAATCATCGATGAGCTCGAGCCGGTGCGGCGCGGCTTCTACGGCGGCACGGTCGGCTATTTTGGTTCGGGCGGTCCTGGTTCGGATGGCCTTGGCGGTTCGAGCGGCCTGGGTTCGAATTCGATCCAGATGGATCAGGCGATCACGATTCGCACCATGGTGTTCCGCGGCGACACTTACAGCTTCCAGGCGGGCGCGGGCATCGTCTCCGACAGCGTGCCCGCCACCGAATATCAAGAAGTACTGGCGAAAAGCGCGATCATTCGCAACGCGCTCGCGCTGGCACAGGAGGGCCTATGAGCGCCCCACGCCTCTTGCTGATCGACAACTACGATTCGTTCACCTACAACCTGGTGCAGGCGTTCATGGTGCTGGGCGCGGACGTCCTCGTGCATCGCAACGACCAGATCAGCGTCGAGGAGGCGCGCGCGCTCGCACCGACGCATCTGTGCATCTCGCCGGGACCCGGCACGCCGCACGACGCCGGCGTCTCGATGCGGATGATCGAGGCGTTCGCCGGCACGATTCCCGTGCTGGGTGTGTGTCTGGGGCATCAATCCATCGTCGAGGTGTTCGGCGGCAAAGTGGTGCGCGCCCCCCGGCTCATGCACGGCAAGACCTCCATGGTCACGCATGACGGACGCTCGATCCTTCATGACATGCCGCAGCCGTTCCAGGCCGGCCGCTATCATTCGCTGATCGCGCAACCCGACACGCTGCCGGCGGACCTCGAAGTATCGGCGCGCACGACGGAAGGTGAAATCATGGGGGTGCGCCACAAGACGCTGAACGTCGAAGGCGTGCAGTTCCATCCGGAGAGCGTGCTCACGCCGCAGGGGCCGGTGCTGATGGGAAGCTTCTTGAAACAAACGACGGGTCGCCGCGGAGAAACCGCATGATCGCGCTACGCGAAGCCTTGGAGCGTTTGCTCGAACGCGAGCATCTGAGCGAAGCGGAAGCTTCGGCAACGTTGCGTGCACTGACCGACAGCGCGACATCGCCCGTGATGGCGGGAGCCGTGCTCGCGGCGCTGCGTTCGAAGGGCGTTGTCGCCAGCGAGCTGCGCGGCTTTGCGACCTCGATGCGCGAGCTCGCGCGTCGCCCGCAATTACCGGCGGGTACGCCGCTGGTCGACATGGTCGGCACGGGCGGTGACGGTTCCGGCAGCTTCAATTTGTCGACGGCGGCGGCGCTGCTGGTCGCCGCGATGGGTATCCGCGTCGCCAAGCACGGCTCCACGGCCGTTTCCAGCCGCAGCGGCAGCGCCGATGTCGTGCGGGCGCTCGGCATCCCGTTGCCGCTCGATGAAGTGCAGGCGGGCCACTGCCTGGAGGCGACGAATTTCACGTTCTTTTTCGCGCCTCACTATCACCCTGCGATGAAGGCGATCATGCCGGTGCGACAGGCGCTGGGCGTGCGCACGGTGTTCAATATCCTGGGTCCGTTGCTGAATCCCGCCGAGCCGCCGTTTCATTTGATCGGCGCGTATCGTCTGGATGTGGCGGAGCTGATGGCCGAGGCGCTGTCGGGCATGGCCATCGAGCGCGCGTACGTCGTGCACGGCGATCCGGGCTGGGACGAAGCGACGCCGATCGGGCCATTTCATTTGTTCGATGTGCGGCCCGGCAGCATCGTGCGCGCCACCCGCAATGCCGAGGAGTTCGGGCTGCCCTCGTGCACGCCCGAGGATTTGAAAGGCGGCGATGTGGCCTACAACGTCGCGCATCTGCGTGCGGTTCTGGAAGGCCGCGACCGCAGCGCGCATCGCAATGCCGTCGTGCTGCAGGCCGCCCTCGTATTGGAGCTACTTGGCAAGGCCGCGACGCCGCGCGAAGCTGCGCGCAAAGCCGAGGACGCGATCGAATCCGGCGCCGGCAAGCTGCTGCTGGAAAAGCTCGCTGCTTTCGGTCAGTCAATAACCGCCAACCATTAAGGAGGCCCTGATTCACTCGTCATCCCGACGTAAGTCGGGATCTATCTTGAAAGGCATAGATCCCGACTTACGTCGGGATGACGAACAAGAAGTAAATCAGAGCTGCCCTAACCGCCAACCATTTCTTCCCGACATGTCCGGCCTCCTCACCCAAATGTGCCAGTCGAGCCTTGCGAGGCTCGCAGCGGCGCGTGCCAAGGAATCCGAGCAACAGTTGTGGGCGCGTGTATCCGACGCCTCGCCTGCGCCGCGCTTGAAGCTCAGCCCGGAAGGGTTCGACGTGATTGCCGAGTGCAAGCTGCATTCGCCATCGGCCGGTGATTTGTCATCGAATACGAAGGGCGTCGAGGACCGCGTGCAGGCCTATGCCGCGGGCGGGGCGTGCGCGGTGTCGGTGCTGACGGAGCCGACGCGCTTCGGCGGTTCGCTCGAGCATCTCGCGCAGGCGGCGGCGGTGCTCGCGCCGCTGAAAGTGCCGGCGATGCGCAAGGATTTTCTCGTCGATCCTTATCAAGTGATGGAGGCGCGCGCGGCCGGCGCCGGCGGCGTGCTGGTGATCGTGCGCATGCTCGATCGCAGCCACATCACCGAGCTGCTCGATTGCGCGGCGATGCTGAAGATGTTCGTGCTGCTCGAAGCGTTCGATGCGCAGGATCTCGCCGCCGCCAACGAAATTCTGGAATTGCGCAAGGATCATGACGAGCAGGTGCTGGTCGGCCTGAATTGCCGCGATCTGGAGACGCTCGCGATCGATCTGACGCGACTGGAGTCGCTCGCGGATCAGCTGCCCGAAGGACGACCGTGCGTCGCGGAAAGCGGCGTGATCACGCTCGATGACGTGCGCCGCGTCGTCGATGTCGGCTACCGGGTGGCGCTGATCGGCACGACGCTCATGAATTCGCCCGACCCGAAGAGGCTGCTCGGCGATCTGCTCGCGGCGGGGCGCGAACGCGCGATGGCGGTGCACACCCGCACGATCAGGCTCGCGAAGGGCGATACGCCCGATGAATAGCGCCACCTTTCGTGAGAGCTCATCGCGGCTGTGGATCAAGATCTGCGGCATCACCACCGAGGCGGCGATCGATGCCGCCGTCAGAGCGCAGGTCGATGCCATCGGATTCGTGTTCGCGCCCTCGAAGCGGCGCATCACGCCGCAGCGCGCCCGCGAGCTGAGCTGCGAGGTTCCGGCATCGATCGCGCGCGTCGCCGTGTTTCAGCATCCGCAGCAAACGCTGCTCGATGAGGTATGCGAAATCCTGCAACCCGATTTCGTGCAGACCGACATCGAAGACCTCGCGGCGCTGCAAGTGCCCGATACCGTGCGAGTGAATCCCGTCGTTCGTTCGGGGCGTGCGCTGCCGCAGCCATTGCCGACACGCATCGTGTACGAAGGCCCCGTCAGCGGTACCACCGTCGATTGGAGCGAGGCAGCGCGCGTCGCGCGGCGCGCCAAGCTGATTCTCGCCGGCGGCTTGAGTCCGGAGAACGTGGCGCAGGCCGTACGCTTCGTGAATCCCTACGGCGTCGATGTGAGCAGCGGCGTCGAAGCGAGCGCGGGCATCAAGGATCCGGCGCTGATTCTGCGATTCGTTTCGGCCGCGCGCGAGGCCCAGGATGTGTTGGTGGTTTGAGGATGAAGCGGTTGGCGGTTAGCGGTTAGGGACGCTCTAAGTAATCCGTCATCCCGACGCAAGTCGGGATCTATGCCTTTCAAGAAGACAGATCCCGACTTGCGTCGGGATGACGGGTAAGGTTGGGACGACGGATAAAGTTGGGACGGCGGGAAAGAAGCGAGAGTGGTGATGCAGAGCGATTTGAAGACCTTGTTGGCGAACACGATGAACGATGCGTATCCCGATGCGCGCGGGCGCTATGGCCCGTTCGGCGGGCGCTACGTTCCCGAAACGCTGGTGCCCGCGCTCGACCGGTTGCAGGCAGGCGTCGATCGCTACCTGCGCGATGCCGATTTTCTCGCCGAGTTTCATGCCGAGCTTGCGACCTGGGTGGGCCGGCCGACGCCGCTCACGCATGCACGCGGGCTGTCGAAGCTGTGGAACGCGGAGGTGTGGCTGAAGCGCGAGGATCTCGCGCACACCGGTGCGCACAAGATCAACAATTCGATCGGCCAGGTGCTGCTCGCCAAAAAGCTCGGCGCCAAGCGCGTGATCGCGGAGACCGGCGCAGGTCAGCATGGCGTGGCGTCCGCCGCGGCCTGCGCACGCCTGGGCATGCCGTGCACGGTGTACATGGGCTCCGTCGACATGGAACGCCAGGCGCCGAACGTCGGCCGCATGAAATTGCTGGGTGCGACCGTCGTGCCCGTGACGAGCGGCGATCAGACCTTGCGCGCCGCGGTCGATGAAGCGCTGCGCGATTGGGTGTCCGATCCGAATGGCACGTATTACTGCCTGGGATCGGCGATCGGTCCGCATCCGTATCCGTACATCGTGCGCGAGCTGCAATCGGTGATCGGCCGCGAGGCGCGCGAGCAGATTCTCGATGCCACCGGCAAGCTGCCGGATATCGCCGTCGCCTGCGTCGGCGGCGGCTCGAACGCGATCGGGCTGTTCCATCCGTTCGTGAAAGACACGGGCGTCGCCCTGCTCGGGCTCGAAGCGGGCGGCACCGGCAGCGGTCTGGGCGAGAACGCAGCGTCGCTCGCCTATGGTACGCCGGGCGTGCTGCAAGGCACTTATTCGCTGCTGCTTCAAGACGCGAACGGCCAGATCCGGGAAACGCATTCGGTGTCGGCCGGTCTCGACTATCCAGGTGTCGGTCCCGAGCATGCGCTGCTGCACACCATCGGCCGAGTGAAATACGAGGCGGGCGGCGACGATGAAGCGCTGGCGGCGCTCGCGGAATGCTGTGCCACCGAAGGTATTCTGCCCGCCATCGAATCCTCGCACGCGCTGGCCGGCGCGAAACGCTACGCACAGGCCAATCCCGGCAAGCGCATTCTCATCGGCCTGTCCGGCCGCGGCGATAAAGACATGCCGACACTGCAACGAACGATTTTGAAGGGGCAGATTTGATGGCCGCGCGCGATTCGATCAGTCAGGCCATTCGCGCCGCGACGGCCCAAGGCCGCCCGGCGATCATTCCGTACATCACGGCAGGATATCCGCGCAAAGAGACGTTCCGTGAGTTGCTGTCGCAGATGGGTGAGTTCGCCGATGTCATGGAGATTGGCGTGCCGTTCACTGACCCCATGGCGGACGGCGCGACGATTCAGCGTTCGAGTCGGGCTGCGCTCGAGCAAGGCGTGTCGCTGAGGTGGATTCTCGAAGAACTCGCCGCGCCCGGACCCAGGCCGAAGGCACCGCTCGTCCTCATGAGCTACTTGAATCCGTTGCTTGCGTTTGGGGTCGATGCGCTACCGAAGGCTGCCGCGGCGGCGGGCGTTTCCGGCTTCATCATTCCCGATTTGCCATTCGAAGAGTCCGATGACGTGCGCCGGGCGCTGGATTCTCAGGGTCTTGCGCTCGTGCAGTTGGTGACGCCGGTGACGCCGGACGCGCGCATCAAGATGCTGTGCGAGGGAACGGGCGGTTTCGTTTACGCTGTGACGATGACAGGCACCACCGGACAGAACGTCGCGCTGCCGCAAGATGTGCTCGATTATTTCGCGCGTGTCCGGGCGCTCTCGCCTTATCCCGTATGCGCGGGTTTCGGCATTCGTTCGCGGGAGCAGATCGAGCGCCTTGCCCCATATGTCGATGGTGCCGTGGTTGCCTCGGCGCTCGTCGAGATGATCGAGCGCGGCGAGGACCCCGTCGCCTTCCTGCGTTCGCTACGAAGTCAGGCGGATTGAGAAGGCGCTGATTTACCCGTCATTCCGACGTCCCACGAGGATTTCCGTTGGTCACGAGTCGGCATCCATGTTTTTCGAGAAGATGGATCCCGACTTTCGTCGGGATGACGGACAAGAGGTAAAGAGGTAAATCAGAGCCGCCTTAGGCGGCCCCAGGCGTGAATGCCGAGAGGCGGCTTTGGGTGCGCAGCATGTCGGCTTCGCTGAGCTCGGGGCGTTCGGCGCGCAGGCGGGTGACGAGCTCGACGAACTGATCCGCCGGCACGGCAGGGCTGCAGTAGTAGCCCTGATATTGATCGCAGCCCAGCTCACGCAGAAATTCGAGCTGCTGTGATGTTTCCACGCCTTCGGCGACGACGCGCAATCGCAGGCTGTGCGCGAGCGAGATGATGGCGCGCACGATGCACTTGTCGTCGGAGTTCGTTATCAGGTCGCGAATGAAGCTGCGGTCGATCTTCAGCTTGTCGAGCGGGAAGCGGCGCAGATAGCTCAGGCTGGAATAGCCCGTGCCGAAATCGTCGATCGAGATGTGCACGCCCATCGCGCTGAGGTTTTCCAGCGTCGCTGCGGATTCTTCGGGATTGTTCATCAGCGCGCTTTCCGTGAGCTCCAGCTCGATGTAGCCGGGCTGCAGGCACGCATCGGTCAATGCGCTGTGCACGACGGAAACCAGATCGGCATCGTGAAATTGTTTCGCCGAGAGATTGACGGCAACGCGCACCGGCGTCATGCCGCCGTCGATCCATTCGCGCATCTTCCGGCAGGCCTCGCGCAGCACCCACTCGCCGATCGGCAGGATCATCCCGGTCTCTTCCGCAACCGGGATGAAGACGCTCGGCGGCACCATGCCGCGCGTGGGATGCGGCCAGCGGATCAGCGCCTCGGCGCTGCGCACGCGGCCGGTGGCGATGTCGACCTTCGGCTGAAAATGCAGCTCGAGCTGGCCGCGCTCGAGGGCCTCGCGCAGATCGTTCTCGATCGCGAGCTGGTCCTCGTTCATGCGGCTCATCTCCGCCGCATAGAAACGATAAGTGCCGCGCCCCGAGGACTTCGCGTAACGCATGGCGGAGTTCGCGCGGCTCAGAAGCTTCACGAACGAATCGCCGTCGAGCGGGAACATGCTGATGCCGATGCTGATCGAGGGGTGGACGGTCACGGCGCCGGCTTGGAAAGGCTGCTGCAGCGCTTCGAGCATCTTGATCGCGATCGTCTCGGTGTCTCGCGCCGTATGCAGGCCGGTCGCAAGCACCGTGAACTCGCCGCCCGCAAGGCGCGCGAGCGTGTCGTTGCGCCGAAGCACGGTGCGCAGGCGGCGCGAAATATGCAGCAGAAGCTCGTCGCCGACGTGATGCCCGAGCGAATCGTTGATCGGCTTCAGGCGATCGACGTTCAATACGAGCAATGCGAGCTGCGTCGAGTGGTGCTGTGCTTCGGTAAGCGCCGTCTGGGCCTTGACGGCGAGCGCGATGCGATTCGGCAATCCCGTCAATGCATCGACGTACGAGCCGTCGGTGTTGAGGTCCGGCGAACGCGCCGCGCGCGATTCGCGGATGTGCTGCCACGACTCGAAGAATGCGATGGCAGCCATCGCCTCCATGATGCCGAGCGCGAATGGGGAAACCTGCTGAACGATCATGCCGGGCACGAGTGCGTCCCAGCCGGTCAATGGTGCGAATAGTGCGTGGATGAGCCACAGCGCAACACCCATCAACACGGCGCCGCCCATCGTGAGCGCGATGGCGGCGGGTCCACGGGCGTTCGCCGCTCGCGCCACATAGCTGAGAATTACATAGGAGGCGAGGATTGCGAGCGCAATCGAGCCGTTAACGATCCAGATCGTGTTGGTGGCTTGCATTTCACTTAACGGAGCGAGCCTTTGCTCGCATGTCATCATGGGGTCTATCGGGCGCTCGGGCCGGCACTTGAGCCATGGATGTCGCCACGGAGATGTTCGCCGGGTAGCGTCGTCGCGAACTGAGGACTGCCTCTCACTGTCGGTACGGGCGTGCCTGATGGACGCGGCGTCCTGCTGCGGTTCATCTCAGACTCACCTTCACATAACGCGGCTAGAATCTCCGGCATGCGCACGCTCTGTGTGTTTTGCGGTTCGAGGCCCGGTTCGGGTACGGCTTACATGGACATGGCGCGCAGCCTGGGCGCGCTGCTGGCGCGGCGGGGCGTTGCGATCGTGTACGGCGGCGGGCGCGTCGGCTTGATGGGTGCGCTGGCGGACGCCGCTCTGGCGGCGAATGGCAGAGTCATCGGCGTCATCCCGCAGATGCTCGTCGACTACGAAGTCGGGCACTCGGGCTTGAGCGAGCTGCACATCGTTAGAACGATGGCCGAGCGCAAGGAGATGATGGGCGCTCTGTCCGATGCATTCCTCACCCTGCCCGGCGGCACGGGCACGATGGATGAAATGTTCGAGGCCTGGACCTGGACGCAGCTCGGATTGCAACACAAGCCGAGCGGCCTGCTGAATTTCAACGGCTATTACGATCCGCTGATCGCCTTTCTCGACCGCGCTGGCGCCGAGGGCTTTCTCGACCCCTGCAATCGCGCGAATCTGTGGGTCGATGATGATCCGGTGCGGCTGATCGATCGGTTGTGCAAGCTGCGATGACGCCGACGCCTTGGAGACCTTGACACCCCGTAGACCAGACTGCAGCCTGTCCGCCCGCTTTTTGCACTGCACCCGTACGTTTTGGAGCCCGTATCCATGCTGCGCACCATGCTTCAGGCCAAGCTGCATCGCGTCCGTGTGACCGAAGCCGACCTCGATTACGAAGGTTCCTGCGGCATCGACGAGGCATTGCTCGAAATGGCCGGCCTCATCGAGAACCAGTACATCGAGATCTACAACATCGCCAACGGCGAGCGCTTTTCGACGTACATCATCAAAGCGCAGCGCGGCTCCGGCGCGATCTCGTTGAACGGCGCGGCAGCCCGCAAGGCGATGGTGGGTGACAAGCTGATCATCGCCGCCTATTCGCAGTACACCGAGGCCGAGCTCGAAAATTACGCACCGCGCGTCGTGCTCGTCGATGAGCAGAATCGGCCGCGGTTGAAGGCGGTGTCGATGCCGGGCGCGGCGACGCGTTGAGGCCTGGAGACTAACGCCCCAATGGAACTCATCGGCTGGTTCATCGACTTCATCCTGCATCTCGACAGGCATCTCACCGCGCTCATCGCCGACTACCATCTTTGGATTTACGTGATTCTGTTCGCGATCATCTATTGCGAGACGGGGCTCGTCGTCACGCCGTTCCTGCCGGGGGATTCCTTGCTGTTCGCGGTGGGCGCGCTTGCCGCCGTCGATGCGACGGGAACGCTCGATGCGACGTACGTGTGGCTGCTGTTGATTGTCGCCGCGATACTCGGCAACGAGACGAACTTTCGCATCGGCCGCGCTGTCGGGCCGCGCGCCTTCAGCGGCAATTTCCGCTGGCTCAAGCGCGAGTATCTGCTGCGCACGCAGGCGTTCTACGATAAGCACGGCGGCAAGACGATCGTGCTGTCGCGTTTCGTGCCGATCATTCGCACCTTCGCGCCGTTCGTCGCGGGTGTCGGGCAGATGCAGCGTCAGCGCTTCGCCCGCTACAACTTCACGGGCGGCATCGCCTGGGTCACGATCTTCATCTGGGGCGGTTTCCTGTTCGGCAACATCCCCCTCATCAAGAACAACTTCGGCATCGTGACGATCCTGATCATCGTGCTCTCGCTCGTGCCGGTCGCTTGGGGCATGCTCAAGCCGGCGCCCAAGGCGGCCAGCGACTAGACCCCGACTTCCGTCGGGGTGACGAGTTTCTTTGACGGTATTCGTCATCCCGACGAAAGTCGGGATCTGTGCCTTTCAAGAAGATAGATCCCGACTT
>ERZ795041.794-NODE-794-length-11013-cov-3.708706_pt1 | contig 11013 bp, 11 predicted proteins | sample MGYA00375125_ERZ795041 | MGnify/ENA primary metagenome ERZ795041 (study PRJEB30170, sample SAMN03074214) | activated sludge metagenome | biome: Common Effluent Treatment Plant; feature: Wastewater; material: Activated sludge; isolation source: activated biomass in...
TATTGCTTCAGCACGGCCTCGACAATGCGTTGCGCATCCGCTGCCGAGAGCTCGGCCTCGGCCAGCTCTACGTCGAGGGCGCCGCTCCACACTTGGGCATTCTTGCTTGCGTCGATGACGTCCAACGTGAAGGTCCCGGCATGCCCGGACTTTCGGCCGATCGGCAGCGTGACGCCGATACCGCCGCCGACGCCGCGGGAGCCGCCACCCACACCGACACCAACGCCCGGCTTCGCTTTCGGAATTTCTCGGGTCGTGAGCTGATAGGCGATTTTGCAATCAGGATTCTCGTCCACCGGCTCGTAGCCTTTCTCTCGCAGTGCCGCCACGACCGCCGATTTGACGCGTTGATCGGTCAATGAAGCGGCATCGTCCGAGACCGGATGCCAGGCGAACTTTCGGCAATCCGGCAGTCCGCTGTCGGCCTGATTCACGCGCACTGCCGCCGGCGAGGCACAACCGGTCAGGCCCGCGGCAGCCAGCAAGGCAGAAAGAATCGATATCGATCGCGTACGCGGCATTACTGGATTCCCAACTGGATTCCTATGGCAAATACGATCGAATGCCTGGGCATGGTTCCGTACGACGGCGGAGGACTTCTGTACTAGAGCGTGATCAGTCCGCCGTATTCGCCATCCGTTCGACCGCGCCGGTGTATTCGTAGTGCCATGGCTCGTTCGGAGATTTGAGCGGACCTTCGAAACGCGCGCCGGAGGCGGCGATGGCGGCTTTAAGCTTGCGATCCCACCCGGTCGTTTCCCTTTGTCGTGCGACCGTGCTCACGTCGGTCGCGGCGACGATTCGGCCCTCACGCATGATCACGAAATCGATCGCGCGCATTCGCCCATGCGCCGACAACCCGGGCGCCGCGAGCGGCGCGACCGGCGACGGCCGCCAATTCGCGAGCAGACGCTTGAACTCCTCGACCGAGCTCGAATCCGGCCGGTCGGCGCTGCGAGCGAGCGTCGATTGCACCGCCGCCTGCAAGTTCGCAGCGGTCTTGCCGACACGTGGATTGGAATTCCAGCGCTCGAGCTGCAGATCGAGACTGCGTACCTGCGTATTCGCATGGAGCGTGTAGCCTGGATTGCGGCGCTCGAATTCCGTACGCACACGTTCCAGCTCGGCGAGCAGGCGCCGATACTCCTCGGAGCGCTCGTATTGGCGAATCTCATCGTGCGTCCAGCTCCACCTCGAACCGATGTTCGAGCCGGCTCGCACATACGCGCGCAGCGCCAGCAGGCGACGGTCGAGTTGAGGAATCTGCGCAAGCGTCATGCGCTCGCTCTGACCGAGGGTCGAGGCGACCGCCGCCAGGTGATTCGCAAGCGCCACCTCGCCCGCCTGTGCCTCATGGAGTCCACCGACACAGAACGCCACGGCGAACAGCCATGGCCAGCGGCGGAATCCGGTCTTGCGATGTGGTGGATGTGAAATCATCTCTAACGGTCAACCGATGAGCTCTTTGAGTTTCGCATGGCCGGTGCGCGACATCGGCAGCTTGGAGCCATCCGACAGAATCGCCAACCAGCTGTCCTTACCGTATAGATCGATGCGCGCCAGTCGCTCGATGTTCATGATGAACGAACGATGGATGCGCACGAAGCGCGTCGGATCGATCTGCGATTCGAGGTCCGTCATCGTCTGTTGCTTGCGGAAGCGCTTGCCGCCGGTGGCGAATTCCAGATAGTCGTCCTGCGCCTCGACGAAATCGATCTTGTCCATCGGGATCACGTGCACGCGGCCTTCGTGGCGGATCAGCACGCGCTCGAGCGTCTTGCCCGGCGGCCGGGCGGCCACCGCAAGCGCCTGGGCCGAAGGGGGCGGCGTCCGCTTCTCCAGACGCTCGGCGACACGTTCCACGGCAGCATTCAGTCGCGCCGGCTCGACGGGCTTCAACAGATAATCCACTGCGTGCACTTCGAACGCGCGCAGGGCGAATTCATCGAACGCCGTGCAGAATACGACAGCCGGGGCGCGCTCGCCGAGCAATTCGAGCACTTCGAAGCCCGACAGCTTCGGCATTTGAATGTCCAGAAACATCACGTTGGGATCGAGCTCCTCCGCGAGCTTCACGGCCTCGAACCCATTCGACGCCTGGCCGACCACCTCGATGCCCGGAATCTTGCTCAAATGCTCGATCATGAGCTGACGAGCCAGAGTTTCATCATCGACGACTAGAGCACGCACGGATTTACCTACGCTGCATTCGGTGCTGGCAACAGAATCGAAACGCGAAAGCTCGTATCGCGCGCCTCGACATCGACGCTGGCGCGATTGCCCGCCAGCGTTTCGATGCGCGAACGCACGTTGTTCAAGCCCACGCCGGTGCTGCGCGAGGGCGGCCGGTCGGGATCGCATGGATTCTCGACGACGATCTCCACCAACCCCTCGCGACGCCGCGCGGCAACGCAGACCTCGCCGCCTTCGAGCAAATGCGCCACGCCGTGATGGACGGCATTCTCGACCAGCGGCTGCAACACCAGCGGCGGTACCGGCACGTCGCGCACATCCTCGGCCACCTCGAACCGGGTGCGCAAGCGCTCGCCGAAGCGCACACGTTCGATGGCGAGAAATGTCTCGATCAAGGCGAGCTCTTCGGACAAGGGAATCGAGCGTTCGCGTGCGAGTGTGAGGCTTTTGCGGAAGAACTGCGCCATCAGGAAGCACATTTGCCGCGCCGCAGCAGTGTCGGTGCCGATCAGGGCCGCGACGGAATTCAGGCTATTGAACAAAAAATGCGGATCGAGCTGGGCGCGCAACGACTTGAGCTCGGCCTCGCGTGCGAGCACCTGCATTTCCAAGGCACGTCTTTCCGCGATGAGCGAGCGCTGGAATGCGCCGATCAGATAGTGACCCAGGATCGCCAGGAGAATGCCGATCGCACCGGCGAAAATGAGCAATGGCAGCATCACCATCGCGCCCTCGGGGTATTCCTCGCCCGGCGCGAGCAGGAATTGCGCCCATCCGTACGCAATGCCGAGCCATACGATCAGCGAGCTGATGCCCGCCACGCACCAGATGAGCGCCATGCGCGTCGGTGCGGCCTCGCCCGGCGGCAATGCTTGCACCAGGTACCAGAACGACAGCGACTGTAGACCGAGCGCCAGCGCAATGGGCATCGCGAACTCGAACGCCCACAAGGGCGGCGCTTGACCGCCGAACACGAGCACGATGAACAACAACAACCCGAATGCAATCCACACCGAGAGATACAAAAGCAGGCGGCTGCGACGGGTAAGGATGGGATGCATATGCGCGCGGCCTGATGGCCAGCCGGCCTAATTCTTGACCTCGATGCCGCCCATCACCGCGAAGCCGTCGATGATGAGCGTCTTCGTGGGCAGCGTGGTCGTAGGGCGGCGCTTGTCGGAGAAGCCGCCGAGCAGTGTCGCGACCTTGCTCGTAACCGTCCAATCGGGGGGGACGCGAATGTCGATACCTCCGCAGAAGGCGAAGACTTCCACGCGCGCCGAGTCACCGTCCATGCGGGCCGATGTGAGATCGAGAGTGACTCCACCCAGCACGGCACTCAGGTCCGCACCGCGAAATGGCCGCGACATCGGGCGCAACTCACTGCCGGACAGCATCGAGAACGTGCGTATGTACTCGGCGTGCTCCTCGTCCGCACGCGCATAGATCGTCGATGAGGCGGCGCCCGGCTCACGCGCGGTGAACGCCGAATGCGTCGTGCCCGGCGACGTCTCGCCAGGGCTCTCGCCCGGGCCCGGTGGCGGCGCATCTGCCGGATCGAAGGTCACTTGGATCCGCGGCGGGCTGAGCGAGCGATATACGAGCACACCGCCGACGAACACCAGCAGCAGAGGGAAAAGGACGCCCCAGAAACTGAAATTGAACAAACCGATCTTGCTCAGGAAAAGCCACACGCCGACGGCAATGAAGACCCAGCCTTCGTTACGACGCCGCCCATGGCGCGGCTTGGAGAGAATCGCGATGCCGATGACGACGAAGATCAGCGGCCAGGCCCGGCGCACCACGTAGCGTGCTTCGATCAAATCGAGGCTGTCGAACAGGAACAGCGCACCGAGCGCGATGATGGCGATGCCGACGGCGAACCGCGCCGAGAGAATGCCCTCACCGCCCCCGTAACCGCTCTGGTCGTGCAGGTGCTTGCGCAGCTTGTGACGATCAAAGCCCACAACGAGCCTCACATGATTTTTCTTCATCCTTGAAGAGGATCAAATCGACACCGGCCGCGATGATGAAAAGCGGCCACGCATTCCACCAGCTGAGCCCGAACCAGTGCGTCATGCCGATCTGGCAATACAATCCGGAAACGAAAAGCCACATGCCCCCGGAGCGCCGCAAATGCCGGCTCGGCACGATCAGGCCGACCACGCCGACGCCCATCAGCACGAACGGCCAATACAGCAGAATCCCCCACGGAATGCCGTAGCCGAGATTGGCAGCCAGCAGAATGCCGCCGATCAGGAGCAGGAATAAGCCGAGCACCAGGTGAGAGCGGCGGCGGGACATGGATTGGGAGTCGTTCATCGCTGAATTTGGCACGGTGAGCCGTAGTGCAACCTTAAGGGGCGCCAGGGTTCCTTGCCAGCGCTCACCGGCGAACTGCCGATCCGGACCGGTAGCCCACTGTGGCTATATGGGCGAGGAACGGGCTCCAGGTCTTGCTCCTTCCGCCGCGCAGCGGGGGAAGGCTGGGATGGGGGCAGGAGTAAGTAGCGCGGGGGAGGGGCTGCGGGCTAGCGGCTTCTTTCCCGACTCTCGATACGCACGTGACGACTCGATCGGTCCGAGCTCGAGCTGACCTGGGATCGCTCTGCGCGGGTCTGAGATCGCTCCGCTTGGGGCTGTGGACGCTCGATGCGTGGCTGCGAGCGTTCGGTGCGAGGTTGCGCTTGTTGGGGTTGTACTTGTCGGGGTTGCGGTGGGCGTTCCGGCCGGTCCGCACGCTCGATCCGCGGCTGCGTCTGACGCTGCGTGAACGAGGATTCGTTGCGAGGTCCGCTGCTTTGAGTAGCGGGACGCTGCGTCGTCCACTCGCGCTGACGCAGCGTCTCACGCACCGTCTCGCGTGGCTGCTCCCGCTCGCGCGGTTCGAGACGCAACGGCTGCTCTCGCCGCTGCAGTACACGCTCGGCCCCTGCCGATGAATTCTGCTCGCGGCGTGCCTCGACCTCGCGTGTGCGCAGCGTGCTGCCGCTCACATTTGTGCGTCGTTCGCCGTCGCGAGGCCGCGCGATGCGCACGTTACCGTGCTCCTTCGGATTGCGATCGATCAACGCCGCGCGGGCGACGGGCCGGCCCCCGTTCGCCTCGACCGCGCGGCGCTCGGTATCGAAATTCACGCGCGGCGGCAGCTCGCGGCGCGCGACGACCTGTCGGGCGTCGCGATTCACGTGCGTGGCGCGCACATTGCGTGACTGACCCGCAAGCACGCTCTCGCGAACCGGCGCGATGGCAGGAGGACGTGCATCGTGACCCCAGCGTCGCAAATCCCGATCGTCGATGCGCGCCACGTGACCGCCGACCGGACGACCGCGCACGAAACGCTCGCGCTCGACGACCGTGACCGCATGGGGACGGTCGCGATAGCGATAGTCCAGATCCCGATAGTGGCCGCGATAGGCGTTGTTGATGTACGTGTTGTTCACGATGATCGTGTTGGATACGTTCACCCGATGGATGTAGCGATGCGTGTGCCAATACCCAGGCACATAGACCTCGCGCGGGCCCAGCGGAAACCAGCCGACGCCATGACCGAGCGAGATGTTCACGCTGACGCTCGGACCGCCGACCCACGCGACGAGCGCGGGCGCATACACCGCGCGAACGTGCCGTGGCCCCGGCACCCAACACCAGCGTTGGCGCACATATGCCCAGCGCCCGTAATGAAACGGCGCGAATCCCCAACGCGCATCGTCGATCCAGGTCCAGCCCCAGGGCGACACCCACGTCCAGCGCCCGTATCGATACGGCGCCCAGCCTGCGACGACATGCGTCGGATACCACACATAGCCGTATTCGGGCTCGCTCACCCAACGGCCGTGATCATCGAGATCCTCGTAACCGACGACGCCTTCGGCAACATATTGCGATGAGGCCGAGCGCTCGTTGCGGCTCGCACGTTCGTTGGCCCAATTCTCGAATGCCGTGCGCGAACCGAGGGCGGTGATGTTCGCATGCAGCTCATCGGTACCGCGAAACGTACCGGCTTCGTTCGCCTTCACGGTGAACGTTCTGCCCTCGCCGGCGACTTCGGCCGCGCCGCTGCGCGCTTTCACGATGGTCGTCTCGCCGGCCTCGTCGACTTCGATGTGGTATTCGCCCGGATGCAGCAGCGCGACGCTCGCGTTCGGCGTGCTCACTTCGATGTCTTCGCGCTCGCGCTTGCGCAGAATACGAATCGTCGCGCGGCCCTCGGTGAGACTCATCGCCATCGCATCGTCGTCGAGATCGATGAACGAGAATTCGGTGGCCTCGTCGAGATGGATCGTCGCGGAGCCGATCTGCAATTCGGCGCGGGCGTTGGGCCCGACGAATAGCCGGTCTTCGCTGGTGAGCGGCCGATTCAGCGCCGCCTCGCCCCATTCCTGTGTGCCGGCCGGCGCCATCGATACTTCACCCTCGATGTGGCTCAAGCGCGCGACACGGTCGGGCGGATCTTCGGCCGCCTGCGCAAACGTGGGCAGCGCAAGCAGCGAAACGGCGATAGCGGCGAAGAAACTGCGCATGGCGGTCAGTACCCGAAACGACGGCTATGGTCGATCTTCCGTTTGCGCGCGTGAACTCAAAGTGAACGTTCGCGCGCCGCTCCCTGTCCCTCTGCCTCGCAAGCGCTCCATACTATCCGCATGATCATGAGCTACCTGAACAGGTTCATCCTCGCCCTGGTTTCTGCGCTCGCACTCGCCGGGTGCGGCGGCACGCAACAAAAGCCGGGCGCAACCCCTGCGGCTGGAACCAATGCATCGGTCGATGCGATCGCATCCGAAGCGCTCGCGGTGTTCCACCTCCAAAGTGACGGCGCCCGCGCGTGGACGTTGATCTCGGAAGCTACGAAACGAGCGCCGGAGCGCCCCGACCTGGCCTACCTGCAGACGCGTCTGTGCGAGCTGCTCGAAGGCTGTCAGCCGGAACCTTACGAAGCGCGCGTGCGAAAGCTCGATGCGGACAACGGTGTGATCTGGATGCGCTCGCTCGCCGCCGCGCAGCGCCGCCGCGAAACGGCCGTCGAAGCGCAGATCGTCGATGCGATCGGGCGCTCGCGGCACGTGGACGTGTACTGGAACGCACTCGCCGCGAGCATCGCCGGCGCCCGTATCGCAAATCGCACCCGGCCGGACACGGCCTTGAGCGAGACGATTTCCTGGATGGGCGAAGCGATCGTGCCGAGCATGCAGCCGCTCACGATCGCCTGCTCACGATCGCGCACGACGGATCAACAATGGGCCGATCGTTGTCGCCGCGCGGCGCGCGCGTTGATGAACGGCGATACCTATCTCATCGAATCGGTCGGTACGAAGCTTGCGCAGCAGGTGGCGGGTGAAACGACGGAGCAGATTCAACTGGGCGAGCGCGAGCGCACCTCGCGGTACTTGTGGCGCACCTACGCCGCCCTCTCGAATTCGCAGATCGAACGCGACAAATACGCGACCGAGCTCATCGAGCTGATGCGCAAGCTGCGCCGCGAACAGGACGTGCACCTGGCCGTGACGCGCTGGGCCGGACGGCCGGTGACGCCGCCGCAGGGATGGGTGGATGAGTGAGACACCATTGCCCTCTCAGGCCGCTTTCTGCTCTCGCGCCGCCTCGCCGCCGAGCGCCTGCGTGAGATCGGCGAGCAATTGCGACAGCTCGCCGGTCATCAACGCGAAATCCATGTCGAAGCGTTCTTCGGGCGTGATCTCCGCCGCACCGTCATCCTTTTCTTTCGCGATGTGCAGGAATTGCAGACGCTTGATCTCGAGTTTTTCCGTCAACACGAACGACACCCGATCGGCCCAGGTGAGCCCCAGGCGCGTGACATACTTGCCGGCGTTCAGGTGCGCCTGAATCTCCTTGCCCTCCAGCGGGTGGCGCACGTATTTCACGGTCGCTTTCGATTGATCGACCGCCTGCAGCTCCAGATCCTGATCCAACACGAAACGCAGCGGCGCATCGCCAAGCATCAGCCAGGCGGCCATGCCGGCCTGCGGCGAGCGCTCGGTTTCCAGAAACGTCACAGGCAGGCTGCCGAGCGTATCGCGCAAGGTCTCGACCAGCTCATCGGCACGCGCGCCGCCGGCCGCGTCGATGACGAACCAGCCGTGTTGCGGATCGATCCACGCGCGCGTCACGCGCCGCCGTGAGAATGCGCGCGCCCGCGCAACTCGCGCAATTGGCGCCGCCCGACGGGATAGCCCTGCTGCTGCTCGAGCTCGGCCGCACGCTCCGTCGTGACTTGCTTGATGATCGACGCCGGCAGCAATTTCTGTTCGACGCCGAGCGCAATCATGTGCTGACCGTTGGTCGTATGCACGTAGCGCTGCGCAACGCTCGCGTGCGCCCAGCCACGACTCTGCATCTCGAATGCACCGCACGCCTGAAGCGGGCGGCGCGAAAGTTGCTCCTCGAGCTCAGCAGCACTGACCGCCCAGTTCTCGGGCAAGCGATAGACGATGAGATTCTTGAACCACATGACAGGCTCGGGCAGGTTCGTTCGCGAAAAGGCCGGTGAGTATACGGACGAGGTGACGCTCGGCCAGTACTTGCATTGAAGCGAAAAATCCTTCAGGCCATTGCACCGCCCGAGCATTCGATGTGCACGATGTGCGCATCGACGACGCGGCATTGCGACACTCGCCGGGTTATGGCCCAGGTTTGAGATGCGCGGCGGAACCTCACACTCCCGCAGGGATTGCTGTTTCGAACCTTGCTTTGAACACCTGCGTGAGGAGCACGTCATCATGAGTGAAGCAACGATTCGCAACGCCGTTCGCGCTGCCTTGGCGGGCGCGATATGCATGGCAGCCTCGTTCGGCTGGGCGCAAACCCCCGAACCACCAACCACTGCCGAACCGCCGGCAACGGTTCCGCCCGAACCCGCGACGACCGAAGCACCCGCGGTAACGGATTCGACAGCCGGCGCGCAAACGACGATCGACGAGAAAAAGATCGATCAATTCGCCGATGCTTACATCGCCGTACAGAAGATCCAGGCCGATACGGCAACGCAGCTCGACAACAGCGCCGACGACCCTGCGAAGCAGCAAGCGGCCCAGGCTAAGGCCGAAAATGAAATGATCGCAGCCGTCGAGCGTAGCGGCCTCAAGCTCGAAGAATTCAACGGCATCGTCCAGACGATGAGCGCAGATCCAAACCTGCGGGCACGCGTGGTGGCGAAGATTCGCGAAAGGATGGGAGGCTGACGAAGCCTGGCGCTGCCCCCATCCCAACCTTCCCCCGCAAGCGGGGGAAGGAGTCGGAACCAGCGGAGCGGGAGGAAGGGAATCGACATCTTTCCCTCCCCCGCGATGGCGATGGCGGGGGAGGGTTAGGGAGGGGGCGCGCGAAGCGCTTCATGGATTCCGGATCCCGACTTTCGTCGGGATGACGGTGAATTGTCAGGATGGACGGCGAATTGTCAGATGACGCCCGAAGTTGTTGGGATGACAAAATTGTCGAGGATGACGTCTGAATCGTCGGAATGCCGTCGGATCGTTCAGCTGCGCCTCTTCATCGACGACCAGCAGATCCTTGTCATCATCGGCGACGCGCCAGCACCCTCAGCTCGTCGAGTCGCCCTCACCGCCCTTGGGCTGCTCGGCCTTACGCCGCGCGACGGCTTGGCGCAGCAAGTACTCGATCTGCCCGTTCACGCTGCGCAGCTCGTCGGCCGCCCATTTCTCGAGCTCCTTCCAGAGCTCGGGCGGCAACCGCAACAGAAACGACTTGCGCTCTTCCGCCACGAACTACGCGTACAGCGTGCCGGTGTTGATGACGGGCGAGGCCTCCTCGGTGCCGCAGAGCACTACGAGCAAATTGCTGACCATCGCGGCCTTGCGCTCCTCGTCGAGCTGCACGACGCCCTTCTGGGCGAGCTCCTTGAGCGCCATCTCGACCATGCTGACGGCGCCGAGCACGATCTTTTCGCGCGCCGCGATGACGGCTTCGGCTTGTTGACGCCGCAACATCGCGGGAGCGATCTCCGGCGCATAGGCCAAGTGAGTGAGCCGCGCCTCTTCGACGACGACGCCGGCCTTCGCCAAGCGCACCTGGAGCTCCTTCTTGAGCGCCTGCGCAACGTCGTCGCCGCCGCCGCGCAAGGTCAACTCGTGATCCTCACCGTGATCGTAGGCGTAGAGACTCGCGATGCCGCGGATCGCGGCCTCGCTCTGCACCTGCACGTAGCTCTCGTAGTCCTCGACGTCGAACGCGGCTTGCGCCGTGTCCTCGACGCGCCAGACGATAACGGCCGCGATCTCGACGGGATTGCCGCGCTTGTCGTTGACCTTGAGCGTATCGCTGTTGAAATTGTGCGCGCGCAACGAGAGCTTCGTCTTGAGCTTCGGGCGCGTCGTGCCGTCCTGCACCGACAACGGCCCGATCTTCACCTTCTTCGCCATGGGCACCGAGCCCGGCACGTGGCCGCGGTTGCGCGCGTAGAGCGGATTCGCCCAATGAAAGCCGCTGCGGCGCGCCGTGCCCTTGTAAGCGCCGAACAGGATCAGCACGCGCGCCTCGTTCGGTTCGAGCGTGAAGAACCCAAAGCAGGCGAAGACGCCGAACCCGATCATCAGGAAGCTGGCCAATATGCGCACACCGGCGGCGGCCGGCGACAGCGCGCCTTCGGCCGCCGCCGCGCCCGTCGACAAGAAAACGGCCAGGGCGGCCAGGAACCACAACACGACGAGCGTCAGGGCCAGCCAGCCGTTCGCTGCCGAACGCTCACGCTCGGCCGTCGCATGAAGATGGGGAGCAGCCATCGATCGTCTCCGTGGTGGATGATATGAATGTGATATCACCACGAAATCATCGGCTGGGTCAAGG
>ERZ795041.795-NODE-795-length-11010-cov-5.741123_pt1 | contig 11010 bp, 16 predicted proteins | sample MGYA00375125_ERZ795041 | MGnify/ENA primary metagenome ERZ795041 (study PRJEB30170, sample SAMN03074214) | activated sludge metagenome | biome: Common Effluent Treatment Plant; feature: Wastewater; material: Activated sludge; isolation source: activated biomass in...
AGAAACCCGAGGAGAAACCCGAGGAGAAACCCGAGGAGAAACCCGAGGAGAAACCCGAGGAGAAACCAGCGGCTCCATCCCCCCCTCAGAGCAAGATGGTGCAGATGATGAAACGCCTCGTCATAGAGGCGCACAACGTCATGGCCACCGGCCCCGCGGGTTGCGGCAAGACGCAGGACTGCCTCACGGTGGCGAAAGAGCTGGGGCTCCCCGTGTACGTCGTCGCTTCCCCCCAGATGAAGTACGAGCTGGAGGGCTACCTCACTGCCATGGGTCTGACGGCGAGGACATCCTTCATCGACGCCTTCACTAATGGCGGGCTCATGATCATCGAGGAGATGGACGCCTCGGGGCCCGACGCGCTGATCGGTGTCAACGCGGCACTGGCCAACAGGGTCATGAACATCCCGGGTATGGGTACGGTGTACGCCCACCCCGACTTCAAGGTGGTGGCGACCGCCAACACCTGCGGGCTGGGTGCGACCGAGGACTACAACACCAGGAACGTCCTCGACAGGTCGACGTTGGACAGGTTCGTGACCCTCGAGTACGACTACGATTACGATATCGAAGTCGCCATCGGGGGCAAAGACCTGGCGAACTTCGCCATGGCGTACAGATACATCTGCAAGGAGAAGGGCATCAACTCCCTCATCACCTACAGGAGCATCTCCGCGATCAGCTCCCTGATGAACATGCCCGGCAAGGAGTTCGGCAAGAAAGGTACCCTCCTCCGTGTGGCACGCTCGTTGGATTCCGGGCTCCTCCACTCCCAGGTGGACTTGGACAGCCTCAAGGTCATCCTCAAGCTCCTGCCCGACAGCATCTACGCCAGAGGGCTCAGGGCATACATCCTGAACAAGGAGAAGGCCGCGAGGGCGAAGAAGGACTTCTACGAAGCCCTCAAGGTGGGAGCCACGCCATCCCTCCCCGAGGTGGATGAAGACGAGGAGGCCTCATGAGGTTCAACAAGTGGAAGACCGACAGGTTCAAAGGGAACATCGAGCTGGTCACCTCCCCCTTCGAGCTGGTGGAGTTGCTCAAATCCCGCAGGGACAACGTGACCTCGGGAATGTCCGAACTCCAATACATCGCCAGAGGGAGGAGCCCCCGTGATCCCGAGTGGTCGGGCTTCTCCACATCCGAGGAGTTGATAACCAAACTCACCGAGGGCGTGCCCATGGACGAGACCTCGGGCATAGCCGACCTGAGGAGGACCCTTGCGGAGATATCCACGGACGACGTGAAGAAGCTCCGCGAACCGATACTGGACGTGCAGGGCGGAGTGCCCGTCGTTCCCCTGGTGCTGCTCGGCATACCCACCTGCATGAGGTCGCTCCGCAAGATGGACGTGCCGTCCAAGATACTGACCGTGTCGGTGTGCGTGGGGGACGTGTGCAACATCTCCTCCGAAAGGATGCGCGAGGTGAACCTCGGCATACTGTCGGCGATATTCTCGGTGGAGAAGGCGGGCTACCGCGTCCGCCTGTTCGTCGAGACCGACTACTACTATCCCAACGGCGACTCCCGCATCTACGCGATGCAAGTCAAGACCGAACACCAGACGTTCAACCTGTCCCGCATGATGTACCCTCTGTCGGACACGTCCTTCTTCAGGGGCGTGTCCTTCGAGTGGCACGTCAGCGACCCCGACGGCAGAGCCAGGGGCGGGCTGGGATACAATCCCGGTTACGGCAATGCCGAGAGGATGGCGGCGTGGGCTTCCGTGGGTGTCAAAGGACCCATCAATTTTTTCAAGACCCACGAGTTCGTCCGCTCCCGGAAGACGACCGACGAAATCAGGCGCGAGTGCATCATCTCGATGCTCAAGGTCTGAAACCTTTTACATGAGGAGGTATGAAATGAAAGACATATTCAAGATATTGGAGGATGTGCTGGAAGAGGAAAGCGCGGCGTTCGAGTCGATACCCCGTCCCATGACCGAGGTGTACGTCGGCAAGCGCCTCGTCTTCAGAACAGAGGATAGGGAGACGGCGGTGAAAACGGCGATATACTATGGCGGCACCATCCGTGACACGGTTGCAACCAAGCCGATGACGCTGACGGTGCCCGTCAAGAGGAAGGATGTGCTCACCAAAAACGACGCTGTCCCCGCGTGGATCCCGAACGTGCAGCTCGCACCGTACTGCAACCGCATCAAGGACATCCCGTCTTCGGTCAAGAGCCTGACTTCCGACCACCCGTACACCACCACGAAGGGATGGTTATACGGCCTCGAGTACATCAAAATCCCGGCGGGCTCGGACATCCGCTCCAGATTCGGCCCGGACTGTGTGGCCGAGATGGATGACTTCGAAGGGATCGATGTGGGCTATTATTTCAGGAATGTGAAGAAGCTCATCGTCCACAAGGTGACGGACACCGCCGTCTGGTACGAACTGTTCCAGCGGATGGGCGCGAACCTGGTATGCAAGACTCCCGTCAACATCGAGGTCATCGACGGCTCGACCTATATACACGACGAGGCGGGGATGCACCTTCTCAAGGGCGTTCCCGACAAGGATGGCCTGCTGACTATCGCGGAGGGAGTTGTCAGCGTGATGGAGGGGGCGTGCAATTCCAACCTGAATGTGAAGAAGGTCATCTGCCCGTCCACTCTGAAGACCGTAGGGAAGAATGCGTTCTTCAACTCGGGAGTGAAGGATGTGGTATTCAACGAAGGGCTGGAGGTATTGGAGCACCATGCATTCAACACCCGCTGTGTGATGAATGCGGCCGTACTTCCTTCTACTCTGAAGCGCATACACTTCAACGGTCTCAACTGCAGCGAGACTACTGTACCCGAGGGATGCGTGATCGACAACTACTCTTTCACGCACAACGCCACCGCAACGATAACCGACAAGCAGGCTGCGGATATGTTCTTCGCGGAGCATGTGAAGTTCAGGAGGAAAGCGATATGAAGACAACACAGGAGGTAAGAGAATGATACTGACGCCGATGTTCAGGGGCTGGAAGCCCCCTCTCTCCGTCGATTGGATCGACGGGGGACTGAGCGAGAAGAAAGCCGAGACCATGACGTACAACTGCGACTGCCCGGTATGCGGTTCGGTGGTACACACTGTATTCGAGGAGGTGAACCGTACACCCGATGGATTCGATACCATAGCCGAGTACACGTGCATCACATGCGGCCGTGCATGGAGGGTCGAGGATCAATACATCCACGCGTCGCGCGTGGTGAGGACGGCGGAATGGGAACACAAAAAGGAGGAATGAACATGAATGACAAAGAGGAGATATTCGACGAATCAGCCGTGCTGCTGATATGCGATGATTTGGAATGCCCCGACTGCGAGGGTGCGCTGACCATGACCGACCTGGATGTGGAGGACTACGGGGCGGGCGTGTTCCAGCACACGACCATGTACACATGCGACAACTGCGGTGCCGTGTACACCGCCGAGGTGGAATACCGCAGATACAGGGCGAGGGCGTACAGAGGTTGAACGCCCCCTGCAAACCTTTTTATACTTGTAAGACATAGGAGTACATTGTAGGACAAGAGGAGGGACTTGAATGAATGATGCAAAGACGAAGGAATTCTACGAGCACAGGACGTGCCCGATATGACAATCACAATGAAAAAATTGACCAAGGCTGGATGTGCGGACGCGATCAATCTCCGCTGCCCGATGTGCGGAGGACCCCTGGAGGATGATTCCGTGGAGATGGAGTCATCGCACTACGTGTACATCAACCGCAATATGAGCTGCCTCTGCTGCGACGCAAGGTATTGGATCAGGGGCAGATACAGGCGGGTGGAAGAGATTGGTTTGTGTTTCATGAAAAAGGAGGAATGAATATGGGAGACAGGATAAGCATAAAATTCGTGGACAGCAGGGAGAAGGGATATGTGGACAGTGCGACGATTTACTTCCACTGGGCGGGACTGAGCGCGCTCGAGATGGCGTGCGAGATGATAGAACTCAACGTGACCGAACGCCCGGGCACCGCCATGGCGAACCTGGCGTACCTGTGGGGGTGCAGGAACGGAGGGATCTCCAAGATGTCCGTGTACCTGGACGAGATTCCGCCCGCAGGCGACGACCAGGGCGATTGGGTGTATGACTTCGGCACGAAGACCTGGACGGTCAGCGGCAAGTGGGGCAAGCCCGGGATCAAGTCGTACTCCAACGCGGACGCGGTGGCGGGTGCCATGGCGGAGAACGAGCGTCCGTACACGGCCGCGGAAAATGGAACGGAAGAGGGGACTGAACGCGTCTGATGAAGATCGCACGCGAGAAGAAAGAGGAGAGATGAACATGACAAAATCAGTAGGAATAATAGTCAAGAAGGAGAACAAGGATAAGATCAACGCCGCGATACTCTCGGCGGAGGGCAGGGCCACAGTCAGGTGCATAACCTACGAGAGCGTCGTCAATGAATGCGCCAAGATCGAGGCCCGACTCGGCATCGGCAAGGCCGCGATGAACGGCGTGGTCTACGAGGTGGACTACCACGCACAGCATTTCGCCAGGGCCTACAAGTACACACCTATGAGCACGCAGTTCACGCTGACGTACAAGAACGGGACCTGGAGGATTTCGAACATAAGGAGGGAACGCACGAGGAACAGCGGCAACACGGAGTTCATCGGCCGTCTGACCCCCGTCGCGGAGGAAGCGGTGTTGAAAAAGCTGAGGATGTTCTGAGGGGGAATGGAAATGGATAAAAAGACAATGGATAAAGAGACAATGAACAAAGTGTCGATGAATGCGACGAGGGAGGACATCGAATCGCTGAACAAGATCAGCGAGGAGATCGGTGCGCACGTGAGGATAGAAACCGACAACTTCAGGATGGCTGGGGCGAGGCTCCTCAGCGGGATGACCTTCGGGGAACTGCTGACCGAGGCGACGACGATCGACCTGATCGGTAATGTCACCGATTGCGAGTGGGCCGTCGGATACGCGGATGCCCTGGTGTTCATGGCATGCGCCCGCGTGTACAAGGAGGGTGTGGGACTGGACGAATCAGCGTCCGCCGAGTGGGACGCGTGCAAGAGGAAGGTGCTGGATGTCTTCGCCGAGAGCCTCGCGTCCGACGATGCCGAGGGCGGGGACGGGGAAGAGGAGTATAGGATATTGGACTGATGACGATGTGCAACGCAACAGTTAGCAAGAGCGATTTGAAGAAGTTGGAGGACGCGATCGGCGGGGAGCTCTCGCTGGTCATCTCCCTGGACTTTCGGAAGCACAAGGTGCTGAAGGTGTCGTGGGAGCGTTCCGCGCCCAAGGACTGGATGAGGCTGTACCTGTCTGACTACCTCATGTACACATCCCCCGACGTGGTGAGGATGGTGGTTGAGTCCGTGTGCGCCAGCGTGTTCGACCAAAAGAAGGATGGGTACGTCGGCAAGGATGTCCTGGACTCCCTGAGGGCGAACGGCAACCTGGATCGCGTGCGCAAGACCTACTTGCGCCGCAACGGCATCCGCATGGAGGTGGACGGGGAACTCTGCATCGACGGGGTGATGGCGGGCTTCAACGACTCGCCCGACGTGCGCGAGCCGATCTCGTCGCCCTGCCTCGGCCTCGTGATCCTGCCCCGGGATCGCAAAGGGCGTCACGTCGAGGTGAACATCGCCGAGGTGAGGATATGCATGATAGAGGATCTCTACGGCGGCTACCCCTCTCAGGGGGCGTGCGCATGACGGCGATCGTCGTGCACTGCGACCCCTCGGACGCGGAGTCGGTGCCGACCCGCCGCATGTGGTGCGTCGCCGACGGCCGCCATCTGGAGGCGGGTATCGTCGCGGGGCCCTCCGCTGACAAAGACCACGCCATCCTCTGCGGGGTCATGCGCGAGATCCTGGGGGATGCGGCCGGGCGCGCGGTGTTCCCCCGTGCCGCATCCCCGACCGAGAAGAGGCGCGACCGTCCGAGCCCGCCCCCGTCCGCCGTCTTCGTCGGCACGGAGGCCGAGGCACGGGTGCACGAGGCGTCGCTCAGGGAGGTGAGGAGATGAAGAGGATGTCCGACGCAGCCGTGGCCATCCGCCTCCCGGCGGAGATGCGCGCGTCCCTCGAGTCACGCGCCGCGTCGATGGGCACGACCCTCTCCGTCCTCGTCCGCGAGTTCGTCGCGACGGGGTTGGAGTCCACGTCGGCCCGCCCCGGCGCACGCAACCGCACGTGGATCGGCCCCGTGAGATTGGAGCCCATCGACGGCGGGTGCATCATCCCCGTCCCGGAGGCCGCCCTCGTCCGCGAGGGTGTCGTCGGGGGGGATTGGGTGTGGATCGCCCTCGAGGGCTTCACCCCGGGATCAGAAAAGGATGTGAAAGAATGAACGAAGAGAAAGAGAAGAGATACGCATTGCACCTGAACGTCGTCACGCAGAGGTTCTCCCTCCTCGACGCAACGCCCTTCGAGTCCCCCGACGGGGACTTGGACGCGTTCCGCAGGATGTTCCCGGAGAACCCCCCGGGCGAGACGATCCTCGACGCGGCCTTCCGCACGGTGTGCGGCGTGCCCGTCGTCATCTTCTGCGACGACGAGGGACTGCTGCGCAAGGACCCGATCCTCTCGGCGGTCTACCGCGACGGTGCACCCGCGCTCGTCGGGTCTCTGCTCGTCATGTCGGAGGAGACCGACGGGGACGGCGGGGCCCTCGGGCTCACCGAGGAGCAGGTCCGCCGCATCTGCGGTCCCGACGGCGCCGGTGCACTCGCCCGCGCCGACACCGCGGAGGGCCCCCGCACCATCCTCGTGCTCGACACGCCCGACGCACGGGGGACACCCTCCGCGGGCCCGACCGAGCCTTCCGTCGGGTGATTCCCGCATCCAACCATCCCTTTCCCTCTTTTTTTCCACATTAACGCGTTTGATTCACAAATATCGCATCGTTTCCCCGCGACCGCTGTTTAACATTAAACAGAGGGTTTTTCGGAAAAGTGTCGGATTTTCTGAGCCAGCACACCCCCCGGGAATCAAACGCCCCGAGGCTCCGGAAAACGGTCGGCGTAAGTGAGTAATACCGAGCGCGATCGCATCGGTTCCCGCTGCCGCATGACGCCTTGCGCTAGGTCGCGTGTGTGTCGCACGAGTATCTTGCGCGCAAATCGATAAAGGGGGTATGCCCCCCCTTATCTCAACTATGGTGTGCGCGCCCGCGAGGGGGGTTTCGGCAAACGCCGGGATGTAATACAGCCCTACACTTTCCGAATCCCGCCGAAGAGGCCTCCGTCGGAATCCCTGTTCGTCAATCGACGTTGTCGCACTCCGACGATTGCGACCATCATGCATCCATCACCACCCTCCTCGGGGGAACGCCCCGCATCCCGTCCGTCATCCGAAAAATCCTCCTTCCGCCTTTCCTCATCGTCCGAAAAATCCGTTCCGTCGCATTGCGGCCGTCTTCCGCGCCTTTTGAGGCATTCCGCGACGGAAAACGGAACCGAGCCCGTCTCGACCCCCGTTCGTGCCTGCAAGGGGCGTTTCCGTTCGTTCCTCACCGCTCGAGGTCGTCCGCACCGAGGCCCGTCCATGCGTACTCGCCGATTCTGCGCTCGTAGATGAGCCCCGCCTCGAGCAGAGCGGTGCGGAGCGCGTCGTCGGGCACGTCGGCGGGCTCGCCGAATTGGTGCCTGTACACGGCCCGCGCGTGGAGGGGTATCGCCGGGAACACCGCCCTGATGCCGTCCCCCAGCGCGACGATGCACTCGGGCCTGCCCTTCCTCGCCGGCCACCGCTCGATGCGGCGGACGTCGGTGAGGAATGTCCTCGCCGTGCCGTCGGTCAGCCCCCTCAGCGCCGGCCTGCCCCCCGGGATCAGTTCGGCGAACGCCGACCCCCCGGTGCACACCAACCCGTCCGACAGGTGCACGTCGTCCGGCATCCCGGCGCGTCTCGAGGCGAAGGCCAGCATGGCTTCAAGTGCCGGGCTGCCCTTCATCCGCCGCACCGTCCGCCTTCCCCAGCCTCCTCGAGTCGACGCCGCTCTTGATGCGCATGAACATCCGGCGCCTTATGTCCCACTCCAGGCCGTACAGCCTGTCCAGGTCGGCGGTCAGCGTCTTGCGCGACGTCTTCACCCTGTCGGGGTTCGCCCCCTGCGACAGCTCGTACATCCTCACGGCATCCAGCATCGTCTGGAAGGTATGCGGCGGACGGAGGGTGCACAGCCATTTGCCCGCCTGCTCCCTCGTCGTCACCCCCTCGGCCTCCATCCACCCCTTCAGCGCCGACGACTCCGACGCGACCAGCAGCCTCCTCGACGTCTCGTTCATGTGGAGCTCCCCCCCGACCAGCAGGTTCTCGTACGCCCTCAGCCCCTTCCACGCCAGCCATGTGCAGAAGTCGTCCGACGACCAGGCGGGGTAGGAGTCGGGGTCGATCCTGGCGTCGTCCGACGTGCGTATCGTCCTGAACCTCCTCGCCATGCCCCCGTCCACCTGGAAGTCGGGCCTGTCGTTGGATGCCAGCATTATCATGGGCTTGTCCCGCTTGTTGATTTGGAACGACTCCTTCCCCTTCGGCGTGACGGAGTACGGCGCCGCGGACGTCAGCGCCTTCATCTCCGTCAGGGCGGTGTCCGACAGGACACCTCCCCTGACCTCGTCCACGAACAGCAGGTCGCGGAAGGCGTACGCCAGGTTGAATATCTGCCCGCTGTCCGGCATCTTGGTCGCCGCGAACCGCTCCCCGAGTATGCGGGACAGGGAGTTGCCCAGGTTGGACTTGCCCGACCCGCCCGCACCGTACACGTACAGCATCGGGTTGAACCTCCTGGCCCTGTCGAACAGGAAGCACCCGACGCACTCGAACAGCACCCGCTCGTCCGACGGGTCGTTGCCCAGCATGGTGTGCAGGTACGCCGCCCCCGCCGGCTCGAACGTCGGGTCGCGGTCGAACACCGCCATGTCCTCCAGCCTGATGTTCAGCCTCCCTATGGCGAAGATCCCGGGGTCACCTTTGGTGAGGATGCGCTCCGGGTCGCCGGGGGCCTTGCCCAGGTCGAGGATGCCGTCCGGGAACGCTATGTAGTCGTCCCGCGGGGGCGTCAGCGCCGTCGACAGGCTATACAGGGACAGCGCCTTGGAGATGACGTTCCACTCCTGGAGCGACAGGATGAGCAGGCCCTCCTCCCTGGCCCTGGCGTATATCTCGGATTGGATGGTGGCCGCCGGGACGTGGACATAGGATATGCCGTCGAAGGTGTACAGCCTGCCCGTGTTGGGGTCGCAGACGTACCTCGGCCCGTATATGCGCATGACCGCGTCGGTGTTCAGCACCTTGACGCCCTTGTTGCCGGGGGAGACTATGCCGAACGCCAGATCGACGCCGGGTGTGATGATCCCCTCGTCCTTCTTCGGCACCAGCATCATTGCCTCAGCCTCTCTCTGAGGATGTGGCGGATGGCATCCTGACGGGTCACGAAGCCGTTCTCCTCGCGGAATGCGTCGAGGCGGGAGAGTTCGGCGAGGGACAGGGAAAGGTTCACGGAACGGGAGGTGCGGCGGAATTCGCGGAGCGGGTTCATGCCCTGTCGGGATGGGGCGGAGGATATTTGATGATTGCGCAAAATTGCGCAAAATTGCGCAAAATTGCGCAACGGGGATGTTTCATCCATCCATGTAAGTTAACGGGGGTTGAATCGTCATTTTCGGGGTGAAATCGAACGGTTTCACCGAAAAAAACGGGTTTTTTGCTGTTTGTAACGTGTTTTTGTAGCAGATTCCACTAACTTTTATTTAAAGCTTATCGGTTTCGCTTATATATAACAACATAGTGATTTTCAACCATTCGTGTGTCCAGCGTTGTTAAAAATTGGTCGCCTCGCGCGTCCCAGGTGCAAGTACACGACATTACTGTAGCGCGCCTGTCTATTTCGCCGTAACCATATACCACAGTTTCCCTCCCCCCAACCTACTGTAATAGCAATACAATCTCCATGTAACACACTACAATCTCACTTTCCAAATTGTAACATACTCCACAATTTTCCCCCGAAATCTATACGGTTATCCAATTTTTCCGTAACTTCTCATTTTCTGGTATATTACACTTTCAACGTAATATCCGTAATTAACACATTACAATCACCTTTTTCGAATTGTAACAGACCACAATTCCAAAAAAGTGTCCATATCCAACATTTACTCTACATTCAAAGTCTCAAACATTAACTGAATTAACTGAATTACCTGAAATCCCTCTTTCCCCGTAACCTGACAGCCAGCACCCCCTTTCTTAACATCCCGTTTAGCCTCACCTAAACGAAAAACAGTCTTTGTAACACATTATTTTGATTCCATTAAAATAAATCGCCTCCGACGCGCCCTCCGACACCGCCCCGCGACCACAAACAACCCAGACCCCCGCAACAGCAGAAAGCAGAACCGCGCCCGCCGCCCTCCCGCCCCCTCCCCCCATCCCCGCCCTCACCGATCATGCACAATCCCCCTCAGGGTGAGGTGTTAAATATTTACGCGACGATTGACGGTGCATGACATTCCGCGAGGCGATGCCATGAGACCCGACAGGAACACGGTGATGGCCATCATATCGGCCCACGACGGCGTGACCCTGAGGGGGATAGCCGTGTGCTGGGACAGGATGGCGGAGAGGAACCTCCCGCCGCTGGAAAGATTGGTCACCGCGCTGAAAAACATATACAACCCTGCGAGGCACCTGCCGACGATGACCGCCGTGTACACGGTGTGCTGCCGGCTGGAGAACGAGGGCGCGGTGAGACGGGACATGGCCGGGAGATGGCATCCGGTCGCGGGCGGAAGGAGGTTGACGGGATGAGGGCGTTCGAGATGCTGATGGGGATGGGGTTGGACTATGCGACGGGGAGCGCGGCGGAGCTGGTGCTGAACGCGCGGGGCGACCCGGCGGCGCTGAGGGAGGCCGCGAGGAGGCTGACGGCGGCGGCCGACAGGCTGGAACCGCCTGCGACGGTCGGTGACGTCGATGGGGTCGCAGAAATCACAATCAAAGAAGATGGGACGCCCACCGTGGCGGCGGACGTGTTCGCCAAT
>ERZ795041.796-NODE-796-length-11006-cov-4.960095_pt1 | contig 11006 bp, 9 predicted proteins | sample MGYA00375125_ERZ795041 | MGnify/ENA primary metagenome ERZ795041 (study PRJEB30170, sample SAMN03074214) | activated sludge metagenome | biome: Common Effluent Treatment Plant; feature: Wastewater; material: Activated sludge; isolation source: activated biomass in a...
TTCCTGTATCGTGACTTGTTATTCACGCCGGAGACCTCGGGCGGGTTGCTCATCGCGCTCTCCCCCGCGGCCGTCCCCGGCTTTTTGGCCCAACTTCCCGATGCGGCCGTCGTCGGCCATGTGACCGACGGTGACGGCCGCATTCGGATCAATCCATAACCAAGGAAAGGTATAAGCAGATGGCAGACAAACTGGCTCAGGTTCGCGAACAATTCGATCGGTGGCGGGTCGATGGCCTGCTCATCAGCAGCGCGGCCAACCGGCGCTGGATCAGCGGCTTCACCGGCTCGGCCGGGCGGGTTTTGGTGACGCCCAACAAGGCTATACTGGCCACCGATTCGCGCTATTGGGAGCAAGCCGCGCGGCAGGCCCCCGAATTCGAGATCTTCCAGCTGAAGGGCAAGCCCGGCGAGCTGGGCGACTTCCTGAAGGCCGGCGGCGGGGTTCGCTACGGCGTGGAGGCCCGGCATGTGACTCTGGCCGACATGAAAACCCTGCGCAAGGAGAAGGATTTTCGCTGGAAGCCGCTTGACCAGACGCTGGAGGCGATGCGAGCCATCAAAACGGCCGAGGAGCTGCTGGCCATCCGCGAGGCCGCCCGCATCACCGACGACACCGTCAGCCAGGTGCCCCGGCTGGCCCGCGTCGGCGTGACCGAGGCCGAGATCGCCTGGGAGTTGGAGAAGTTCATGCGCGAATCGGGCGCCGACGGGCCGGGCTTTGACATCATCGTCGCCTCCGGCCCCAACAGCGCCCTGCCCCACCATCACCCCGGCGACCGGCGGCTGGAGGCGGGCGACATGATCGTCGTCGATCTGGGCGCGGCCGTGCGCGGCTATCGCAGCGACCTGACCCGCTCGTTCTACATGGGCGACTCCGCCGGCGAGGATTTCTGGGACATCTACAACACCGTCCACCGGGCGCAGCTGGCCGCCATCGGCGGCATCAGGGGCGGCGTGACCGGCAAGGTGGTCGACGCGCTGGCTCGCGACCTCATCACCGCCGCCGGGCATGGCGACCATTTCGGCCACAGCACGGGCCACAGCCTGGGGCTGGAGATCCACGAGTTTCCCGGCTTCAGCAGCATGGCCGAGAAGATCCTCATCCCGTCCGGGGCGACCATGACTGTCGAGCCGGGAATCTATCTGCCCGGCTTCGGCGGCGTGCGCATCGAGGATCTGGTGCTGGTGACGGACGAGGGGTCGGACTATCTGAGCCACGCCCCCAAGACGCCGCTCATCCCCCTGACATGAGTTAGAGCGGCAGCGCATCGAGCAGGGGCACAATCTCGCGCCAGTCATAACCGGCCGCGAACCGGCGCGCGGCCGTGCCCAAACGCTCCCGATCGGCCGCGTCTTCGAGCAGGTCGCGCGCCACCCGCGCCCATGTGGCCGGATCGTCGGCCAGCCGGATGACCTCGCCGTCGACCACCGGGAATCCCTCCGCGCCGACCGTCGTCGAGATGATGGTCTTGCCCGCGGCCATGGCCTCGATGAGCTTCAGCCGCGTGCCGCTGCCGATGCGTAGCGGCACGATATAGACCCGGCAGCCGTGGAGATACGGTTGCGTTTCGGGCACGCGGCCGGTGAGGGTCACGCCGTCAAGGTCGCGCAACGGCTCCAGCCGCGGATGCGGTCGCTGGCCGACGATGGCCCACGTCGTCTCCGGTCGGGCGCGCCTGATGAGCGGCCAGACCTCCTGCGCAAACCACAGCACGCCGTCGATATTGGGCCGGTAGTCCATCTTGCCTGTGAACACCAGGTCGAACCGCAAGGCGTCGGGCACCGGCCCGGATTGGGCGTATTCGGCCACGTCGATCGTGTTGGGGATGACGATGATCGTCGATTCCGTCGCGCCTCCCAGAGCGAGCAGGTGATCGCGATCCGTCTCACTGACGGCGATGGCCGCGTCGGCCGTCGCCGTGGCCCACCGCTCAAAGCGAGCCAGACGGCCGACCTGCAGCGCGGAGTAGGCCGCCGCCGCCCAGCGCGACGGCCGTCGCCAGTCGGCCCGCAGCGAGCGACGTTGCAGCTCCGTCTCGGCGTTGTGGCAATCCAGGATGATCCGCGCCCCCGGCGCAACCTCCCGGACCACGCGGATGTACCGGGCCAGCTCGATGCCCTCGATCTGGACGGCGTCATAGACATCCGCCTGCAGCGCGTTCGTCAGCGCCGCCGTGTATTCGTCGCTGCGCAGCCGCAAGGCCAGGTCGGGATCGCCGGAGGTGAGCAGCTGCTCCAGCCGATCCGCCCCCGACCGCGGCGGGACGTCAACCGGCGGCAGCACGCGGCCGATGGCTTGCAGCGGCTCCAGCTCGCGCGGCCGATCCGGCTCGGCGAAGCTCAGCAGGGTCACGCTGTGGTGCCGCGCCAGAGCACGCAACAGGTGATAGTTGCGCAGGCTCGTCCCCTGCTGCGGGGGGTACGGCAGTTGCGGCGTCAGCACGAGGACACGGGTCATATCGCCGCCCCCACTGCCCGATAGACGGCCAGCGTCGCCGCGGCCGTCGATTCCCAGGTGAACAGCGCCGCCTGCGCCAGACCGGCCGCCCGCATCGCCTCGGCCAGCGACGGCGTGGTCAGCACGCGGGCCAGCGCGTCGACCCAGGCCGCCTCGTCGTTCGGCTCCAGCGAGATGGCCGCCTGGCCCACGACCTCCGGCAGCGACCCGCGCGTGCTGGCCACCACCGGGCAGCCACCGTGCATAGCCTCCAGCGCGGGCAAGCCGAACCCCTCATAGTGCGACGGCATGGCCAGGACCCCGGCCGCGCGATACAGATGGGCCAGTTTCTCGTCGGGCACGGCCTCGAGGTGGATGACGTGCTCCGTCAGCAACAGACCCTCGATGGTCCGGAAAATCTCCTCGTAGATCCAGCCCCGCCCGCCTGCCAGGACGAGCGGGACGTCCGCCGCGCCGCTGTCCCGCAGCTTGCGGTAGGCATGGAGCAGCATCACCAGGTTCTTGCGCGGCTCCAGCGTGCCCACGAACAGGATGAAGCCGCGGCCGACGCCGTACTCGGCCGCCGTACGCGCGACTGTCTCGGCCGGGTAATGGGCGGTGTGGACGGGGTTGGCCGCCAGATGGACGGTCGTCACCTTCGACGGCGCGACGTCGAGCATGGCCAGCAGGTCGCGGCGGGTCGCCTCACTGTCAGCCAGGATGTGGTCGGCCGCCGCCACCGCCCAGCGGATTTGGTCGCTGTAGTAGCGCCGGCTCTCGGCCGTCAAAAACTCGGGATAGAGCAGAAACGTCAGGTCATGGACGGTGATCACTCGCCGCTTCGCCCCGGCCGCGGGCGGGATGAAGTCGGGGCTGTGGACCACATCCAGCTGATGTGGCCACAACTCCACGGCCAGCGCCTGCCGCTCAAAGCGATGGTGGCAGGGAGTCCACAGGTCGCGGCGGTCGAATCGGCCGTCGCCCGGCGGCAGGAAGGAGCGAGCCTCCCGGCGGCTGTGGAAAATGGTGAAGCGCTCATCGCCCGCCAGACGGCTGAGGGCCTGAATGAGGTGAATGGTATACTGGCTGATGCCACCCATCCGGTAGGTGGGCAGCCGGCAATCGATCCCGATGTGCATAGAGTTGAAATTGTAAGGCGGATGAGCGTGCCGCGGCAAATTGGCCCACCTGTGAGTGGATTAGTATAATGCCGATTACGTTGTCTGGTACACTGTATCGATCCAATCACCTGTTTCGCGGCCAACGGCCGCGCGTTATGACCAAGCCCGTCGCCGGGAGTTGACCCAATGACCAAGAACGCAAACACGAAACCCTCGAGCGAGACGCTCGACCAGGAAGTCAATGAGTTGCGGACACGCCTGGAATGGCTCGATGAGGAGCGCCGCAAGTCCGCCCGCAAGCTGGCCGAGCTGGAGCAGCGCAGCGAGCTGCAGGAGCGCGAGCTAACCGGGCGCGATCGCCGCATCCAGGAGCTGGAGAAGCAGCTGTCGCAGGCGTCGTCCCAACTCTCGCGCATCCCAATGATCGACACCCAACTGTCCCAGTTCCGCGACGACATCGTCAAGATGATCGAGCAGTACGACAAGCGCCGGATCGAGGCCGAACGCGAGCTGGACCGGTTGCGCCGGGTCGAGCACGAGGCCGTCGGCCGCGAGATCACCGACATCCGCAAGGAGTTGCCGGCCATCGGCCGCCTGGAGCAGGAACTCCCCCTGCGGCAGGCCGAAGACACGCGGCTGGCCAACCTGATCGGCGTGCAGCAAAACACGATGACCCAGATGGCCACCCAGGTCGACAACGTCGAACGGTCGCTGGCTTTTCTGGAGGAGAAGGAACGGCAGGACAGCCGCAACATCGCTGAAATGCAGGCGACGCTGCTGGAAATCAACAAGCGATGGGAGCCGCTCAATGACCGTCTGTCGATCCTCGGCCAAAATCTGTCCAAAGTGCAGACGACCGCCCAGAACACGGGCGAATCGCAGGCCCTGTTGCGCAAGAGCATCAGCGACTGGACCGAGCAGGTGCAGATCGGCGAGCACGAGCGCAACCAGCGGCTGGCCGGCTGGCAACGAACCATGGACGACCACGCCACCAGCCTGGAGCGATTCACCGCCGACTGGGTCAATTTCAACAACCAGTACAACGAATCGCGCGCGGCCGTGGCGGCCATGAACGCCCTGCAGACCCACCTCGAAAAGCAGCAGCGCGAGGCCAACGAGCTGGTGCGCGTCGAGTCCAAGCGCATGGAATCCCGCTGGGACCAGTTCCAGGGCGAGGACGCCCGCAAATGGAAAAACTTTGAGGCCGACGCCCTGCAACGCCTGGCCATCAGCGACCGCCGGGAGCGGGAGCTGCGCGAGCAACTCCACACCCTGGAGGAAGAGCTGGAGCGGTTGGGGCAGGAATTGGGGCAGATCCTCCGGGTGCAGATCGCCCAATCGGAAGCCATCAAGAAATGGCCCCTGACCTGGCTGGACGAGGTCGAAAAAGCCCTGGAACAAAACCCGAACCGGCGACGGCAGCCCGCCCTCGTCCCCGTTCGCGAGGATTAGCCGCGGCCGCTCCCGCCCGCCTTCCCTCATGCACGTCATCGGCACGGCCGGCCATGTAGACCACGGCAAATCCACCCTGGTGCAGGCCCTGACCGGCATCGATCCCGACCGCCTGGCGGAAGAAAAGGCGCGGGAGATGACCATCGACCTGGGCTTCGCCTGGATGACCCTGGCCGGTGAGGACGTCGGCATCGTCGACGTGCCCGGCCACCGCGACTTCATCGAGAACATGCTGGCCGGCGTCGGCGGCATCGATCTGGCCCTGTTCGTCGTCGCCGCCGACGAGGGCATCATGCCCCAAACCCGCGAGCATCTGGCCATCCTCGACCTGCTGGCCGTGCCGCGCGGCGTCGTGGCCCTCACCAAGACCGACCTGATCGACGATCCCGACTGGCTGGAACTGGTCACGCTGGAGGCCGGAGAGGCGCTGCGGGGGACGGCGCTGGCCGATTCGCCTGTCGTGCCCGTCTCGGCGCGCACCGGCGCGGGTCTGGATCAGCTGCGAAACGAGCTGACTTCAGCGCTACACGAAATCGAGCCACGCATCGACCTCGGAACACCGCGCCTGCCCATCGACCGCGTCTTCTCTCTGCCCGGCTTCGGCACCATCGTGACCGGCACGCTCCTCGACGGCCGCCTGCGCGTCGGCGACGAGGTCGAGATCGTCCCCGGCCCCGGTCGCGGCCGCATTCGAGGCCTCCAGACGCACAAAACCCGGCTCGACGTCGCCCTGCCCGGCAGTCGCGTGGCGGTCAACCTGAGCGGCATCGACCGCGACGAACTGCGCCGGGGGCAGGTCATCGCCACTCCCGGTCGCCTTCGGAGCACACTCCTGATAGACGCCCAATACCGCCACCTGCCCGACGCCGACGCCCCCCTGCGGCACAACGTCGCCGTGAAACTGTTCGTCGGGTCATCGGAAACGGCCGCGCGCACGCGCATCATCGGCGGCGACCAAATCGCGCCAGGGGAGACGGGCTGGCTGCAGCTGGCCCTGAGCGAGCCGGCGGCCGTGGCCCGCGGCGACCGATTCATCCTGCGACGGCCATCCCCCGGGGCCACCATCGGCGGCGGCGTCATCCTCGATGCCCACCCCGGCCGGCGCCACCGGCGGTTCCGGCACGATTCAGCCGAACGCTTCCGCTCTCTGGCTCAGGGTGACCCCGCCGATTTGCTGCTGCGCGCCCTGATCCGGCTCGGCCCAATCCCCGCCAAAGGACTATGGGAAAAAACGGGCTTGCCCGAGGCCGACGGCCAGCCCCATCTGCAACGACTGATCGACGAGGGACAGGTCATCGGGCTGGGCAAGGCGCTGATCGCCGCCTCGACGGTCGAGCAGCTAAAGGAGCAGATCCTGGCCGAACTGGCCCGGTTCCACGGCGAGGAGCCGTTGCGCGAGGGGCTGGACCGCGAGGCGTTGCGCAGCCGGTTGAAGACGCCGCCGCCGGTGTTCGCTCTGGCGCGCGAGTCGCTGGTCGCCGCCGGACTGCTGGCGGAGGCGGGCACGCTGCTGCGTCTGCCGGAGCACCGCGTCACCTTCAGCGCCGAGCAGGAGCAGGCCGTCGCCCGGCTACTGGCCAATATGGACAACCTCGGAGTCCAGTCGCCCAGCGTGAAAGAGTGCAAGGCGGCCGTCGGCGAGGCGGTCTATTTCGCCCTCGTCGATCAGGGGCGGCTCATTCCCCTGCCGGACGACGTGGTCTATTCGGCCGCCGTCCATGCCCAACTGATCGACCGGCTGACCGGCTATCTTGGCGAGCATGGCTCCATCTCGGCCGCCGAGGCCCGCGACCTGCTGGGCACCAGCCGCAAGTATGCCATCGCCCTGCTGGAGCATCTGGACGAGTTGCACCTGACCCGCCGCTCGGGCGACATTCGCCTGCCTGTCCGCCCGCTCGTGTAGCCTGATTAACACCCCGCCTGTCATCCGCCATACTTGACATATTGTTTCTGTCCGTTTATATTTATGTCATGTGGTGCCGCCGCACCTCCTGGTGTCGGGTGTCTGTCGTTCCCTTGCGCCACACAACCGGGGAAACCCGGAAAGTCAGGAGTGTTACCATGAACCGCTGGCATATCAACGGAAGATCCCGATTTATCTTCGTCGCGCTCGTTCTCGCCCTGTTTATCACCGGCGCCCTGAGCAGCAGCTCGCTGAATCTGAAGGCCCAGGGCGGCACGTGGCAAGGGCGTTACTGGAATAACCGCAATCTGTCCGGCGCGCCTGCCCTCACCCGGCAGGACGCCGCCATCGATTTCGACTGGGGCGCCGGATCGCCCGATCCGCTGATCCAGCCGGACAACTTCTCGGCCCAATGGACGCAAACGGCCAGCCTGCCGGCCGGAACCTATCGCTTCTCATCGACGATGGACGACGGCATGCGCCTCTGGATCGACAACGTTCTGCTCGTCGATACCTGGATGGACGGCCAGGCCCGAACCATCACGGTCGATGTCTATCTGAACGCGGGCAATCATAGTATCACCGTGCAATATTATGAGGCCGGCGGCGTGGCCGTGGCCCGGATGAACTTCGTGCTCATCAGTGGCGGCGGCCAGCCCACCCCGCCGGTGCCGGGCGACCAGTGGTTTAACGAGTACTTCTCGAACCCGAACCTCAGCGGCACCCCCGCTCTGACGGGCACGACCTCGGCCGTCAACTTCAACTGGGGCTTCGGCTCGCCCGCCCCCGGCTTCCCGGCCGACCTCTTCTCCGTGCGCTGGGTGCGCAATCTAAACCTCGAGCCGGGCCGCTACCGGTTTACGGCCACGGCCGACGACGGCGTGCGCGTCTGGGTCAACAACGCCCTGATCATCGACCAGTGGCGAATCCAGGCCCCGACCACCTTCAACGCCGAGATCGACATATCGGGCGGCCAGGTCCCGGTCAAGGTCGAATATTTCGAACAAACCGAGCGCGCCCAGGTTTCACTGAACTGGGCCAGAATCGCGGCTCCGACACCGCCTCCGCCGCCTCCGCCACCTCCGGCGCAGACCGGCTTCTCCGCCGAATATTTCAACAACCGCGATCTCGCCGGCTCGCCCGTCCTGACGCGCAACGACCCGGCGGTGAATTTCAACTGGGGTCACGGCTCGCCCGGCTCGCAAGTCCCGGTCGATAACTTCTCGGCCCGCTGGAACGCCAATATGAACTTCGCCCCCGGGCGGTACCGCTTCTCGGCCTCCAGCGACGACGGCGTGCGCGTCTGGGTGAACAACCAGCTCATCATCGACGCCTGGCGGGATCAGCCGGTGCAGACCTTCACCGCCGACGTGGATGTCAGCGGCACGGTCCCGGTGCGCATCGAGTATTACGAAGCCACCAACCTGGCCGAGATGCGCTTCTCCTTCACCCTGATCTCCGGCCAGTCGGGCACGGGTGGCGCCTTCCCCGGCACGGCCACGGTCACATCCTACCGGCTCAACGTCCGGCAAGGCCCCGGCACCAACTTCGGCATCATCACCACGCTCAGCACCGGCAACACCGTGAACCTGACCGGGCATCGCAACGGCGACGCGACCTGGGTGCGGGTATCGCTGCCAAACGGCGCGATCGGCTGGGTCAGCGCGCTCTACGTGCGGACGAGCATCCCAATCAGCGGCCTGGTGCCGATCGTCGGCTCGGATCCGCTGCCGCCGCCGTCCACACAGCCGGGGGCTACAGTCATCACCGGCGCACTGAACGTTCGCACCGGGCCGGGCGTCGGCTTCCCGTCCTTCACCCAGATCACCAACGGCGCGACCGTCACCCTGCTGGGGCGCAACGCGGCGGCCACCTGGGTCAAGGTCGCCTTGCGCGACGGCCGCCAGGGGTGGGTCAACGTCCACTTCCTGAGCACCAACGTCCCGGTCAGCAGCCTGCCGGTCCTCAGCAACTAATCGTCACAACTGACCTTGCGAGCCTCCCCGGTCGACAGCGACCAGGGAGGCTTTTTTTGTTGGGTAATCGTAAATCGCCCATTAGCCATAGGGGCGAGACAACTGGCGAACCACGTATTTTGCCCGGCCAAAAGCTCTCGCGCCGGTTGTCCCGCCCGTACAAGTACAAGTTTTTCGCCCTGGCTTTTTTGTTTTTGGCGTGGGTCGCATTACAATTAAGGTGACCGCGCGAAAGTCGGCAAGCCCACGAACAAGCGGCTCCGGAGTTCACCATGTTCGCCTTCGACATTCCTCCTCTCACCAGTCAGGTCCTGTTCGGCGCGCTGTTCATCTTCGCCCTGCGTGTGATCGGCATCACCATCAGCACCGTCCGCGTGTTGATCATGATGCGGGGCAAGAAAGCGGCCGCCTTTGTGGCCGGGTTCTTCGAGGTGCTGACCTACGTCGTGGCCATCGCCGAGGTCGTCAACAATCTCGACAATGTCTGGAACGTGCTCGGCTACTGTCTGGGCTTCTCGGTCGGCACGCTACTGGGCATGATGGTCGACGAGCGGACGGCCACCGGCTTCACCAACATCCGCGTCATCTCGCGCTACAAGGCCCAGAGCATCATCGAGGCCATCCACGAGGCGGGCCACGGCGCGACGGTCGGCTGGGGCCACGGCCGCGGCGGCACGGTGGGCATGATCGTGGCCGTCGTGCGTCGCAAGGAGACGGATTTGATCTGTGACATCGTCGAAACGATCGACCCCAACGCCTTCATCACCATCGAAGACGCCCGTTCCGTCCGGCGCGGCCATATGCAGATCGGTCATCATGAGAAATAAGGAAAGATAATCATGACCACCATTACCCTGCTCGACGGCAGCCTGAGGCTGTCCATATCCTGCGAGGAATCCGATAATGAGTTCGAGGACAACATTTGCCTGTGCTTCGAGGAAGATTGCCCGGAGGATGAAAAGGTTCTCTCGGCCGATGAGGTCAGCATCTACCTCACGCCGGAGCAAGCCGCGCTCATCGTGCTGGAGCTGAACCGCGTGCTGGAGTCACAGCGAGGCGGGGCGGCCGGCCACGCCTGACACCGGTTTCGCCCCCGAAACGAAGCCGGAAATTTTGGACAATCGGGACCAATCATGGACGCAAATACCAATCGCAAGAAAGTAACCATACTCGATCTGGCGGCCAAAAAGCGAAACGGCGAGCCGATCACCATGCTGACCGCCTATGATTACACCGGGGCGCTGCTGGTGGACGCGGCCGGGATCGACTCCATCCTCATCGGCGATTCGCTGGGGATGGTGATGATGGGGCTGGACAGCACCGTGCCCGTCACCGTGGAGGAGATGCTCCACCACTGCCGCGCCGTCGCTCGTGGGGCCAAATACGCCCATCTGGTGGGCGACCTCCCCTTCCTGTCCTATCAGGTCAGCGCCACCGAGGCCGTGCGCAACGCGGGGCGCTTCCTGAAAGAGGGCAACGTCGACGCCGTCAAGCTGGAGGGCGGCCGCGAGATGGCCGACACAGTGCGCGCCATCGTAGCCGCGGGCATCCCGGTCATGGGCCATCTTGGCCTGACGCCGCAATCGGTCAGCAAGCTGGGCGGCTACCGGACGCAGGGCCGAACCGCGGCCGCCGCCCAACGGCTGGTCATGGACGCTCTGGCCCTTGAGGACGCGGGCTGCTATGCCGTCGTGCTGGAGGCCGTGCCCGCCCCGGTGGCCGCGGCCGTCACCGAGCGCCTCGGCATCCCCACCATCGGCATCGGCGCGGGGCCGAATTGCGACGGCCAGGTGCTGGTCTACCACGATCTGCTGGGGCTATACGACAAGATTCAGCCGAAGTTCGTGAAGCAATACGCCAACCTGGGGCCGATCATCACCGCCGCCTTTGCCTCCTTCCGCGACGACGTCGCCGGGCGGCAGTTCCCGGCCGAGGAACATTCGTTTGCCATGAACAGCGCCGAACTCGAGGCCTTCCTGAAGAACGTCGATGTCCCCTTTTGAGCGGTACGAGGGCCAAGGTCGAACAGTCACCAAAGGACATGCCGGGATGAACATAGCGGTGGTGGGGGTCGGCGCGATGGGTTGCCTTCTGGGGGCATCTCTGGGCGGCCTG
>ERZ795041.800-NODE-800-length-10987-cov-3.921881_pt1 | contig 10987 bp, 9 predicted proteins | sample MGYA00375125_ERZ795041 | MGnify/ENA primary metagenome ERZ795041 (study PRJEB30170, sample SAMN03074214) | activated sludge metagenome | biome: Common Effluent Treatment Plant; feature: Wastewater; material: Activated sludge; isolation source: activated biomass in a...
GATCGCCGAATCGAAGCGCAGTGATTTCACGTTCACATTGGAGGCCACCGTCACCATGAAATCACTGCGCTTCGATTCGGCGATCGGCCTGGCCGCCGTCATCGAGGACGAGCGCGGCGCAGTCAGCCACTGGGCGCTCGCGCATCCGCAACCCAAGCCCGACTTCCATGACGCAGCGGGATGGACCGGCGGCTTTCGGCGTTTCATCGCGGAGGCCCGACCATGAAATTCGGCATCGATCGGCTGCTGCAGGAGGCGGCGCTGCAACGCGAGCTGCAGGGCAAACGCATTGCGCTGCTCGCGCATCCGGCGTCGGTCACGACCGACCTGACGCATTCACTCGATGCATTGGCGGCGCTCGGCACGTTGCGACTGACGGCGGCCTTCGGTCCGCAACACGGCCTGCGCGGCGACAAGCAGGACAACATGATGGAATCGCCGACCTTCGAGGATCCCGTGCACGGCATTCCGGTGTTCAGTCTGTACGGTGAAGTGCGCCGTCCGACGCCGGCGATGATGGACACCTTCGACGTGCTGCTCGTCGATCTGCAGGATCTCGGCTGCCGCATCTACACATTCATCACGACCTTGCTCTACGTGATGGAGGCGAGCGCGCAGCACGGCAAATCCGTGTGGATTCTCGATCGGCCGAATCCGGCGGGACGGCCGATCGAAGGATTGAAGCTGCGCACCGGCTGGGAGAGCTTCGTCGGCGCAGGCCCGTTGCCGATGCGCCACGGCCTGACGCTCGGCGAGCTGGCGCATTGGTTCGTGCGGCACTTCGACCTGGACGTCGATTACACGGTGGTCGAGATGGAGGCGTGGCGAGCCGAAGCCGCGCCCGGCCGCGGTTGGCCGCTCGGCGAGCGCACCTGGATCAATCCCAGCCCGAACGCGCCGAACCTGTGGATGGCGAGAGCCTATGCGGGCACGGTGATGCTCGAAGGCACGACGCTTTCGGAGGGACGCGGTACGACACGGCCGCTGGAGCTGTTCGGTGCGCCGGACATCGACGCGCGCGCGGTGCTGCAAGAGATGCAGCGGCTCGAACCGAACTGGCTGCGCGGCTGCAGATTGCGACCTTGCTGGTTCGAGCCCACGTTCCACAAACACGTCGGCGCGCTGTGCGCAGGCATTCACATCCACACGGAAGATCCGGGCTACGACCATCACGCCTTCCGCCCCTGGCGTCTGCAAGCGCTCGCGTTCAAGGCCATCCGCCGCCTCTATCCCGATTACAGGCTGTGGCGCGATTTCGAATACGAATACGTCCACGACCGTCTCGCGATCGACGTCATCAACGGCAGCGAGCTGCTGCGCGAATGGGTGGACGACTCCATGGCGACGCCCGCGGATCTCGATGCGCTCACGATTCCGGATGAGGAATCGTGGGCGAACGAACGCGCGGCCTGCTTGCTGTACTGAAGAAGGAAGCGGAACACCGACACACGCGATGCGTTCCCGCTTCGGGACTAACACCGAAGGAGATGTCATGGCACGCAAATACAGCAAGAAGGCATCGAAGAAAGTCGAGCGCGCAATGCGCGAACGCAAGCGCGGCACGCTGCGCAGCGGCCGCTCCGGCCGCAAGGTCACCAGTCGCAAGCAAGCGATTGCGATCGGCCTTTCCGAGGCGCGCCGCTCGGGTGCGAAAGTGCCGAAGAAAAAAGCCGGCGCACGCAAGAAGAGCACGAGCCGCAAAAGCGCGGGCAAGAAGAAGTAGCTCGCAAGGCGCAGAGCTGGTCGAGAACCTGCGCTTTCGCGCAGCCCCTCCCTGACCTTCCCCCGCGAAGCGGGGGAAGGATTCATCACCAAGGAAGCCCTCGGATGGGTGTGAACGCGCAACGCGTCAACCGCCCAGGTTCCGGGTCACCGTCTGCTCCGCCCGGACGCGGACGTTCGCCACATTCTGAAAGCGCAGGCTGTCGTTCCTCGCCGCGTCTTCTTCATCGCCATCGCACGTGAGCGCGATCGTGTAGTCGCCCTCGGGAATGTAGCGCAGCGAATACGCGGCAGATCCCGTCGCACCGTCTCTGACCACCGCCGTCGTCAGGTACGGCTCGACGCCAATGCCATCGCGATCGTCGGGCGTTTGATCCTCGCCCGCGAACAAATAAACGGCGCCGCCTTGCGCCAGCGATGTGCCCACCCGACAGCTGGCGGTCACCAGCCCGGTGAGTCGGCCGGTGTCTTCGACGCGAGCGCCACGCACGAGAGGCGTCAACGTGTACTCGTCATCGCGGTCGTCGAAACTCAGCGACTGGCGCAGATCGAGCGTGAGCACGATGTCGTCACGGCTCGCATCGTCCTTGTCGACCGTGAAGTCGACCTCCGCGGCGACCCCGGCAGCCACCGTCAATGGAAATTCGCCGTCGGCTCTCACGACGACGTCCTCGTTGTCATCGTCGGCGTCGCTCGAGAACAGCAGCCGAACGCTGGTGTAGCGGCCGTCGCTCAGCGTTTCATCGGTGAACAGCCGAAACAGATTGCCGTCGACGTACTCGATGAGATTGACGCGCACCGGGTCGTCGAAAAGCAGGGTTTGCGTGCGATCGCCCGTCAGTTCTATTCCTTCCAGATCGACCAACACCCGCAGGATCACCGGATCGCCGGGCGCGTTCGTCGCCATATCGAACGTCGCAGTGCCCTCGCATCCGACCAGCGCAGCCACAACCATCATTCCAAACGCTCGCCGGCCGAGCCGTCGCGCCGGCGTGCATGCTACGTATGAGCTCGTCATCGAACCTCGCACCTTCCTGTTGCATCGACCACTTCGCGCGCATGGTGTAACTCGCCGCTCACGATGGACGCAAGTCACTTTTCTCTAGCATCCTGCTTCGCGGACCCGATATGATCGCGTCGTCATTTGCCGCTCCCCTTTGTCGGATGCTGCTGATCGAATTGCCGCGGGCACTCGAAGAATATTTCGCTTACGCCGAAACCGAGCCGACGCGCAAGGGGCGCCGCTTCTCGATTACGCTGCCATTCTATGCCGGCACTCGACTCGATCGACTCCAGTGGTGGTATCACGTCAGCCCTGCCGAGGAGCTGATGTTCGAAGGCGATGGAGTGACGGTATTTCGTGCGCGCGCGACCGAACGTTTTCGGCGCCACATCGAACGCTGGCTCGCAAACACGCAACAGCGCCTGCACGGCGATGACGCCATTCCGAGAATCAGCCCCGCCGCGGTACCCGCATCGGCACCGCAAGCCAAGATCGCCCCGGATTCCGACGCATCCCTGACAGCGAAAGTCGTCAACGGTTGACCGCGACCGGCGAGCGCACGAGGTCGCTGCGTCGAATTTCGATGAGCATGAAGCCAACGAGCACACGCGCGCCGCACGAATCGACACAGACGGTGGCCGCCGGTGCGTTCGGCGAATGGCTGTCGCAGACGCACGCCGCGTTGCGTGGCAAGGGCGGCACCGACGTGCCGTGCGGCGACTGCGTCGGCTGCTGCGTGTCTTCGTATTTCATTCCGGTGCGCCCCGAAGACACTCGAGCGCTCGCGCGAATTCCCGATGCGCTGCTGGTTCGAGCCTCAGGCGCGGGCGGTGGGCCGTGGATGATCAGCTATCGCCAGGACGGCACGTGTCCGATGCTCAAGGGCGGCAAATGCTCGATTTACGCAGACAGGCCGCAGACCTGCCGCGACTATGATTGCCGCGTCTTCGCCGCTGCCGGCATCGATGCCGGCGACCAGGACAAGCACGTCATCAACCGACGCGTGCGGGCATGGCGTTTCGCGTATCCCACGGCTGAGGACAAGAACGAGCACGAAGCCGTGAAGCTCGCCGCCGCCTTCATTCGCGACAAGCGATCGAGCTTTCCCGGCGGACGCGCGCCCACCTCACCCACCGGCATCGCCGTGTTGGCAGTAAAGACGTACAGCGTGTTTCTCGATCCCGAAGTCGCCGCCAAGAGCGATGCGCAGATTGCGGCGGCCATCGTTGCGGCCAGCCGGAGCTTCGATGGAAGAGAAAGCGGTTAGCGAGAGGCGGTCGACCGCCTCTCGCTGAAACCAAGCCACGGACAAGCGCGTTGCATTGGGAGTTCATCCCGGCAGGCTTTCTCCATGCGCTATCTCGCGTTGTGCTGCGATTACGACGGAACGCTGGCTCATCACGGCCGCGTGGACGAGGCGACGATCACGGCGTTGGAGCGCTTCAAGGAATCGGGCCGGCGGCTCGTCATGGTCACCGGCCGAGAGCTCGATGAGCTGCAGGCGATCTGCCCGCGGCTGGATCTCTTCGAGCGCGTCGTCGCCGAGAACGGCGCGCTGCTCTATCGGCCGGATACGGGCGAGGAAAAGCAGCTCGGCGAGCGCCCGCCCGATGCGTTCATCGCGGCATTGAAGGCGAAGGGCGTCGAGCGAATTTCGGTCGGCCGCGTCATCGTCGCGACGTGGGAGCCGCACGAGCAGACCGTGCTGGAAACGATTCGCGACATGGGGCTCGAGCTGCAGGTCATCTTCAACAAGGGCGCGGTGATGATTCTGCCTGCGGGCATGAACAAGGCGACCGGCCTGCGCGTGGCGCTGCGCGAGCTCGATCTCTGCGAGCATAACGCCGCCGGCATCGGCGATGCCGAAAACGATCATGCCTTCCTGAGCATTTGCGAATGCGGCGTGGCGGTCGCGAACGCGCTGCCGGCGTTGAAAGAGCGCGCGGACATCGTCACGCGCGGCGATCACGGCGCGGGCGTCGTCGAGCTGATCGACGAAATGCTCGCGAACGATCTGGCGGAGCGCGAAAGCAAGCTGGTGCGTCATCACGTGCTGCTCGGCAAGCGGCCGGACGGCGTCGCCGTTCGCCTTTCGCCGTACGGCATGAACGCGCTCGTCGTCGGCACCTCGGGCGGCGGCAAGTCGACGGTCGCGGTGGGACTGATCGAACGTCTGCGCGCGAACGGCTACAGCTACTGCGTAATCGATCCGGAAGGCGATTACGACTCGCTGGAGGACACGGTCGTGCTCGGCAGTCCCGATCATGCGCCCACGCTGGATGAGTGTACGCAGCTCATTTCCAGGCTCGAAACCAATGCAGTCGTCAACCTGCTGGGACTGAAGTTGAATGATCGGCCGCGCTTCTTCCTCGGCCTGTTCGCGCGCATTCAAGATATTCGTGCGCACAGCGGCCGGCCGCACGTGCTCATCGTCGATGAAGCCCATCACGTGCTGCCCGCGAATTGGGAGCCCGCCGCGGCGACCATGCCCGAACGCCTGGACGGCGTCTTGCTCGTGAGCGTGACGCCCAGCCTCGTCGCGACGCCGATCGTGCGCTCGCTGGACACGCTCATCGTGCTGGGCGACAGCCCGCAAGAGATGCTTGATGAATTCACCTCGGCCAACGAGCGTGACGCCGTGCAGAGTCCTGTAGTGAAGCTCGACCCCGGCTGGGCGCTCGCATGGAACGAGGACTCGGGTCAGCCGCCGCTGCTCGTGCAGCTCGAGCCGAGCACCACCGAGCGCCGCCGGCATCTGCGCAAATATGCCGAAGGCGAGCTGCCGCAGGATCGGAGCTTCTATTTCCGCGGCCCCGACGACAGGCTCAAGCTGCGCGCGCGCAACTTGATTTCATTCATGGATCTCGCGGACGGCGTCGACGACGATACCTGGGAATTCCATCTGCAGCGCGGCGAGTACTCGCACTGGATTCGCGATGCCATCAAGGATCCCGAGCTCGCCGAGCAGATCGGCGAGCTCGAACAGCGTCACAACCTGACGGCCGAGCAATCACGCGCGGAGATTCGGAAAGCGATTGAGGAAAGATATACGTTGCCGGCGGGTTAGCCGAACCGATACGCGGGGCCGGCGACGGCTCCTCACCCATCATCTCGTCCAACGCTCCTTCACCGAGCGCTCCTCGCAGCGGCTGGCCAATGCGCAGATACCTGCTACATTCTCGCTCTGATCCGGTTTCGGTAGGTCCCCACATGCCGCTCGTCCATCGCTACGGATTCGCTACCATTGCGCTGGTGCTCGCTTCCGCCTGTAGTCAGCCGCCTCGCACGGACATGAACGCTTCCAGCTCGACTCCCACGATTTCGCCGGATAATCCGCTGTTCCTGGAAAGCACGCTTCCTTACGCAACGCCGCCGCTCGATCGCATCCGCACCGAGCATTTCAGGCCGGCGTTCGAAGCAGGCATGAACGAGCAGCACCGCGAAATCGAAGCGATCGTCGAGGGCAGCGCCGAGCCGACCTTCGCCAACACGATCGTGCCGATGGAGAAATCGGGACAGCTGCTCTCCCGCACTTCGAGAGTGTTTTCGAACCTCACCTCGTCGAACACGACGCCCGCGCTCGAAGAAATCCAGACCGAGATCTCACCGAAGCTCTCCGCCCACAACGATTGGATCTTCCTGCACCCGCAACTGTTCGCGCGCGTGAGCGCCCTGCACGAGCGGCGCCATGGCCTGGGACTCGATCCGGAGTCGCTGCGCCTGCTCGAGCGCTACTACATCATGTTCGTACGCGCAGGCGCGAAGCTGAACGAGACGGACAAGGCGAAGCTCAAGCAGATGAACGAGTCGCTGTCGAAGCTGTCGACGCAGTTCCGCCAGAACGTGCTCAAGGGCGTGAACGCGGCGGCAATCGTCGTCGATGACGCGGCGGAGCTGGACGGCCTGTCACCGCAGCAGATCGCCGTCGCCGCCGAAGCGGCGAAAGCGCGCAATCTCACGGGCAAGTACGTCATCGCGCTGCTGAACACGACGCAGCAGCCGCCGCTCTCCCAATTGAAGAATCGCGCGCTGCGCGAGCGCATCTACATGGCATCGATCGCCCGCGGACGCGGCGGCGAGCACGATACGACCGGCATCATCGCGCAAGTCGTGAAGCTGCGCGCCGAGCGCGCAGCGTTGCTGGGTTACCCGCATCACGCCGCCTACGTGCTCGAGGACGAAACCGCGCTCACCGCGGATGCGGTGAACGGCATGCTGGCGCAATTGACGAAGGCGGCCGTCGTCAACGCCAAGGCCGAGGCGGCGGCAATTCAGGAGATCATCGATGCGCAGGCGAAAGCGAACGGCACGGCGACTTTCCGCCTCGAACCCTGGGATTGGGATTTCTATGCCGAGCAGGTGCGCGCCGCCAAGTATTCCTACGACGAATCGCAGGTGCGACCTTACTTCGAGATGAACAGCGTCCTGCGCAACGGCGTGCTGTTCGCGGCCGAGCAGCTGTATGGCATCAGATTCAAGGAGCGCAAAGACATTCCGACGTACCACGACGACATGTTCGTGTTCGAGGTCTTCAATGAAGACGGCTCGCAGCTGGGCCTGTTCTTCGTCGACTGGTATGCGCGCGACAGCAAACGCGGCGGCGCCTGGATGAGCAGCTACGTCGAGCAATCGCGCCTGATGGGCACGAAAGCGGTGGTGCTCAACAATCTCAACATTCCGAAACCGCCGGCCGGCGAGCCGACGCTGCTCACCTTCGACGAAGTGACGACGGCATTCCATGAATTCGGTCATGCCGCGCATGGCCTGTTCTCCGACGTTCAGTACCCGCTGTTCTCCGGCACCAGCGTGCCGCGCGACTTCGTCGAGTTCCCCTCGCAGTACAACGAAATGTGGGCGACGGATCCGAAAATTCTCGCGAACTACGCCAGGCACTATCAGACCGGCGAACCGATGCCCAAGGCGCTGATGGACAAGGTGCTCGCCGCACGCAAGTTCAATCAGGGCTATGCGACGACGGAATACCTGGCCGCTGCCCTGATCGATCAGGCATTGCATCAGCTGCCGGCGGACCGCACGCCGAGCGCCGAGCATGTCGGCGCGTTCGAGCAGGAAGCGCTGCGCCAGGCCGGCATCGATTTCTACGCGGTGCCGCCACGCTATCACGCGACCTATTTTTCTCACGTCTTCGCCGGCGGCTATTCGGCCGGCTACTACGCCTACATCTGGAGCGACGTGCTCGCTCGCGCCACCGAGCATTGGTTCGATACGAATGGCGGACTTCAGCGAGAGAACGGCGATCGGTTGCGCGAGAAGGTGTTGTCGCGCGGTTTCAGCATCGATGCGCTCACCATGTTCAAGGACTTCTACGGCAAGGAGCCGGACATTGGACCGTTGCTCGAATCGCGCGGCTTGTCGCTGACGGATGGGTGACCTATCCGCTACCCGCGAGCTTCTGTATGCTCGCCGCCTCCATTCATTGCCCAAGGGTTCCCCATGCGCCTTTTACCGACGGCGGTGACGATCGCCGCGTTTACGCTCACGCTGGCGGGCTGCTCCGGCGAACAGCAGCCGAAACAGCAGACTTCCGCCGCCGCGGCAAGCCAGAGCGAAGAAGCCAAGACCTTGTATGCGCTCGGCGCCGCGGTGGCCCGTAACATCACATCGTTCGATCTCACCGAAGCCGAGCTCGAACATGTGCAAGCGGGCTTTGCGGACGGTGTGCTGAAGAAGGATGTCGGCGACATCCAGCAATACTTCCCGAAGATCCAGGAGCTTCAGGAAAAACGCATCACCGCCGCGGCAGAGACGGAAAAACAAGCCGGTGATGCCTATCTCGCGAAGGCCGCCAGCGAAGCAGGTGCGCAGCAAATGCCCTCGGGTATCGTCTACAGGGAAATCACGGCCGGCACCGGTCCGTCGCCGAAGGCGTCCGATACCGTTAAGGTTCACTACCACGGCACATTACAGGACGGCACCGTGTTCGACAGCTCTGTGGAGCGCAACGAGCCGATCACCTTTCCGCTCAACGGCGTGATTCCGTGCTGGACCGAAGGCGTCCCGCTGATGAAGGTCGGCGGCAAGAGCCAGCTGGTCTGCCCGCCCGCCACCGCCTACGGCGATCGCGGCTCCCCGCCGGACATCAGGCCCGGCGCGACGCTGATCTTCGAGGTGGAGCTGCTCGGCATCGAGAAAGAATAAGCACGCAATCGCACTCGTTCCCGAACACCCACGCAACCGATCAAGCCGGTGCCGAGACGGGCACCGGCTCCGGGCTCAGCTTTCGCCGGAACTGCATGCGCACCAGCCACAGGCTGAACATCGCCTGCAGCAGATGCGCCGAGACCGACAGGTACCACAGGTACTCGATCCGGAAATCGGGCTGACGCGACATCCACGCCGCCGGGGCAGCGAAGCTGATCAAGCGCATGCTCGTGCTCAACAGTGCCGGGCGCGTATCGCCCAGACCCTGGAACACGCTCGATGACGTGAAGATCAATCCCTGCGCCACGAAATTCCACGAAGAGATTTGCAGGAACACTGTCGCGACCGCGAGCACCTCCGGGTCGTCCGTGAAGCCGCGCACCAGCAACGAGGGACTCACGTGCACGAGCAGCGCGAGCACGATCATGATGATCGAGCTGATGACGATGGCGTGCTTGAAGGTCTGTCGCACACGCCCGTACTGACGCGCGCCAAAGCTCTGGCCGACGATCGGCCCCACCGCGAAAGCCACCGCCATCGCCGGCAGAAAGATCGATTGCATGATGCGCGAGCCAATGCCGAAGCCCGCCTGTGCGTCGGCGCCGAGGCCGCGGATGCACCAATAGATCACGGCCATGAACACGAAGAACAACAGGAACTCGCCGCCCGCGGGCAGACCGATCGCCAACATGCGCTTCCACGATTCCATGCGCGGCTTCCACATCTCATGATGAAAGCCGACGTATTTCTCGAGCTTGAAGAAATACACACTGAGGACTGCGACGCCGAGCGCGACGGCAATCGAGCTCGCCAGGCCGGCGCCCGCGACACCCATCGGGTGGCCGGTGCCCCGGCCTACGATCAGCACGGGGGCGAGGATTGCATTGAGCACCACCGTGACGACTTGCACGACCATCGTCGGCTTGACGATACCCGTGCCGCGCAGCGCCGAGGCCATCGCAACCATTGCGAACTGCAATGCCATGCTGGGCAGGAACCAGTGCAGGTAGCGCACGCCGGCTTCCTCCGTCGCCGATTGATTGAAGACGAGATTCGCAGCGGGTTGGTCCTTGCGGCCGACGGCCTGGGAAATCAACGCAACGGCGCCCACGCCCAACACCTGCGTCAATGCGAACACGATGAGCATGAGATTGCCGCCCGCACTGACGCCCGCGATCGCTGCATCGCCCAGGCTTGCAACGAAGTACAAGTCGACCAGGTAGTACAGCATCTGGAAAATCATTCCGAAGGCGATCGGCGTCGCCAACGCAACGATGTTGCGTGTGATCGACCCCTGCGTCAGATCCTTCATACCCCCTCCCCAAAAATGGACGCGTAGTCTACAGGCCGCGCCGATGCGCCACGATGCCCGGAGGGCAGGCAAGACAGTCGAATCAGGAAAGCTCTGCAGGAACAGACCCGAGCGGATGCGCGTATTGCCCGAGCACCGTCGGAAGATCGCTACAATATCCATCGATCTGGGGTGCGATAGCAGCGATCGAGGCAGCATGAGTTCACAGGCACCAACTCCGGGCGACTCCTTCAATTCCGTAAAGCAGCCGGGCGCAGCCCGGCGCTTACGTTTCGGGCTGTTCGCGAGCGTCGTAGTGATCGCTTGCGCAAGCGTCGCGGGAGTCGCCGCGATGCGACAGGACGCGACGCCGGACGCGTCGGCGTCGACGCGGTTCACTCCCAACCTCGTGCATGAGATGGCGCAACGCCTTTCGAACGGGCCGCACGCGGTCAAACAGCTCGAAAGCAACTCGCCGCTTCGAAACATCAGCTACGACCAGTACCGCGACATCCGCATCGATCCTCAGCACGCGATCTGGCGCAACGACCCGGTGCCTTTCCGGGTCGACGTGCTGCCCGCCGGGTTCCTGTTTCACGATCCCGTCTGGATTGCCATCGTCGAGAACGGCCTGGCTCGGGAAATCACCGCTCCGCCCGGTGCGTTTCTTCTCGGACCGCTGGTCGAGAAGCAGCTCGCGAACGCGACGATTCCGTTGTCGGGATTCCGCGTCCGCTCGACCATCAATTCGCGCGCGATCTGGGACGAATTCCTGGTGTTCCAGGGCGCGTCGTATTTTCGCGCCGTCG
>ERZ795041.801-NODE-801-length-10984-cov-5.990942_pt1 | contig 10984 bp, 10 predicted proteins | sample MGYA00375125_ERZ795041 | MGnify/ENA primary metagenome ERZ795041 (study PRJEB30170, sample SAMN03074214) | activated sludge metagenome | biome: Common Effluent Treatment Plant; feature: Wastewater; material: Activated sludge; isolation source: activated biomass in...
GTTCACCATCCTGATCACCGGCTTCTACGTGCGCCGCGCGAACTCCGAGTTCGACGCGATGACGCGCGACATCGTCAAGGAGGCCGGCAAATGAGCGGGCTCAAGCGTCTTGCGGGCGGCCTGCTGCTCGCCAGCCTGTCGGCGGCGGCGTTCGCCGCCGGCGGCGACCTCGGCCAGGCCGAAAAGCAGGCCACCAACTGGACCGCGATCATCATGTTCGGGGTGTTCGTGGTCGGCACCCTGTTCATCACCAAGTGGGCGGCGTCCAAGACCAAGTCGGCGGCCGACTTCTACACCGCCGGTGGCGGCATCACCGGCTTCCAGAACGGGCTCGCGATCGCCGGCGACTACATGTCGGCGGCCTCCTTCCTCGGCATCTCCGCCGCGGTCATGATGAGCGGCTACGACGGCCTGATCTACTCGATCGGCTTCCTCGTCGGCTGGCCGGTGATCACCTTCCTGATGGCGGAGAAGCTGCGCAACCTCGGCAAGTTCACCTTCGCCGACGTCGCCGCCTACCGCTTCAAGCAGACCCCGATCCGCGCCTTCGCCGCCTCCGGCACGCTGGTGGTGGTGGCCTTCTACCTGATCGCGCAGATGGTCGGCGCCGGCCAGCTGATCAAGCTGCTGTTCGGCCTCGAGTACTGGATCGCGGTGGTGATCGTCGGCGCGCTGATGATGATCTACGTGCTGTTCGGCGGCATGACCGCGACCACCTGGGTGCAGATCATCAAGGCCTGCCTGCTGCTGGCCGGCGCCTCCTTCATGGCCTTCATGGTGCTGCTCAACTATGGCTTCTCGCCCGAGGCGATGTTCGCCGACGCGGTGCGGATCAAGGCCGAGGTGGCCATGGCCGGCGGCAAGACGGCGGAAGAGGCGGCGGCGACCGCGCAGTCGATCATGGGGCCGGGCTCCTTCATCAAGGATCCGATCTCGGCGATCTCCTTCGGCATGGCGCTGATGTTCGGCACCGCCGGCCTGCCGCACGTGCTGATGCGCTTCTTCACCGTGCCCGACGCGAAGGAAGCCCGCAAGTCCGTGTTCTGGGCCACGACCTGGATCGGCTACTTCTACGTGCTGACCTTCATCATCGGCTTCGGCGCGATCGTCTTCGTGTCGACCAACCCCGACTTCCTCGACGCCAAGGGCGGCCTGATCGGCGGCGGCAACATGGCGGCGGTGCATCTGGCGAACGCGGTGGGGGGCAACATCTTCCTCGGCTTCATCTCGGCCGTGGCCTTCGCCACCATCCTCGCGGTGGTCGCCGGCCTCACCCTGTCGGGCGCCTCGGCGGTGTCGCATGACCTGTACTCCACCGTGTTCAAGAAGGGCAAGGCGGATTCCGCCTCGGAGCTTCGCGTCTCGCGCATCACCACCCTGGTGCTCGGCGTGATCGCGGTGATCCTCGGCATCGCCTTCGAGAAGCAGAACATCGCCTTCATGGTGTCGCTGGCGTTCGCGATCGCAGCCTCGGCCAACTTCCCGGTGCTGTTCATGTCGGTGCTGTGGAAGAACTGCACCACCCGCGGGGCGACGATCGGCGGCTTCCTCGGTCTGATCACCGCGGTGGTGCTGCCCGTGCTGTCGCCCTCGGTGTGGGAGGCGACGCTCGGCAACCCGGCCGGCTCCGCGCCCTTCCCCTACACCTCGCCCGCGTTGTTCTCGATGGCGGCCGGCTTCATCGGTATCTGGCTGTTCTCCATCCTCGACAACAGCGCGCGTGCCAGGGAAGACCGCGCCGGCTTCCTCGCCCAGTCGGTGCGTTCGGAAACCGGCATCGGCGCGGCGGCCGCGTCGGCCCACTGAGCCCGTCCCCGCCCGCCGGCGGGGGCAGGCCGGGTGCGGCGGGTTCGCGAAAGCGGCCCGCCGCCCTCTTTGGGGCGCGCCGGATGAATCGAGCAAAAAATTCGAAGAGGGATTTGACAGTCCCGAGAAGACCGCTATAATGCGGCCTTCTTCGGCCAGGTAGCTCAGTTGGTAGAGCAGCGGATTGAAAATCCGCGTGTCGGCGGTTCGATTCCGTCCCTGGCCACCAGAACGATAAAAACGGGTCGGCGTTCGCGTCGGCCCGTTTTTGCTTTTGGGTCGATCGCGCAGGATCACGTCGGGAACCTGCCTGATCCGGCTCAATCTATGCGGAAAATGGCGGGTGCTATAATCCGCCGATTATCAGCAATCCGCCGGTTCTCAGCAGGCTGCCCGCGCATGCAACTCTACGCTCTCGGACTGAATCACCACACCGCGCCGCTCGCGATCCGCGAACGGGTGGCGTTTCAGGCCGAATCGCTCGGTGAGGCCCTGCACGACCTGACCCGCGCCGGCGAGGTGCGCGAGGCGGCGATCCTGTCGACCTGCAACCGCACCGAGCTCTATTTCACCGCCGAGCAGGCGCAGGCCGCCGCCGACTGGCTGGCGCGTTTTCACGAGCTGTCGCTGACCGAGGTCTCGCCCTACCTCTACGCCTATCCCGAGCGCGATGCGATCCGCCATGTGTTCCGCGTCGCCAGCGGGCTCGACTCGATGGTGATCGGCGAGCCGCAGATCCTCGGTCAGGTCAAGGACGCGGTGCGGACCGCGGAAGCCGCGGGCACCCTGGGCATGCTGCTCAACAAGCTGTTCCAGAACACCTTCGCGGTGGCCAAGGAGGTGCGCTCGACCACCGCGATCGGCGCCAACATCGTGTCGATGGCCGCCGCCTCGGTGCATCTGGTCGAACGCATCTTCGGCCGCATCTCCGAGCAGCACGTGCTGTTCATCGGGGCGGGCGAGATGATCGAGCTGTGCGCGGCGCACTTCGCCGGCGCCCGGCCGGCCTCGATGACGGTCGCCAATCGTACCGAGGAGCGCGCGCAGGCGCTCGCGTCTCGCTTCGGCGCCCGCACGATGCGGCTCGACGGCATCGGCGAGGCCTTGCCCAAATTCGACGTCATCGTCTCGTGCACCGCCGCGCCGCTGCCCATCGTCGGTCTCGGCATGGCCGAACGGGCGGTGAAGGCGCGCCGTCACCGCCCGATGGCGATGATCGACCTCGCCGTGCCGCGCGACATCGAGCCCGAGATCGGCGAGATGGACGACGTCTTCCTGTACACGGTCGACGACCTCGCCCAGGTGGTCGATTCCGGCCTCGAGTCGCGTCAGCAGGCGGTGGTCGAGGCCGAGCGGATCATCGACACCCGGGTCGACGGCTTCCTGCACTGGCTGGGTCTGCGCGGGGTGGTGCCCACCATCCGCGCCCTGCGCGAGCAGGCCGACGAGGCGCGCGAGGCCGAGCTCGAGCGCGCGCTGCGGTTGCTTCGCCGGGGCGACGACCCGGAGCAGGTGATCGCCGCGCTCGCCCACCGGCTGACCAACAAGCTGACCCATGCGCCCTCGCGCTACCTGCACGAAGCGGAGGGCGAGCGCCAGCTCGAGGCCGTGCAACTGATCGGCCAGCTGCTGCATAGCGTCCGTCGGCGCTAGCCACTTCCCGCGCGCCGCCGGTCGACGCCGGCGGCGCGCGTTCGCGTCTACCGGTAGAAAAGCCCATGAAGCAGAGCATCCGCGACAAACTCGAACACCTCGCCGCCCGCCTCGAAGAGCTGGATCGCGAGCTCGCCTCCGAGGACGCCGCGCGCGACATGAACGTGTTTCGCGCGCTCGGTCGCGAGCGCGCCGAGATCGAGCCGGTGGTCGAGCTCTTTCAGCGCTGGCGCCAGGCGGTGGCCGACTGCGCGACGGCGCGCGAGCTGCTCGCCGACCCCGAGATGCGCGAGCTCGGCGAAGCCGAACTCGAGGCCGGCGAGGCGCGCATCGACGCGCTCGAGCACGCGCTCCAGCGCGCCCTGCTGCCGCGCGATCCCAACGACGAGCGCAACCTCTTCCTCGAGATCCGCGCCGGCACCGGTGGCGACGAGGCGGCGCTGTTCGCCGGCGATCTGCTGCGGATGTATGCGCGTTACGCCGAGCGCCAGCGCTGGAAGCTGGAGATCGTGTCGGCGAGCGAGTCCGAGCTCGGCGGCTACAAGGAGGTCATCGCGCGCGTCGTCGGCGCCGGCGCGTACTCGAAGCTGAAGTTCGAGTCGGGCGGCCATCGGGTGCAGCGCGTGCCGGTCACCGAGACCCAGGGCCGCATCCACACCTCGGCGTGCACGGTGGCGGTGCTGCCCGAGGCCGACGAGGTGGAGGCGGTGGACATCAACCCGGCGGACCTGCGCATCGACACCTTCCGCGCCTCGGGGGCGGGCGGCCAGCACATCAACAAGACCGATTCCGCGGTGCGTATCACCCACCTCCCGACCGGCCTCGTGGTCGAATGCCAGGACGACCGCTCCCAGCACCGCAACAAGGCGCAGGCGCTCGCGGTGCTCGCCGCCCGCCTGTACGACGCCCGGGTGCGCGCGCAGCAGAGCGCGGAGGCGGCGGCGCGCAAGAGCCTGGTCGGCAGCGGCGACCGCTCCGAGCGCATCCGCACCTACAACTTTCCCCAGGGACGGGTCACCGACCACCGCATCAACCTCACCCTGTACAAGCTCGATGCGGTGATGCAGGGCGAGCTCGACGAGCTCATCGACGCGCTGACCCTCGAGCACCAGGCGGCGCAGCTCGCCGCGCTGGCGGAGGACTGAGATGGCGCTGCCCGAGGGCCCGGTCGACATCGCCGCTGCGCTCGCCTGGGGGCGCGCACGCATCGACCCGATGGAGGCGCGCCTGCTGCTGCGCCACGTGCTCCGATGCCCGCTGTCGCGACTGGTGGCGCGGCCGGAGCAGCCGATCGAGGAGCAGGCCTGGACCGACTACCGCGCGCTGGTCGAGCGGCGCGCGGCGGGCGAGCCGGTGGCCTATCTGGTGGGCGGGCGCGAGTTCTACGGGCGCGACTTCATGGTGAGCCCGTCGGTGCTGATCCCGCGGCCCGACACCGAGCTGCTGGTCGAGCTGGCGATCGCCCACTGCGGCCAGGGGCGGCGGGTGAAGCTGCTCGACCTCGGTACCGGCAGCGGTGCGCTGGCGATCACCCTCGCCCTCGAGCTCGCCGAGGCCGAGGTGACCGCGGTCGACCGCTCGCGGGAGGCGCTCTGGGTCGCGATGGCCAACGCCGCGCGGCTGGGCGCCAGCCTCTCCTTCGTCGAGAGCGACTGGTTCGCCGGCCTCGGCGAGGAACGCTTCGACATCATCGTCGCCAATCCGCCCTACATCGCCGCCGGCGATCCCCATCTCGAGCAGGGCGACCTCCGCTTCGAGCCCCGTTCGGCGCTCGCCGCCGGGCCGGCCGGCCTCGACGATCTGGCGGCGATCGTGGCGGCGGCCGCGGCCCATCTCGAACCGGGCGGCTGGCTGTTCCTCGAGCATGGTTACGATCAGGCGCCGGCGGTGCGGGGCCTGTTGACCGATGCGGGTTTCGCCGGGATCGCGTCATGGAAGGATCTCGCGGGCATCGAGCGGGTGTCGGGCGGCCGCTGGCTGGGGCGCGGCTGACCGGCGGCGCGGGCTTGCGGGGAGGGCCTCCGCGCTGGCGCGATATTGACGCGCACCGGCTCCGCGCCTAGAATTTCCGACTGTTTCACTCAACTATAGCGGGTCCGTTCCATGAACATCAACGACGTCATTCAACAGCAGGTGAGTTCGCACCCGGTGGTGCTCTACATGAAGGGCTCGCCGCAGTTTCCGCAGTGCGGCTTCTCCTCCGGCGCGGTCCAGATCCTCAAGGCCTGCGGCGTCACCGAGGTCTTCGCGGTGAACGTGCTCGCCGACCCCGAGATCCGTCAGGGCATCAAGGAGTTCTCCAACTGGCCGACGATTCCCCAGCTCTACGTCAAGGGCGAATTCGTCGGTGGCAGCGACATCATGCGGGAGATGTATGAGAGCGGCGAGCTCCAGCAGATGCTCAAGGACGCGGGCGCCGTCGAGTGAGCCGGGCGCGGCGGCAGGGGGCGAGCACGCCTCGTGCCGTCCGCTTCAGCGCGCCGTGAATGATCGCCGCCCAGGTGTCGATTTTTTTTACAGATCATGGCCTTGCAGCTTGCGCCGGGCGACTTCGAATGTCGATCAAATGCCTGAGGAGAAGAGGTTTTTTCGATCGCGCAGGCCTGTGGCTTGAATATTGCGTGTATCGGCCAGACACTTCGTGCGGCAATGCACGCATCGTTTTCGATGGCGCGATGATGTACCCTGACAGCGACTATTCGGCACAGAAACAAGAGGATTTGCCATGACCCAGTCCAAATCCGAGCGTAACGAACAGCGACGCCGCATCCTGCGCGCCGCCGCGGGCGCACCCGTCATTCTCACCTTGCCGAGCGGTGCGGCGCTTGCGGCGAACAGCGTGACCTGTGACGTCAAGAGCAAAGAGCTTGCAAGCTCAAGCAACCCGGTTGGCGTCAGCACGGTTGCGGGAAGTCCGGATGACTTCATGCGTTATAGCGTCCAAGCGTTCACCGTGAGCCAGACCGAAGGAGGTGCACCCGCCACGGTTACCGGCTTTTTGGACGCTAACGCCGGCACTGGCACGGCCCTCTACCAGCCCTCCGGCAACATGGTGAGCGTCAATCCGGAGGACAAATACTTTTACCTGGGCACCCAGCTCTACCGCGTTCTTCCCGATTCGACGGCGCAGCCGGCAAGCCTGAGCGGTGACGCGACGCAGACGCCGGCAGGACTTCTCTATGTGCTGGTCGACTACACGGCCTACAAGACGGATCCGACCGCGCCACAACACACCTATGTGTATCCGGCATCCAGTTCGACGGGACTGGTCGATAATCCCATTGCAGGTGTTTCGTGCTGGAACTCCCTCACCGGGGCGAATCTCACCTCGAACTTGATCAACTGAACGTCAAGCACGGACATATCTCCGTTCTGGGTGATGGCGAGCCTCGGAAAACCCATCCTGCGGCGTCTGGGTGACGCCGCCATCGCGTTCGACCCGCGGAGCTGGGAAACGCACGTGCTGCCGCCGGCGGCCGCGGTGGTCGCCGAGATCGCCGAGGAGCTGTCCGCCGAGGGCCCGGTTTCCGCGGAGCGGCTCCGGCGCGAACTGTGGGCGGAGTTCGAGCTCGACTGCGACACGCCCGAGATGCGCCAGCTGTTGCGCACGATGGGCGAGATCGGCATGCTGGAGGGATGACGCCAGCGCCCGGTCCGATCCGCCAGACTTCGCATTCCGAACTCGAACAGGCCCTCGCCGAAGAGGGCCTGTTCGTCGATTACGGCGCCTGCGTCGTGCGCCTGCGCTCGCGGCTGAAGGGCTTTGCCCGCAGCCTGCGCGAGGTATACGGCGCCTTCCCCTTCAGGCCGGCGGCCCCGTTCGCCGACCTCCATGTGCGCGTCGACCCGGGGCGCGGCGTGCGGCGCTGGCTGCGGCCGAACGCCCGCTTCAGCATCGACGGCGTCGAACCCTTCGACCCCTTTCCGCTCGCCAGCGCGCTTCCGCTCTACGAATGGGGCGTGAACTGGTGCTTCGCCCAGCGCTTCAACCAGCACGTGCTGCTGCATGCGGGCGCGCTGGCGTGTGCGGACCGTGCGGTGATCATGGCGGCGACGCCGGGCTCGGGCAAGAGCACGCTGTCGGCGGCGATGATGTTGCGCGGCTTCCGCCTGCTGTCGGACGAGTTCGGTGTGCTGTGCACCGAGCGCGGGGCCTTGCTGCCGATGCTCAAGCCGGTGGCGCTCAAGAACCAGTCGATCGAGCTGATTCGCGCGTTTTCCGGCGAGGCCGTCCTCGGCCCGGTGCATGCCGCGACGCGCAAGGGCGACGTCGCCCATCTCGCCCCCGATGGCGCGAGCGTGGCGGCGGTGCGCCGCCCGGCGCGGCCGGCGCTGGTGATCTTTCCGCGCTGGCGCGAAGGCGCCGCGCTCGCGCTCGAGCCGCAAGCGCAGGAGCAGGCGTTCGCCCGGCTCGCGTTCAACAGCTTCAACTACCGCCTGCTCGGGCCGGTCGCTTTCGACGCGGTGGCCGATCTCGCGGCCGCCTGTCCGGCCTACCAGCTGACCTATAGCCGTCTCGACGAGGCGATCGACGCGATCCAGCGCCTGCTCGACGAACAGCCCGCGCTTGCCGGCGCGGAGGGCAGGACATGAACGCGGCGCTCGATCGTCTGCTGCGCGTGCTGCGGGATCGCGCAGCGGCGCGCGCGCTGTCGCTCGCCGATTGGGATCCGGTGCTGCGCCTCGGCCGCCAGGCGCGCCTGCTCGGGCTGCTCGGCCACCGGCTGGCGTCGGACGAGGCGCTGTGGAGCGCGCTGCCGCCCGAGGTCCGGGGGCACTTCAGATCCGCGATCAACTACTCGGCGTTCCGGTCGCAGGCGGTGAGGATGGAGCTGCGCGCGCTCGATCCTCCGGTGCTGCCGGCCGAGGCGCGGGTCGTCCTGCTCAAGGGCGCGGCCTACCTTGCCCAGGGGCTGGAGTTCGCCCGCGGCCGCATGCCGAACGACGTCGACCTGCTGGTGGCGCGCGCCGATCTGGATGCCGCCGAAGCGGCGCTGCGTGCGGCGGGCTGGGGCGCGGAGGACGTCGACGCCTACGACGAGCGCTACTACCGCGAGTGGAGCCACGAGCTGCCACCGATGCGCAAGCCCGGCCACGCCCTCGAGCTCGACCTGCACCACACGATCGCGCCGGTCACCAGCCGCACGCGCGCGGACGATGCGCTGCTGTTTGCCGGCATCGCCCCGCTGGCGGGGACCCGCTTCTGGGTGCTGCATCCTTGCGACCAGATCGTGCATGCCGCGATCCACCTGTTCCAGGACACCGAGCTCGACGGCCGGCTGCGCGATCTGGTGGACATCGACGGCTTGATCCGTCATCACCTGCGCGGCGAGGCCGACTGGGGCGAGCTCCGCGAGCGCGCGCGCCGCCATCGGGCCTCGCGCATGCTGTGGTACGCCCTGCATTACTGCGCGTCGTGGCTGGGAACGCCGGTGCCCGCCGCGGGCTGGCCGGAGGCGCCGCCCGAGCCGGCGCGGCGCGCGATGGACTGGATCTTCCCGCGCACCTGCCTGCCGCGGCTGCCCGACGCCGCGCCCGGCCTCGGCCACCGTCTCGCCGGACAGGTCGCGCAGCTGCGCTATCACCGGCTGCGGATGCCCGCCGGTCTGCTGATGCGGCATCTCGCGCACAAGGCCTGGGCCGCCGTGCCGACAAGGCGGTCGTCCGCCGGCGTCGACGCATGAGCGGGGGAGGGTGCGCCCTCAGTCGCGCCGCAGCGAGAGCTCCTCGTTGAGCCGGGTGCTCAGGCGCAGCGCCTCGCGAAGGTAGCTGCGGCCGAACAGGTTCAGGTGGTTGAGGATGTGGTAGAGGCTGTAGAGCGGCTTGCGCTGTTCGTAATCCTCGTTGAGCGGCCAGGCGCTGCGGTAGGCGGCGTAGAAGGCGGAAGGGAAGCCGCCGAACAGCTCGCTCATCGCCAGATCCGCCTCGCGGTCGCCGAAGTGCACCGCAGGGTCGAACACCGTCGGCTCGCCCGCAGCGGTGAACGCCGCGTTGCCATGCCACAGGTCGCCGTGCAGCAGGCTGGGCTGCGGCCGGTAGTCGAGGAACAGTGCGGGCACGCGGCCGAGCAGGCGCTCGCCCTGGCGCTGCAGATCGCCGCCGAAGCCGTTCGCCCTGGCCCGCTCGAACTGCGGTCGCAGCCGGCGCGCGACGAAGAAGGCGGCCCAGTTGTCGCCTTCGCCATTCGGCTGCGGGCTGCGGCCGATGAAGTTGTCGTGGCGCCAGCCGAAGTGCTCGCCTGGCGTGCGGTGCAGCTGCACCAGTCGCTCGGCGAAGGCGATGCCCTCGGCCGCGGTGGCGAGCGGGCGCAACTCGAGATGTTCGAGCACCAGGAAGGCGTGCGCGCCGTCGCCGCCCTGCGCGATCACCGCCGGGGTGCGGAAGCTGCCGCTGGCGGCGATCGCGGCGAGCCCTTCGGCTTCTGCCGCGAACATCGCCGCATCCCCGGCGGCGCCCAGCTTCACGAAGTAGCGCTGGCGGCCGTCGGCGATGGTGAAGGTTTCGCTGATGCAGCCACCGCCGGTGGCGGTGCAGGCGGTCGCGCGGAAGCTGCCGCCGATGGCCTGGCGGACAGCTTCCTCGATCGCGGGGAGGGCGGGGTGGGCGGTGTCTGTCATCGTTCAGAAGTTGGCGATCTGCGCGCTCGCCATCGACAGGCGGGTGGCGAGCACGCCGAGCAGGGCCTTGTAGAACTGCATCCGGCAGGTTTCGGAACCGCGTTCGAGCGCGTGCCGGTCGATGCTGGCGATCGTGCTGTCGGTGGTGGTCTCGACCGAGGCCGAGCGGACCGCGCCGCCGGCCGAGAACAGCGCCACCTCGCCGAAGCATTCGCCCGGGCTGAGGAAGTTCAGCAGCTTGCCCCGCTTGCGCACCCGCGCCTCGCCCTCGACGAGGAGGGAAAAGTGCTCGCCGGGCTCGCCTTCCTTCATGACGACGGTACCCGGCCCCACCCGCTCCCAGTGTGCGAGGCCGATCACCTCCCACAGCTCGGCGTCGGCGAACTCGCGGAAGAACGGCATCGCGCGCAGGCTCTGGAACTTCTGCGTGTCCGGGATCGCGCTCCGATCGAGCTCGATGCTGCGGTTGCGGAAGGCGAGCGCGAGGTCGTGGGAGAACTCGGCCCAGCTCTGGTAGCGGCGCTCGAGCGTCTTCTCGGTCGCGCGCCGCACGATGCGGTCGAGCGCGGGCGGGATGCCGCGGCGCAGCTCGGACGGCAGCGGCGGGGTCTCGTTGGCGATGCGGTAGAGCAGGCTGTACTGGTTGTCGGCCTCGAAGGGCAGGCGGCCGGTGAGCAGCTGGAACATCACCACGCCGAGCGAATAGATGTCGCTGCGATGATCCACCGGCATCTCCCGCACCTGCTGCGGCGACATGTAGGCCGGCGAGCCGACGCCGGCGATCTGCGTGGTCTCGCGCGCGCTGTGCAGCGCGGCGCCGAAGTCGGAGATACGGATCTCGCTGCTGTCGGGCGCCATCAGCAGGATGTTGGCGGGCTTGATGTCGCGGTGGGTGACGCCCTGGTGGA
>ERZ795041.804-NODE-804-length-10939-cov-4.136898_pt1 | contig 10939 bp, 5 predicted proteins | sample MGYA00375125_ERZ795041 | MGnify/ENA primary metagenome ERZ795041 (study PRJEB30170, sample SAMN03074214) | activated sludge metagenome | biome: Common Effluent Treatment Plant; feature: Wastewater; material: Activated sludge; isolation source: activated biomass in a...
TCACCACGGCGCTGATCCCCGGCCGCCCGGCGCCGCGCCTGATCACCGCCGCCAACGAGCATTCAGCGCCGATTCTCGCCATCGATCCGCAGCGGATAGACCACATTCTCGAAGATCGACATCGGGAAGGGGTTGGGCTTCTGGAAGACCATCCCTAAACGCTTGCGAAGATCGATGACATCGACCGCCGGGTCATAGACCGACGAGCCGTTCAGCGACATCGTCCCGGTGATCCGCACTCCGTCGATGAGGTCATTCAGGCGATTGACCGATCGCAACAGCGTGGACTTGCCGCACCCCGAGGGCCCGATGAGTGCCGTCACCTTCCCGCGAGGAACGGGCATCGTCACCGAATGGAGCGCCTGCGACTTCGTGTACCACAGGCTGAACGACGCGATCTCGAGCACGGGCTCCTGCTTATGGATCGACGCGTGGACCACCGACTGGAACTCTCGCCCGTCCTTGATCGCCTCGATGACCCGATATCGCTTCACTCCCGAGCCCGCCCGTTTGACGTCCACGGCCTCCATGGGCACGTCATTCATTGATGCATTCGAGATCGGCTTCGTCATTGGCGAAAGAGTCTCCATCACACACTAGCCCCTCGCGCTCCGGCACGAAGCCTCGCCCGGAGCAGAATCGCCGACAGATTCAGGATCATCACGATCACCAGGAGCACGAGCGTCGTCGTCCACACCATCGGCCGCGCGGCCTCGGAGTCCGGACTCTGGAATCCAAGGTCATAGATGTGGAACCCCAGATGCATGAAACTCCGCTCCATGTGGACATACGGGAACTCCGTGTTGATCGGCGACTCGGGCGCGAGTTTCATCGCCCCCACCAGCATCAGCGGCGCCACCTCGCCCGCACCGCGCGCCATCGCCAGGATCGCCCCCGTCAGGATCCCCGGCATCGCCTGGGGCAACACCACGCGATGGATCGTCTGCCACTTGCTCGCCCCGCACCCGTAACTCCCCTCGCGCACGCTCCTGGGCACGGCCGCGATCGCCTCTTCCGTCGCCACGATCACCACCGGAAGCGTCAGCAACGCCAGCGTGAGCGCCGCCCACAACAGGCCCTTGCTCCCGAACGTCGGCGCCGGCAACTTCTCGGCAAAGAGCCCATGGAAATACGGCGTCCGCGACACGAGTAGCACCACGCACACCGCCGCGGCTGTCCATGCTCCCCCCGCCAGAAGCCGCATGACCCGCTTGCTCTTCGCGTCGCCTCCCGAGAGCACCGAGGCCCGGGCGGCATTCAACAGCCACGTCCCCACACCCAGTATCACCACGAGCGCCACCACCAGCACCCACCACGGCGTCCGGGGCATCGCCGACAATCCGCTCCCCGCGGGCCCCGCGTCCACAAAGCCGCCGACGAGATAACAGAAAAACCCAAGCCCGAAGACGCCATACTCGATGCTCGGGACACCCGCGAGATTGTTGATCCCGATCCGCACCAGGCTCACGAGCGGGCCCTGCTTCGCGTACTCCCGAAGATACAACGCCGCGATCACGCCCAGCGGCACCACCACGATACACAAGAGCACCGTCAGCAGCACCGTCCCCACGATCACCGGGAAGATGCCCCCCTCCTGATTCGCAAACCGAGGCTCCGACGACACATATTCCCACCACCGCGACGCGTAGAGCCCCACACGCTCCCCGAACGACATCGAGTTCGCCGGCACGATCCGAACGATCTGCGAGAGCAGCATCGGCTCCGACGAGCCCTGGCGCGACGGCGCGATCTGCCCCGTCGCCACGTCACGGATCGTCACCCTGACCTTGGCATCCTCGGTTCGAATCGACTCGATCTCGCCGAGGATCTTCGTGTACTCCGCGTTTAGTCGCTCCGTCGCGGCCTGAGATTGCTCGCGTATCTCCCCGAGTCGCTGGACGGACATGGGCGAGCCGGACCATGGACTTTCCAACACCACCGCCATCACCATCGCCGCCGCACCGAGCACGAGGACCACATGTCCCGCTCGAGCCAACGCCCCCGTCACGGGCCTACGGACCAAACGCCACGCGACCACCAACGCACCAATCGACGCGGCCGCAAGCGCCGCCCACACGGGCATCGCCAGCCCGATGACGCCGCCATGCTTTGATCGCTCGAGATCGAGTTCCGCTCGCCGCACACGCAGCCGCTCCCGCTCGATCCCGCGATTGACGCGCGAGAGTTCCTCCTTCTCCAGCCGCTTGATCGCCTCGCGACGCCCCTGTGCCTCGCGGAGGAGGCCCGGCGATTTCTCCAGCAGCGTCGCCCCCGACGCCAACGTCTCCGACTCCTTCGTGATCGACTCGGGCATCCCGATAAACACACCCCAGTCCATCCGCTCGACCAGCACCGCGTCCGCCGGCCGCGTCACCTTCGTCACGTCGCCATCACCGACCCAGCGGAACGGCGTCCCGCTCACGTCCCGATTCCCCACGCGATACAGCGTGCGAGAGCGAACCTCGCCCTCGATCCCCGCGAGAGTCTCGCGCGCCGTCTCGATCCCCAGGAAGGCCGAGCCGTTCGCGAGTTCCACGCGGTCGATCCGATCGGGCCAGAACGTCCGCGACCCCTGCACCACGACGAGCGCCACCAGCCCCAGGATCATCGCGAGACACATCACCTGCGCCCCGCCCATGAGCCACATCACCGGCTCACCGTGCGCGCTCAGCGGCGTGGAGGCGCGCCGATGCACCGATCGTGCTCCCGCGACACCCGTCCCAACCGTGCTCGTCGATGCCACGCTCACGCGATCCATCCACTCCTGCCCGTCACCATCGATCGAATCTCACGCTACAACGCCGCCAATCGCTTGCGAACCCGCTGGCGCACCACCTCCGCCGACGTGTTGATGATGAACGTCATCGCGAAGAGCACCAGGCCACACGCTACGAGCACCCGATAGTGCGTGCTCCCCGGCGGCGCCTCGGGCAACTCCACCGCGATGTTCGCCGCCAGCGTGCGAAGCCCCGAGAAGATGTTCATGGACATCTCGGGTGTGTTCCCCGTCGCCATCAGCACGATCATCGTCTCGCCCACCGCACGCCCCAGACCGATCATGCACGCCGAGAACACACCCGATCCGGCCGCCGGAAGGACGATGCGCACCGCCGTCTGCCACGGCGTCGCCCCCGAGCCCAACGATGCCGTTCGCAACGACGCCGGCACGCTCCGAAGCGCATCCTCGCTGATCGTGTAGATGATCGGCACCACCGCAAAGCCCATGATCACGCCGACCACCAGGGTGTTGCGCTGCGTGAACGTCCCAAGGATCGACTCTCGCGGATCCAGACCCAGTGACTGAAGCACGTACGCCACGCCAAGGGCGCTCACGAGTCCCGCCATGACAACCGCGAGAAATCGAAGGAGTTCACGCGCGGCCGACGCGGGCAACCTCCTGGTTCGACCGGACCGACGGCGTCGCATCTCATGGCGATGCATCCCATACCACACCGCGACGATCGTCGGCAGCGAGAGCAAGACCCACCACCCCGGCCACGCCGTCCCACGCTGCCCGTCTAGCCACAACCGCATGTCCCCGCCGAACATCGCCCGCTCCAGCGTCGGCCCGAGCACCCAAGCCAACGCGACCCCGAGCACGATCACCAGCGACATCGCCGCCATCTTCCGCGTCGGCCCGATCAATCCCGTCGATGACCGCGGGATCAACTGCCACACGTACCCCCCAACCACCACAAGCACCGGCACTGTCACCAAGGCCACCAGCACACGCACCAAGTGCTCCGCAACCCACGGCGAGACCACCATCGCCGCGATAAACCCCAGCACCACCGACGGCAACGACGCCATCATCTCCAGCGTCGGCTTCACCACACGACGAGTCGAGGGACGCATGAACTCGCTCGTGTACACCGCACACAACACCGCCAGCGGGATCGCGATCAGCATCGCGACGACCGTCGCCTTCAGCGTGCCATAGATCAGGGGCACCATGCTGTATTTCGGCTCAACCTCATCCCCAGCGGCCGATGACTGATACACCCACTCCGGCTTCGACAGCCCCTCGTACTGCACCTTGCCGAAGAGCGTCCCAAGACTGACCTCGGGGTGCTTGAGATCGGTTCGCCACAGCGCGGAATCGAACTCCGAATCCATCGCCCAGATGGCGTCGCTCTTCGGTGTAAGAATCGCCGCCGTGATTGCCGACGCGGCGGTCCCATTCTTCCCGCGCGGAACCACAAGATCCGCGAGCCGCTTATCACTCGTGACATGATGGACCACCACCCGGCCCGCAGCCGTACCCACCACTACCGCCCGCACGCGGCGGCTCGTCGAAAGCGTCCGCACCTCGCTCCCCACGTCGAACGTCGCCGTCCGTACGAGACGAACGCCATCCACGCCCGGCACCGGTGTGAACCCCTGCACCACGCCCGTCGAGTCCCCCACCACCAGCGACTGCCCACCAAGCAGCATGATCGCCGCCGTCACCGAACGCCGTCCATCGCCTACGAACAGCGGCACACGCTCCACGCTTTCAATCTTGATGACCTCGCCCGACTCATCCTTCCGCTTCGTGAACCGCTCGCACGTTCCGTCCTTCCAGACCGCGAGCACGTTCATGCCATCGGTTGTCACAAACAACCAGTCCGGTGCCGCATTCCTCGTCGAGTCCGGCACGAACACACGGAACGACTCGCTGCTCAGCGTCGTCCTCGGCGTCCCCCCCCCGAGCGGCCGGACCGTGCGCGCGGTGCTCAGAGTCGCCATCCCATCTGCCGCGAGCGCCAGGACGAACTTCTCCCCCGTCGGTAGCGACCGCACGTCAACCCGGATCACCTCGCGATCGCTCGCGCCCTTTGGCAACGTCGGCGGCGACAACTCCACCACCGGCTCTATGAACCGCACCTGAGCCTCGCCCGATCGCTCGACAACGCCAGCGACCGACACCGGCTCACCGTCGTCGTTCTCACGAGTGATCCTCGCCGGTGCCGAATCGCCGATCGCCAGGCCGTTCACCTCCGCCGGCGCCTGGTCGAGCGTCAGCACCGTCGTCGTGAATCCGATCGTCCCGACTCGAACGCGCCCGTCCGAAAGCCCCACGCCCACGTTGCCCACAAAGTCCACGCCGCTGATCGACGTCACCTTCGGCGCGATCTCCCCCTCGCTGGCCCCGGGCGCCAACCCCACGCGGAAGAACTCGGGCGAAACGGATGACGCCACCCCGGCATCGCTCGTTCTCCCGGAACTCGCCATCACGCCACGAAGAACCGACTCGCCGCTCCCACCCGGTGTCGGCAGAAGCAATACCGCCCTCGCGTACTCGTCGCCGACCGCGTGCGAGACTTCAACCTGACGCGACGCGCCCGCGTCGCGAGCCGCCAGCCCCGACCACACACGCTCCGTCGTCGCCCCGCGCACCAAAGGCAACGCCGCCCCGAACAGGTACACGCAGATGCCCAAGGCCGCCGCCAGCACCGCGAACCCACCGATCATGATCACCGCACGAGCCAACGTGTCGGCCACGTACACCGACCGCCGTGTCGCCGGTCGTCCGCGCCGCCCCGCAGCGCCCCCGTCCGGCGTTGGACGCACCGACAAACTCTCCACCTGTGGCTTGGGCACGCGTGCGGTCCTTGCGCGGGAACCTGGTTCGAGTCCGGCTCGTTCGGCCAACGACAGGGTCCACCCCAACCGCCGGCATCAATTGTGCCCGAACCCACCCCGCCTGGCATCGACCCATTGTCAAGGTTGCGCTAAGTTGACCCTGACACCCGGCTGATGCCAGAGTTACGGCAGTTTTTCCAGCCGCTCCACGATCGCTTTCGCGTGATCGTCTCCCAGCATCATCGCCCGCTTGGCAAACGCGATCGCGCCGTCGTCGCCCTTGATCTTCCCGGCCTTCTCGAGCCACACCGCCGCGTCAAGCGCCAGCGGCGCGTTCGTCGGATCGGCTAGCGAGTGCCTCGAGTACAGCCCCGCCGCGTCCGCAGGTCGACGCAGCATCCCGTAACACTGCCCCATCAGATCCAGCACCCCAGGCTCGCGCTGCTGCGCCTCCGACAGTGCCGTCAGAAGCGACAACGCCTCCTCCGCCCGGTTCTGCTTCACTCCGATCCGCGCCTCGAGGATCCGCCACACCAGGCTCTGCGGGTCCAGCGTCCGCGCCCGCGCCACGTGCTGGCTCGCCAGCCCGAACTGCCCGCCCCGATACTCCAGTTCCGCGAGCGTCCCCCACGCGATCGCGTTGTCCGGGTCCAAGTTCAACACGATGAGCAGGTTGGTCTTCGCGTCGTCGATCTTGTTCTGCTTGACGAGCGACTGTGCGAGGTACAGCGGATACCGCGCGTCGGTCTTGTCCAGCGACTGTGCCGCCGCGTAATGCATCGTCGCACGCTCGGTATTGCCCATCATGCTCGCGACGTTCCCCGCCGTGAACTCGATCGACGCCTCGTGCGTCGCCGGCGGCGGGCACGCGATCGCCTTCTCCAACTGGTCATACGCGTCCTGGAACCGATGCTGCCCGATCAGGACCTCCGCCAGCATCACGTACATCCGCTGATCCTCCGGATACGTCTCCAGAGCCTTCCGCAGGATCACCTCGGCCTTCCCCGGCTCACCCTGCTTGATGTACGTGTCCGCGGCGTTCAACGCCTGATCCGCCACATTCCCGCTCGCCGGACCGCCCGCCCCTGCCGCGTTCGCATCCCCAGGCTTGAGCGCCTCGCGCACTACCAACACCAGCACCACCCCCGCCGCGATCGTCAGACCCGCGACCAGAATCGCCGACATCGACCGCCGACCCGACCTCGACGATCCCGAACTGCTCTCAGTCTTGCCCATATCGCTCTCTTCCATGCACCGCGGCCACGCGGACGATCCAACCGCCCGCTCTCCCCACGCCACATCCAATCCATCGGCAAGGCCATCGCCCCGCCATCGCTTACACTAGCACTCCACACACTCTCCCACAGAACAGACCCTGAACCACCCACGCTCCCTCACCCTCACCATGTCCAACGAATCCACTCCAACCGCCGAACTTCCCAAGCAGTACCGCCCCATCGACCATGAAGACCGCATCTGGTCAAAGTGGGAGTCGGCCAATGCCTTCCACGCCGACCCAACGCGCGTCCTCCGCGGCGAAGCCAAGCCCTACGCCATCGTCATCCCGCCCCCAAATGTCACCGCCGCCCTCCACCTCGGACACGCCCTCAACAACTCCCTCCAGGACATCCTGATCCGCGCCAAGCGCAAGCAGGGATTCGAAACACTCTGGATGCCCGGCACCGACCACGCCGGCATCGCCACCCAGGCCGTCGTCGAGAAGCGACTCCGCAAGGAGGGTGCCCTCAAAGGACCCCTGCGCGACGCCTTCACACGCGACCAGTTCGTCGAGAAGATCCAGGCCTTCAAGGACGAGTACGAGGCCATCATCACCTCGCAACTCAAGAAGATGGGCTGCTCCTGCGACTGGGCCCGCCAGCGCTTCACCATGGACGACCAGTGCGCCCGTGCCGTGCGCGAGGCCTTTTTCCGCCTCTTCAAGGACGACCTGATCTACCGCGGCAAGCGCCTCGTCAACTGGGACCCCGCCCTCCAGACCGCCGTCGCCGACGACGAGTGCTACGACGAGGAGATCGACGGCGCGTTCTACTACCTCCGCTACCCCCTGGTACACCTCGGCAACTTCGAGCGCACCATCGAGGAGGGCAACCAACGCGCCGACGCCCAGCCCGTCACCTGGGGCGAACTCGCCCGCCGCGGCTACGAGGGCGCCGCCCATCATCCTCCCGAATCCCAGGCCTGGATCACCGTCGCCACCACCCGACCCGAGACCTACCTCGGCGACACCGCCGTCGCCGTGAACCCCCACGACCCGCGCGCCGGCGCGCTCAAGGGGCTGCACGTCGAGCTCCCCCTCGTCGGCCGCCTGATCCCCATCGTCGAGGATTCCTACGTCGTCCTCCCCGAGCGTTTCGCGCGCACCGACGAGGAGAAGTACGACCCCAAGGCCAAGATGGCCACAGGCTTTCTCAAGGTCACGCCCGCGCACGACCCCAACGACTACGAGATCGGCCAGCGCCACAAGCAGGCGATCGAGGCGCTCGGCAACCCCGTCCTCATCAACGTCATGGCCCCCGACGCCACCATTAGCGACAAGCACGGCTGGACCGACACCGGCGACGCCAAACTCTTCCTCGGCCTCTCGCGCGAGCAGGCCCGCAAGAAAACCATCGAGGAGTTCAAGGCTAGAACTGTCGGCCACGAGCCCCTCTTCGAAGGCAGCAAGCCCCACCGCCACAGCGTCAAGCACAGCGACCGCAGCAAGGCCATCGTCGAGCCCTACCTCAGCGACCAGTGGTACGTCAAGGTCACCGACCCCCGCATGGCCAAGGCGGCCAACGAAGCGCTGTCTGCCAACTCAGCCACAGGTGGCCCTGCCTTAGGTGGCTCCGCTCTCCAGAGCGGTGCCACCTGGAGCGGTGCTACCAAAGACAACACCCTCACCTTCCACCCCGACCGCTACGCCAAGACCTACGAGCAGTGGCACGACAACATCCGCGACTGGTGCATCAGCCGCCAACTCTGGTGGGGGCATCGGATCCCGGTGTGGAGCCATGCGGATCCTAATCGGATTGGTGGTGCCGCTTCGAGTATCGTGAAGTTCATCCAGCAAGGGAGACTCGCCAGTCAGCAGCAGACGCCGATCGACCCGGAGAGCCGCACCCGGAACTTCTGTGTGCTTGACCCGATGGATACGGAAGTCATTTCACTGCTCGAGACTCTTGGTTATGTCCAAGACCCCGACGTCCTCGACACATGGTTCTCCTCCGCCCTCTGGCCCATGTCCACCATGGGCTGGCCCGACGCCACCGATCTCTTGAGGGCCTTCAACCCCACCTCCACCCTCTGCACCGCCCGCGAGATCATCACCCTCTGGGTCAGCCGCATGGTGATGTTCAACCGCTACCTCATGCCCGAGGGTTGGCCGAACGCCACCGGCAATGGCACCACCGCCACCATCATCACTGGCGGCCACGGCCTTGGCCCCGTCCCCTTCCGTGATGTCTTCATCCACGCCATGATCCAGGACGGCGAGGGCCGCAAGATGTCCAAGTCCCTGGGCAACGGCGTCGACCCTCTCGACATCATCGCCACCCACGGCGCCGACGCCATGCGCTTCACCCTCTGCCAGATGACGACCCAGACCCAGGACGTCCGCATGCCCGTCGCCAAGGACCCGGCGACCGGCAAGAACACCAGCCCCAAGTTCGACCTCGGGCGAAACTTCGCCACCAAACTCTGGAACGCCACGCGCTTCGCCCTCACCTTCCTCTCCACCACCGACACGAGCACGGCCGCGCTCTCTCCCGCGTCCCTCTCCCTCACCGACCGCTGGATGCTCTCGCGCCTCGCCCGTGCGACCTTCGAGATCGACCGCGCGCTCGACTCCTACGAGTTCAGCACCTACGCCCAGTCCTGCTATGCCCTCCTCTGGAACGACCTCTGCGACTGGTATCTCGAGGCCATCAAGCCGACGATCGCCGACAGCCCGTCGCAGCGCGCCGTCCTCGCCCACGCCCTCGAGACCATCGTGCGCCTCCTCCACCCCATCATGCCCTTCGTCACCGAGACGATCTGGGAGAAACTCAAGGACGTCACCACCGCGCCGATCACCGGCGTCACGCTCGGGGCTTCCCGCACGGGCCTCCTCGTCACCGCCGGCTGGCCGATCCTCGACGCCTCTCTCCTCGACGACGCCGCCGAGGCGAGGTTCGCCCGCGTGCAGTCGCTCATCACCCTCGTCCGCGAGGTCCGCGCCCAGCACAAGGTCCCGCCCAGGCAGTCACTCACGCTCCACGCTCCAACGCCCGCCGCACTCGCCGACCTCAATGACGAGGAGCGGCGCCTCGTGATGAACCTCACCAACATGGAACGCATCACTTCGCAGCCCGCGCCCGCCGGCGTCCCATCTCTCACCTTCGAGGGCGCGGCCTGGTCTATCGCCGGCATCGCCACCGCCGACGACGATCCCGCCCTCGCCGCCGCCGAAGCCGAGCGCCACGCCAAGCGCCACGCCGATCTCACAAAGACCATTGCCACCCTCGAGGCCCGACTTGCCAACCCCGGCTACGCCCAGAAGGCCCCGCCCCATATGGTCCAGCAGACCAGGGACCAACTCGCCGCGGCCCTCGCCGAGCGCGAGGCGCTGGGGGCGTGAGAAGAGAGTGGCCATGAAGAGGTGAAGTCGTGCGCAACTGAAGAGATGAGCGAGAGAGGCGCGGGGAATGGGCCATAAGTCAATGGCAGACGTGCCGGTGTCGGTCGGGTGCCACTGCCGCCGGTCCGCCCGCCGCAGAAGCAGCCGATGGATGCACCCATGGCATTCGCCACTTCACCTCGTCATCTCCTGAACGCCCGGCCATCCCCGCCCGTACCCTCTCATGATGCCCCGCAGTCTCGCCACCGCCATCGCCGCCCTCCTCCTCGCGTGCTCCGGGTTCGCCCTCACGGCCTGCCGGTCGTCTCCTTCATCCACTCCATCCCCCGGCGTCGTCTCGACCTCAGCCGCCTCCTTCGCCGACGCCAGCGAGGGCACATGGACCTTCGAGGACGGCACCACCGGTCGCCTCATCGCCACGCCCAGCTACCGCATCTTCACCACCATGGACCATGGCCCCACCACCGATCGCGTCCCGCGATTCCTCGAGCAGGCCCTCGAGTGGTACACGACCGCCCTGGGCGAACTCCCCAGGCCCCAGCGCCGCATGGACACCTTCCTTATGGAGACGCGCCCGCAGTGGGAACGCCTCACGCGAAGGTCCATGGGCGACGACGCCGAGATCTATCTCCGCATCCAGCGCGGCGGGTTCGCCGCCGGCGGCCGCGCCATGTACTTCTACATCGGGCAACGCGACACGCTCGTCATTGCCGCCCACGAGGGGTGGCACCAGTACACCCAATCGACCTTCCGTGC
>ERZ795041.809-NODE-809-length-10898-cov-3.746657_pt1 | contig 10898 bp, 10 predicted proteins | sample MGYA00375125_ERZ795041 | MGnify/ENA primary metagenome ERZ795041 (study PRJEB30170, sample SAMN03074214) | activated sludge metagenome | biome: Common Effluent Treatment Plant; feature: Wastewater; material: Activated sludge; isolation source: activated biomass in...
AACGCCGTCCCAACCCTGCGCACTTTCAGGGATCGCCTGCACGGCGGCCGTCCCGCGCTTGCGGGGGGAAGGCGTTTCAAGATGTTCCGAAATCCTCGGGTCGACGTACTAGACTCCCGTCTGTGAACTTGCGCACAGTCGTGCGTTGCGAGGTTGGTGCATGCGTATTGCGAAAATCGCGGCTTATGCCATCGGCGGCTTGATCGGCCTGATCGTGCTCACGCTCGTGCTCATCGTCGTGTTCGTCGATCCGAACGACTATCGCGACGACATCGAGCGCATCGTGGAAGCCCAAACCGGGCGCTAGCTCACGCTGAGCGGCAAGCTCGAGTTGTCTGTGTTCCCCTGGCTGGCGCTCAAAACCGGCCCGGCCAGTCTCGCGGACGCGCCTGGATTCGGCGATGAGCCCTTCGTGTCCATCCAGGACGCGCGCGCCAGCGTGCGCGTCCTGCCGTTGTTGCGCGGCAAGGTCGAAGTCGGCAGCGTGACCTTGGAGTCGCCGCGTATTCGCCTGATCACCGATTCGAGCGGACGCAACAACTGGGCCGATCTCGGCCAATCCGATCCCGACCAGTCCGCGGACGCCGATACGCCGTCGGAGACGGCCAGCCGTCCGGCGCAGCTGCCGACGATCGCCGGGCTCACGATCAAAGAGGGCGCCGTCACGATCGAAAATCGCCAGGAGAGCTCGCGCAGCGCCGTGCGCAACTTCAATTTGCAGACCGGCCGCCACGCCTCCGGCGAGCCGTTCGATGTCGAGACGGATTTCGTGTTCGATCAGGACGAATCGCTATCGGTGAAAGTGGCTCTGAAGAGTGGGGTCACGGCGGATCTGGAGCGCAACGTCCATCGACTGACCGGCCCCGCAATCGATCTCACGCTGTCGGGCACGGGTTATCCGCAGGCGGGCATCCCCGTCAGCATTCGCGCGGATCGGATCGAGTCGGATCTTGGCCATGAGACGCATCGGCTCGATGGCTTCAAGCTCACGACGACGTGGCAGGGCGAGGGATGGCCTGCGCAAGGCGTGCCGGTCACGCTGCAAGCGCAGGAGCTCACGGCGAACCTGGCGAATCAGACGCTCGAATCGCAGGACCTGTACGCCGAGGTTGCCGGTGCGAAGCTCAATGCGATGCTGACGGGCCGTGAGATTCTCGATGCGCCGCGCTTCGACGGGCGACTCGCGCTCGCGCCCGTCGAGCTGCGCACCTGGCTGCCGAAGCTCGGCATCGAGCTGCCGCAGACGCGTGATCCTTCGGTATTCAAGAACCTGAGCTTCGCGAGCAACGTCGTGCTGACGAAGACGAGCGCGGAGCTCAAGAACATCACGCTCGATTTCGACGATACCACCGCGACGGGAATGCTCGCCGTCGCGGATTTTGCCGCGAAAGCGCTGCGCTTCGATTTGAGCGTGAATCGCATCGATGCCGATCGCTACCTGCCGCCGCCGGTCGAGCAGCCGGCGAACGCGAAGACCGAGCCGCCGACCGAAATTCCGGTGGATGCGTTGCGGGCGCTCAATGCGCGCGGCGATCTGAGCATCGGCGAGGCGACGTTCGCCGGCATCAAGTTCACCAAGCTGCGGCTCGGCGTGAACGGACGCGACGGCAAGGTTCGCTTTCATCCCGCCGAGGCATCGATGTATGGCGGAACCTATCGCGGCGACATCGGCCTGGATGCGACGGGCAGCGTGGCGCGCGTCAGTCTCGACGAGCATGTGAGCGACATCGATTTCGCACCGCTGTTCAGGGACTTCTTCGAGACCGACCGTGTCTCCGGCAAGGGCCATGCGAACGTCAAGCTGGCCGGCAGCGGGCGCACCACCGAGGACATCATGAAGACGCTCGACGGCAGCGTCGATTTCAAGGTCGTCGACGGCGCGCTCGAAGGCGCGGATCTGTGGTACGAGATTCGCCGCGCTCGCGCGCTCATCAAGCAGCAGGCGATTCCGGAACGCACCGGCGCGGCGCGCACGCCGTTCGATGCGCTCACGGGCAGCGGCACGATGAAGAACGGTGTCCTGACGAACAACGATCTGAACGTGGCGATGCAGTACCTCAAGGTGACGGGCCGGGGCACGATCGACGTTCCGAACAGCGCGCTCGATTACCGCCTCGTCGCGACGGTGCTGAAGATCCCGCGTGAGGGGGCGGACACGGCGAACGAACAGGACCTCATCGACGCACAGATTCCGGTGCGAGTCACCGGCGCGCTCACCGATCCGAAAGTACGCCCCGATCTCGAAGGCTATTTGAAGGGCCAGGTCAAGCAGCGCATCGAAGAGGAAAAAGAGAAGCTCGAAGAGAAGGTCAAGGAGAAGGTTGGAGACAAGCTCAGGGATTTGCTGCGCAGATGATCTGCGCCGCTGAGAGTTGAGAGCTGAGAATTGAGCGTTGAAAGATACCGAGTTGTCGGGCGGCTGGACTGTCGTCATGGGAAAGCAGGGCGATTCTGGCCGGCAAGCCAGCCGGCACGCTGGCCAGCCGGCCCGCTGCTGCTTCTCCTCCTTCTGCTCGGCATCGCGGCGCCAGCAGCCGGCTTCGAGCTGCAACGCGTCGAGCCGCGATTCGTCGATGGCGAGTATCGCTTCGAGATGATTGCCGTGCTCGATGCGCCGCCCGACGCCGTCGAGCGTATCCTGCGCGACTACGCCAATTATCCGACGCTGGATTCGCGCATTCTCGATGCGAAGGTCTTGGAGCGACCCGAAGATGCAGTCGCGATCCTGGCCACGACGCTGCGTGCATGTTTTGGTCCGGTGTGCCGGACGGTGAAGCGTGTCGAGCGCGTCGAGGAATCCGAGCGTGCGCTCGTCGCGATCACGGATCCCGCGCGCAGCCAGATGAAATCCGGCGAGACGCGCGTGCAGATCGCAAGCGAGGCCGACGGCCGGACACGCGTGGTCTATCGGACGCGACTGCGGCCGGGTTTCTGGATTCCTGCCTTCGTTGCACGCCGCCTGATGCTCAAGACGCTCCAGGATGCGACCATCGAGCTGTTTCGCCGCGTCGAGGAGCAGGCGCGATGACTGATTTCACCGCTCGCTTGCTGCACTGGTTCGATCGGCACGGCCGCAAGCACTTGCCGTGGCAGAGCGAGCGTACGCCGTATCGCATCTGGGTCTCGGAGATCATGCTGCAACAGACGCAGGTGACGACCGTGATTCCCTACTACGAGCGTTTCATGGCGCGATTTCCGAATGTGGCGACGCTGGCGGCGGCGCCGCTGGATGAAGTGCTGCATCTGTGGACCGGTCTGGGCTATTACGCCCGTGCTCGGAACTTGCACCGCGCGGCGCAGATCGTCGTGCGCGATCACCTGGGCGTATTTCCGCAGGACATCGACGCCGTGGAGGCCTTGCCGGGCATTGGCCGTTCGACTGCCGGTGCGATTCTCGCATTGGCGTCGGGGCAGCGACACCCGATTCTCGACGGCAACGTCAAGCGCGTGCTCGCGCGTTATTTCGGCGTAAGCGGTTTTCCCGGCGAGCTGAAGATCGAGCGTGCGTTGTGGCAGCGGGCGGAAGCATGTACGCCGCGGGAACGCGTCGCGGACTACACGCAGGCGATCATGGATCTTGGCGCCATGGTGTGCGTGCGCTCGCGGCCGCTGTGCGCGGCATGTCCGCAGCAGGCCGAATGCACGGCGTATCGCCTCGGGCTGCAAACGCAGCTGCCGACGCCACGCCCGAAAAAGCCGCGCCCGGCGCGCGAAGCGCATGCGTTGATCGTGCGCAATGCGAACGGCGCGATATTGCTCGAACGCCGTGCGCCGACCGGCGTGTGGGGCGGTCTATGGACTTTCCCGCAGTTCGAGACGCGCGAGGCGGCGCTTGCGTGGGCGCACGGTCGTTTCACCGGCGAGCCGGCTGCGGTCGAAGCGCTTGCAGCCTATGAACATGCGTTTACGCACTTTGATCTGACGCTGCATCCGATCGTCGTGCAAGTGCGCTCGCAGCGCATCGAAGAAGCAGCGGGTTTCGTTTGGTACGACATGCGCATGCCCGCACGCATCGGCCTGGCGAAGCCCGCGGTGGATCTGATACGACAATTGCAGCAGGTTTTCGCAACGAGAGAAGCAATATGCCCAGAACAGTGAGCTGTGTCGTCCTCGGCCATGACGCCGAAGGACTCGACTATCAACCCTATCCCGGCGAGCTGGGCGAGCGCATCTTCGCGTCCGTTTCGAAAGAAGGCTGGCAGCGCTGGCTCAAGCATCAAACGATGCTGATCAACGAATACCGGCTTACGCCCGTGGATCCGAAGGCGCGAAAGTTTCTCGTCAGCGAGATGGAGAAGTTCTTTTTTGGCGAAGGATCGCAGGCCCCGACGCAATACACACCAGAATAGTCGAGAGTGGAGAGCTCACACGAATCCTCTCTCGCGAAGCGGGAAAGGGGTCGTTTTCGCCATCCCGCGACTCAGCTATCGGCCCGGGTGAGCGCTTCGAGCATCTGCACGCTGAATTTCCCTTCGCCATCCGTCCAGACGTGGGTGACTTCGAGATCGGCGCAGCGTGCGAGCGCAGCGAAATCCTCCAAGGTGTACTTGTGGCAGAACTCGGTGCGCACGCGCTCGCCGCGGCGAATCGCCACCGTCTCATCGCCGAGATGGACGCGTTGGTCGCGTGTACTGACGAGGTGCATTTCGATACGACTCTTGTCTTCGACCCACGAAGCGCTGTGCTTGAAGGCATCGACGTCGAAATCCGCGCCGAGCTCGCGGTTGATGTGATGCAGAGCATTCAGATTGAAGCGTGCAGTGATGCCGGCAGTGTCATTGTAGGCGCGCTCGAGCACGACAGGATCCTTGCGCAGATCGATGCCGATCAAGATGGCGCCTCTGCGCCCGATGATGATCCGCATCGTCGTGAGCAGCCGGCGCGCGGCGTCGGTTTCGAAATTACCGAGCGTCGATCCGGGAAAATAAACGATGCGACGCCGGGCGGCCGCGATATGCATCGGCAGATCGAATGGTTGTGTGAAATCAGCGCACACCGGCGTGATGCGCAACTGCGGATAATCGCGCGCCAGCTGCCCGGCGGTCTCGAACAGGTGATCGCGGGAGATATCGATCGGCACGTAGCACGCGAGCGCTGCGAGCTTATCGAGCAGCACGCGCGTCTTGTCGCTCGAGCCGCTGCCGAATTCGATCAATGCTGCATGCGGTCCAATGAGCCGTGCCATTTCATCGCCGTGCTCGGTCATGATCTGCATTTCCGTGCGCGTCAGGTAGTACTCGGGCAGCTCGCAAATGCTGTCGAACAGTGACGAGCCCGTTTCGTCGTAGAACCACATGGGTGATAGCTGCTTCGGCGATTGGTGCAAGCCCTCGAGCGCGGCGTGCGTGAGCTCATCGGTGGCCGAACGTTGGCGCCGGGTGTTCTCGATTTCCGACATCGCGAATCCTTTTTCGAGGCTACACGTCGCGGGCCAGGCGCATGCCCATGAACTGCCAGCGTGCGTGTGGGTAGAAGAAGTTGCGGTAGCTCGCACGAATGTGCGCCCCCGGTGTGACGCATGAGCCGCCGCGCAGCACGAGTTGATTGCACATGAACTTGCCGTTGTATTCGCCGAGCGCGCCCGGCGGTGGGCGATAACCGGGATAGGGTACGTACGGCGATACGGTCCATTCCCAGACGTCGCCGAACACTTGGCGCAGCTGCGATTCGTCGTGGATGCTCTCATCGGATGCAGGGAACGGATGCAGCGCGTCCGTTTCCAGGAAGTTCCCGCGCACCGGCAATTGTGCGGCGGCGATTTCCCATTCTGCTTCGGTCGGCAGGCGAGCGCCGGCCCACCGCGCGAATGCATCGGCTTCGTAGTAGCTCAAGTGACACACGGGCGCTGTGGGATCGAGCGGCTGAAGACCGTGCAAGGTGAACTCGCTATCGAGGCTTTCGGACCAGTACATCGGTCGCATCCAGGATTCGCTCGTGACCCTCGCCCAACCGTCGGAGAGCCAGATTTCCGGCCGCTGATAGCCGCCGTCGCGGATGAACTCCGCATACTCACCGCTCGTCACCAGGCGATTCGCGAGCGCGAACGGTTCGAGCAGAACCTTGTGACGCGGTAGCTCATTGTCGAAGGCGAATCCGCCTGCTTGCGCGCCCATCTCCGCGATTCCGCCATCGAAGGTGTAGAAACGCATCGGTGTGAGCGTGCCGCGAGACGCATGCTTGCGCGGTGCGCGATAGCCCGGCTGCAACGGATTGCAAAAGAACAGATGCTTGAGATCCGTGAGCAGCAATTCCTGATGCTGCTGCTCATGATGCAGGCCGAGCGTCGTCAGCGTCGCGATCTGCGCATCGTCCGCGTGCGATTCGAGCAACGCGCGCATTGCGGTTTCCACATGCGCGCGATATTGCACTACTTCTGCAACGGTCGGACGTGTGAGCAATCCGCGGCGCTGCCGATCGTGCATTGGCCCCACGCTCTGATAGTACGAATTGAACAAATACTCGTAGTGCGGATAGGGCGATCGATAATTGCGAACGTGGGCCTTGAGAATGAACTGCTCGAAAAACCAGCTCGTGTGGGCCAGGTGCCATTTCGCCGGGCTTGCGTCCGGCATGCTCTGCACCACGAAGTCTTCGGTTTCGAGCGGCTCGCAAAGCATAAGCGTGGTCGCGCGAATGCGATCGAAGCTCCGCCGCAGCGAAGGAAAAGTTTCCGCTTCCAGAAAGTCCCGTGATTCCGCCAAGGCCATTCGGCCGCCTCTCACATACATATATACGAGAGCCCAACGCCCGCTCCCGCGGGAAAGTTGCACGCCGATGGGGGCTTCCCCGAGGCTCAGCTCTCCCTGAACCGCCTTACGAATCCACGACTTCGGGGTGGATGCAGACCGATGGCCGTTGTCAACGCCGACTGAATTCCGACCCACCCTCGGTCTGCAGGGCGGCTGCGGCAGGGGTGCGCTCGGTTTGCCTTGACGGCCTGAGAGGCCACCGTTTTAATACGCGCCCCTCTGGCGGTTCCCCGCCGGAGCCCAGTCTCAAGGGCCGACGGCCCTCGCCCTGGCCAGGTAGCTCAGTTGGTAGAGCAGCGGACTGAAAATCCGCGTGTCGTTGGTTCGATTCCGACCCTGGCCACCACCATTCAACGCCCAACCTCTATCGGTTGGGCGTTTTCATTTCCGGGTTCCCCGACACCACGCGGGGTACGGCGCCGATCTGCATGTGCCACGCCGTGGCGGCCCGGCGTCCCGAAGTCGCCCGGGGCGACTCTCTTCTGCTCTCAGTTCTCTCAAAACCTGCGCCAACTTCTTCGCCGGAGCACACGCAGGCGGCCTTTGGTGGCCATGACTTGCGCGTGCGTCACTGCCATCGGTTGTCCATCGCGCTTGGATGACCAGGGCATCAGGCCGACGCAGTGGTCGGGGTTGCGGCTTCGGGCATCGAGTACAGACCCTGACGCTTCTGCGTGACCACGAGGGCACGGTAGGCGGCCAGCGGGCCCTCGGCTTCGGGCTTGCCTTTGTCGCGCGCCTTCACCTTGAACACATCGATCGGCTTGTCGCTGTCCAGGTCGGCGCGCTGCATGACCCGCTCAGCCGTCACTGGCTCACCCTTGAACGACCAGAGAGACTTGAACACCGCCGCCTGACCGTCAGTGCAGCGGATCGGTCCATCCGGCCAGTCGGGGAGCGTCACCCACCTGAAGTCTTCCGAGAACGGCCCATGCACCGGTGTGGTCGGGGCGACCACTCCTGCCGTTCCGCGGGCAGCGCCTGCGCTGATGAATGCGATGCCGCCGCCATAGAACGCAAACCGATCCTCCAGCGCCAGCCATTCCACGCCCGGCCCGAAGGGGGCACCACGCGTCTCGCGGGGCTTCGGCGTGATCACCCGGATGTCGCCACCGGCCACGCGCACCCGGTCCAGCAGCGCCGGCTCGCGCCATAGACGAACGATGTCGCGTGCGAGCAGCACCGGCGTGCGCCGTGAGTCACCCAGCCGCCACACGCCACCGCCAAGATCGTCGACGCCATCGCGGCTCTCGATCTCCAGCGCGAGGCGCAGCTTCTGGCGCAGCCAGTCCTCGTCCAGCGCCAGCGCGGCCACATCGTCGGCCGCGACCGACACCGGACCGCACTCCGGGCAATGGCAGGTGCGCCCGCCGCGTCCGTCACCCCAAACCTGCGCTCGGTGCTGCTCGCAGTACGGGCAGAGCATGAATCGTTGGTCCAGCGCTGCCGGCCGCACCGCGCGCCCGAGCGCAGGCAAGGCGCCGATCTCGCGGGGTGACAGCGATGCACGCAGCACCGGCGTGCCGCCCGCGAACAGACGGCACAACAGAGCCCAGGCGTCGTGCGCCGCCACCGGTCACTCCTCGTACACCGGCTGCTGGTTCACCGTGCCGGCCTCCGGCGGTGCCTCCTGGGCGCTGAGCGTCTGCCCGGCCTGCAGGATGCCCAGGTCGACGAGGTAGCCCTCCAGCTTCGCCTGCAGCGCCGCGTCGAACTTGTGCAGGTTGAGGCGGCCGCGGCGCGTCACCTCCACCGTGATCACCTTCGAGCGCGACTTGCCGAGCTCGGGCGGGTAGTACAGGTTGATGCGCGCCGCCGTGACCAGCCAGCCGCGGGCCAGTGGGTCCTCGCCAGGGAAGGCATCCTGCAGCAGTTCGGTGACGCACCGCTGCTCGCTGGACGCCATCGCCGTGCAGTCCAACTTCAGGGCGGTATCCGGACTCAGCACCGAGATCGACTTCACCTGCAGGGCGGCGAAACCGTCCGCCACGGCCTTGGGCGCGTCGAAGCCCAGGCGCAGCACCGACAGGTCCAGCGTCGGCGGCTTGATCCGGTGCGGCTCCACCTTGACGCCCAACAGGTGCACCGCGAACGCATCGACCAGCATCTGGTGGTACTTCGCGCCGCCCCGGACCAGGGTGCGCACCACGCCGGTGGCGACGGCGTACTCCAGCACCATGTGGATGTTCGGGTTGCCGACGCGGCGCATGAGGTTCGCGCCTTCGAACTCCAGGCGCAGCATAGCCAGATCCTTGACGTGGACCGTGAGCAGGAAGACGCCGGGACTGCGCTCCACGACGTAGGCAGCGCTGCCGTCGCCGCACTGCAACTCGCGCTGGTAGAACGCCGAGATCGTCTGCCGCAGGCCTGCCATGTCAGCATCCGAGGTGCGCGGCTGGCGCTTCACACCCAGGTCATGCTGCTGCGCCTGCGTACCGTGACGCTCCAGGTAGTCGAACTCGCAGGCGCGCTCGAACAGGTCCGGGTGGTTCGCGTACAGCCAGAACGAGCGATGAACATCGCTCTGGCAGGCGACCAAGCCCATCAGGGCGGCACCGTCGCCGGCTGCGGCCTGAAACAACGCCTGCTTGCCGGCGCCGTCACCGAGCTGGACGCTGGCCATCAAGTTGCCGATCAGGCAGTCCCGGGCGGGAACGTCCGCCCAGACGCGAATCGCGTCCACCAGCGCCTGCGAGGTCGGTGGCGTGTCATCCCAGGCGAAGTCGTCAGGCATCGCCAAGCCGTGGCCCGTCAGGAAGTTGCGCAGCGCGGTGTCCACCGGCAGCTCAAGCAGCACGTCGACAAAGGTCTTCTTCATCTTCTCGGTCCTTTCCGAAGGAGCGTCGGAGGTCTGCGGACCGATGAAGCGGGTGCGCGAGCCGGCGACTGCGGGTTACTGAACAACGCTCCCGCCGTAGTAAAGCAGCGAGATACAGCGTGATTCTGTCCCGCTCATTTCCGCTTGTCAATCAACGGGGCACATCTAGCGCGCTTTGGTATCTCGTGGCTATACTGTCGGTCTTGGTTTCACACACTGACTGTTCATTCGAGACGGGGACATCGCCATGGCTTCGGCGTTTGGATTACGCCTGCGGCGCTTGCGCGAGGCGAAGAAGCTGACCTTGCAGCAGGTGGCCGACGCGGTCGGCTGCACCAAGGCGTACATCTGGGAACTGGAGATGAAGGAGGGGCAACGCCCCTCGGCCGAACGGGTTCACGCGCTGGCCAAGGTGCTGGGCGTGACGATGGAGGACGTGATGGGCGACACCCTGGACAAGGTGCCCCAGGCCAGTCCCGAGGACGTCCAGTTCTTCCGCGAGTACGCCGGCATGACGGACGAGGAGAAGCAGCGCTACCGGCAAGCGCTCGATCTGATGTTCGGGTCGCGCAAGGACGAGGCCGGCAAGGCGTGAGCAGCGGCGCACCACTCAACGGCTTCACCGCCGCCGCCACGATCCTGAAGTGGCTGCGGGCGGCGCACGGCCAGGCCGTGGTACGTGTCGACCTGGATCAGGTTCGTGAAGGCTTGCCCGGCAGCCCTCTCGGCAAGGACGTGCGCGTCATCAAGCCGCCGATGCCTTCACCGGTCGCGAACTGCGAGGGCATGCTGGTGCGCAATCCGAAGGATGCCGCCGAATGGGGGATCTTCGTCAACGCGGAGGCTGGGCCCGAACGGCGTCGGTTCACCATTGCGCACGAGCTCGGACACTTCGTCCTGCATCGAGCCCGACAAGGGTCCTTTCGCTGTGACAAGGAGTCAGTCCACTTCGGCCTCGACACCGCCGCCGTCATCGAACGGGAAGCCGACGAGTTAGCCAGCAACATACAGATGCCCGGTGAAGTGGTGCGCGATGCCATCGCCAACCGCCGCATCGACTTGAAGGTGCTGAGCGATCTGGCGAAGACATTCGAGGTGTCCTTCGAGGCGCTGTGCATCCGGTTCATCAAGTACACGGACCAGCGCGCGATCCTGCTGCACTGGGACAACGGCTTCCTCAAGTACGAATGGCGCAGCAAGAGCGCGGTGCGCACGCGCGCCCGCATCCGGCGAACCTCCGATCCGCAGGAGCCGCTGCCGGGCACCTTGGCGGCCGACGAAACCGTCGCACAGGCGTGGGACGGCATCGAGCTTCCGGCCTCGACGTGGTG
>ERZ795041.811-NODE-811-length-10879-cov-3.716463_pt1 | contig 10879 bp, 10 predicted proteins | sample MGYA00375125_ERZ795041 | MGnify/ENA primary metagenome ERZ795041 (study PRJEB30170, sample SAMN03074214) | activated sludge metagenome | biome: Common Effluent Treatment Plant; feature: Wastewater; material: Activated sludge; isolation source: activated biomass in...
GCTCGACCGTCACCTCGATGGGCTTCTCGACCACGATGTGCTTGCCAGCCGCGATAGCGACGAGCGCTGGCTCGAGATGTGCCCCCGACGGCGTGCAGATGCTGACGATGTCGACGCCTGGGTGGGCGACGGCCTCTACCAGGGAGCCGAACGCGACGACGCCGTGCTTCGCGGCCAAGGCGACGGCGCGGTCGCTGGCGCCACCGACGACCCCCACGAGCCGCGCGTTGGGCAGCCCCTCGACCGCGAAGACGTGCGCGGCGGAGATGTTGCCCGCCCCTACGACGACGACCCCGTACGTCCTGCCTGTCGGTGGGTTGCCCGCCATGTGTCTCCCTGTGGTGCCGAGTGGTGTCCGATACTACCCTCCGAAACTAGGTACCCTAGAGCGAAGAGTGACAACTCCGTGATGACGATGCCGTCTTCCACCACCGCTCGAGACCGCGTGGCGTCGACGTGGCACTAGACCCACTGCCACGAAGCGAGCTCATCGCGGCCGTCCCGGCCTTCTCTGCCCTCGACGCGGCCACCCTCGACTCCCTGGCTGCCGAGCTGGACGAGCACCAGCTGGACGACGGCTCCGTGCTCATGCGGCAAGGGGACCCCGCCGACGCGCTGTACTTCGTGACACGCGGCGAGCTGAACGTCTCGGTCGCCCGCGGCGGTGGTCGGCCCGTTGTCGTCGACGTCCTCACCAGCGGCGCCGTCATCGGCGAGATGGCGCTCCTCGCAGGCAACCGCCGCTCGGCAACGGTCACGGCCCGCGGACCCGCCACGGTGGCGCGGTTCACGCGAGCCGCGTTCGACAAGCTGACGGCAGCGCAGCCCGGGCTGCGCGAGCAGGTCGTCTCTGCTATCACTCCACGGCTCGAGAGGGTTCAGCTCGCTGCCGTCCTCGAGGACTGGTTCGGCGTCGGCACGGACGACGCGGCCGCCATCCAGGAGCTGCAGGCGAGCACGGAGTGGCTGACGCTGCCAGCTGGCTCCGCTCTGTACCGACCGGGGGACAGGGCCGACTGCATGTACGTCGTCGTCAGCGGTCGGCTCACGGTGACGCCGGAGGACCCGGACGCGTCCTCCTACCAGGCGACGAAGGGCGAGAGCGTGGGCGAGCTCGGCGTGCTCGGAGGCGGGACACGGTCCGAGACGGCCACAGCGTCGCGCGACAGCCATCTGGTGCGCGTGCCCGTCCGCCTCGTCGAGTCGCACGCACCGGCCATGAGGCGCATCGCGCGCATCGCCATCGACCGCCTCACCCCGAACCGGGCCGCAGTGACCGCCGGCGACGCCACGGACGGCCGTGCGCCACCTCCGCGGTCTGGCCGTGTGGATGCGGTACACAAGGACGCCGCCCGCACCATCGCGCTGCACCCTGCCCACCCCGCTGCGCCGGTGCGCGAGCTCGCCACGCTCCTCGAAGCTCAGCTCCTTCGCGGCGGACAGACGCTCGTGCTGGACGAAGCGTTCGTGAAAGGTGCCTTCGGCGGCTCGCTCCCCGCTGGCGGATCGGCGCTCGACGCGTCGCTCACCCACTGGCTCAACGAGCTCGAGGCCGAGAACGCTTTCCTCGTCCTCCTCGCCGACCCCGCGTCGTCCGCACCGTGGGTGGAGCGAACCACTCGACAGGCAGACGTCGTCCTGGTCGTGGCGGACGCGTCGGCTCCACCCGACGAACAGGCGAGGCCAGCGCCTCCGGGCGCCCAGCTCGTGCTCCTCCATCTGGATTGGTCCGCGGCGCCCACCGGGACGGCGGCCTGGCTCGAGCGGACCGGCGTGGTGACGTGGCACCACGTCAGAGCCGGCGACGCGTTCGGCGTCCCGCGACTGGTGCGCCGGCTGACCGGCCAGGCTGTCGGCCTCGTCTTCAGCGGCGGCGGCGCTCGCGGGTACGCACACATCGGCCTGCTGCGCGCCATCCATGAACTCGGCATCGAGATCGACATGGTGGCTGGCACCAGCATGGGCGCGCTCATCGGTGCGACGTACGCGTTCAAGAGCGACTGGACCGAGGTCGAGCGCGCGGCCGTCATGTTCGGCGACAAGAAGCGACTGCTCGACAACACCCTCCCGCTCGTGGCGCTCACGGCGTCCAAGGGCGTGACCACCACCTTCAAGGACCTGTTCGCCGACTCGCGCATCGAGGACATGTGGACGCCGTTCGTGTGCGTGTCCGCCAACCTGTTCGAGGCCGTGCCCGTCGAGCACTCCACCGGCCCCATCTGGGAGGCAGTGCGCGCCAGCACGGCCATCCCCGGCGTGTTCACGCCGCTGGTCCACGACGGTGACCTGCTGGTGGACGGCGCGGTCATGAACGCCTTCCCCGTCGACATCATGCGCGAGATGGTCGGGAGCGGCGTCGTGATCGCCTCGAGCGCCATGGCGAAGAGCCCCCGACGCGAACCGTACGACTTCGGTCCCAGCGTCTCCGGTTGGCGCGCCCTGGCGCAGTACCTCAAGCCCCGCAAGCGCCGCACTCGCTACCCGTCGATGATCAAGACGCTGATGGAAGCGACCTCGGTGGGGTCGAAGCATCAGAGCACCATCGCGCGCACCCTGGCTGACGTGGTGGTGGAGATGCCCGTGCAGGGCTTCGGCAAGCTCGAGTTCCATCGCCACGAGGAGCTCATCGAGCTCGGGTACTCGTACGCGCTCGAGGCCCTGGGGGAGTGGGTCGGCGCAGCGGATCACCCCCACGGGGCCGACCTCGGGACGACGGAACCCGGCACCTAGCACCTCGATCGAACGTGGGCGCTACGCTACCGAGGTGGCCGCCCCCGCGCTTCCAGCCGCTGCGGCTCTCTACGGCGTCGCGGCAGATGACCTGATCGCACTTGGTGCGTTCGAGAGCGACGTGTACTCGTTCGACGGTCCTCACGGGCCGTCGATCCTCAAGGTCATCGCCGAGGACCATCGCCAGCCCGACCAGGTGCAGGCCGAGGTCGACTGGTTGCTGGCCCTCGTCGAGGGCGGTGTACCCGTGTCCGAGCCCCTGAAGGCGCAGACGGGACGGTACGTCGAGCACCTGCCGGAGGCCGGTCGCGTCCTGGTGGCCTTTCGACGAGCACCTGGCGCCGCGACGCGAGCACCCGACTGGACGGACGAGATGCTCGAGGGCGGGGGAGCGCGGCTGGGCCGACTCCAGGCGCACAGTCGGGGCTTGACGCCGCCCGGCCCGCGCCGCAGGACGCTTGCCGAGCAGTCGTACGTCGCCAACGTTGCCGAGGTCATGCGCGACGAACCCGAGTTCACGCACGCCGCCCTGGAGCTGATGGACAGGGCAGCACCCCTGCTGACGCACGGGGCAGACAGCGGTCTCATCCATGCAGACCTGCATCAGCACAACCTGCTGTTGCACGACGAGTCGTGGACGGCGATCGACTTCGACGACTGCTCCTACGGTTCGTACGCGTTCGACCTCGCGATGCCGCTCTTCTACATGCTCAGGGCTCAGAGCGCCGTCCCAGCCGTCGCTGCCGCCGCCCGCTTCCTTCCGCCCTTCCTGCGCGGCTTCAGGCGCCATGCCCCCGACCCGTTGGATGGCGCGGAGGCCGTGGCGGCCTGCCTGAACCTGCGTCAGGCCGAGCTGGTCGTCGCGCTCCGCATGAAGATCGCCGACGACCAGTGGACCGACTACCTCCGCGGCGTCGAACGGGACCTGCGCACGAGCGTCGCCAAGGGCGAGGACGTCCTGGCCGTGAATGAGCTGCGGCGCTGGCTCGAGTGAGCGCCGCGATGGGCCGCCGCCCCCGAAGCGGCTACCAGGCGGCCTGCCGGCCGGACACCTTCCACGGCCAGGCGACACAGGTGCCCACCTCGGGGAAGACCACGATGTCGGCCCTGCCTTTCATGACCAGCGTCGTCACCGTGCAGCCGGCAAGAACGGCGTCCTGTGCGAGCCGGAGGGTCTGGCCTGTGACAGCGACGTCATCGACCAGTAGCACGCGCGCACCCGGCTTCGGTGTCCGCGCCCGAGTCAGGAGGTGCGGAGCGGGGCGCTGCGGGCTGTTGTCCTCTCGGCGGAAGTTGATGGCGATGAGCTCGAGGGGCCTGCCCAGGCGGTAGGCGACCAGGGAAGCGGGCACGATCCCGCCTGTCGCGATGCCGTACACGACGTCGACGTCCGGGAGCGTCAGTGCCTGCAGGCGCGCGGCGATCTCCTCGAACGACAGTGCGACCGTGGCCGGGTCGCCGATCGGCGAAGCGGTGGTGGCACGAGGATCGGCTTGCGCCGGGGAAACGTCGTGGTTCACGCGGACGTGGACCCGCGTCCAGCCCACCACACGAGGACCGCTCCGACCACTGTCAGGATGGCGATGCCGGGCAAGGCAGTCTGGAGCGAGCTGCCCAGTCCCGTCCAGGTGTCGGGGGCCGTCAGGGTCGTGAGGTGCTGGGCGGCGGTGACGAGGACCCTGGACGCGAAGTAGGCGAGTGGCGCCGCGACCACGTTGCGAGGTGACAGCGTCAGCAGCAACCTGAGGATGACGACGAACGAGACGAGCTCGAGCGTCATCGACGTCAAGAGGAACTCGGGAGGGCTGCCCGTCACCCAGTGGTTGACGATGGGACCGAGGACGGCGGCCGCCAGCGCCGGCACGAAGCCGAAGAGGAGAGCCGCCAGCAGCGGCGCCCAGTAGATCGGCAGGTACGTCGCTCCGACCTGGGGGCCCTGACCCGCGGGGAGCAGATGGACGAGGTACGGGAATGCCAGCGTCGCGACCACGGCCACCGCGCTGAGCGAGACGGTGCGAACGACGCTCGGTTGCGTGGTGGCGATCACGGTCTGGCTCCAGCGAGTCGAGAGGCGGTGATGGGCGCGGAGGGTCGGCCGATGCGATGCATCGGTCGATGATAGCCCGGGCCTCCGTCGGGGTGGCGCACCGCGGTGAGTGCTCGCGGTGCGTGCTCGACGCTGTTCTAGATGTCAGGAGCGCGCCACGCGAAGGTCGGCTCGAGGCCCTCCGTCGCGTCACGCCACAGAGACTCGTCGCCAGTAGCCTGCGCCGTGGCGGCGTCCGCGGCGCTGTGTGCACCACCGCTCGCCTGGGCATCCGAGGCGTGGCCCGACCCGAGCCACCGCTGCGAAACGAAGCGCAGCAGCTCGGCCCACTCCTCCGCGCCATGGCTGTGACCACCCGGCCGCACCCGCATCTCGACGGCAGCGGGTCGTCCGACGAAGCGCGCCACTTCCCGTGCAGCCAACGCCGACTGGGCCGTGCCTGCTGGGTTGGCCCACAGGTCCTCGACGCCGCAGGTCAGCAGCAGATGCCGAGGCATGACGGCAGCCAGCAGCGCGTGCTGGTCGATGGGTAGGTCGCCCTCTCGCCCGACGTACGCATCCAGCCGCGGCCCGAACCAACCCGGGAAACTGCTCGCCACGCGCATCCCCTCGCTGCCCTCGCCTGCGATCAGGAACGGCGCGGCTCCACCAGCGCCGGACGCATGGGCGTGGACGATGTCGATCCGCTGGTCCGTCGCGCCCGCGAGGAGAGCGGCCTTGCCCCCGCGGGAGAAGCCCGTGACAGCGACGCGGGAGGGGTCGAGAGGAGCCGGCACGAGTGCGCTCGGCACGGGTGCGGGCGGTTCGGCCGCGCTCGGCACGGGTGAAGGCGGTTCGGGCGCGCTCGGCCCGAGCGGGTCGCCACCGAGGAACGTCAGCGCGTCGACCACTCGGTGGATGCCCCACGCCCACGCAGCGAGGGCGCCGAACCCGGTTCCCGGGCACAGGTCGTAGAGGCCGCCGCGCCGCAGGGGTCGCCCGCCGGGAGTGGCCCCCGGGTCGGCAACGACCTCGGTCCTGTCGAACCGAGCCAGGGCCACGCCACGCTCGACGAAGCTCTCGACGCTGGCGTCGTCGAGGTTCCACCAGCACGCGTCTGGGTCGATCACGACGGGCAGCGGCGTGGACCGCTCCGCGCGGAGGGGCGTGATGACCTGCATCCCGAGGTCGAGATGCCCGTCTCCGACGTGGACCCTGACGCCGTAGACGCTGACGACCGGCTCGCCCTTCAGTCGCCGCACTCGGCCCCGACTGCGGAGGCCGACCTCGACGGCGTCGGGAGCCGGGGGCATCCCTCCGTACGCGAGGTCGATGACCCGATCGAGCAGCGCCTCACGCGCTCCCGCCCACTCGGTTGGGGAGCTCAAGCGTTCACCGTCGCTGGTTGCGAAGAGGTCGTGAAGCACCGTCACCACCGTACTGGATGTGACGCGCCACCCGGCCACGGCCGGTCGGTGGTAGCGTCACGCCTCATGACCTCCCCCAGCGCCGACACCCCCTCCACGGCGCGGGGCGCGGACACCCCGGCGCTGCTGCCGAACAACCTGCTCGTCGGAACTGCGCTCATGCTGGGAGCCATGTTCCTACTGCCGTTCATGGACGGCCTCGCGAAGGGGCTGAGCGAGCGCTACTCCGTCATCCAGGTCGCGTGGGCCCGCTACCTCTTCCACCTCGTGTGCATGCTGCCGATCTTGCTGCTGCGCTTCGGTCCGAAGGCGCTGGTACCGAAACGGCTCGGGTTGCAACTGGTGCGCGGGAGCCTGTTGCTGGTCGCCACCGTACTGTTCTTCTTCGCGCTGTCGACGATGCCGCAAGCCACGGTGCTGGCGATCTTCTTCGTCTCGCCAGCCGTCGTCACGGTGCTGGCACCGGCGCTCCTCGGCGAGAGGGTCGGCGCCTGGCGCGTCGTCGCCGTCGTTGTCGGCTTCCTCGGCGTGCTGCTCATCCTGCGCCCCGGCTCCGGCGTGTTCGGGTGGGGCGCCGTGTTCGCGCTCGGCGCCGGCGTCATCCACGGCTTCTACATGGTGTTCACGAGGCGCCTGTCCCGCAGCGCCCCTCCGCTCGTGACGCTCGGCTACACGGCGGTCATCGGCGCGGTCGTGCTGTCCGCGATCGTGCCGTTCTTCTGGCTCAGGCCGACCCTGACCGACTTCGGGATCATGGTCCTGCTCGGCATCCTCGCGGCCGGTGGGCACTTCCTGCTGATCAAGGCGTTCGACTACGCACCTGCGAGCTGGCTGGCGCCGCTCGGCTACACCGAGATCGTCACGGCCGTCGCCTACGGCTTCCTCGCGTACGGGCACCTGCCGGACGCGCTGACCTGGCTGGGCATCGCCGGCATCGTCGGAGCGGGCGTGTGGATCTCGCTGCGGGAGCGTCGGATGGTCGCAGCGGTACCGTCACTCGTCGCCCTGGCGCAGGCGCCTGGCGACTCTGCGCCCTGATGGACGAGGTCGGCTGCTCTACCTCGTGAAGACGAAGACGAGCACCGCCGCGAGCCAGATGAGCATGGAGGCGGCCACCAGGAGCCATACCTTGATGGGAGAGCGCACGTCGATCAGCAGCGTCACGGGCTTCTCGGAGGTCACGTACACGCCGTAGGACGCGTAGATGGCGCCTATCTCGAGCAGTTGCGACTCCTTCAGCACCTGCTCGCTGCGCTGCCCCCTCACCAACGGGAACGGGCTCTTCTCGACCTCGATCAGCCCGACGATGGCGTCGTCCTGCCGCTCCCGCTCGACAGCGATCTTCACCGCCACTGACATGCGCTTCGCGAGGTTCCCAGCGACGCGCGTGCGTACCAGTGCCGGGATCGCGACTCGTCTCATGGAGCGATTGTAGCCGCAGCACTCAATCGCGTGTGTCGACGGCTCCCCTTGCGAGGCTGTACGGCACGACGAGGTCGCCGTCTGAGTCGATCACGTCCATGGGCCAGCCATCGACGGCAGGCAGCGCCGGACTGGCTGCGTAGCCGTAGAGACCCACCGTCATCGTGCCGAAGGGCTCTGGCTCTACGTCTGCGAGTCGCCGGACGACGTCGGCGAGCGGCTCAGGGAACCGACCGAGGAGACCGACGACCAAGTCAGTGCGCCCCGACCCTGCTCAGGGTGACGCGAGCAACTCCCTCGCCCGCGCCTGCTCGTAGCGGTCCGCCGCCGAAACGGCCCGCATCGCCAACGCCAGGTCGACTTGCGCCCTGCCGTCCGCAGTCCGGTCGAGCGCGAGCAGCACCCTGGCGTACTCGACGCGCAGGTTGAGCTGACCGGGGGCCGCCGCGACGCCGCGCTCCATCAGCGGCAGCACCTCCGCCCGGTTGGCGCCGTACAGCCAACCGACGCCGATCTCCGTCAAGGCGAAGTGCCATGCCCCGTACGCGACGAGCGCGTCGGCGTTGTCCGGATCGAGCTCCAGCGTGCGCTCGAACAACGCCCTCAACTCGCCTGGGAGACGGGTGTTGGCGAGTGCCCCCCTGTGAAGTCCGGCTTCACCCTTGGCCCGTGCGACCGCCATGGTGGCTGCCGCCGCCAGCGGCCCGTCGGGTTCGAGCTCGAGTGCCCGCCGCGCGGCAGCGTCGGCGAGGTCGAGCCAGTGGATGGCCGAGGCTGCCTCGTCCTCGAGGTAGACGGCCTGATCAGCTGCGGCACGCGACGCCAGCAGCTGGGCCGCCGCCGAGTCGACCTGCGAAGCCTCCTCGTACGCGGTCGCGAAGTCGCCGACCAGCCACGCGTCGCCGCCGGGCAGCCCGGCGTACTGCACCGGTTGCGCGAGGCTCACTCCCACGGCACAGATCACGAGGATGGAAGCGATCCTGGCGAAGGCACGGACGCTAGAAGGCGTAGGTCACCCCGATCCGGAGGTCGCTGTTCTCGCTCCATGCCCCGTACCGCGAGCCCGTGCGGCCGTAGAAGACGGTGCCTTCGAGCGAGAGCGCCACCCCGTCTGCCAGGGCGTAGGTGGCTGACGGCTGCACGAGGCCGCTGCCGTCCGTGTAGTCGTGGAGCCAGGCTCCCTGCACGGTGAGGCGCGCGTCCGGCTCGATGCGCAGCGCCAGGATGCTGGCGACGTCGACTGTGGCTTCGCCGTCGGCGTCCGGCCAGGTGCGTTCGAAGGTGACCTGCCCGGTGAGGTAGGCACCACCTGACAGCGAGCGCTCGGCACCGAGCACGGCCGCGAGCTTCGGGTTGCCGACCGTCGGGTCGACGCCCTCGTGGTCGTCCGTGAGCGTCAGCGCAGCATCGCCGCGCACGACGAACGAGCCGATCACGCTGGAGAAGTCGAGGCCGAGAAGGTGGATGCGGTCGTAGTCGAGCACCGGCTGAACGTAGTTGCTGCCCGGCGCTCCCGGTACCGGTTCGAGGCGGAACGACGGCGTAGGCAGCTTGGAGAAGCCGCGGAAGTAGCTGACGCTGGCATCGGTGCCGTCGAACACGTCGAGGTCCAACGTGGCGCGCACGCCGAACTGGACGTTCCTTATGGCAGCAGCCGGCCGGTTGTCGAGAACGGGAGCGAGGCCTACGACGCCCGCCTGCGGCGGGAAGGCAGGCACGGCGACGTCCGGTTGCCACTCCCTGCCGGGCAGTCGCGACGGTTCGAACACGGGCACGATCACGAAGTCGAGACCGACGCCTTCGGGGGCGTCGACGCGCAGCCTGGCCATCAGGGTCGCCAGCCTGGTGTCGGCGGGCTGGGCGACGGGATGAGCGAGGTCGTGTGGGTTGACGACGTCCAGGGGAGCGAGTGCGTCGGCGCTGCCCCACGAGACCTTCTGCCTGCCTACGGTCAGTTCGCTGTTGCCTAGGTACACGGTGGCGTACGCCTCGCCAAGCCATACGCTGAACGGATCAGGGGTGGGGAAAAGGAGGTCGAGCGGGTCGGTTGGCACACCGCCTTGCGGCCCAGCCTGAACAGCGGCGTCGTAACAGGCGCCACCTTCGACGTAGAAGACCGCATCGGGGAAGAAGCCTGAGCCGACCTCGCCCTGGCCGTAGAGTTCGGCACAGACCTCAGCCATGGTGAAGTCGCCGCCAACGTCGACGCCGAGCAAGGTGCTGAGTTCGCCGCCGAGGTCGAACGACACCTGTGCCGTGGCTGCGCCGAGGCTCAGGGCGATCGCCGTGACGATGGCGGTTACCGACAGTTGCCAGCCGGGTCGACATCTGTCGGCGCGACCCTGCACATCGCGGAGCCTGTCAGCACGGCGCGTGTCAGTACGGCGCGTGTCAGCACGGCGCGGATCGGCGCGGCGACTAGCGCTGCCTGAGGAAGCGTTCGGTGAAGACGTCATCTGGGATCTCCGTGTCTAGTTCGAAGCCGGTTTGGACGATGGTGGTGAACGATCCGCTGGTGACGGTCTCCATGCGGATCTCGGTCGGCAAGCGGAAGCCGTCCTGAACGGTGGTCTGCGAGATGGTCATGACCTTGAACAGTTCGCCGTCCCGGTAGAACTCGATGCGCGTCGGCAGGAGCAGTGCCTCGTCGACCTCGTAGACGATGCGCTCGTAGCTCGATCCGGCTGCGTCTGTCGGCACGGCCGCGATCACGTAGCTGGGGCCGTCCCTCGTCTCGAGCAGTTCGTAGGTGAAGTCGCCTTCGATGTCGCCCGTCAGGCCGGTGATGTCCTCGTAGGAGAAGTCGGAGCCGAAGAAGGCGTCCTGCTCCTGGCCGCCCGCCACGCGCCTCACCCTGTCGAGGGCGGGCAGGTAGATGTACGACTCGCTGGCACCGTCCGCTCCGCCGACCGACATGAAGCCAGAGCCGCGCACGTCGGCTGGACCGGTGAACTTGATGAGCTGGTTGGCGGAGTCGTCCTCACCGGTGGTGGTCCAGATCTGCATCTCGCGCGTCAGCGAGTGCCCGCTGGCGGCCGTGATGGTCATCGTCAGTGTGGCGATGGTGGACTGCGGTGCGGCCTGGTCGGCCATGGCGTCCATGACCTCCTGGCCGGTGGTGTAGAGCTGTGCCAGCGCGGTCGGCGCGAGCAGAAGCAGGGCACCGAGGACCAAGGCGGCGCGTCGCAGCAACGCGGCGCGTCCGGCGGGCGCTGCGCGTCCAGCGGGCACGGGGCGCCCGGCCGCCGCGGCGCCCCTAGCGGGATGAAGTGAA
>ERZ795041.813-NODE-813-length-10872-cov-2.918462_pt1 | contig 10872 bp, 8 predicted proteins | sample MGYA00375125_ERZ795041 | MGnify/ENA primary metagenome ERZ795041 (study PRJEB30170, sample SAMN03074214) | activated sludge metagenome | biome: Common Effluent Treatment Plant; feature: Wastewater; material: Activated sludge; isolation source: activated biomass in a...
CCCGGGTGAAACTGGGCTTCTGCTGCAAAACTGTTTTCATTATGTTTTAATACATCGGCAATATTAAACTTCCAAAGCTCTTCACTATCTCCAAGATTTATAAACGTGTATTGCTGCCGGTTATAAAAATTTAATGCGGAAATATAGTTTTTCTCACAGGCGGAAAAATCATCTGCCCAACTCCGGTTTCCCTTATGCTGATCACTAAAAACGATAAACTTTTCTGAATGGCTGTCGATGTTTAATATGGCCAGCCTTTTTTTTAACCGGTTGCCCTTACTGTTATATAAGTTGCTTAATGCTTTAAATACCGATTGTTGCTTTGGAGCTTTTGATAAGTAATCCAATATCCATAAAATAGGCTTTTTTAAAAGTATTTGTAAAAATTTACGCATCGTACCGGTTATGCTTTTGGCTTATAGAATTTACCCACTAACGGAAGTTTAGCCAGGTCTTTTGCCTCGGTAAAACCAATAAGCCGGGTAAAAGCAGCTAATAAGAATAGGCCTGCAATTATTGAAAACAGCAATGAGCCCGGAAGCAAAAGCGTAACCACCCAATGGATGCCATACAGGGCCACAACAATAAAGATGTATAAGGATAATTTCTTTACCGGGTAAGGAACCGGGTAATACTTTTGGCCCAGTTTATAACTCATAATCATCATAAAAAAATAACAACAAAATGTAGCGAGGGCTGCGCCGGTATAATGTAAATGCGGGATAAGGGTTACGTTTAATATGATCGTAATTACGGCCCCGGCAATAGTGATATAGGCCCCTAAAATATTTTTATGGGTGAGTTTGTACCAAATGCTCGGGTTATAATAAATGCCTAAAAATATATTTCCTAAAGCCAGCAAGGGTACCACCTGCAACCCTTCTGCCCAGCGGGGATTGGCAAAGTGCACAAACACCCATTTAAAAACATCCAGGAACAAGCCAATAAACAAAAACATAAAACAGCAGGCAATTACAAAAAATTTCATTACCCGGGCATAGGTTTGCTGGGCATTTTGACTTTCGCTTTGTTTAAAGAAAAACGGCTCGGCGGCCATTCTAAAGGCCTGTATCATAATCGTAATCAATAAAGCCAGCCTGAAAATATTGGCAAAAACACCCAGTTCATGGTCGGCCTGCTCCATAGGTAAATTAACCACATGCCGGTAGATGAGGCGGCTCAGCACATCATTCACCATACCGCCCAAACCCACAATCACTAAGGGATAGCTGTATTTCATTACGTCTTTCCAGGTGCTTTTATCAAAAACAAATTTTATTTGCAGCAGCTCTTTTGATAATAATAAAAGGGTAAACAGGCTACCGCATATATTGCCCAACAGGTAATAACCTAAGCCGATATCTTTATGATAAATATATTGAACGAAGCTATTGGGGTTACCGGCAAGAATTTTTGGCGCTATGCCCAAAAAGAAGATTACAACAGATAAATTCACCACAATTCCCGAAACCCTGGCCAAAGCATACCATCTAGGCCTTTCTTCCAGGCGAAGTTTTGCAAAAGGAAGCGTATTTAAATTGTCAATGGAAATAATTGCAATCATCCATACAATATATTCCGGGTGCCTTTGCAAATCGGCAGCGCTGGCTATAGAGCCCCTGAACAGGAATAAAACCAGGCTGAAAAATAGCGTACTGATGAATAATGAAATGGAAAGTGTGCTGTATAATTTTTGTTTATCATGGGTTTGTGAAAAACGAAAATAGGCGGTTTCCATCCCATAAGCGTATAGCACATTTAAAAAAGGGATGATGGTATAGGTTTGAACAAGATCGGCTGTTTTGCCCGGCATATCTATAAAAAAAGGCAATGCCATATTCATAATATAACCCAAAAACCTGCTGGCAATTGTGGGTACCCCATACCATAAAGTTTGCCCGGCCAATTTTTTAATAGCGCTCAAGAGGTTGTATTATTTTGATGCAATTTATTGTTTTTCTCCGTTTGTTATCTTTTCCCATGTATATAGAGGCGCTGCAGTTTTAAGTTAATGCCTGAAGATGATATGCTCTCCGGGAGCATAATTTTTATTTTTTGTAAAAGAAGTATCGGTAAGTGTAAATAAAAAAGCCAGTAACTCGGCTTTGTTTCTTTCGCTAAGCCGGATCGGTTTTTTGAGTATAGGGTCCAGTTGAGGAAGGCTGCTGTCAATTACCGTGTAGTAGTTAATTACCTGGGTGATGTAGCCCATACTACCATCATGCATATAGGGAGGTGTAAGTTTAAGATTGCGTAAACTGGGTATTTTAAATTGGAGAGAGTCCCTGGAGAGCCCGGTAATTCTTTTTCGGCCCAAATCATTAAGTTTATTTAAACCCAGGCCGTTATTGCTGAATTTATCGTTGGTAAAAAGCGGCTCGCTATGGCAAGAGGAACAATACTGCTTATAAATTTCATAGCCTTTTTGTTCGTAGGGCAAAAAAGAATCTTTCCCGTTTTTAACCTGATCATATTTACTGCCGGCGCTTACCAGGTTCCCGGTAAATTGTGCCAGCGCTTTTAGTATTCGCTTTGTGGTTATGGCCGTATCGCCAAAAGCGGCTTTAAATAAGGGCGGGTATTGTGGGTTGTTTCTCAGTTTTAGTAATAGGTTATCCAGCGTTTCACCCATTTCGTTGGTATCGGTTATTGGGCCAAGGGCCTGTACTTCCAGGTGATTAACGCCCCCATCCCAGTGATAGGAGGTTTTCCAGGCCAGGTTAAAAAGCCCGGGTGCATTCCTTTGTGTAAACCGGTTTTCAATTCCATGGCTAAAACTGTGTTCAAAAGTACTGAATGCTGCAAAATACTGGTGGCAGCTTGCACAACTGGTAATGCTGTCCCTGCTTAAATTGCCATCATAAAAAAGCGTTTTTCCTAATAAAAAACCCTCACGGGTGGATGGGTTGCTGGCAAAAATATTTGTTGGGGGTTGGGGCCAGCCTTTGGGTACAACAAAGGGCAGAGGGGTAGGGCCATATTTTTCGTATGCACCGGTAAAAAAAAGCAGTACAAGAAAAAGAATACCTGCCAATATGAATATTTTTTTCAAGATGGAGTTGCTATTGTTGAATAATACTAAATAAGCCGCTAAAATTATCTGCTGCTGATTTTGCAATTGCCCCGGGACTGTTTATAACCGGTGTAGTAGATATTTTTATATCGGATTGGCCTTTCCAAAAATTATCCAAATTAACGAGTATATAAAGTTGCATCGTACGATCTGTACCGGCATAAGGCAGGCGGATTTGTCGCATAGTTTTATTTTTGCCGGTATAGCCGCCAATATGATATTCAAAATGTTTTGTTTTTGTTGTTGCATAATCAGACTGGCCTTCTAATTTAAAATTAATATAGCCGGTGTTCCAGGTCCAAAACATGCCGTTTAACGGATCCAGTACGCCATCTTGTGCACCACTGCAATTATAAATACTATCAACGCCTAATTGAAAATTAAATGTTCCTTTTTTTGCAGGATAAGGGAGCATCATCTTAATGCTATCCGTTGCAAAAGCATCAATTAAACTTATATTGGTATTAACCTGTTTGTTAAAACCCAAATTACTGAGGTAATATTTTAATTTTTTTACCGAATAGGTTTCACCCAATGGGTTTTGATACACGCTATCGGGGTGCAGGGATTTGCCATTGGCCACATGCTTAAAATGAATAACAATTTTTTGCATGTCCGGTTGGCTTTGCGCCTTGTATGAGGTAAACATGAATAAAGCAATGAAAGTGGTGAGGCATTTATTCATGGGCAGAAATTTTTTGGCGTAGTTGTTTTTGAAACGCATTTTGCTTCCTTTGTATGTTTTGTAGCCTTTCTTTTTTTTGGGATGATGAGGGCTTTTTTTACCAACTCGTTCATTTTTTTTATCACCAGTGTTTTATTGCCGGCCTGGGTACGCTCGCTCTGGCTTTTTACAAAAAGAAAACCTTCGGCATTAATCCGGGAATGGAGTTTTTCCTGCAATCGTATTTTTTCTTCGTCAGAAAATAAATTGGTTTTTTTTACAAGCCAAAAACCGGTAACCATGGTTTCAACTTTATTTACATTTTGACCGCCTTTGCCGCCGCTTCGGGCCGTTTTAAAAAGTATTTCAGCATTTATAGAACGCATACCATCAAAATTACCCATAATTAAATGTAATTTCAATTGAAATGGCTTTTTTGCAGCGTTAATATTTTCTTAAGTACAAAAAATAAAGCATTTTTGCAGGGTACACCCATTGTATGCAACAGCTATATTCATCATTAGCGGAAAAAAAGAAGAAAGGTAATAAGCAGTTTGCCGTTCTTATTGACCCCGATAAAGTAAATGCCGGGAGCTTAAAGCGCCTGGTGGAACATGCCGTAGATTGCGGGGTGGATTATTTTTTGGTGGGTGGCAGCCTGGTGGTTTCAAACTTTATGGATAGTTGTGTGCAAATCATTAAGAGAGAAAGTAATGTTCCGGTCTTACTTTTTCCCGGCAGCCCCAGCCAGGTATGTAAATATGCCGATGCGCTATTATATTTATCGTTGATCAGCGGCAGAAACCCGGAGTTGCTTATTGGCCAGCATGTGGTAAGTGCACCTGCGGTAAGGCAAAGCGGCCTGGAAATTATACCTACCGGTTATATGGTTATTGATGGCGGCGCCCCTACAACCGTTTCTTATATCAGCAATGCTGCGCCCCTTCCTTCAGATAAAAATGATATTGCCGTTTGCACCGCTATGGCCGGCGAAATGTTGGGAATGAAGTTGATTTATATGGATGCCGGAAGTGGCGCCAAAAGGCCCATTACCGAAAGTATGATCGCTGATGTGGCAAAAAATATATCCATTCCGCTTATTATAGGCGGCGGCATAAAAGAAACTGAACAGGCATACCTAAACTGTAAGTCAGGCGCCGATATGATTGTAATTGGCAATGCTTTTGAAAGCGATACTTCACTCATGAAAGAAATCGCCTCTGCCATTCACAGCATCCCGGTAAAAGCATAGTTTCCTTCTTATTATTTTTGTAAGCGCTGCATTATTTTTAATTGTTCATTTATGAAGCCGTTCTATTTTTTTGTATTATTATTTTTTTTCGCCGGTTCATTACGGGCCCAGGAGTATAGTCAATATGTAAATCCCTTTATTGGCACAGGCGGGCATGGGCATACGTATCCCGGGGCAACCCTGCCGCATGGGATGGTTCAGCTTAGCCCAGACACCCGGCTCGAAGGCTGGGATGGTTGCAGCGGTTATCATTATAGCGATAGTTTTATTTACGGGTTTACCCATACGCATTTAAGCGGTACAGGGGTAAGCGATTATGGTGATGTATTACTGATGCCGATGAATGGAACAGCATCACCGGATAATAAAATTTACGGCTCGGCTTTTTCGCACCAAACGGAAAAAGCTTTACCGGGTTATTATTCTGTAAAACTTTTGAATGATCAAATTGATGTAGAGTTAACCACTACAGAACGGGTAGGGCTTCACCGTTATACCTTTTCAAATACGATAAATACAACTATTATTCTCGACTTAAATCATAGGGACGAAGTACTGGAATCCTATCTTACCATTGAAGACAGTGTAACCGTTACCGGTCTCAGGCGAAGCAAAGCCTGGGCCGGGAACCAGTATGTATATTTTGTAATTAAATTCAGTAAACCCATCCGGGGTTACGGTATTTGGCAAAATGAAAAACCGGCGGTTGTGAAAAACTATGCCGAAGGAAAAAACCTTAAAGCTTTTTTTCGTTTTGATCTAAAAGGCAGTAATACTATAATGGCAAAAGTGGCCATTAGCGCTGTGGATATTAAAGGCGCTAAAAAAAACCTGGAAGCAGAAATGCCCGCTGTTGATGGCGCTACGCAACCATCCGGTTGGGGTTTTGATGCCTTAAAAAACAAAGCACAACAAATTTGGAACACGGAATTAAAACGTATTGAAGTAAGCGGCGGAACAAAAGAAGAAATGGTGAATTTTTACACGGCGCTTTATCACACCGCTATTGTGCCCAATATCAACCAGGATGTGGATGGCCGCTACCGGGGCCGGGATAATAAAATACATACTGCGGAAGACTTTACCAATTATTCTGTTTTTTCGCTTTGGGATACTTACCGGGCCGCCCATCCTTTATATGCATTAATGGATCGTAAACGAACCCTGGATTATATCAAAACTTTTTTAGCGCAATACCAGCAGGGTGGAAGGTTGCCGGTGTGGGAACTGGCCGGTAACGAAACCGATTGCATGATAGGGTTTCACAGTGTTTCGGTAATTACAGACGCCTTGGTAAAAGGCATTAGTGGCTTTAATGTAAAACTTGCGCTGGAAGCCATGCTTAACAGCGCCACCTGGAACGGCTTTGGTTTACCTGCATTTAATAAAAATGGTTTTATAAGTATGGAAGATGAACCTGAAAATGTAAGCCGAACTTTGGAATATGCTTATGATGATTGGTGCATAGCTGCTTTTGCAAAATATACCGGAAGGGCGGATGTGTATAATGACTATATTCAAAAGGCACAGTATTATAAAAATATATTTCATCCTAAAAGTGCATTTGCTCAGCCCCGTAAAAATGGAAATTGGTTCACGCCTTTTGATCCAAGGGAAGTGAATAATAACTTTACGGAAGCCAATAGTTGGCAGTACTCCTTCTATTTTATGCAGGATATTGCCGGGTATTTGCAACTTATAAATGGCAATAAATTTACGCTTGCCCAAAAACTCGATGAACTTTTTACTGCTTCAACGCAAACCACCGGCAGGGACCAGGCCGATATTACCGGCCTGATTGGCCAATATGCACATGGCAACGAGCCCAGCCATCATGTAATCTACCTGTATAATTTTGCCGATGAAGCGTTTAAAACACAAGAGTTGGCTTACAAAATAATGAAGAATTTTTACCACAATGCGCCGGATGGATTAATTGGTAACGAAGATTGCGGACAAATGAGTGCATGGTATGTATTCAGCGCCATGGGTTTTTATCCTGTATTACCCGCATCTACTCAATATGAAATGGGTACACCGTTGTTTAAGGAAATAAAAATACATTTGGAAAACGGAAAAATATTTTATATCAATGCAAGCAAAAGCAGCGATACTTCCTTTTATTTAAAACAAGTGCGTTATGCTAAGGAAAATAACGATGCAGCGCCTTACCCCCACTCTTATTTAAGCCATGAAATGTTAAGTGATGGAGGAAGATTGCAATTTGAACTCGACCATATCCCTAACCGGAATTTTGGGAATAACCATCCGCTTACCGAAATAGAAAACAGTAAATCAATTGTAATCAATCCTGTAATAAATGGGGGGAGCCAAAGTTTTGTTGAAGGGAAAAAAGTGTCTATAAATGCCGCTGAAAAGAACCCGGTTATTTATTTTACTGCCGATGGTTCCGATCCTTCACTAAAAAGCAGGCGATACAGCGCTCCATTTCCGGTGAGGAGTAGTGTAACCATTAAAGCCATTGCCGTTAACCCCAGCGGAAAAATTAGTTTGCCCACAACGGCTCATTTTGTTTTAAGAAATAATGATTTTACCGTAAAGTTAAATACTGCATATGAGCCCCATTATGATGGCGGCGGTGCAATAGGGCTGGTGGATGGTATTTATGGCCAGGTGGATTGGCGCAAAGGAAACTGGCAGGGATATCAAAATGCAAATTTAGAAGCCGTGATTGATATGAGGGTGCAAAAGCCCGTAAATAAAGTAACCGCACAGTTTCTGCAGGATTCCAAGGCCTGGATCATTGCACCCAAAGCCATGATCATTTATGTTTCTGCGGATGGCCAAAACTTTAAAGAAGTTGCTAAAGTAACCCCTCAAATACCCGTTGAAGATGAAAAAATACAAGTGGTAAATGTAGAAGCCCTATTACCCAGGCCTTTTACGGCACGGTATGTACGGGTGGTAGCCGAACCCTATGGCCCATTACCTGCCTGGCATTTAAGCGCAGGGGAACCTTCACATTTATTTGTTGGGGAAATTAATATTCAATAAGCCGTTGTAAAAAATTGCTGCAAGGATCAGTTTAAAATTATAAACTCATCATTTCTTTAAATTTTACCGCCTGCCTGCGGCTTACTTCAATTTTATCGCCTCCTTTTAAATCGAGCAGTAAGCCCCCGTTAAAGTAAGGTTCCACTTTATCAATCATGTGGAGGTTAATGATATGCTTCCGGTTAGCCCTGAAAAAGGTTTTATCATCCAGCCGGTCTTCAAGGGCATTAAGCGATTTTAAAATTAACGGTTTGTGTGGCCCAAAATATACTTTTGCATAATTTCCCACGCTTTCAAAAAGCCTTACTTCAGCTAATTTCACAAACCAGCAACGATCGCCGTCTTTAACAAAAACCTGGTCGTTTTCACTTAAAATCCCCCTTCCCGAGGCATGGATAGCGGCCAGTTCTTTTTCTTCCGCTTGTTTTAATTTTTGTAAAGCATCAGACAATCTTTTGGGTTCAACCGGCTTCATGAGGTAATCTAATGCGTTTACTTCAAAAGCTTTTAAAGCAAATTCATCATAAGCGGTGGTAAAAATTACATGGGGCGCCCGGTCCACTTCCAGGAGCATATCAAAACCGGTTTTACCGGGCATTTGAATATCAAGGAAAATTAAATCAGGATTCAGTTCATCAATCTTTTCAATCCCTTCTTTTGCATTGGCGGCTTCACCAATGATTTCCACTTCCGAAAAATCAGTCAATAATTTTTTTAATTCATTTCGGGCCAATCGTTCATCATCAATAATTACTGCTTTAAACATATGGGGAGTATTAATGTTTTTTATAAAATTTCTGCAATGGGAATAATTATTTTAGACTGTACCGTATTGTCTTTAAGGTCCTGTATTTCAAAATTAGCCTTTCCCTGGTAAAGCAAATTCAACCGGTCTTGTGTGCTTTTTATGCCAAAGCCGGCTTCTTCTTCTTTGATTTTATCCAGGTACCTGCCGGAGTTGATAACTCTAAGTTCATGATGATCTTTAATAAATGCAGAATGAATGGTTATAAAACCACCATTGATCTGTTTGCTGATGCCATGTTTAATGGCATTTTCCACAAGGGTTTGCAGCATCATGGGCGGAACCGGTTGATTCAGCGTATCAGGATCAATCTCAAAAATCACCTTGAGCCGCTCTTCAAACCGCATTTGCTCCAGTGCAAGATAATCTTTTACAATATCCAACTCTTGTTGCAAGGGCACGGTTTCCATTGTTCGGCACGCATACTGCTTCTTAAAATATTGCTAAGTTCGGTAATTGCTCTTCGGGCCCTTTCGGGATTTTCATCTACCAATGCCCTAATACTGTTTAGGGCATTAAAAATAAAATGTGGGTTAATATGCGATTTTATCGTTTTTAATTCCAGGGATTTTACAAGGGCTTCCAGCCTTAGTTTATCCAGCTCCTGGGTACGGTTTCTTTCTATAAAATGGTATAAATAGTAAATTAAATTCCAAATTCCAATGAGCCATAATGCATTAAAGCTGCTTAAAAAAATTCGCTTTGCGATGGAATATTTCTGTAGCCTTTCGGGGTTAAAACCAATTAAGTTATCGGTAACTTCCGAGATGGAGCCATACAATATCGAAAAAATGAGTGTTAAAATAATAAAATAAAACAGCTGTGCCTTAACCGATTTTTTTAACACATCGTAATGATGAATAAAATAGCGCATGATATGCGTTGTAATAACCCCTAAAACACAACTGATCAATAGGCTTAAAATATAATACTTCTCCAGTTTTCCCGAAGTATAAATAAAAAACAGGCTTATGGCCATCATTGTTCCCCAGCCACCCGTTTGACATAACCAATAATTAGATATTTTTCTGAACATTTGCCGTAAAATTACAAATCATCGTTTGTAAATAGTGGCCGGAATAGTACTAATGGTAAAAGAGATATGTAAAAGGCAAAATTAATGGGTAAAAAAAAGTTGCTCTAATTAGACAGACTGGCATACATTTACTGCCCTAAATGTTGAAAAAACACCCTTATTATTTTTTAACTATTAAAACTAAAAAAAATGAACTTAATTGAAGTTGCCAAAGGCTTGTTTACAAATGAATTAGTAAATAAAGCAAGTACTTCATTAGGCGAAAGCGAGTCGGGTATTACCAAGGCCCTGGGCGCATTGGTACCCACCGTACTTTCATCCGTTATTAACAAATCTTCAACGCCCGAAGGCGCCAATACGGTAGCCCAAATGGCCAATGAGCAGTACAAAAGTGGAATTATGGATAATATCGGCTCCCTGTTATCCGGTGGGGGTAGCGGTATCTCGGGCCTGCTCAGCGGATTATTTGGAAACAAAACAGATTTAATCGGAAATTTAATTTCAAATTTTGCCGGGGTAAAATCTTCAACCTCATCTTCTTTGCTATCCCTGGTAGCGCCGGCATTATTATCGTTAATTGGTAAACATGCTGCCGGAAATAATTTAAATGCCGGTAGCCTGGCTTCGTTTTTGGGAAGTCAAAAAAATGCTGTTGAAGCGGCTTTGCCTGGTGGCTTTAGCCTCAGCAGTATTTTTGGCAGCGGGGCAAGCCATGCTGCTGCTGAAGTGGGCAGCGCTGCAAAAGCATTTCATAACGAGCCTGTGGAAAGCAAAAGCGGTATGGGCTGGTTATTACCCATTTTATTATTAGCCGCTATTGGTGCGGCATCTCTTTATATTTCTTCAAAAGGCTGCAAAAAAACACCCGTTGCTGCAACCGAACATGCAGATAGCACCATGCATGCGGATACGGCAAGTACCACTGGCGTGGTAGCCCCTGTAGTAAATGCCGTTACCGGCACGGTAGATAGCCTGGGTAACTTTATTTACAATTTGGGCAACATGGTGAACTTTGATTTACCCGGTG
>ERZ795041.814-NODE-814-length-10864-cov-6.912758_pt1 | contig 10864 bp, 8 predicted proteins | sample MGYA00375125_ERZ795041 | MGnify/ENA primary metagenome ERZ795041 (study PRJEB30170, sample SAMN03074214) | activated sludge metagenome | biome: Common Effluent Treatment Plant; feature: Wastewater; material: Activated sludge; isolation source: activated biomass in a...
TCGTGCGTCATCCCTCAGAGTTTAGCCTGTGTTTTCCGTAAGTGTGAACAGTTACCTCCGGCTCGGAGGAGATTCATGTTCGCCCATGCCCATCTCCGCGTAAACCCCGGTGACCATGTAGACCACCCATTCGCAGATATTGATCGTGCGGTCGGCCGAACGCTCCAGATTGTGAAGCGCCCACTCCAGCTGGTTGGCACGATCGATCTGGCTCGGATCGGCCAGCACCAGGCTGATGATCTCGCCATAAAGCTCCTTGAACAGGCTGTCGACCCGGTCGTCCATCTCCGGGACCTGCCTGGCCAGCGCCTGATCCCGATTGGCAAACGCCTTGAGCGCCTGGGAGAGCATCTCGCCGGCGATCTCGGCCATCTCCGGCAGGCGCGGCGCCAGCGATTGCGGGATGGGTTCCGGGCCGAGGTTCAGGCTGATCTTGCCGATGCCCTTGATGTAGTCATGGATGCGCTCCAGCTCGCCGACAGTCTCCAGGATGGCCCCAATCATGCGCATGTCGCCGGCCATAGGGGCCTGGGTGGCGATGAGGGTCAGCGCGTCGAGGCCGATCCTGATTCGGCGCTCGTTGATCGAGCGATCGGCGTCGATCAGGCGTTGCGAGGCGACCAGATCGCGGGCCACAAAGGCGGACGTCACCTGGATGAGGTGCTCCTGGACCTCGCTGCCCATGCTCAGGACTCCGTCCTGCAATCGTTGCAGTTCGCGATCAAATGACAAGCGCATGATACTGTCCTTCTCCCTGGTCATCAGCGACGGCTATTCATGGGCCGGGCGACTGATCGCCTGCCATGTCCCAATCCGTCCCTTCCGTCCCTATCCGTAGTCCGGCCCTCTTAGCCGAAGCGGCCGGTGATGTATAGCTCCGTCATCTCGTTTTTCGGGTTGGTGAACAGGCCGTTCGTGGCCCCATACTCCACCAGATAGCCCGCCCGGTCGGTGTCCATGTTGAAAAACGCCGTGTAATCCGACGCACGCGCCGCCTGCTGCATATTATGAGTGACAATGAGGATCGTGTAAAGCTCCTTCAACTCCTCGAGCAACTCCTCGATCCGCAGCGTCGAGACGGGATCGAGGGCCGAGGCGGGTTCGTCCATCAGGATGATCTCCGGTCGAATGGCGATGGCCCGGGCAATGCACAGCCGCTGCTGTTGCCCGCCGGAGAGCGACAGGCCGCTCTGATCCAGCTTGTCCTTCACCTCATCCCACACGGCCGCCGAGCGCAGCGATTGCTCCACCAGCGCGTCCATGTCGGCCTTGGTGCCCTTGAAGCCGTTGATGCGCGCCCCCCAGGCCACATTTTCATAGATGCTCTTGGGGAACGGGTTCGGCTTCTGGAACACCATGCCGATGCGGCGGCGCACTTCCACCGGGTCGACGTCCGGGTCGTAGATGTTCTTGCCGTGAAAAAGGACTTCGCCCTCGGCGCGGGTCGTTGGGATAAGGTCGTTCATCCGGTTGAAGGCCCGCAGCACGGTGCTCTTGCCGCAGCCGGACGGGCCGATGAGAGCCGTGATCCGGCGTTGGGGGAACTGAAGGTTGACGCCCTTGACGGCGCGAAAGTTGCCGTAATAAATATGCAGGTCCCGGGCCTCGATGGCGTAATTGGCGTCACCGTTGGCCTGAGGGGTCATCGTGTCGGTCATAATCTGATCCCGTCCCGTCATCCCAACCGCTTGCCGTAGCGATTGCGCAAGAAGATGGCCGTCGCGTTCAGCAAGAGCAGGAGAAGCAATAGCACAATAATGGTGGCGGCGGCGATATCCCGATAGGCGTCCTGGGGCCGGGCCGTCCATTGATAGATCTGCACCGGCAAGGCCGTGAATTTTGAAAACGGCCCGTCCGGATCGGTGGTGATAAAAGTCGACGCGCCCACCACCACCAGCGGCGCCGTTTCGCCGATGATGCGCGACATCGACAGAATCACGCCGGTCATGATCCCCGCGACGGCATTGGGCAGCACATGACTGCGAACCGTCTGCCATCTGGTCGCCCCCAGGCCGTAGCTGGCCTGTCGCAGCGAGGACGGCACGGCGCGGATGGCCTCCTGGGCGCTGATGATGATCACCGGCAAGCCCAGCAAGGCCAGCGTCAACCCGGCCGACAAAACGGTTCGGCCGTTGGCCGTGGCCGCGGCATCACCGGCGCCGAAGATCGCGCCGCTGGTGATCGGCTCCAGCGCCCGCACAAACACCGCCAGACCCAGCAAGCCATAGATAATCGAAGGCACCCCGGCCAGATTATTGATGTTGGTCTGGATGATCCGGTTTAGGCGGCTGCGACTGTCGGCGTACTCCTCAAGGTAGACGGCCGCGCCCACGCCCAGCGGAAAGCTGACCAGCACGGCGATGCCCACCACCCACAACGTGCCCAACAGCGCCGTTCGGATGCCGGCGATCTCCGGAAAGCTCGACTGCGGGCTGGTGATGAATCGCCAGGAAAGCCACGACTTGAAGTAGACCTCGGCGTTCGGGAATCGCCGGGCGGCCGTGGCGAGGATCTCCTCCCGGTTCGTGATGGACTCCAGCGCGTTCCAGGTGGCGACAACTTTGGGCTTGATGACGTCGGCCCGGATCAACCGGATCACTTGCGTCGAATCGCGCGGGCCAAGCGCACAGGCCGCCGCCGGATTGTCCGACGCGCATACCTGGGCGAACAGTTCTTCAGTCTCACACACCAGACTGTCGGCAAAGAAACGCTGCTCGCGTTCGACGGCGCGGCACCGGCCGCGCGACACATTGGCCGCGTATATCCCCACCAGCGCGTCATAGGGCAGATCGGCCAAGGATTCCGCCGTTTCAACAGGGTCGCCTTCCCCGCCCGGAGCGCTGTTGGGCGCGGCCGTGAGCCGGCCCTCATGATACGCCCGCAACAGCTCGCGCTCCGGGATCGCCGCCTCCTCGGCCACCAGCCCCATGGAATCGTTGATGATCTTCAGAAGCAAAACGGAAAGGACGATCACGGCGAAAACGGTGGCGCCAAGGAAGATCGTGCGCCAGATGGTCCCCGCGCGCCGGCGTTTGCGGATGTCTTGCTCGACCTCTTCGCCCCGGGGAAACAGGTCTTTCGGCGCCTTGTTGCCAACGGTATCCTTGCTGGTCATTCGTAAACCTCGCGAAAGCGGAGCACGATGCGGCGGCTGATGATGTTCAGCAGAAACGTCAGCAAAAACACCACCAGACCGACGGCAAAGATGCTCTGGTAGTCAATCGACCCATAGCTCAGGTCGCCGCCGCTGATGCGCACCATGTAGCCGGTCATGGACTCGGCCGATTCAAACGGGTTGAAGGTGAAGTTTGAGCCGGCCCCGGCCGCCAGGGCGACGATCATCGTCTCGCCCATGGCGCGCGAGGCGGCCACTACCACGGCGGCCGAAATGCCCGACAGGGCAGCCGGGGTCACCACCTTGAGGCTCGTCTCCATCCGCGTCGCGCCCAGACCGAAGGATGCCTGACGCAATGAGTCGGGCACGGCGTGGAGCGCGTCCTCGCTCAGCGAAGCGATGATCGGCACGATTAGAATGCCGACCACCAGACCGGCCGACATCATATTGTAAATTTTGACGACGTCGTCCCCGAATATCGAGCGCAGGAAAGGCGTCACGAAGGTCAGCGCGAAATAGCCCAGAACGACGGTCGGAATCCCGGCCAGAACCTCAAGGACCGGCTTCATGATCGCCCGAAATCGCGGCGAGGCGTACTCGCTCAGGTAGACGGCGGTGAAGAAGCCGATGGGCACGCCAAACAACATGGCGATGGCGGTGATGATCAGCGTTGATGTCAACAAGGGCCAGATGCCAAACTCGCCGAGCATCGGCTGCCAGGTCGTCCCGGTCAGAAAGTCAGCCAGTCTCACCTCCGGCAAGGCAAAGAAGGTGAGGGCGTCCCGCGCGAGGATGTAGACGATGCCGATGGTCGTCAGGATGGACACCGCCCCGGCAAAAAAGAGCGACCCTTCGATGATCGATTCACCGATGCGGGTTCGTTTTCTCAGCAGGCCGGCCATATCCTGAGACCCCGTGCCTCCCGCTTCGGGGGAGAACCTCGACGGTGATGATTCAGCCAACGCTTCACGGCTCATAACATGGTCCTTCCTTGCTCGTCGTCACAGCTTTTAGCCGGGTAACCTTTAATGGGAGCGGCGACTTTCAAAGCGGATGCAACCGTGGTTACATCCGCTTTGTTTGTCCAATATGCCTCTTGCTTACGGCGCGCCCATGCCGCTGAGCCACTTATCAATGGACGCCTGGAGCGCCTCGGCGCTGGCGGGGAAGTAGCCGACATCGAGGATCTCTTCGTTGACGTAGGTCAGGTAGAAGTTGATGAAGTCGGCCACCTGCGGCTTCTCCTGCATGATGGTCGCGTCGCTATAGAGGAACAGCGGGCGGGACAGCGGGTAGCTGCCGTCTTCGGCCGATTGCGCCGTCGGCTCCACGCCTTCGACCTGGAGGATCTTCAGCCGGTCGGCGTTCTCCATATAGTAGGCATAGCCGAAGTAACCGATGGCATACGGGTCGCCTTCAACTCCCTGCACCAGCACGTTGTCGTCCTCGCTGAACTGGAAGTTCGACCCCGACAGTATCGCCGTCGTGTCCTTATCGAATACCACTTCCACCAGGAAGTCGAACGTGCCGCTGTCCGTTCCCGGGCTGTAGCGGCGGATCGGCTCGGCCGGGAAGCCCGGATCGACATCCGCCCACGTCTCTGCCGTCCCGAAGACCAGCGCCAGTTGCTCCAGCGTCAGGTTATCGACAAAGTCATTGTTGGGATTCACCACCAGCGCGATGGCGTCGGTGCCCACCCGGAACTCAATCGGCTCGCGGCCAATGGCCCGGCACGCTTCCACTTCGCTATCCTTAATCGCCCGGCTGGCGTTGGCGATGTCGGTCTCGCCGGCCACGCAAAAGCGCTCGAAGCCCGCGCCCGATCCGATGCTGTCGATCGTGATCTGACCGGCGTAGCCCTCGCTGTGGTAGCGCTCGGCCATCCGCTCCGACAGCGGATACACCGTCGAACTGCCCGCCGTCACGATGTCGCCCGACACCGAAAGCGGATCCGGCACCGGCACGGCACCCGGCGCATCTTCGACCGGGGAACCGGCGGCCGAGGTGGCGGCTGCCACAACGGTCGGCGCGACTTCTTCAACCACGGCTTGCGCGGTCGGCGCAAGCTCCTGAACCGTCTGTTGTGCCTGTCCGCCACAGGCGACGGCCACAAGCACAACGAACGTCAACAAGCCAAACAGTTTTCTTGACAACATGTTTATCTCCTCCATAGAGATAATAATTCAAACAGATATTCGAATTTCTATTGAGGAGATTAACACGCGGTGGTTAAGGATTAGAGTCCGGTCGGTTAATATCAGGCTAAGGTTCGTTTAACGCGATGTAAACGAATTGATTGCTCGGGAGAACGACGCCAAAGCGCCCGACTACAAACGTGCTGCGGTCTATGATGCCTTGCGATAGCGTGGAAACTCTTTAAGGACGCGGAAACCGAGGCTTTCGTACAGGTCTACCGCCCGTGTCCTGAATTCAGCGTTGGTGTGGAGCCGGACGACCTCGACCTCGCGAGCGCCCAAGCCCAACAGCGCCGCCGACAGCAACGCCCGAGCCACGCCGCCGCGACGCCACCCCGGCCGCACACTCACCTCGTAAATCTCCGCCCGGCCGCGCTCGATCTTCGGGATGACCTGCCCGACGACCTCATCCCCGGCCCAGGCTACCCGCCACAGCGTCGGGTCGTGCGGTTCCCCGGTCAACTCTTCTGCATAGTCGGCCGAGTCGAACCTTTCGTTAAAGCGGCCACCTTCGAATTCGCCACGGTAGGCTTCGTGGATGGAGGCGGCGATTTGTCCGGCATGGTCGATGTCGCCCGACCGCATCTCAATCCCCGGCGGCAGGGTCGTCACCGGGGCAAAGGCCGCCCAGTCCAGACCCATCTCCAGCACCGTGTAGACGACCAAATAGCCGTTATCGCGCAACAGGGCCGTCGCCGCAACCTCGGTGCCCGAGGCGTTGGCGGCATACTCCCACCGGCCGGGTTGAGCGGCGGCCAGCTCACGCGTGCGCTGCTCGGACCAGTGGAGCAACGCCGTGCCCAGGCCGCGGCCACGCCATTCCGGCAACACCCAGCCAACGTTGAGCCAGACACGGGTGCCGTCCATCTCTTCCCAGTCCCACAGGCGGTTGTAGCCGGCAGGGCGGCCGTCGATCTCGGCCAGAATGGTGCGGTCCTCACTTCCAGCGGCGGTCATGGCAGCCAGCGATTCGGCGAATTGGTCAGTCGTCCAGAGGCTCTCCGCGCTCGACAATGGGTCGAAACCGTCGGCCACGACGGAGCCGGACAAGATGGCGTGCAGTGCGCCGGCGTCGGTGACCCCGGCGAAGGAGCGAAACTGCAGGCCGGGGATGGGCGGAGCATCGGTAATGTCATAGTGGGTAGTCATATTAAAACTCCAGCAAATCCGTGAAATCGATGGATTCTCCATCAATTAGCTTAAATACGAATCACCTCAGACCTGCAAGCGGTCTTCATAACCCCCCGTCGCAGGCAGGCTAAAGAAGAAGCTGCTGCCTTGGCCTTCCTTGCTTTTCACCCAGATGCGGCCGCCGTGGGTCTCGACGATGTGGCGGGCGATGGCCAGCCCCAGTCCCGTGCCGCCGCGGCCGCGCGTCCGCGCCCGATCGGACTTGTAGAACCGTTCGAACACCCGCGGCAGATCGCCTTTGGCGATGCCCACTCCGGTGTCGCGCACCTCGATCACCACTTCTTCCGCGGCGGCCGACTTCCCTTTCCCCTCAGCCGGCGCGGCGGTGACGAGCACGCGGCCGCCGGACGGGGTGAACTTGATGGCGTTATGCAGCAGATTGGCCACGACCTGGCGCACGCGCTCGCCGTCGACCAGGACGCGCGGCAGGTCGGGCGGCAGGTCAACGGCCAGCGCCAGCCCGTTCGCTTCGGCCTGCGGCCGCAACCGCTCCACCGGCCCGTCGATGAGATCGACCACGGTCGTCGGAGCCAGCCGCAGCCGGATTTGGCCCGATTCGATCTGCGACAGCTCGGTCAACTCCTCCACCATCTGGGTCATGGTGTTGACCTCATTCTCGGCTTGCCGCAAAAAACGTTCGGCCGCGGGCGGGTCGTTTATCGCGCCGTCCTCCAGCGTCTCGACCACCGCCCGCAGCGAGGCCAGCGGCGAGCGCAATTCGTGCGACAGATTGCTGATGAAGTCGCGGCGCATCACCTGGAGCCGCCGCACCTGGGTCAGGTCCTGGATGATGATCACATAGCCGCTGGCCTCGTCGCCCTGATACGGCGTGACCACCGCCTGCAAAAAGAGGTCCGGGCTGATCTCGACCGCCTCGACCTGCTCGGTGCGCTCGTCGCGGCCGCGCTGCCACAACTCGATGAGGGCGTGATGGCGCACCACGGCGGCGAACGACCGGCCCAGCGCGTCGCGCTCCGTCGTGGCCAACAGGCGGCGGGCGGCGGGATTGACGAACAGGACGTGGCCCATGTGGTCGGTGATGAGGACGCCGTCGGCCATGTGATCGAGGACGGTGGCGAAACGGCGGTAATCCTGGGAGAGGCTGTCGATCCGGTCGCGCTGGTGCTCGGTCATCTCGCCAAAGGCGCGGATGAGGTCGCCTGTTTCATCCCGTCGCTGGGTGAGGACGCGGGCCGAATCATCCCCGGCGGCGATACGTTTGGCAACCTCGGTCATGTTTCGCAACGGCCGCGTCGTCCGTTCGGCAATGGCCCAAGACAGAAGCAGGACGGCCCCCACCGACAGGCCCGCGATGACCAGAATGGTGTTGAGGACGCAATCGGCGTCGGCCGCACAACCGGAACGGGCCAGGAGCAGAGCGGCGCCCAGAGCCGCCAGCGTGACGGTCAGGAAAGGGATGGCGATACGCCAGAATACCTTGGGCAACAAGCGTATCTCTCCTCGTCAGCCGTCAAAGCGATAGCCGATGCCGCGAACAGTGACGATGCGGGTCGCCGCCGCCGGGTCGGGTTCGACCTTCTCGCGCAGCCAGCGAACGTGGACATCGACCGTGCGGCTGTTGCCGTCGAACGTCCAGCCCCAGACACGCTCCAGAATCAGATCGCGCGACAGGGCGATGCCCACGTTGCGAGCCAGGAAGAGAAGCAGGTCAAACTCCTTAGGCTTCAGGCGAACCGGCGCGCCGGCCAGACGCACCTCGCGCCGGGTCTGGTCGATCTCCAGATCGCCGAAAGCCAGCGTCTCGGTCCGCATCGCATCGTCACGAGCGGCGGTTCCCTCTTGCTGCGCGGCCGCCAGGTCCTCGCGGATCAACTCAACCCGTCGCAGGAGCGCCTTTACGCGAGCCATCAACTCGCGCATGCTGAACGGCTTGATCAGATAGTCGTCGGCCCCCATCTCCAGACCCACGACGCGGTCGACTTCCTCGGTGCGCGCCGTCAGCATCAGGATAGGCAGGTTCGTCTCCTTGCGCAGGATGCGACAAACCTCGAAGCCGTCGATGCCCGGCAGCATCACGTCGAGCACCATCAGGTCCGGCTGCTCGCGGCGGGCCGTGTCCAGCGCCTTGTAGCCGTCATCGGCGGTATGCACATCATAGCCCTGATGGCGCAGGTTATACTCGACTGTCTCGCGCAGGGTGACGTCGTCTTCAACCAGTAATATTCGGGACGGCATAGGGGCATTGTAGCAACGGTGCGCCAGGTAATAAAGCGATCGGAGGGTAAGTTATCGCTCCCCGATCATCCTGGATCCTTTGGTTGGTTCACTCCCTCGCCGGAGCTGCGCCTTCCCCCTCTTGTGCAATCCCCCTCTTGGGCCTACACTACCCGACGACTGGAAGCGAGGTACCTGATGAACAAACAACCGGCCACGTCGGCCGCCAACGACATGAGCGATGACATCCACCTGCTGGGCGACATCCTGGGCCATGTGATCCGGCGGCAGGCGGGCATCGAGATTTTCGAGCTGGAGGAACGCATCCGCGCCCTGTCCAAGGCGCGCCGGCTGGAGGACGACCCCGGCATCGACACCCGACTGGCCTACGTCGTCGGCCGTCTGGACCCCGACGAGGCCGAGCTGGTGGCCCGCAGCTTCACCACCTATTTCGAGCTGGTCAATCTGGCCGAAGAGGAGCAGCGCGTGCGCGTGTTGCGCGAGCGCGAGCGCGAGGCCCATCCCCAGCCGACGGCCGAATCGGTGGCCGCGGCCGTGGCCGACCTGTGGAAGGCGGGCGTGGACGAGTTCGAGATGCGCCGCCTGCTCAACCGGCTCCACATCGAGCTGGTCTTCACCGCCCACCCGACCCAGGCCAAACGCCGCACCGTCCTGACCAAGCTGCGCCGCATCGCCGCCGCGCTGACCGACCTCGACGAGCGCGACCTGTTGCCGACCGAGCGGCAGGCGCTCATCGAGCAGATCACGGCCGAGGTGACCCTGCTGTGGGTGACCGACCGCAGCCGCACCTCGCGCCCCACCGTGACCGACGAGGTGCGCACCGGCCTTTTCTACTTCGACACCACCTTGTGGGATGTCGTGCCCGCCATCTACCGCGACATGGCCGCCGCGCTGGCCCGCTATTACCCCAACCTGCGGCCGCCCGAACGGTTCCTGACCTTCGCCTCGTGGATCGGCGGCGACCGCGACGGCAACCCCAACGTCACCGCCGGGGTTTCGGCCGAGACGCTGCGGCTGCATCGCGGCCTGGCGCTGGAGAAGCATCGCGCCGCCGCCCGCAACCTGGACCGCTCGCTGAGCGTCTCCGACCGCCTGGCCGAGGTGCCCGAGGCGATGCATGACGCCGTCGCCGCCCAGGGCGAACCGGAGGGGCATCTGGCCTTTCTGCGCGCCCGCTACCCCCACGAGACCTACCGCCACATGGCCGCCCAACTGGGCGTCGATCTGGCCGAGGCGTCGGCCGGGGATATGGTCGCCCGGCTGAAAGGCGAGGACCTGCCGCCCCTGCGCATGCGCCGGATGGAGAATCTGCTGGAGCCGCTGGCCCTGATGGACCGGTCGTTGCGCGAGGCGGGCATGGGCGACATCGCCCGCGCCGATCTGGAGCGCACGATTCATCAGGCGCGCAGTTTCGGGCTGCATACCGCCCGCCTCGACCTGCGGCAGTACAGCGACTACAACACGGCCGTCCTCGATGAATTGTTCGGCCGTTTGGGCTGGTTCGACGGCTTCGCGGGGCTGGACGGGACGCGCCGCGCCGAGGTGCTGACCGACATGCTGGCCCGGCCCATCCCCGCTCTGGACGACTTGGGCGAGCTGTCGGACAAAACGGCCGAGACGCTCGACCTGTTCCGCATCGTCCGGCGGGCGGTCGATTATTACGGCCCGGAGCTGTTCGGCCCCTATGTCGTCAGCATGACCCACGGCGCGGAGGACATCCTGGCCCCGCTGCTGCTGGCGCGCTGGCACGGCATCTGCCTGCGGGACGATGACGCGCCGGAGGGGATGAGCTTCGCCCCCCTGTTCGAGACGCGCGACGACCTGCGGGCCGCGCCGGACATCATGACCGCGCTGTTCGCCCATCCCGGCTACGCGCCGCACCTGGCCCGCGCCGGCCGCCGCCAGACGATCATGATCGGCTATTCCGACAGCAACAAGGACGCCGGCTATCTGGCCGCCAACTGGGAGCTATATCAGGGGCAGGACGCCCTGGCCCGCACCTGCGAGGCCCACGGGGTGATGATGACCCTGTTCCACGGCCGCGGCGGAACCATCGCTCGCGGCGGCGGCCCGGCCAATCGGGCCATCCTGGCCCAGCCGCCCGGCTCCGTGGGCGGCCGCATCCGCATCACCGAGCAGGGGGAGGTCATCGCCGACCGCTACAGCC